>ENA-OQJS01000060-OQJS01000060.1-human-gut-metagenome-genome-assembly--contig:-NODE-60-length-21834-cov-2.290690_pt1 | contig 21834 bp, 22 predicted proteins | sample MGYA00242598_ERZ504764 | MGnify/ENA primary metagenome ERZ504764 (study PRJEB26092, sample SAMD00036368) | human gut metagenome | host: Homo sapiens | study: EMG produced TPA metagenomics assembly of...
GTCAGCGAAATGACAAGCAACATCAAAATCTTAACTATTTTACTTTTCATAATATCTTATCAATTATATTTTATCTATTTCATTTATCGATTAAATTAATCTCAATACTGAGTGTTCTGTCGCTTGGACGTCCTGTTACTCCATCCAGAATCAGCGGAGCATGAAACTTTTCAGGCTTTCCGACAAGTTTCGAAGCATCGACGCTTATCACGATATCTGCTTCCTGTCCGGGTTTGATAACCTCCGGTTCCGTTCTGAATTCCATATATTTAGGCAGATTCATAACAGAAAGCCGCAAATCGGTCTTCCCGCTATTGCCACATAAGATTCTTTATAAGTTAAAGAGAGGAAAGAAATTTTTTTTGCACAGAAAATGAATTAAAATTATTATATTTTTGCCTTCTTTATCAAGAATACCTCCTGACATCTAAACAAACAGGAGATTCGAATACACATAGAAATAGTAATTTGAATAAACAAAGATATAATTCTCAAAAACAAATATCACATCTAATAATAACACATGCCAACTTCACTTACGGCTGATAAGAGTTCATATACGGCAAAGAGATACACCATGCAACTCTCCCCAAAAGTACATTCAGAAAGCAGTATCAAACTGTACCAGAATTAAAGAATACTTCAAACTAGCAATATTCAGATGATTATGGTTTAGGCAAAATATTTAAATGAATCAACAAGATTACTAACAGACTACTATCATATTTACACAAAAAAAGACAACCTTAAAAGTTTCTAGGTTGTCTTTTTATATCTCTAAATCACTTTTTAACGATACCCGAAGGCTTAGGTAATGGCTTTCCTAAACGGACAGGCTTACCTAATATCGGCATATTATTCTCATCCCATGAAATCTTCTGTAAGCGTGGTGTTCTACTCTCACTTTCTCCGGTAATTCCATTAGGTATATTTCTTGCATTATAAAGCATATACCATTCTGTACTATCTGGAGAAGGGATAAATGACGGACTGCCTGGTCCCCACACACTGTCTTGCGGAGATTGATAAAATACCGGATCTGTTGTTTTTTTCCAAGACTTCGAATCCAATAAATCAGCATCAGCACTACAGCTTAACATTCCGATACAATAATAAGGAGACCAGCATCCACTAGCTGAATAATATATAATCAAATTTTTCTTATCCTTAGAATATAAAAATGTAGGAGCTTCGTTTACATAAATCGGATAGGCAGTACGACTTCCATCAGGATTAACCCACTGTCGTTCCCAATTATATTCCGGCGAAGATAACATAATACGTTCTCCGTCTAAAGTCCATGGATTTTTCATTTTTGCAATGTAAATACATTGGGTTTCTTCCATAATGCGTCGCTTAGGCCATCCTGACCAAATAAGATACTGCACACCATTATGCACAAAAGTAGATGCATGTATTCCCCAGTTCCATTCCTGATTAGTCATAATGGGACCTTTCTGTTTAAAAGTTCCCTCCATCGGAGTTCGTGCATCATTTTCTAATACATATATTTGATGATTGTCCGTATTTCCGTCATCAGCAGCATAATAAATATACCATTTATCATTAATCCGATGTATCTCCGGAGCCCACAAGTTATGCATACTCTTGGGATCAGTAGGTCGCCAAACTTCTTTACAAACAGCACTACCCATATCTGTTATATCATTAGTTTCCCAAAGTAGAATCATATCATTTGTTTCATGAGTATAATAATACTTCCTCCATAAAATAAAGACATTAGGATTACTTCCAGAAGAAAAAATAGGATTAATAAAATAGTCATCCTCTACTTTTAACTGATTTTTCCCCGAATCCGTACATGATAATCCCCCCAAGACAACTATCCCTAAAAAGAAAATTATATTCAATTTCATAAACTAAAAATATCTAGAGAAACAAAAATAATACAGAACATTAGAAAATAAATGCCAACTTTTTTGTCAAAAGTACGTAAAATTTATCTTTTTCACTCCAAAGATTCAAATTTTATTGTCAGTAAAACAAAAATGGTCAGTTTTTTTCATTAATGTACTTATTTTTTTTGTTGATTCTTTTCTTAAAAACACAATTTTTGCAACAGAGAAAAAAATCGATTAGCTATGAGAAATATGAATATCAAAACAGCTATTTATTCCACGGTAATCATACTGCTATCTTCTTGTGGACAGATAAAAGCGCCCCATCAGGATGAAAGCATTACAATGGTAGAAAAACCAGTTCTTGGTAATTCCACCTCTAATTATGTCAATAATCGTTTGCCGTTATTGCCCCAACACTTCACTAAAACTACCCGTCGGAAGTATTCAACCCGAAGGTTGGTTGAAAGAGTATCTGATACGTCAGAGAGACGGATTAACCGGCCACCTGAATGAAATCAGTGCATGGTTGGAAAAAAAATAATAATGCATGGCTTACCACACAAGGAGATCACGGATGGGAAGAGGTTCCTTACTGGCTCAAAGGATATGGCAATCTTGCGTATATCCTAAAAGACAAAAAAATGATTGATGAAGCTAAAATCTGGATTGAAGCAACCTTAAAAAGTCAGCGTCCTGATGGTTCATTCGGTCCTATTAATATGAGAGGTGACAAGCCTGAACTTTGGGCACAGATGATTATGCTCTGGTGCTTGCAGTCATATTACGAATATTCCAATGATTCCCGGGTACTTGACTTAATGACCAACTATTTTAAATGGCAGCTTAATCTGGCTGATGAAAAATTTCTGGAAGATTACTGGGAAAACAGCCGCGGAGGAGATAATCTGCTGAGTGTATATTGGTTATATAATCATACAGGTGAAGCTTTTCTCCTTGAACTTGCTGAGAAAATACACCGTAATACAGCCGACTGGACAAAACCTTCATCATTGCCCAACTGGCATAACGTAAATATAGCTCAATGCTTCAGAGAGCCAGCTATCTATTACTTACTAAGTAAAGATTCTGCTATGCTGGCAGCTAGTTATAATGTACATCATCTGATCAGACGTACCTTTGGACAAGTTCCGGGAGGCATGTTTGGAGCTGACGAAAATGCTCGCATGGGATATATTGATCCACGACAAGGAGTTGAAACCTGTGGTATGGTAGAACAAATGGCCTCTGATGAAATCATGCTAAAAATTACAGGTGATCCTTTTTGGGCTGAAAACTGTGAAGATGTTGCATTCAATACCTATCCGGCTGCAACAATGCCCGACTTTAAAGCACTGCGTTATATAACTAGTCCTAACCAGGTTACCAGCGATGCGCAAAACCACCACCCCGGAATTGACAACTCTGGACCATTTTTAGCAATGAATCCTTTCAGTTGTCGTTGTTGTCAGCATAATCATGCCCAAGGATGGCCTTATTATGCCGAACACCTTGTATTGGCAACTCCCGACAACGGAGCAGCACTCGCCCTATATGCATCCTGCCAGGCGGATATTACAGTTGGGAATAATCAGAAAATAAAACTTATAGAAAAGACCAATTATCCTTTCGAAGAGTCTATACAACTATTAGTCCAGACAGAAAAAAATGTAGATTTCCCTCTTTATCTGCGAATTCCATCATGGAGTCCAGACGCTTCCATCAAAATTAATGGTAAAAAGGTAAAGACTTCATTAATAGCAGGACAATATGTCCGTATCCAACGAACATGGAGCAACGATGATGTTATAGAGCTGAATGTGCCGATGCATCTAAACTTACGCACATGGCAAGTCAATAAAAACAGTGTGAGTATCGATTACGGCCCCCTGACCTTCTCGCTAAAGATACAAGAAAAATACATTAAGCGTGACAGCCGTCAGACTGCTATCGGAGATTCACAATGGCAAAACGATGCAGATGCAGAAAGCTGGCCTTCATTTGAGATATTCCCTGCATCAGCCTGGAATTATGCTCTTGTTCTGGATAAAGAAATGCTTTGAAGAATTTTGAAGTTATTCGGAAAAACTGGCCTGATAACAACTTCCCATTTACTCAGGAAAGTTGTCCAATAGAAATCAAAGCAATAGGCCGTAAAGTACCTTCATGGAAGGTAGATCAGTATGGACTTTGTCATGAACTACCTGAAACGAATGCACCTAAAGGAGAAAAAGAAAACATAACTCTTATACCTATGGGAGCAGCACGTTTGCGTATCAGTGCTTTTCCCAATACTTACGAATAATTAACCCAAACTAAATAAACGATGAAAAAACTAATTACAACAGCTGCGCTTTTTCTGGCATTAGCATTTAATGTTAAAGCTAATGATTTGCCTCGCAAAGAATATCCACGTCCGCAATTTGAACGGGAAGACTGGATTAACCTGAATGGTACATGGACCTTCGATTTTGATTTCGGACAGTCCGGTGTTGACCGTCAGCTTCAGAATTCGGAAAAATTCAGCAAGAACATTATAGTTCCATTTTGTCCGGAAAGTGAATTGTCTGGAGTGAAACATACAGACTTTTAATAACTGTATGTGGTATCAAAGAAAAATTTCCATACCAGCTTACTGGAACGGAAAGAAAATATTCCTGAATTTCGGTGCCGTAGATTACTGGTGCGAAATATACATTGACGGAAAGAAAATTCAGCAACACTGGGGAGGAAGCTCATCTTTTGCAATAGATATCACACGATTTGTACAGGCAGGAAACACTCATAACCTGGTTATTCAAGTAAAAGATGACTTAAGAGGAGGAAAACAAACCGGTGGAAAACAATGTACAAACTTTTTCTCAGGAGGTTGTTCTTATACCCGTGTCACAGGTATCTGGCAAACTGTCTGGATGGAAGCTGTTGCTTCAGAAGGTTTAAAAGATATGGTTATACGCACAGATATCGACCAGAAACAATTAGTAGCTACCCCCAGCTTTTACAAGGAATCGGATAACATATTAGAAATCATACTGAAAGACGGTGATAAGGTTATCAGTAAAAAGCAGGCAACATGCTCTAACAACACATGCATTGTACTTCCGGTCAAGAACATGAAATTATGGTCGCCGGAATCACCATTCTTGTATGAACTGACTTATCTGGTTAAAGACAAATCAGGAAAAGTGCTTGATAAAGTCGAATCATATACCGGCATGCGTAAGATACATATTTCTGATGGAATATTCTACCTGAACAACCAGCCTTATTTCCAAAGACTAGTATTAGATCAGGGATATTACCCCGACGGAATATGGACTGCTCCATCAGACGAAGCGCTTAAAAATGATATTATTTTAGGTAAAAATGCAGGATTCAATGGCGCACGTTTACATCAGAAGGTATTCGAAGAACGTTATTATTATTGGGCAGACAAACTGGGATACATTACCTGGGGAGAAAGTGCAAGCTGGGTAATGGATGTGAACGATGAAATTGCGGCACGTAACTTTATCAGTGAATGGAGTGAAATTGTGGTACGCGACCGTAACCACCCATCATTAGTAACCTGGACTCCTTTCAATGAAACATGGGGAAGCCGTGACGGTTCTTATCCGCGCTTAATCCGTGACATCTACCACATGACAAAAGCTATGGATTCTACTCGTCCTATCAACGATGCAAGTGGAGATGATCATGTATTGACTGATATCTGGAGTGTCCACAATTATGAACAAGACGGCAAGCGTTTATCAGAACAGTTAATATTTAAGGAAGGAGAAGAACCTTATCGCAACAGCCGTGATAAAAAATATTTGGCCGTATATGAAGGACAACCTTATATGGTTGATGAATTTGGAGGTATAGGATGGATGGCTACCCGAAGAACGTAAAACATCATGGGATACGGTAATCTTCCACAGACAGAAGAAGAGTTTTATACACGTTTGCAAGGACAGGTAGAAGCACTGAAAGGAGCTAAGCATGTAATGGGATTCTGTTACACTCAGCTGACAGATGTTGAGCAAGAGAAAAACGGTATTTATTATTATGACCGTACTCCTAAATTTGACATGAAACGAATCAAAAGTATTTTCGAACTGATTCCTTCTTCACATACCAATTTAAAGTAAAAAGATTTTTTCAGAATATCCAATAGACAATAATTGACAATAGGTAAATAATTAAGTTAAAAAGTTTTCAATAGAATAACAATACAAATTTCTGATTAAGAAATCACTAGCCTGAGGCTGAATTCTGATCCGTATCCCCGATAGAATTCAGCCTCTTCTATATACCTTTCCTTCTTACCTTATCCAATCTTGTCTCACTAAAATTAGTATCTTTGCAGCAATAAATAAAGCACTAACATTTAACAGATAATAATTATGTTCGACAACAATGAAGAAATGTTTCCGATAGTAGATGAGGAAGGAAATATCACAGGAGCTGCTACACGAAAAGAATGTCATAGTGGCAGTAAATTACTCCATCCGGTAGTTCATCTGCATGTTTTCAACGATAAGGGTGAGCTATATTTACAAAAACGTCCTGCATGGAAAGATATTCAGCAATAAATGGGTCAGTAGAAATTTAGTGGGGATTATTTTTTATACTCGTAAAGTATTGCTTACTTCGCATTATGAAAAACGATTATTTGAATATGCTAGCCAGCCTCGTGTTGCCGGCTCAGATATTAGATTACTTTCTTATCTCTGGAGTTGAACAAACCTCTCAAGAGATTCATATTAGTCTGGATGAAAAGATGAATTCCAAGTTAAGCAATGACGAACATTTTAAATCCAAAGGTTTTATGGAAGCTGTTAATGTGACAGACTTTCCCATACGGGACCATAAGGTAATCCTCAAGATCAGACGTCGTCGTTGGACGGACTTGCGCACAGGTAAAAGTTTCAGTATTCCCATCGACCTCGATGTTGTAGCCAAGGGAACCAGATACTCCAAAGAATTTGGGGCTTTTTTAAAAGAAACGTATGGAGACATCCCCAGTGACCTGCCGTACGCTTGAGGAATTCTATCATATAGATGGTCATACATTTGAAAAACAGTACAAGGAGGTTCTCAGCGGATATCGTAATTGGGAACAGTTATCCCATGCCGGTGAATGGATGCTGTTTCCGGAAAATATGGGACCGTATCTGGCGATTGACGAGACCTCACTCTCCAACGGTGAACTTTACACCTTTGTAACCAACCGTGATGCCTGTACGAGAGAGTGCTCCCTGGTAGCTGTCGTGGCAGGAACTAAATCAGAGGATGTAATAGCTGTACTGCAACGAATTGACGAAGAAATCCGTTATGCCGTTAAAGAAGTGACACTTGACCTTTCAGACTCCATGCGCAAGATTGTACGGACTGCATTTCCTGAAGCCAGCCGTGTAATAGACCGTTTTCACATTCAGAAATTAGCTTGTGATGCCGTGCAGGAATTACGCATCAAACACCGTTGGGATGCCATACAGCAGGCCAATGAGGAAATGGAAGAAGCTAAGCGGAAGAACGAAGATTATGTCCCATACCGATATTCCAATGGCGACACCCGTAGGGAATTACTTATACGCTCCCGGTATCTGCTTTTCAAGTCAGCTGATAAATGGACGGAAAAACAGAAGCAAAGGGCAGCAATCCTATTTGAGGAATACCCTGACATCAAAAAGGCATACGGTTTGTGCCATTCCCTGCGGATGATTTTCTCTAAGAACACCATAAAGGACGCTGCACGTCTGGCTATGGCACGATGGTATAATAAAGTAGAAGAAGCAGGGATGCATTCTTTTAATGTCATTGCTGCTACTTTCTATGAGCACTATGATGAAATACTGAATTTCTACAACCATCGTTCTTCAAATGCGATGGCAGAATCGTTCAATGCAAAAATTAAACTGTTCAGAGCAAATCTAAGAGGAGTAGCTGATAAGAAGTTCTTTTTATTCCGCATTGCGAAGCTATATGCGTATCCCCACTAAATTTCTACTGACCCGTAAAAATTGGTTCATCAATAAAAGCTCGGTTAATTTTTTCTTTAACAACAAAACACAAATCGAGCCGTCCTTCTTTCGAAGAGGCGGCTCGATTTGTGTTTTGTTGCAGCAAGTAATGAATTACTTACGCAGACCGAGTTCCTTAACAATAGCACGGTATCTTTCGATATCGCGGTTCTTCAAGTAAGTCAGCAAAGAACGACGCTTACCTACCAGTGTTGTCAGAGCTCTTTCAGTGCTATAATCTTTTCTGTTGAGCTTCATGTGCTCAGTCAGGTGAGAAATACGGTATGAAAACAATGCAATCTGTGCTTCAGGTGAGCCAGTATCAGTGTTAGACTTTCCGTACTTTTCAAAGATTTCTTGTTTTTTAGCTGCGTCTAAATACATAATTTTGACTATTTTTTAATATACTAAATTGATTTGCGGGTGCAAAGATAGTGATAATCTTCCGTTATACAACATTTTTCTTCTTTTTTATACACAAAAAATGAAAGAAACATGCAGATTTTCATTATATTTAAAGCTTTGAAAATACAAACAATCCAAAAACACAATAAAACCGTATTATGAAAACTACTTATTTCATCAAGACACTGCTGCTCACTTGCTGTCTTATTCCGGCTATCATGCTTGCCGAAAATGTATCAGTCACCCAATTAAAGACAGAACAGCTTAGCAATCCGATGGGAATTGATACTGCCAGTCCACGCCTAGGATGGCAACTGGAATCGGACAAACAAAATGTGATGCAAACAGCCTATCATATTCTGGTAGCTTCTTCACCCGAGCTCCTGGCACAAGACAAAGGCGACATATGGGATTCTGGAAAAGTTCAGTCATCCAGTTCTCAGTGGATTCAGTATGCAGGAAAACCATTAAAGAGCAATGATTTATGCTACTGGAAAGTAAAGAGTTACACTACTGTAGGAGAAAGTGAATGGAGCCAGCCTGCAACATGGAGCATCGGATTATTAGGAGAAGTAAAATGGAAAGGCCGGTGGATAGGACTGGACAAAGTTTCCCATGGGAAAAAGAAACAGCCCACAGCCGCCTCAGCGCACGCTATTTACGCAAAGAGTTTTCCATCAGTAAACCGATAAAGAGAGCTACTGTATTTATTTGCGGACTCGGACTCTACGAACTATTTATCAATGGTCAGCATATAGGCAACCAAGTCTTGACACCTGCACCCACTGACTATCGGAAAACGGTGTTATATAATACATTCGATGTTACTTCCCTGCTGACAACCAATAACGCCATAGGAGTTACATTAGGCAATGGACGTTATTACACCATGCAACAAAAATACAAATCATATAAGATTGTCAATTTCGGTTATCCCAAACTACGCCTCAACCTGCTTATAGAATATACTGATGGCAGCAAAGAAACAATTACAACTGATACCAGCTGGCGCATTACAGCCAATGGTCCCATACGCAGCAATAACGAATATGATGGAGAAATTTACGATGCACGCTATGAACTAGGCGACTGGACAAAACCCGGTTACGATGACAGTCAGTGGCTCGAAGCCGAACGAGTAGGTATGCCGGGAGGTACTCCCCGCTCTCAAACGACTCCCCCAATGACTATCGTACAAACAATTAAGCCCATCAAAATCTCTCCTCTAGGAGATAAATACATACTCGATTTAGGACAAAACATCGCCGGATGGATTCGTATGAAAATAAAGGGAAATGCGGGCGATACAATCCGACTGCGTTTTTCTGAAACGCTCTCCGCTAACGGCGAACTGTACCGGGATAATTTCCGACATGCGGAATCTACCGACTTTTATATATGTAACGGAAAAGAGAATGGGGCGACATGGGCTCCACGATTTGTTTATCACGGATTCCGTTTTGTAGAAATCAGTGGATATAAAAATGCTAAACTGTCTGATTTCACGGGAGAAGTTGTCAGTGATAACCTGGAACCAATCGGAACATTCGAATGTTCTGATACCACATTAAACCGCATTCACCAAAATGCATGGTGGGGAATACTTGATAATTATAAAGGTATGCCAGTAGACTGTCCGCAGCGTGACGAACGTCAACCTTGGCTCGGCGACCGTACAATGGGCTGCTGGGGAGAAAGTTTTTATTCGATAACAGCACATTATATAGTAAATGGACACGCGACATCTGTGAGGCCCAACGCGAAGATGGCTGCATTCCCGATGTGGCCCCAGCCTTCTGGATGTACTACAGCGACAATGTTACATGGCCGGCAGCTTTGCCTTTTGCCTGCGACATGCTGTATACACAGTTTGGAAATCGTGAACCCATAGAACGCTGTTATCCTTACATTCGCAAGTGGATGTTACATCTTCATAAAGAATATCTAAAAGACGGATTAATTACCAAAGACAGATACGGTGACTGGTGTGTTCCACCAGAATCTCTGGAACTGATTCACAGCAAAGATTCTGCACGTATAACCGACGGAACCCTGATATCTACAGCATATTACATTAAGCTTCTTGATATGATGAACCGTTTTGCATCCCTCCAGAATCTTGAAGAGGATAGAAAACAATGGCAAGCATGGGCCAAAGAAATGAAAGATGCTTTCAATAAAAAATATCTGCACATCGAACGCGGGACTTCACAAAAACCCGGTAACCCACTCTATCCGGACAGCATCCGCTACAGTAATAATACTGTCACAGCCAATCTGTTGCCTTTGGCATTCGATATTGTACCAGAAGATTGCCAGAAAGATGTTACAGGCCAAATCATAGCCAATACCATTCTCCGAAGCGGAGGTCATATAGGTTGCGGAGTCATAGGAGTACAATGGCTCTTGCGTGAACTCTCCCGAAGAGGTTTTTCCGATGTAGCATTCTTACTTGCATCAAACAAAACCTATCCTTCATGGGGATATATGGCTCAGCAAGGAGCTACTACAATATGGGAATTATGGAATGGCAATACCGCTAACCCAGCAATGAATAGCGGAAATCATGTTATGCTGCTGGGCGACTTACTGCCATGGTGTTATGAAAACGCAGCTGGAATACGTAGTGACCGTGAAAAGACTGGATTCAAACACATTATATTAAAACCTAATTTCAGCATCCAGAACTTATTCTGGGTAAACGCCTCTTATCGTTCATTGTATGGCAAAATAGAAAGCCGGTGGAAAAAGACACTGACTCATGTAGAGTGGGACATCACCATCCCCTGCAATACCACAGCAGAAGTCCATTTCCCTGATGGCAGCATACAGCAAATAGGATCGGGAAAATATCATTATGCAGTAGAAATACCAGCTATTCATCCCGCTGTTATTCAAAATGAATTTCTATACGAAAAGGCTCCTTTCCCCGAATGTCATGCCTCTACGATTGCAGAACTCGACAATGGCGATTTGGTAACAGCTTTCTTCGGTGGTACAAAAGAACGCAATCCCGATGTATGTATCTGGGTATGCCGTAAATCTCATGACAGCAATACATGGACTGCACCGATAAAAGCAGCCGACGGTGTGTTCGATTTAGACGATCCTGATGCAGCCATAGCCGGTGTAACCGCCGACATAAAAGATCATCGTAAAGCTTGTTGGAACCCAGTCCTGTTTCAAGTTCCGGGAGGCGACCTGCTACTTTTCTTCAAAATAGGATTAAACGTTCCCGACTGGACGGGCTGGTTGGTACGTTCAAAGGATGGAGGAAAAACCTGGAGCAAACGTGAACCGCTTCCCAAAGGCTTTTTAGGTCCCATTAAAAATAAACCTGAATTCATAAACGGAAGAATCATTTGTCCGTCAAGCACAGAAGGAAGTGCCGGCTGGCGCATACATATGGAATATTCTGACGACATGGGAAAGACATGGAAAACAACAGGTCCGATAGATGCAGAACAAGAGTTTCTCAGCCAGCATCAAGGTATTGGAGCTGATGGTTCCTTGAAACGTCCCATACAAGTTATCCAGCCCAGTATACTCAAACATAAGGATGGAACGCTGCAAGTAATCTGCCGTACACGAAACTCCCATCTGGCAACCTCATGGAGCAAAGATAATGGAACAACCTGGAGTAAAGTGACTCTGATCGACGAACTTCCCAACAATAACTCCGGAACCGATGCTGTTACATTGAAAGATGGAAGACATGTATTAGTCTACAATAACTCCAAGCCACAGCTTCGTGCAAAAAAAGCAGTGCGTACTCCACTCAACCTTGCTTTATCCGAGGATGGTATTCACTGGAAACCTGTACTTACTTTGGAAGATTCTCCGATACGTGAATACTCCTATCCTGCAATCATACAAGGAAAAGATGGAAAACTACATATCACCTTTACCTGGCGCAGAGAACTTATAAAATATATGAAAATAGACTTAGACAAACTCTAAAGACACAGTTTATTACGCTCATATCAGAATAAATAAAAACTTCTGTATCTTTACGTTTTTGCGTTCAATAAAAAAGTAGTAAATTTGCAACCAAATTATAGGTATAGTATGCAAGATATTAGAAACATTGCCATTATTGCCCACGTAGACCACGGAAAGACTACACTGGTGGACAAAATGATGCTGGCGGGACACTTATTCCGCAATGACCAAACCAATGGCGAATTGGTACTGGATAACAATGACCTGGAACGTGAAAGAGGTATAACTATCCTTTCTAAAAACGTATCCATCAATTACAACGGTACAAAAATCAACATTATCGATACTCCGGGACACGCCGACTTCGGTGGAGAAGTAGAACGAGTTTTGAACATGGCAGACGGATGCATCCTGCTGGTTGATGCGTTCGAAGGTCCGATGCCACAGACACGCTTTGTATTGCAAAAGGCTTTACAGATCGGATTGAAACCTATTGTTGTTGTCAACAAGGTAGATAAGCCAAACTGCCGTCCGGAAGAAGTTTACGAAATGGTATTCGACCTGATGTTCAGCCTCAACGCCACAGAAGACCAGCTCGACTTCCCTGTTCTTTACGGTTCAGCAAAGAATAACTGGATGGGCGAAGACTGGAAAACTCCTACCGGCACTATTACTCCATTATTGGATGCTATCGTTAAATATATACCGGCTCCTCATCAATTGGATGGTACTCCGCAGATGCTGATTACCTCTCTTGATTATTCTTCATATACCGGACGTATAGCCGTAGGTCGTGTACATCGCGGAACGCTTCGCGAAGGCATGAATATCACATTGGCTAAACGTGACGGAACAATGGTGAAATCAAAGATTAAGGAAGTTCACACTTTCGAAGGATTGGGCCGCAAAAAGGTAGAATCAGTTTCTTCAGGTGATATCTGTGCACTTATCGGTATAGAAGGATTCGAAATCGGTGATACTATCTGCGATTTTGAAAATCCGGAACCACTTCCACCTATTGCTATCGATGAACCGACCATGAGTATGCTGTTCACTATCAACGATTCTCCGTTCTTTGGTAAGGAAGGTAAGTTTGTTACTTCACGTCACATCCACGACCGCCTGATGAAAGAGCTTGACAAGAACTTGGCATTACGTGTACGCAAGACAGAAAATGAAGATGGGAAATGGATTGTTTCCGGACGTGGTGTATTGCACTTGTCTGTATTGATTGAAACCATGCGCCGCGAAGGATACGAACTTCAGGTAGGACAGCCTCAGGTTATCTTCAAAGAAATAGACGGTGTAAAATGCGAACCGATTGAAGAACTGACCATCAGCGTACCCGAAGAGTTTGCCAGCAAGATGATTGATATGGTAACACGTCGTAAAGGTGAAATGGTTTCTATGGAAACTCAGGGTGACCGCGTAAACATCGAATTCGACATGCCTTCACGTGGTATCATCGGTCTGCGTACCAATGTACTGACAGCTTCACAGGGAGAAGCTATCATGGCTCACCGCTTTAAAGAATATCAGCCATATAAGGGTGAAATTCCTCGCCGTACCAATGGTTCTATGATTGCAATGGAAAGCGGAACAGCGTTTGCTTATGCTATCGACAAGCTGCAAGACCGTGGAAAATTCTTTATTTACCCGCAGGATGAAGTATATGCTGGTCAGGTAGTAGGAGAACATGTTCACGAAAACGACCTTGTCATCAACGTTACCAAATCGAAGAAACTGACAAACATGCGTGCTTCCGGATCAGATGATAAAGCTCGTATCATTCCTCCGGTAATCTTCTCACTGGAAGAAGCTTTGGAATACATCAAAGAAGACGAATATGTAGAAGTAACTCCAAAGAGTATGCGTATGCGTAAAGTCATCTTGGATGAAACAGAACGTAAGCGCGCAAACAAGAACTGATAAAGAATACAGAATAAAAGCTAAATTTCAACTTCAGAAAATAAACTTTTAATCTGATTTTAGATTTAACTATATATAAAACAGCCCTGTCATTCACTTTAAAAGCTGAATCTGACAGTGTTTTATATATAGCTAACTATTAAAACCTTTCGTCCATTAAAAGAAAGGAGAGTTTCACTCCATTCATTTTCAAAATAGAGCAACAACCATAAGCAATAATTATAGAAAATTATTAGATGCTTTTACTCTTTGCAGAGTTTGACACAAAGCAAAATTACTCTCTATAAACCAGATTATTCGAGTTCATACGTTGCATATACTGCTGGATAAACGATTTCACTTGTGTTTCCATAGCCGAAGTGTGTCTTGAGGCATGGTATCTTTCACATCATCTTTCAGTAAACGGTCGGTACGGTAACGATAAGCTTTCAGCACTTTCTCTCCGTCGAACTGAATCATGTATCTCCCTTTACAAACTGATAGACATTTGTACCCATTACATTATTCACTGAGAATTTCTCAGCAGCCGGAGTTTGGAGTGCATCCTGTCCGAAACTGATATATGGGCGATCATAACCCAGCAATCCCAGTACAGTCGGCATAATATCTATCTGCTCGACAATCTTGTCCTCCATACCGCGAAGTTCCGGCATACCGGGAGCATAAAACAAGATAGGAACACTATACAAACCCAAGTCGGTCATATACTCTGGATATGTACCAAAGCTGGTATGATCGGCAGTTATCACAAACAATGTATTATTGAACCAAGGCTGACGGGAAGCTTTCTCAAAAAAGAGCTGCAAGGATGATCCGTGTAACCGATACAACGCTGAAGCGGAGTTGGTCCGTCTGGAAACTTTCCTTCATACCGTGCTGGTATTGCAAACGGATGATGTGAACTTGCCGTAAATACGGAAGTAACAAACGGCTGCTTAAATTCTGTCATCTTATCACAATAGTATTGCAGAAACTCTTCGTCCCAGATAGCCCATGTACCGTCGAAATCATCATCACCGTGATAGCGAGGATCTTCATTATACTCCGTACGTCCGTAATAATCAGTAAATCCTACTGAACGGGCAAAGGCTTGAAATCCCATCGAACCGTTCATAGCCCCATGGAAGAAAGCCGAATAATATCCTTTGTTCTTAGTCAGCTCACCTGCAATGCTGGATACATCGTTCAGCGAAGCCGGTGTAAGGAAGAACGGCTCAACAAAACTCGGTATGGACGACAAGACCGAAGGCATTCCCTCGATACTCTTTCGCCCGTTGGCATAAGTATATGTAAAACTCAGACTCTTTGTCAACAGTGAATCGATAAACGGTGTATAACCCTTATATGTCCCGTTATCCAAATCAGGATTCAGCTTGCCTACAAATTCTTTCGTAAAGCTTTCCCAAATAATCACAACCACATTCATCGGCTTGAACTGTACTGAATCGGCAGGAACATGTACCGGAGAATATACGGCAAGTGCTTCACTTTCGGGCATATAGTCGGGAACAATAAAAGCCTTTTTCCCGAGTGTACGGAAAATAGAAAACGGTGTATTCAGCACCACCCCCGCATCCAGCGGCCGGTCGACATACTGATTGGCATTACTAATGGTAATCGGACGTGTAGCAGTTGTCATACCTCCACGCATACCAAATACTGTAAACGGTATGGCAACCAGCAAAGTAACGGTCTGTATCAGATAATATTGCCACTTGCTATATACCGGAATATTCCGTGGTGCCCGATACAATTTATAAATAGCATAACAGAACACTGCTGCCAATACCACCAGATACCAGTGCGAAATAAACTCATCCATGAAGATAGAAGCCAGATTACCCCCACCCTCATTGCTAAATTCCTGAAAGACACTCATGGTAGTACGCCGTCCGGAAAAACGGAAATACACACAGTCTACCAGATTCGATATCAGGAAAAAGCCATTGACTACCGTAAAAATCCAGCGGACAACCTTATAAAAGGTAGCATTCTCTTTCCAATGAAACGGCAGCAGAAACAATAAAATAAACAAGGCATTGCTATACAAAATGGCCGTCGTATCGAAAATAATACCTGCTCCGAACATATTCAGCGCATATTCTCCTGTCAGGTTCTCACTGAACAGACGGAAATTCTCAAGCAAAAAAGTCAAACGGCAAAGCGAATAACACACATAGATAATGAACAAATTCCATATCAAGGAAAAGACATTCGAAAACAATTCTTTTTTCATTGCCAATGTTTTTGGAGGTTAAGAGCGACAAAGTTAACGATTATTTTCCAAACCCTCTCAAGACCTTATTTTAAAATAACTTTTCTGTAAAACAGAACACAATATAAGAAATTTAAAGTACCATTTTCTATCTTTGTAACCGAATAACAATCTGTTACAACATGAAAAAGAAAACTATCATCCGACTTAGCATCACATTGATCGTCATCGCGGCACTCGCACTGTGGATCAATTCACGCTGGAGCGCATGGTTTCACAACGAAGCAGAACTTCCTTATGCACCGCAGTCAGAACCCGGACGAGTACTACTCACTTTCGGCGATGAAAACGAACTGTCGCGCAATATCAGCTGGCAGTACGACTCTATAGTCGTACCGTCGCATGTCGAATTGGTAGATACACTTTCGAAAGATACCATACAAATCGATGCACAAGGAGAAATTTTCCAGTCACGTAGCGGAAAGGCAGCATACTACGTTGCCAAACTCCGTACCTTACAACCTGACCGCTATTATACTTACCGCGTTTGTAATGAAGGCAAGACCTCATCCTGGTATAGCTTCCGTACATACAATCAGTCTACCCGCAACGATTATTCATTCATGTATGTAGGCGATGTGCAAGACAGCATCAACGGGAAAGCAAACCAATTTTTCCGTGAAGCATTGCAACGTCATCCCGATACAGAGTTTTTTGTGTTCGGAGGCGATCTGACCGAACGTCCAACTGAACAACGCTGGGAGGAAACATATCGCGGACTGGATTCCATCGGACAACAATACCCTGTCATCACCGTTACAGGAAACCACGAATACCTGAAATACATCATTCGCAAACTGGAACGCCGCTTCTCACTGGTATTTTCATACTATCTCGACTCAATGGTAGGCGAAAATCAAGTATATACTCTGAAGTATAACGACATGCAAATCTTCTGTCTCGACAGTAACCGTGAATTCTTCTACCTGTGGACTCAGAAAAAATGGTTGGAAGAACAGCTCAAGAAAAGCAATGCACGATGGAAGATCGTCGTACTTCATCATCCGCTATACTCCATTAAAGGCAGTATGAACAACCTGTTTCAACGTACCATGTTCAACCCGCTGGTTGAGGAATATGGAGTCGATCTCGTACTACAAGGACACGAACACGCTTATGCCCGTATGACTGCCCACGGTGAAAATGGAGAAGCCCAAGCACCGGTTTATACAGTCAGTCACTGCTCACCCAAAAACTACTACATCGAGTTCGACAAGCGGTTCGACAAGTTCGGAACAGGCAGCCGTTACTATCAGCAAATCCGTGTACATGGCGACACCCTCACCATGAACGCCTACGATGCCACGACCAATGACTTATACGATGCTGTCGATATAATAAAAGATAAAACCGGAAAATCCCGACTGGAAGACCGTGGAAAAGAGATTCCCGAAGCACTGATATTCCATTCCAACGGCGGAAAAAAAGAAGAAGCTTCCAGAAACGAATCGATGAATACAAACAGCGGAAAGGTATCCAATAAATATAAGATGAAAAAAGGATTTATGACTTTTGAAGTGTCATAAATCCTTTTTCCATCTTATATTAAGCAATTATCCTTTCTTTTGATTTTCCAGTTTCAACTGAAGCAGAATCCCTACCAGCGTAACAGCAATCATGAACCACCAAAAGCGGATATATCCAGTATAAAACTTATTTGCCGAGCAGATAAAATCTTACCGCATTACAAAAATGCTTGAACGAACGTTCCAGTTTCCTGCCAAACTTATGGTCACGCCAGCTTCCGTACACCCGATGTTCCCCAAAAGCATCCGGACTATGCTTGAAGCGGCTTCTTGGCGACAACCAATGAGTAGGATATATATGTATACCATCCAAATGCTGTTCCTCCTCCTTGCAGACATATCCCCTACGTTCGGCAACACTTCGCATGATATACGGAGAAATCGTCTGGTCCAGCGAACCGTCAGGACGGATAAAGTCCCGTTCCTGATAATACTCAAAGACCTCCTTACAGAAATCATTTCCCTTTGAACCGATAAAGAACGCGGCCTGAATACCATAATCGGTTTCTCCTTCTTCCCACCGCTCATTAAACGTAGCACATCCGGTTTCAGGAATAAACCGGTCGAAACGCTTACGCAGATAAATATCACTGTCCATATACACGCCACCTTCTTTATATACAGCATAAAAAACGGACTACATCTGCCGCAAATGCCCATTTCCTGACCGACAGCGCCTGGTCTATATATTTACAACCGATAGCCTTTGCATCCTCGTACGTCCAGACACGTACCTTATAATCAGGAAGAACACGCTTCCAGCTTGCCAGGCAAATCTTGATTTCCAGCGGATAAGGATCCTTGCTGAACCAGCATAAATGAATAATTTTCGGGGGCATGATATCTACGAATTTTGAGTGTTCCACGACATTTTCAACCATTCTTCTTTTGTCCGTTTCCATCGGTTATGACTCCACAGCCAATACGCAGGAGCTTCCTTTATCTGTTGCTCCAGATGTTCCGAGTACATATCCGTCAGCCGATACTCAGGCAATTCGGCAGGATGCAAGGTTAGCAGTTCGAAAGAAGCATGATAGTATCCGCGCTTTACCCGTGTTACTTTCAGGTAGTAAACGGCAGCATCCAGCCGGCGCCCTATGCGTTCCGTTCCTTGAAAGAAAGCAGTATCCCGGTTAAAAAACTTTGTCCAGTGCTCATCCCTTCCCATCCAGGCGCCTGGTCGGAAATAAAGCCTATCATCACTTTCTTTTCTCCTCTGCTGAGTGTAACCAGCCGGCGTAACGTCTCCTTCATCGGAATAGACTCACCGCCGAACTGTCCGCGAAGCCGGAGAAACAATTTATCGAAAGCCTTGTTATATAAAGGATGATAAATCTGTCCACAATGTATTTCGGGCAGCCAATATTGTAAAGAAGCCACATACTCCCAGTTACAGTAATGTCCCAAATAAAGAAAGCAGCATTTTTTATTTTCTCTTCCAATGTTTCCCGCACCTCATCCAGTCCGCTAAAAGTCATACGCTTCATCATCTGCTTTTTCGACATCGAAAACAACTTGATGGTTTCTACTACATAATCGCAGAAAAAATGATAAAACTCTTTTTCTATTTTCAGAATCTCTTCTTCGGTCTTTTCCGGAAATGAGCCGGCTATATTTCGGTGTACGATATCCCGACGGTATTTCAATCCGTAAAACAACGGTACAAACAGCAGGTCGGATATGAAATAGAGTACCCTCAATGACAGCAAAGAGAGCAGATACCAGAAGAAAAAAATCAGATAATATATGAATTTCATTAAGTTGCCATGTTTCAGTTAAAGTGCAAATTTATAAAATAATATGCAAAAGCACCTGCTTTATATAAAATAAAACAATAAATTACACTATCTTTGTGCACTATATTATAACAGAAATTTTTCCTGCATGAAAGAATTTTTCCAAATGATGCGGCGGTTCATTTCGCCCTACAAAAAGTATGTTGTCGGAGCAATAGGTCTTAATATGCTGTCGGCAATATTCAATGTCTTCTCTTTTTCACTTCTTATACCGATTCTGAACATTCTGTCAAGACTGGAGAGTCAGAAAAAGTATATCATTTTATGGAATGGGGAAGCGGAGAGCTGAAAGACGTTGCCGTAAATAATTTCTATTATTACGTATCCGAATTGATAGAAATATTCGGCCTGCCACTACTTTACTTTGGCTGGGACTTTTCCTTGCAGGAATGACCCTGCTGAAAACCGCATGCTATTTCGGTTCTACAGCCATCATGATTCCGCTTCGTACCGGTGTAGTACGCGATATCCGCATCATGGTTTATTCAAAGGTAATGTACCTCCCACTCAGCTTCCTATCTGACGAACGAAAAGGTGACATCATCGCCCGTATGAGCGGCGACGTTGGCGAAATAGAAAACTCCATCACCAGCTCACTCGATATGTTGCTGAAAAATCCGATTCTTATCATTTCATATTTTGCAACCCTAATAGTAACCAGTTGGCAGCTCACCCTGTTTACCATCATCGTGCTGCCAGTTATGGGATGGATCATGGGACGTGTAGGACGCAAACTGAAACGCCAGTCGCTCGAAGCCCAGAACAAATGGAGCGAAACCATGTCGCAGCTGGAAGAAACATTAGGCGGTATGCGTATCATCAAGGCATTTATCGCAGAAGAAAAAATGATAAACCGCTTCGTGAAGTGCAGTAATGAATATCGTAGTGCAACCAATCGCGTAGCCATGCGCCAGAGTCTTGCCCACCCGATGAGCGAGTTCTTGGGAACCGTACTCATCGTACTTGTACTTTGGTTTGGTGGTTCACTGATTCTAAGTGCTAACTCTACCATCAACGCTTCTACCTTCATTTTCTATATGGTGATACTTTACAGCATCATCAACCCGTTGAAAGATTTCTCCAAGGCAAGTTACAATATCCCGAAGGGGCTCGCTTCAATGGAACGTGTAGACAAGATTCTGAAAGCTCCAAACAACATTGTAGAACGTACCGATGCCGAACATATCAGCGAAATGAAAGAAGGACTGGAGTTCCGCAATATATCGTTCAGCTACGGCACGCATGAAGTACTCCACGACGTCAGCCTGAAAGTACGCAAAGGACAGACTATTGCATTGGTAGGACAAAGTGGTTCAGGAAAGTCAACACTAGTCGATTTAGTTCCCCGCTTTCACGATGTGCAGGCTGGTGAAATTCTGGTAGACGGAAAAAATATTAAAGATCTGGTAGTAAAAGACCTCCGCGGACTGATAGGTAATGTAAATCAGGAAGCCATCCTGTTCAACGACAGTTTCTTCAACAACATTGCTTTCGGTGTAGACAATGCCACCATGGAACAAGTCGTTACCGCTGCCAAGATAGCCAATGCCCACGATTTCATTATGGAAAGTGAAAAAGGCTACGACACCAACATCGGCGACCGCGGCTGCCGTCTTTCAGGAGGACAGCGTCAGCGTATCTCGATAGCCCGTGCCATCTTGAAAAACCCGGCCATCTTGATTCTGGACGAAGCTACTTCTGCCCTTGATACAGAAAGTGAACGTCTGGTACAAGAAGCTTTGGAACGTTTGATGAAGACCCGCACTACTATTGCTATCGCACATCGCTTGTCGACTATCAAGAATGCCGACTGCATTTATGTACTCTATGAAGGCCGTATCGTAGAAAGCGGCAAACACGAAGAGCTGCTTCAGAAAAACGGTTACTATAAACGTTTGAACGATATGCAGGCTCTGTAGATTCTGACCATACCAAACGTATAATATGCCAAAAGGTCTTGTAATAAAAAGGGACACTCAGTAAATAATATAAAATTAGCCAACTAATTCATACACAATGTATTGACGAATTAGTTGGCTTTTTTGTATCATTTAGGATATTCCCCGAAAATAACGGATTTGGCAGCCAAAGGGC
>ENA-OQJS01000061-OQJS01000061.1-human-gut-metagenome-genome-assembly--contig:-NODE-61-length-21599-cov-1.637388_pt1 | contig 21599 bp, 23 predicted proteins | sample MGYA00242598_ERZ504764 | MGnify/ENA primary metagenome ERZ504764 (study PRJEB26092, sample SAMD00036368) | human gut metagenome | host: Homo sapiens | study: EMG produced TPA metagenomics assembly of...
ATTTCAATGACCTCTTTAGTGTTTCCGAACCAGCTTTTGCCGGTTCTGTTGTTTAACTTTTAATCTTTCGGTAAAAATTTACCGAAGTATTGTTTATATTGAATTACTATTTGCCTGAAACAGGCAGTTCTTTCTTTAAACAAATATAAAAGGCGAAAGATTATGATATTTGGATATCTTAACTTTTCGCCCTTTACTTACTCCTTATTTATATTGTCTGTATTACCATTCTACAAACTTACCTCTTGCTCTACGTTCTTTCAAGATAGCTGCAAGACGTTTGTTCTTTGATGACGCGATATATTTACGTCCGAAGATATTAGGAATAGCAACACCTAGTGCAATACACATAATAACCAGTCCCGAGTTTACACCACTTTCGATTGCCTTCATCAGCGGGGTAACTTGATCGATTGACTGAACGTTCATATTGATTAAACCGAACAGCATGCGATACATCAATACTCCCGGAATCATGGGGATGACAGATGGGATGGTTAGCACATGGTTGGGCACATGGAACCAGTGTACGGCTTTAATTGCAATTAAGCTAACCAATACAGAACCGGCAAACGAACCGATAACCAGACCCATATCCAGACCAATGTTGTCTGTGCTTGGTCCAAGGTTTACGAAATTACGGGTACATACAGCGAGTATTCCTCCTATAGCTACTACCCATAATAACCGGCGTTGGATATTGAAGATCATAGAGAAGCCCATGGCCGAGATAGCTGCGGCAAGTGCATATTCCCAATAAGCGTGGTGAGGAACCATACTGATAGTCGGGAAGAAGTCGGCGATGCTACATAATTTTACAGCAAAGGCAATACCGAATGCCATAGCTGCCACCATTAACAAGGTATTGACTGCACGTACGATACCTACTTGTATGTAATTGTCGAGCATATCGTCTACAAAGTTAATCAATGGAACTCCCGGCACGATGAACAGTGCGCATGCCAGCAACGGATGCCACGGAGTATTAGTCCATTCGGCAGGAAGGAAAGTAGAGGCCCATGCTATCATAGTAGCAATGAATGCAGAAATGGCAATACCCATATAATGATTCAAGCCCGACTCGTTACATTTCTGTCTTACGCGCATACCGATAATAGCGGCAATAGACGCATATAAGAATGCCATCCAGTCGCAACCGAACTGAATACAGAATCCTCCACAGGCAAAACCTGCTCCGATAGCGACTTGCAGGGGAGTATAATTACGCTTCTTGGTACGTATTTTCTCTAGCTCTTCTTCATACTGGTCGAGCGTGTAGTCATTTTCTATAGCTCTCCATGAGAGTTTGCTTACTTCAGAAATGGCAGTCATGTTTACGCCATGTCCTTCGATTCGCTGGAATTTTGTAAACGAATAATCGCCGTCACTTACATTCACCATCAGCATGGTGAAACTTACGTTAATGTGCAACTTTTCTTCGGGGATACCTAAATAAGCTGCTGTACGCTTCATGTTTTTCACAATTCGATTGGTATCAGCCAAACTCTCTACCAAAAGTTTTCCTGTACGAAGCAAAAGATCAACTCGCCGGTGCAACTGCTGGTCGTGAACCTTTACAGTAGTTTCTAAATGTTCCTCTAATATCATTTTGTTTAAAGATTTTTTTCGGATGCAAAGTTAGCAAAAATATTATTCAGAGGCGAGCTTTCCCGTTCTGAAAGTATGAAAAAGATAGGAAAAACATCATGGGAATCTGAATGTTGGTGTTGATTCTTTTAGAAAAGAACGAGGAAAATATTTTGCATGTTTCTTTTTATAGGAAGATAGGAGAAGAGAAAATGGGGAATAAAAATGTGGCTTGATTGTGGATAATTTCCACAACTTATCAGAAAAATCCTCAACTTCTGTTATATTCGTTTGTCATGATGCTCTGATTTTCAATATACAAAAATATTTTCGTACCTTTGGCACAGGTATTGCCCTTGTTCCTATGGCATCTAATAATAAAAAAATCAAAAAGAAAGTATGAAACGTTTTTTGACAAGGAAAGAATTAAAGTTAAAAAAGAAGCAGAGTATTTATGCTGCAATCGGCATCGTCATTATCATTGCACTTTATTTGTTTCTCACACGAGAAAAGCATGTTGAGCCTGAAGCTCCTATAGTTTGTGTTGCTCCTGTTCAGCAACAGGATGTAGAATTGTATGGAGAATACGTAGGCCGTATTCGTGCGCAACAATTCGTCGAGGTCCGTGCCCGTGTGGAAGGTTTCCTTGAACAGATGTTATTTGCCGAGGGTACATATGTAAAACGTAATCAGGTACTTTTTTGTTATCAATCAAGACCAGTATCGTGCCAAAGCCGATAAGGTACGTGCGCAGTTGAAGAAAGATGAGGCTCAGGCCCGTAAGGCTGAACGTGACCTGGAACGTATCCGGCCATTGTATCAGCAGAATGCTGCCAGCCAGCTTGACCTTGATAATGCTGTAGCTGCATACGAAACGGCTGTGGCCAGTGTTGGTATGAGCCGTGCTGATCTGGATCAGGCAGAACTTGAATTGGGATATACGATTGTTCGTTTCTCCTATTTCCGGTCAGATAAGTGAAAGACACGTCGATTTGGGAACTTTAGTAGGCGGAAGCGGTAAATCGTTGCTTGCTACTATCGTGAAAAGTGATACAGTGCTTGTCGATTTCAGTATGACGGCACTCGATTATCTGAAAAGTAAGGAGCGTAATGTTACATTGGGACAGAAAGATTCTACTCGCTCATGGCAGCCTACTGTTACTATTACTTTGCCCGACAACAGTGTATACGAACAGAAAGGTGTAGTAGATTTTGCGGAGCCTCAGGTTAATCCGAAAACCGGAACATTCTCCGTACGTGCAGAAATGGCAAATCCTGAGCATGTTCTTTTGCCGGGACAGTTTACTAAAGTAAAACTTTTGCTTGATGTACGTGAAAATGCTACCGTTGTTCCACAAAAATCATTGATTATAGAAAAGGGTGGAGCCTATGTTTTCGTAATGCGCCGTGACTCTACTGTAGAAAAGCGTTTTATCGAACTTGGACCTGAATTCCAGAATAATATGGTAGTAGAAAGAGGACTAGCACCGGGAGAAATGATTGTAACTGAAGGTTACCACAAACTGACTCCGGGACTGAAAGTCCGTGTAGGTGAGGCTCCGAAGGCAGAGTCGGAAGAGCAGAAAGAGGATTAACCATATTAACCCATTAAACTTTACGATTCATGAAAGTGAGTTTCTTTATCGACAGACCGGTCTTTTCGGCTGTCATCTCTATATTAATAGTTATTGTGGGTATTATCGGACTGCAAATGTTGCCGATAGACCAGTACCCTCAAATCACTCCTCCGGTAGTGAAGATCAGTGCATCTTATCCGGGTGCAAGTGCCGTGACTGTATCGCAGGCTGTTGCTACACCGATAGAGCAGGAACTTAACGGTACTCCTGGTATGCTTTATATGGAGTCGAACAGCTCCAACTCAGGAGGTTTCTCGGCAACTGTGACATTCGATATTTCAGCAGATCCTGATTTGGCTGCGGTAGAAATACAGAACCGTATCAAGCTGCGGAATCGAGTCTTCCTGCCGAAGTTATCCAAAACGGTATTTCGGTGGAAAAACAGGCAGCCAGCCAGTTGATGACCATCTGTCTTCGTTCGGATGATCCGAAGTTTGACGAAATTTATTTGAGTAACTTTGCGACAATCAATGTGCTCGACTTGCTTCGTCGTGTGCCTGGAGTAGGACGTGTGTCAAATATCGGTAGCCGCTATTACGCGATGCAGATATGGGTAGATCCGGCCAAACTGGCTAATTTTGGACTGACTGTACAGGATGTTCAGAATGCTTTAAAAGACCAGAACCGTGAGTCGGCAGCTGGTGTGCTGGGACAGCAGCCGGTCAGCGGATTGGATATTACCATCCTATCACGCTCAGGGCCGTCTTTCTACGGTTAGCCAGTTCGAAGAAATCGTGCTTCGTGCCAATGCCGACGGTTCGCTTATCCGTATGCGTGATGTTGCACGCGTTTCGCTTGAAGCTTCCTCGTATACTACGGAGAGTGGTATAAACGGAGGTAATGCGGCTGTATTAGGTATTTACATGTTGCCTGGTGCAAACGCAATGGATGTAGCAGAAAAAGTAAAGGAAACGATGGAGGAAATCAGTAAGAATTTCCCCGAAGGATTGCAGTATGAGATACCGTTTGATATAACGACATATATTTCAGAATCTATTCATGAGGTATATAAAACCTTGTTCGAGGCATTGGTTCTGGTTATTATCGTGGTATTCCTTTCTCTGCAAAGCTGGCGTGCAACGGTTATCCCGATTGTGGCTGTGCCCATCTCCTTGATCGGAACATTCGGCTTCATGCTTATATTCGGCTTCTCGCTCAATATGCTTACTTTGCTGGGATTGATTCTTGCCATCGGTATTGTGGTGGATGATGCCATTGTGGTAGTAGAAAATGTTGAACGTATCATGGAAGAAGAAAAGCTCAGTCCATATGAAGCTACTAAGAAAGCTATGGACGGACTGACAGGTGCTTTGATTGCAACTTCAATGGTTCTTGCAGCAGTATTCGTTCCGGTAAGTTTCCTGTCAGGTATTACAGGCCAGCTGTATCGTCAGTTCAGTGTGACTATTGCCGTATCTGTAATCCTTTCTACTGTTGTAGCATTGACTTTGAGCCCGGTAATGTGTTCGCTCATTTTGAAGCCAACCGATCCTAATAAGCCGAAAAATCGCGTGTTTACATTCATCAATAAATGGCTTGCTATTGGAAATACTAAATATGTGGCAGGTATAAAGCGAGTTGTCAAACATCCGCGTCGGGTGATAGTCGGTTTCGGTATCGTAATTATATGTATATTTATGTTCCACCGTCTGGTTCCTACCAGCTTCCTTCCCACTGAAGATCAGGGATTCTTTACCGTAGAGCTTGAACTACCGGAAGGTACTACACTGGAAAGAACCCGTGAGGTAACCGACAGAGCTGTAGCTTTCCTGATGAAAGATCCGTCTGTAGAATATGTTCAGAACGTTACCGGTAGCAGTCCGCGTGTAGGAACCAGTCAGGCCCGCAGTCAGCTTACCGTGATACTGAAAGAATGGAAACAGCGAGATGATACAACTATCGGACAAATCATGCAGGATGTTCAGGATGAACTGAAGCAATATCCTGAGTGCAAAGTCTATTTGTCTACTCCTCCTGTTATTCCGGGATTGGGTACTTCAGGTGGTTTCGAAATGCAGCTTGAAGCTCGTGGAGATGCAACTTATGATGATCTGGTTCGTGCTACCGATACATTGATGTATTATGCTTCGCAACGTAAGGAGTTTGCAGGGCTTTCTACTTCGTTGCAGGCTGAAATACCTCAGTTGTATTTCGATGTTGACCGTGATAAAGTCAAATTGTCGGGAGTGCCGATGGCAGATGTCTTCTCTACCATGAAAGCTTATACAGGTTCGGTCTATGTGAACGACTTTAATATGTTCAACCGTATTTATCGTGTATATATTCAGGCTGAGGCCCCTTATCGTGAGCACCGTGACAATATCGGCTTGTATTTCGTGAGAGGAAGTGATGGCGATATGATTCCGCTGACTTCACTGGGTACAACCGATTATACGACTGGTCCGGGTAGTATTAAGCGATTCAATATGTTTAATACTTCCATTATTCGCGGTACGGCAGCCAATGGCGCCAGCTCCGGACAGGTAATGGAGATTCTGGAACAGATTGCACGCGAAAAGCTTCCAAGTAACATTGGTGTTGAGTGGAGTGGACTTTCTTATCAGGAAAAGCAGGCGGGAGGTCAGACCGGAGCATTATCGCATTGGTATTCTTGTTCGTATTTTTGTTCCTTGCAGCACTGTATGAAAGTTGGAGTATTCCTATTGCCGTGCTTATTTCGCTTCCGGTTGCTGTGCTTGGAGCGTATGCCGGAGTAGCTTTATGTGGATTGGAAAATGATACCTATTTCCAGATTGGTTTGGTTATGTTGATTGGTCTGGCAGCCAAGAATGCCATTTTGATTGTTGAGTTTGCCAAAGAGGAAGTAGATAATGGAAAAGACTTGGTGGAAGCAGCTTTGCATGCAGCTCATCTTCGTTTCCGTCCTATCCTGATGACATCACTGGCTTTCATTCTGGGTATGGTTCCTATGGTTATTGCAACCGGACCGGGTTCGGCCAGCCGTCAAGCTATCGGAACGGGTGTATTCTTTGGTATGATTGTCGCTGTGACGGTAGGTATTTTGCTTGTGCCTTTCTTCTTTGTGATGATTTATAAGGCGAAAAACAAAGCTGAAAACAAAAAAAGCTAATTAACAAAACCTGAAACGTATGAAACGAACGAAATATACTTATCGCTTTTTATACATGCTGACGACTCTGTTGCTTTTGGGTAGTTGTCAGTTGGGCAAACATTATACTCGTCCGAAACTGGACTTGCCCGAAACGCTCGACAGCATGAGTGTAGACACTGTTTCCATCGGAGATTATCCGTGGGAACAGCTCTACACCGATACGACCTTGCAAGGATTGATACGTAAGACCTTGTCGTATAATAAAGATATGCTGATAGCCGCAGCGCGCGTTAAGGAGTTGGCTGCAATGAAACGCATTGATTATGCAAATATGTTCCCGGCAGTCGGTGCAAAGGTGTATGCTGAGAAGGAAGCGGAAAATTATGGAGGCAATCATTATAAGTCCGATTATGAGATTGATGCCAAGGCTTCTGTTTCGTGGGAGCTTGATTTATGGGGCAATCTTCGTTGGGCACGCGATAAGAGTCTTGCCGAATTTATGGGATCTGTCGAAAATCAGCGTGCGCTTCGTATGAGTCTGGTTGCACAGGTTGCTCAGGCTTACTTTGAACTGGTTGCGTTGGATAATGAACTGTCTATCGTACAAAAGACAGTAGATGCCCGTCGGGAAAGTTTGCATTTGGCGCGCGTGCGTTACGAAGGTGGACTGACTTCTGAAACTGCTTTTCGTCAGGCACAGGTGGAGTTGGCACGAACAGCAACATTGGTTCCTGACCTGGAGCGTAAGATTTCTCTGAAAGAAAATGAAATCGCATTTTTAAGTGGCGAATATCCACATCATATCAAACGTTCGGTGTTGCCCGAAGATGTTATGCTTTCTGCCAGTTTACCCGTAGGTTTGCCTTCAGCACTGCTGGAACGCCGGCCGGATATCCGTCAGGCAGAGCAGGCTGTCATTGCTGCAAATGCTGCGGTAGGAGTGGCTTTTACCAATTTGTTCCCTCGCATAACGTTGACTGCTACTTATGGTAGCGAGAGTGCTGCATTGAGTGATGTACTGAAATCGCCTTACCATTTGTTGAGTGCTAACATTCTGCAACCGATTTTTGCTATGGGAAAGAATCGTGCGATGCTGAAAGCAAAGAAGGCAGCTTGCGAACAAGCAGCTTATGCATACGAAAAAGCTGTACTGAATGCCTTTAAAGATGCTTATAATGCCATAGCCGAATTTAATAAGATAAAGGAAATCTATGAAACTCGTCTGCGTCTGGAACAGGCATCGAAAAGTACTCTTGACCTTGCACAGCTTCAATATCTGAACGGAGTTATCGGTTATATGGATTTGCTGGATGCACAACGTGGATATCTGGACGCTCAGATAGGTTTGAGTAATGCCGTACGCGACAAGCAGATTAGTATGGTAAATCTTTATAAAGCACTTGGAGGAGGCTGGCAAGAATAACCTGTATGACCTGTTTTTTTACAGTCGGGAGATAAGTTTTTAAAAAAGATGTAGATTATTTTAAGAAACATATTCGAAATATGCCAATAAATCTTTATCTTTGCATCCCGAATTGTGATGTACCCTAATGTGTAGTTTAGTGAAACAGGTAAAGAAAAAAGGTTTTACTCCGGATTCGAGATTGCAGAATTTGATTCAGGCAGTGGTGGAAAACAGAGGTCTTTTCGGGATTTCGTTTTCCTCGAAGCTTTCCTTTTTTCTGAATAATGCTACATTAGGCATTACTCATTCTGATTTTTTCTTTTGTAAGATTTTAAGCAAATTGCGTTAATAATAAAAATACCTGGAATTACTTTTCAGTAAGTTCAGGTATTTTTGTATATATAGAGTAGCCAACTAAACGATACGAAATAATATGGAACCGCTAAAGCATGAATGTGGAGTAGCGATGATTCGCTTGCTGAAACCACTAGAGTATTATCAGGAAAAGTATGGCACGTGGATGTACGGGCTTAATAAGTTGTATTTGCTGATGGAAAAACAGCATAATCGCGGTCAGGAAGCTGCGGGACTTGCGTGTGTAAAACTTCAGGCTGATCCGGGAGAGGAATATATGTTCCGCGAAAGAGGATTGGGAGCTGGAGCCATTACTGAAATATTCGGAACGGTACACAGCTATTTCAAAGATCTTACAGCCGAACAGCTTCGTGATGCTGAATATGCGAAAAAGTGCTTGCCCTTTGCCGGAGAGCTCTATATGGGACACTTACGTTATTCTACAACAGGAAAGAGTGGTATTTCGTATGTACATCCTTTTCTGCGTCGCAATAACTGGCGTGCCAAGAATCTTGCTTTGTGCGGAAACTTCAATCTGACAAATGTGGATGAAATATTCGCCGACATTACTGCCTTCGGACAGCATCCTCGTAAATATGCCGATACATATATCATGTTGGAACAGGTGGGACATCGTCTGGACCGTGAAGTGGAGCGTCTTTACAATGAGTGTAAGGCTGAAGGTCTGGAGGGTATGGATATTACACATGCTATTGAAGACCGTATTGATTTGACTAACGTATTGAAGACATCCAGTCCGAAGTGGGATGGAGGTTATGTGATATGTGGGCTGACTGGTAGCGGTGAAAGTTTTGCTGTACGTGACCCATGGGGCATCCGTCCAGGATTCTGGTATATGGATGAAGAAATCATGGTGCTGGCATCCGAACGTCCGGTTATACAGACAGCATTGAATGTACCGGCTGACAGTATTCATGAGTTACTGCCCGGACAAGCTATTCTGGTAAACAAAAAGGGAGAAATGCGTCTGGCTCAAATCAATGAGCCGAAAGAAAAGAAGGCTTGTTCGTTCGAACGGATTTATTTCAGTCGAGGAAGTGATATCGATATTTACCGCGAACGTAAACTGTTGGGGAAGAAACTGGTTAATCCGATACTGAAGGCAATAGACTACGATGTAGTACATACCGTATTCTCTTTCATACCGAATACAGCAGAAGTTGCCTTTTATGGAATGTTGGAAGGTTTCGATAACTATCTGAATGAACTGAAAGTGCAGCGTATTGAGGCCCTGGGACACAAGCCGAGTCATACAGAATTGGAGCAGATTCTGTCACAGCGTATACGTAGTGAGAAAGTTGCAATCAAGGATATCAAATTGCGTACTTTCATTGCTGAAGGAAATACACGTAATGACCTTGCTACACATGTGTACGATATAACTTATGGCAGCTTGATTCCTTATGAAGACAATCTGGTTATTATAGACGACAGTATCGTACGTGGTACTACCTTGAAACAGAGTATTATCAGCATACTCGACCGTCTTCATCCGAAGAAAATTGTGATTGTATCTTCTTCTCCACAGGTGCGCTATCCTGATTATTACGGTATTGATATGGCAAGTATGGAACAGTTCATTGCTTTCAAGGCCGCGATAGCATTGCTTGAAGAGAGAGGAATGCAGCATGTGATAGAAGAAGCATATCGTAAGTCGAAAGCACAGCTTGGACTTCCGAAGGAAGAGATGGTGAATTACGTGAAAGAAATTTATGCTCCATTCACCGACGAAGAAATTTCTGCCAAGATGGTACAATTGCTGACTCCGGCTGGTACACAGGCAAAGGTTGAAATCGTATATCAGACACTTGATGGATTGCACGAGGCATGTCCGGCACATTTAGGTGACTGGTACTTCAGCGGTGATTATCCGACACCGGGTGGAGTGAAACTCGTCAATCAGGCCTTTATCAATTACGTAGAAGAGATTTATCAGTTCTGAAACGTTACAGAACGAAGTCGCTAGCAGTTTTGGTGCCTTTATATAAAGAAGAAAAACAATAATTAAAGAAAACGATATAGATAGAAAATGAGAAATGTTACATTAATCCTCGACGACGGGAGCCGCTTTCATGGCAAGTCGTTCGGTTATGAGAAGCCGGTAGCCGGTGAAGTTGTGTTCAACACCGCAATGACCGGTTATCCGGAAAGCTTGACCGATCCTTCGTATGCAGGTCAGTTAATGACGCTGACTTATCCGCTGGTGGGCAATTATGGAGTTCCTCCTTTCACAATCGAAGCAAACGGTCTGCCTACTTTTATGGAGAGTGAAAAGATTCATGCCGAAGCGATTATTGTAAGCGACTACAGTGAAAAGTATTCTCACTGGAATGCGGTAGAGAGCTTGGGTGACTGGTTAAAGCGTGAACAGATTCCTGGTATTACAGGTATTGATACACGTGAGCTGACCAAGGTATTGCGTGAACATGGTGTGATGATGGGAAAAATCGTTTTCGATGATGAACCAGACAATGTTCCTGAAGCAACTTATGCGGGAGTAAATTACGTAGATAAGGTATCATGCAAGGAAGTAATCCGTTACAACGAAGGTGAAGGCAAGAAGAAAGTCGTTCTCGTTGACTGTGGCGTGAAATCGAATATCATCCGCTGTTTGCTGAAACGTGATGTAGAGATTATCCGCGTACCTTGGAACTACGATTTCAATTCACTTGAGTTCGACGGGTTGTTCATCTCAAATGGACCGGGTGACCCTGATACTTGTGATGCTGCTGTACAGAACATTCGTAAAGCTATGCAAAATGAAAAGCTGCCTATTTTCGGAATCTGTATGGGTAACCAGTTGCTTTCGAAAGCAGGAGGAGCAAAAATTTACAAATTGAAATACGGTCACCGCAGCCATAACCAGCCGGTTCGCATGGTAGGAACAGAAAAGTGTTTCATTACTTCACAGAACCATGGTTATGCCGTAGACAATAATACATTAGGAGCCGACTGGGAACCTTTGTTTATCAATATGAATGATGGTTCTAACGAAGGAATCCGCCACAAGAAGAGCCCTTGGTTCTCTGCACAGTTCCACCCGGAAGCTGCCAGCGGTCCTACTGATACAGAGTTCCTGTTCGACGAGTTTGTAAAGTTGCTGTAATCCATTAAAAACAAAAGAAAACAATGAAAGAAAATATAAAGAAAGTATTATTGTTAGGTTCCGGAGCTTTGAAAATCGGTGAAGCTGGTGAGTTCGACTATTCAGGTTCGCAGGCACTTAAGGCGTTGAAGGAAGAAGGTATCGAAACTATCCTGATAAATCCGAACATTGCTACCGTACAAACTTCGGAAGGCGTGGCAGACAAAATCTATTTCTTGCCTGTTACTCCGTATTTCGTAGAGAAAGTTATTGCCAAAGAACGTCCGGATGGCGTATTATTGTCATTTGGTGGCCAGACAGCTTGAACTGCGGTGTTGCTCTTTACAAGGCAGGAATATTCGAGAAATACAATGCACGTGTACTCGGTACTCCGGTACAGGCTATCATGGATACAGAAGACCGTGAACTGTTCGTTCAGAAGCTGGATGAAATCAATGTAAAGACCATCAAGAGTGAAGCTGTTGAAAACATCGAAGACGCTCGCCGTGCTGCCAAAGAACTGGGTTATCCGGTTATCATCCGTGCGGCATATGCACTGGGAGGTCTGGGATCTGGTTTTTGTGATAACGAAGAAGAACTGAACGTACTGGCTGAAAAGGCATTCTCTTTCTCTCCGCAGGTTTTGGTAGAAAAGAGCTTGAAAGGTTGGAAGGAAGTAGAATACGAAGTAGTGCGCGACCGTTTCGACAACTGTATTACGGTATGTAACATGGAAAACTTCGACCCGCTGGGTATTCATACCGGTGAGTCTATCGTAATAGCTCCTTCACAGACACTGACAAACAGTGAATATCACAAACTTCGTGAACTTGCAATCCGTATTATACGTCACATCGGTATCGTAGGAGAATGTAACGTACAATATGCGTTCGACCCCGAATCGGAAGACTATCGTGTAATCGAAGTAAACGCTCGTCTGAGCCGTTCTTCAGCTTTGGCTTCTAAAGCAACCGGTTATCCGTTGGCTTTCGTTGCTGCCAAGTTGGGTCTGGGTTACGGTTTGTTCGATTTGAAGAACTCGGTTACCAAAACAACTTCTGCATTCTTCGAGCCGGCACTGGACTATGTAGTATGTAAAATCCCTCGCTGGGACTTAGGTAAGTTCCACGGAGTAGACCGTGAGCTGGGCTCAAGCATGAAGTCTGTCGGCGAAGTGATGGCTATCGGCCGTACATTCGAAGAAGCTATCCAGAAAGGTCTTCGTATGATTGGTCAAGGCATGCACGGATTTGTAGAAAAACAAAGAATTGCAGATTGCCGATATCGACAAGGCATTGCGTGAACCGACCGACAAGCGTATCTTCGTTATCTCGAAGGCAATGCGTGCTGGATATACCGTAGATCAGATTCATGAACTGACAAAGATAGACAAGTGGTTCCTCGACAAGCTGATGAACATCATGCAGACTTCGAAGGAACTTCACGAATGGGGCAACAACCACAAGTTGCTGTCACAGCTTCCAAACGATTTGCTGTACAAGGCAAAACGTCAGGGATTCTCCGATTTCCAGGTTGCACGTGCTATCGGTTACGAAGGAGAAATGGAAGATGCTATCATCGATGTCCGTAACCACCGTAAGAGCGTAGGTATCGTACCGGTCGTTAAACAGATTGATACGCTGGCTGCCGAATATCCAGCACAGACCAACTACCTGTATCTGACTTATAGCGGTGTGGCAAACGATGTACACTATTTGGGCGACCATAAGAGTATCGTTGTTCTTGGTTCGGGTGCTTACCGTATCGGATCGTCAGTAGAATTTGACTGGTGCGGTGTTCAGGCGCTGAATACTATCCGCAAAGAAGGATACCGTTCGGTTATGATCAACTATAACCCTGAAACAGTATCTACCGATTACGATATGTGCGACCGTCTGTACTTCGACGAACTGACATTCGAACGTGTAATGGATATCCTCGATTTGGAAAATCCTCATGGCGTTATCGTGTCAACCGGAGGACAGATTCCAAACAACCTGGCACTTCGTCTGGATGCTCAGAAAGTAAATATCCTGGGAACTTCTGCCAAGAGCATCGACAATGCTGAAGACCGCGACAAGTTCTCGGCTATGCTCGACCGCATCGGTGTAGACCAGCCTGAATGGAGCGCGCTGACTTCAATGGAAGATATCAATGCCTTTATACAGAAAGTTGGATTCCCTGATTGGTTCGTCCGTCGTACGTGCTTTCAGGAGCAGCCATGAACGTATGTTCTAATCAGGAAGAGCTGGAACGCTTCTTGCAGCTGGCAGCCAATGTATCGAAGAAACATCCGGTTGTTGTAAGCCAGTTCATCGAACATGCCAAAGAAGTAGAAATGGACGCTGTAGCACAAAACGGAGAAATCGTAGCATATGCTATCAGCGAACACATTGAGTTTGCCGGAGTTCACTCAGGAGATGCAACTATCCAGTTCCCGCCACAGAAACTGTATGTAGAAACAGTTCGCCGTATCAAGCGCATTTCTCGTCAGATTGCTAAAGAACTGAATATCTCTGGTCCGTTTAACATTCAGTTCCTTGCTCGTGAAAACGATATCAAGGTAATCGAATGTAACCTGCGTGCCAGCCGTTCGTTCCCGTTTGTGAGCAAGGTATTGAAGATAAACTTCATTGAACTTGCAACAAAGGTTATGCTTGGCTTGCCGGTAGAAAAACCAGAAAAGAACTTGTTCGAACTCGATTACGTTGGAATCAAGGCAAGTCAGTTCTCATTCAACCGTTTGCAGAAAGCAGACCCTGTATTGGGAGTCGACATGGCTTCAACCGGAGAAGTAGGATGTATCGGTGAAGATACTTCGTGTGCTGTACTGAAATCAATGCTTTCAGTAGGTTACCGCATTCCGGAAAAGAATATCCTGATGTCAACCGGTACACCAAAGCAGAAAGTAGAAATGCTGAAAGCTGCTCAGGAACTGAAGGCAAAAGGTTACAATATCTTTGCAACAGGCGGAACATCAAAATTCCTTGCCGAAAACGGAATAGAGAATACTCGCGTATACTGGCCGAGCGAAGAAGGACATCCGCAGGCATTGGAAATGCTGCATAAGAAAGAGATCGACATGGTAGTAAATATCCCGCGTGACCTTTCTGCCGGAGAGCTCGATAACGGTTATAAGATTCGCCGTGCAGCAGTCGACCTGAATATTCCTCTGGTAACAAATGCACGTTTGGCAAGTGCCTTTATCCATGCATTCTGCACGATGACTATCGACGATATCGCTATCAAGAGCTGGGACGAATATAAATAATCCTGCCTCTTGATAAAATAAATATTACTTAAGCGCCGCTTCGGAAAGGTAAAATTTCCGGGTGGCGCTTTTTCTTTAAAAAGGCTGTTTCCTCGTGTCAGGATTCAGCCTTTTGTTGTTCCTTTACGCATTTTTTAATGATATCTATGTAAGTATATTCCCGAACGAGCGACTAAATAAAGTAAAAAGCATGTAGAAACCAGATGCTGTATGAATAAAAACCTGCAACAAGAAAAAGACTTTCTCCTGCTGATTGAGTCGCACAAACGAGTCATTTATAAAGTCTGTTACATGTATGCAACCGATGATGAACTGTTGAACGACTTGTATCAGGAAATAGTAATGAACCTTTGGCGCGCTATCCCAGTTTCGTGGCGAAAGCTCTCCAGCCACGTGGATATACCGTATCAGCCTGAACACATGCATTTCGTACCGGCGGAAATCAAAACATCAGATTCAGGCTGTAACCTTACCGGTCAATTTCAAAGCTTTTGCCGAAGACGACGGAAACAAATCGTCGCAATTGCGTGAGCTTTACCGGTTGATACACGCACTCAATCCGCTGGAACGGGCACTTATCCTGCTTTGGCTGGAAGAAAGAAGCTACGATGAAATAGCCCGGATAGTGGGAATATCGAAAAACAATGTCGGTGTCCGTCTGAACCGTATCCGTGAAAAATTGAAAAATATGTCGAACCAATAAATGTCTGCTTTATGGAACTTGAAGAACTGAAAAATCAATGGAACTTGCTTAGTGAACAACTGAAGAAGAATGAAATCATCAATCATGAAGCAATAAAAAGAATGATAGAAAAACGTACCCTGAGCGCTCGCGACCGTCTGATAGGGGCCAATGTTATTGCCGTTTTTTGTACTTACAGGCATGCTGTTTCTGTTTCCGCTAGCAGCTACCCGAGTAATTATCAGACAAGAACTTCTCTGGATGTTCTACATCGTGTTTCCACTCCTCATTCTATATTCACTATGGAACATACATGTATTGTATAAATTCAATCTGGCTACCCGTACCTTACTCGAACTCCACCGTTGGGTATTATCCTATAAGCGCAGGCTTCGCATAGAAATCTGGTGTACTCCCTTTCTTACACTGGGACTTTTTATCTCTGTTTTCCTTATTCATCATCACTACCGCAATCTGCTTATGGTTGTTTTCGATATCCTGATGCTGTCTGTGGGGATGATGGCAGGATATATATGTTATCGCTATGTAGATAAACGTTCGGTAGATGAAATAGAGCAAGGAATGAAAAACTTACAGGATCTGGAGTAGGTTAAATACATCAGAAAAACAGGATAGTTGGCAGTGTTGTCAGATTGCCGGGCAACATTGCCAAAACCATTGCTGAAGTTTTATGAAAAACATGCTGAATTTTTGCTAAAACTTTGTACAAACTTTTTGGAAGTTTGTACGAAAGATAAAATAATTTGTACAAATAAATGACATAATTTGTACATCTTTTCCGAAACACATGCTGAAGACTTTGGGAAATGATGGACGGGGTATGATGATTTTATAAGAGTTTAATAGAGCTAGTGCGGGGGAGTCTGATGTAGCTTTTATAAATTATTATATAGTTTACCCTGAAAAAAGTATAGTTATGTCCTTTTCTTCAGATAAATACATCTCGGTAGTCCACCATATTTCAACGCTTGTTTTATATACGTATATCCTAATTTTTCCATGTTACTGCGTGAAAAAGAGTTTTCCGGATGGACCGTACATAACAAATAACGGTATTGGGTTTTGCTCAGGGCTTCTTCTGCCTGACTTATAAGTAAACGTTGTAGTCCGTAACCTCGGAAGTTGGGATGCACTGCTACCGTATCCATGTGTGCTACACTGCACAACTCTGCTTCAGGTAGTCCGATGTCGTAACCTAGGTTCTCGGAATTTTTTCCGGGAAAGACGACAATGAATAATCCGGCAGTCTGTCTTGATACAGTTTCAATGGCTTTCCATATAATACCTGTGTAAGTAGACAATAGCGACTTTATATAATCTTTGTCTTCTTCTGGAGCAAACCATTCCCGGTGTTCCATGTTTTTCCAGATACTTGTTATAAATGATGTCAGTTCGTCTGCATCTGCTATGGTTGCTTGGGTTATGCTGAACTTCATTGGCTACGGACGTGGAATCGATGGTTTATAATTTCCTTAACTCCTGATACAATCGTTGTACCGGAAGCCCCATTACATTGAAATAGGAACCTCTCAGACCGGTTACTCCGATGAAGCCGATCCATTCTTGTACACCATATGAACCTGCTTTGTCCATCGGTCTGTAATGTTCTACATAGAAACGGATATCTTCTTCACTTAACTGGTCGAAGGTTACTTCTGTAACTGAGGCAAAGGATTTTTGGAATTCGGTAGTCGTAAGGCATACTCCGGTTATGACTTGGTGAGAGCGTCCCGATAGTTTATGTAGCATTTGGCAAGCCTCTTCTTCATCTTTAGGCTTTCCTAAGACTTCTCCATCTATGTAGACTATGGTATCGGCAGTGATAATAAGTTCGTCTGCCTGCATGGACGGACGATAGGCGTCTGCCTTTTCGCGGGCAATGTAGATGGGAATTTCTTCACCTTTCAGTGTGTCGGGGTAGGTTTCGTCAATACCGGGCAGAAGCTTTACTTCATAATCTATTCCCAGTCCGGATAACAGTTCCCGGCGACGTGGGGAGTTGGAAGCCAGCTTTATCTTATATTTTTTCAGGTTTTCGAGCATAATTGTTTGTTTTTATATTACCAGCCAAAGGCTTCTTCGTGTGACATCCATTTGCCTTGTGCACGCAAAACTTGTTCTACTACATCACGTCCGCATCCGTAGCCTCCGTTGCGGTGTGAGATATATGTGCAGATGGCTTTTATCTCGGGAGCTGCATCGGCGGGGCAGCAGGGGAGTCCTACAAGACTTAAAACTTCGTAGTCGGGGATATCATCGCCCATATAGAGTACTTCCTCTGGCTTCAGATTGTATTTCTCCATTAATTCGGCATATTCTTTGGTCTTTACGGCTGCTCCCATGTAGATGTCTTTTATGCCAAGGCCCTCGTAACGTTTACGTACAGCTTCTGTCTTTCCTCCGGTGATGATTGCAACATGTAGTCCGCATTTTACGGCGAGTTGCAGGGCATAACCGTCTTTTATGTTGACCGAGCGCATCGGTTCTCCGTTAGGATGCAGGGTAATGGTTTCGGCACTTAACACGCCGTCTACGTCGAATATCAGTGCACGTATTTTAGTAAGATCGTAGTTTATCATAAGGTTTCTTTTTATTGCTAGCGTATTCGTGAATGTTTTTTACTGATCTGTTCGTATATCTCTGCCAAATGCGGTTCGCTTTTCAGCATTTCCAGATGGCGGTTGATGACATTTTCATCGTATCGCTGTGCCGGTCCGGTCTGTGCTTTGACGGGAGGCAGTTCGTGTACTTTCCGGGCTGTTTCGTCAATCAGCGGAAGCATGGCTTCGAAGGGAAGACCGTTTGCTGAAAGCAGATGACTGGCAACGGCATACATGTGATTGGCAAAGTTGCAGGCAAATACTGCTGCAATGTGCAGGTATCGCCGTTGCTCGGATGATGCTTCATATACTTTGCTTCCCAGATGGAGGGCGATTTCGTTCAGAAGCTTCAGGTCGGCAGCTGTATGTGCTTCGGTAAAAAATGTAACTTCACGAAAATCTACCTGACGCAGTTTGCTGAATGTCTGCATGGGGTAGAGCACACCGTAACGTTCTGCCAGTCCTTGCCATACGTTCATGGGAACACTGCCCGCTGTGTGTACAAACAGGGCTTGGGGAGCACGTTGTACTAGCTTGGGAAGTATGTCGTTCAGTGCTGAGTCTTTCACGGAAACGATATATAAATCTCCCTCATGGGTGATTTGGCTTAAATCTGTAGTATAGGGACATTTCAGTTTGGCGGCAAGTTCGGAAGCGGAAGCTTCTGTACGGCTGAATACCTGACGGATATTATATCCGGCTTGTGATAAAGCTATGGAAAGATGAGTCGCTACGTTGCCGGCCCCTATCATGATAATGTTTTTTATATTCATGGTGAAAATGATTTTTTTCGTTTGCGGGACTTTTTATCGTGATGACAACCAGTAGAGCAGTATTCCTATCAGCAGTAGGGAAGCGGGAAGCAGGTAGCCTGACATTTGTCCCAGCAGCGTAGTTACCAGACCGATGTTTTGGATGAGCCAGATTCCGGCAAGAATGATGCCTACCGACTTGTCTGCCTTGAACCATAAGAAAGCAACGGCTGCATAAAGTAGCATGGTGTCTTTTTGCATAACCCAGGACAGACCGTGGGAAGAAAAACCTATCAGTCGGTCGGCAAGATAGAGTATTCCCATCAATGCAAGAAAAACTGCGGTAGCACGGTATGTATCTTTATGGTTTGATGCTTTTGCTGCCACGTTTATTCTCCTCCGTATTTATTGATATGTACTTTTTCCCATTGCAGGTGTGACTCGTCGAAAGGTTTACGCTCCATACCTTTGTGGCCGATGGCTACGATGGACAAAACCTGTAACTGAAGAGGTATGCCGAGAATGCCGTGCACATACTCGTCCGATGACATGCCGGTAGCGGTGTATCGTTCGCGTACTTGTATCCAGCAGCTTCCCAGTCCCAGATCTTCGGCTTGTAGCTGAATCATCAGAGAGGCTATAGACGCATCTTCTATCCATACGTCGCTTGCCAGCGGATCCGCCAGTACGACGATGGCAAGAGAGGCTTCTTTCAGGAAGATGATCCCATTTCCTTGCAGCGTGAAAGCTTGTCGAGTGTTTCTTTATCGTCTACTGCTATAAACTGCCAGCAGTTGCTTCGTTTGGAAGACGGCGACATGAGGGCTGCCTTCAGCAGGGTTACCACTTCTTCTTGTGTCAGTTCTTCATCGGTGAACTTACGCATACTGCGCCGTTGTTTTATCAATTCGCTGAAACTCTTCATAAAATCTTCGTTTTTAACACGACAAATATAACCTTTAAACTCGTAATGCTCAAAAAAAATCATAAATTTGCGATACAATGGCTATCAGGTTGACTACATATGAGCATGCAAAGGACATTCCTGAACTTCCGGGAACCAATGTCTTTCATTCTACTGATTTGTTCCGGATATTGGAACAAACCCCGGGGTATCGTCCTGTGCTCTTGGTTGCTTTCGAAGGGGATAAACCGATAGGTAAACTGCTGTGTATTACCCGGCGGAATTTTCGTCTGCTGGGGTTTACTGAAAAAACATACGTTTACGGTGTAGGAGAGTATTTTAATACGGAACGGAAACGGGAAGAGATTTTCAATGAATTATTGACGTATTTTACTACTCTGTACAAGGAGGGATCTTTTCTGTTGGAGTTTCGAAACTTAGAAGAACCGTTGTTCGGCTACCGTTATTTCAGGCAGAACGGGTATTTTCCGGTCCGGTGGCTGCGTGTTCGCAATTCGATACACCACGAACAGCTTGATAAATGGATGAGTGCTTCCCGTAAACGCCAGATTGCCAGGGGACTTAAAAATGGGGCTTCTATTGAAATTGCTTCCAGCCTGGAAGATATAAGGGCTTTCTTCATGATGCTGAAAAAATATTATTCTCCCAAAGTTCATCGTTATTTACCTGATTTTCATCTTTTTGCTTTTTTCTCTGAAGAATCTTTTCCGGCTGGAATGGGTAAAATCTTTATAGTCCGTTATAAAGAAAAGATTATTGGTGGTTCGGTTTGTTTGTTTTCTGATGATACTGCTTACCTGATGTTTTCTGCTGGGATGCGCAAGAGTTATCCGTTGCTTTATCCGGGAGTGCTTGCTGTATGGGAGGCAATGACTTATGCCAGAGAGCATGGATATAGTCATTTTGAATTTATAGAAGCAGGACTTCCTTTCAAGAAATTCAGTTATCGGGATTTTATTTTACGTTTCGGAGGTAAACAGTTGAGTACACGTCGTTGGTTCAAGGTACGGTGGAACTGGCTGAATCGCTTGCTTATTCGTATTTATGTGTAATTTATATAGATATATGTTATGATTGATCCTGTTTATAGTGCGGCTCCCGACCGTTATCACGGTGGAATGAAATATCGCAGGGCTGGTAAGAGTGGTATCCTGCTTCCTGAAATTTCTCTTGGACTTTGGCATAACTTCGGAGATGTGGATACGCTGTCAGGCAGTAAAGAGAAAATTCATCATGCTTTTGACAAGGGAATTACTTATATCGATCTTGCTAATAATTATGGACCTTCTTATGGGTTGGCTGAGGAAACGTTCGGGCAAATCATGAAGAAATCTCTTGCTCCTTATCGTTGATGAACTTTTTATTTCTACGAAGCTGGACATGATATGTGGGAGGGGCCTTATGGGATATGGAATTCACGGAAGCATCTTATGGCTAGTATTGACCAGAGTTTGAAACGGATGAATCTGGAGTATGTAGATATTTTTTATAGTCATCGCTATGATCCGGAAACTCCACTTGAAGAAACCTTGCAGGCACTTGTCGATATCGTACGTCAGGGCAAGGCTCTTTATGTAGGCATATCGAAGTATCCTAAAGAGGCGGCGGAAATAGCTTATCGTTATCTTGCCGACAATCATGTGCCTTGTCTGCTTTATCAAGGGCGTTATAATTTGTTCAATCGTGAGCCGGAAGAGGAGGGCATCTTGGATCAGGCTAGTGAACATGGCAGTGGGTTTGTTGCCTTTTCACCTTTGGCGCAGGGATTATTGACCGGGCGTTATCTGGATGGTATTCCTGATGATTCACGTATTGCCCGGGGAGGTCATCTTAAGAAAGAAGCTCTGACGGAGGATGTTCTTCGTAAAATCAGGGACTTGAACGAAATAGCCGCACGGCGTGGGCAGACTTTGGCCGAAATGTCATTGGCATGGTTGCTGAAAGATGAGAAGGTTACTTCTGTCATAATTGGTGCCAGTTCGGTAAAACAGATTGACGATAATTTGAAGTCTTTAGATAATACGTCGTTCTGTGATGAGGAAATATGTCTGATAAATAATGTTTTAAAGTCGTTGATATCCAGTTTGGAGAAGTGGAACGATTCCATGCAATCAGCCAATATTTTTATCGTGAAAAAATATTTCTGACAACTACGATTTGTAATAAAAATAAAAATAAACTAAAAA
>ENA-OQJS01000062-OQJS01000062.1-human-gut-metagenome-genome-assembly--contig:-NODE-62-length-21562-cov-1.121437_pt1 | contig 21562 bp, 28 predicted proteins | sample MGYA00242598_ERZ504764 | MGnify/ENA primary metagenome ERZ504764 (study PRJEB26092, sample SAMD00036368) | human gut metagenome | host: Homo sapiens | study: EMG produced TPA metagenomics assembly of...
TCTCATTGACTCAACAAACACAGCCGACCAGACCACAGCAAGGTCATAGAGAATGCCATCATATGGTTCAATTATTTCGGCAATCAAATTGACAATGCACTTCGGCGTATAGACTCGCCCTTGCCTTTGCCTTCCGCAAGTGCAAACTTGCTCAGGAAGTATTCGTAAATCCGCCCGATAATGTCATTCTCTTTATCGCCCGTGTTGATCTTATCAATCTCGTCCAGCAGTGATGCCAGCTTTGCTGTGTCGATGTGAAGACGTGAGTAGTAGTTGTCCGGCAGTGCGCCTTTCAGTGCGGGATTCGCTTTCTCAATCGTATAGAGAGCGGTGTCAATTTTTAACGCAATGTCATCCTGTTTCGCATTCTCCATGATGAAAGACCAACGGCTGATCTCAGGCAGGAAGAACACGTTGTCCTTCGTATAGAAGGCAAACATTGTCAACAAACTTCTCACCGTATTTTTCAGAAATAGCTTTCCTTTGTGCCTCAAACTTATCACTGGCAAACTTCAAGAAGAAAAGACTGAGAACGACGTGTTTGTATTCTGCTGGCTCAACAGAACCACGGAGTTTATCTGCGGACTTCCACAGAGCTTCCTCCATAGAAATTTCTTTCTTAGGTTTAGATGCAGCTCGCGCCATATTGATTTCTCCAATTCATTTTAATATATCTCGCATTCATATACACTACTTTGTAAATATCAGTTTGCGAGGTTTTTGCATAATAATCCAGTTAATATTATAGACTTATCAGCGAACAAAGTCAATTTAGAACCACTCTTCTGCAAGCAGGGCTTTCGTGACACGAAAGCGATTTTCTGCTTGTTGGGAAATTCCCCAATCCCCATAAAACGCTGCCTGCGGCATCGGGCTGCGCATCCGTTTCGGATGCTTTAACGGCAGTTCCTGCCAAAGAAAAAAGCCCGGTGCAGCATGAGCATTACGCCCACACTGCACCGAACATTCCATCATCTGCTATTCTCTTTATTTTCTTCTTCCTGCCGCACTTCCTGCTCATGCAGCTGCTCTTTTTTCTGCTCGTTCTCTTTCAGGATTTCCTGCACGATCTTCTGTGCCACAAGCCAATCCTGCATTTCTGATTTTGTTTTGCGATACTCTGCATAGGAGCTTTTCTTTCGTTCCAGAAGCATCGCATACTCTGCGTTCAGCTCGCTGATGTGCGGGAGCTTTTTGTCAGAGCCATTCTCTTTCTTATAAGCATCAAACGCCTTTTTCGCTGCGCTGCGTAAGGCCAGCGTATCCCGATGCGCTTCATAGAACTCCTGATTGTAGCCGGATGCTTTATACGCGGCAAAAACATCTTTTTGTCTTGGCATAATTGATTAGATGCTTCCGCAGCACCGACACTTCCGACATCCGTGCCTCATCTGCCTTTACAGATTCCAGCAGCGCATCGCATTTTTCAGAAATTTCATCTGCTTTTTCTTTCAGCTCTGCATAACTCTTGATTCCATGCTCCTCCATGAACATCATGGCTTTTGCCATCTGCTTCAGATTAAAGACTTTCGCCCAACGCGCATATCCTGCGCCTTTGCCTGCCTGCATTTTGGCACGGACATCAATCAGGAACGACAGCTCCGCCTTCTGATGCACCTGTGCTGACCGTGCGCTTGTGCGGGTTTTCTCTGCAAATTTGCTTTTGTGAACCGCATTCCCGGCAATCACTCCACAGAGTTCTTCAACCGAATATCCTTTACCAAGAGAACGGAAACGAGCAAATCTGGCGTGGCCTTTCCCCCGCAGCAGGCTGTTTTCCATCTTTATACTCGTACCCTGCTTCCTGCAAAATTCCAATCAGTTCCTGGAAGTCTTTTGGCTTTCTTTCCAATGCTGCATCAATGGCCTCACAGATTTCATCCCGCTGCGACTTTTTCTCCGGGTATTCCGTTCTCTTCTTCCGCTCCCCGTAGCTTTCGGACAATGACCGACAACCGGTGTTCCAGGCAGACGATATCACTGAGCCTTGCCAGCGCAAGACCGGATAAGCGAAAATCTCGGAATTTTCTGGTGCAGTCTAATGTAGTTGAATTAAAAATAATATGGTTATGAATGTGCGCACGATCAACATGGGTAGCCACGATAAATGCGTGTTTTCCCTTGGTGAATCGCATGGCCGTCTCATACCCAACCTTGTTCGCCTCCTCCGGCGTGATCTCTCCGGCTTAAAGGATTGCCGAATCTGATATGCAATCACATCATGCGCCTGGGTTCTACCGGTGATATGCTCATACTGCCGTTTGGAAAGCAGAAATTCTTCATCACAGGTCTTTGCGTCACAGGCATACGCGCTGATATATTTTCCATCTTCCGTCTTTGTTGCATTCTCAGAATAATCAGTACGGTCAGCCAGACACTGCGCTACCGTCTTTCCTTTATTGATATGCAGCGCAATTAGTCTTGTAGCCGCCATTTTCATATTCCTCCATCTAAAAAGAGCTACCCGAAGGCAGCTCTTACCAATCTACTATTCTCATTTTAACATCTGTTCCCGGTCATAAGCTCCCTGCAAATAAACGGCCTGCTTGATGATTTCTTCCATATCGAAATAGACGCACATAATGCTTTCGTACAGCTTCCACACATTAGATTCGCTGCCGCCCACCATTTCCATCAGCTGGTCTTCCATCTTCGATTGCTCAGACTGTTTTTCCTGATAAGCAGTCTCTTCCACAAAATGATTCTCTCCATCTGTTTCCTCGTACCGTAAATCATAATAATCTTTCATAAACTGAATATCCATCGAATCCCTCCTGAACTCAAATTGTCAAAACATCCTCTACACACTCGCACAGCCGTTCCATCAGTTCCATGATGCCGCCCGCTCCAACCGCAGCTGCGAACAGTCCCATCTCAATCAGGGTCAGCAGGAACACATCCGTCCAGCTCGCCCGAACCACAGAATAAATGCCGCAGCCAAGAACGAAAAGCATAACCGGCGAAAGTACCACAGGGATAACTGCATCAGCAGATTCCAGATAAAACACAGAAATCGCAGCAGAAACGCAACCGGCAGCAACAGGATTTTCAGCACCAGCTTCAACAAAAAACATACGATCTTCATGGATTTCACCCCTTCGTTTTTCTTTTCATCTTCATTTTATCGTACCCGCTTGTCAAACACCACGATGTCAACAGGAAGACCTGCAAAAAATATGTAATGACACAGACTGTTTCATCTGTGCCATGTGCAATAGAAATTCCGCACGTTTGCGCCGTCATCGAATACCAGAAAGCCTCTTTAAGATCAGCTTTTGCATCTCCCAGAGTTCATCCAGTCGCTTCTGCAAATCCCGGATATCCTCCGCATAGATGCTTCCAGATTCATTGGCGCGTTTTGCGTACTGGTTCAGGTTGTTGCTGCATCGGCGAAGAAGTGTGGATACCTGCGCCACATCCGACAAATCAAGATTTACGCAGTACCCGTCCATCGCCATTTTTCTCATATAGCACCGGTATTCCGAATCCCCAATTCTTTCTGCTTTTCACGAATCCTCACCAGCTCTTCCGGGTTTACCCGGACATTGATCCAGTGTTCCCGAACACTCATAGTGCCACCTCCTCATCATTTCGATGTGTCATCGGCGGAATGCGCCCTGCACGGTCACGCAGCTCTGCCAGGACAGACGGCTTTTCCGTTGTTCTCTCACGGTCTGGATCATCATTTTCACGGTCATCCATATTCAGCAGTGCGTCCAGTTCTGCCAGTCTTGCACTCTTTTCCGCCAGTTCTGCCTCCTGGGGGAACGGCTTTCCAAGCTCGGCCTGCGCAGCTTCCTGCTGGCTCCTAAGATTGTCCAGCTGCTGTTCCGCCTTCTCCAGCCTTGCAGGAATCCCGGCAAGAGCATTATCCAAACGCTGGATATTGCCCGCAGCACTGGTGCCGATGGGCACCCGGTGGGTCATCTCGCCTTTCAGCAGCACCTGATACTCTTTCTGGAAGCTGTCATATGACAACTCCATCTTGAAACCGCGATAGCTGCCAAGCGGCACCGGCTCCAAACTCTGATTGGCTTTACAGACCGCAAGAATTGCTTCACCGGCCTCGGCTTTTTCAGTAAATTGTGTGCCATTCACCTCCATACCGCAGAACCCCTCTTCCGGCAGCGGATGTGCCGCCACCGTCCGAATATCCGACTGAAAGCCCTTGATGAACCCTTGCGTTTTCTCAATCTCCGCAGGGAAATATTTCATCAATTTATCTTCCAATCGGTACTGCTGGCTCTGATGATCCGCCTTCAATACTTTCAGCCTTGCAACATCTACATCCAAGTCCATTTTCTCCTTGATTTGCGGGTCTCCGGCACAAAGTGCCTTGATCTCTGCATAGGAAAGAGCCTGCTCATCTACATCATCACAGGAACGTACCGGAGATTTGCTGGTCATGATCTGGCTGATAAATTTCTGCTTATTCTCCAGTGTCTGATAGAGGTAGGCATCAAAAGTTCCTTCCGTCACATACTGATAAACCTGCACTTCTTTGTTTCGGTTTCCCTGACGGATGATACGACCATTTCGCTGGGTCATGTCCGCAGGCCGCCAGCCCACATCCAGATGATGCACGGCCACCAGCCTGTCCTGCACGTTCGTGCCTGCACCCATCTTCTGTGTCGAACCTAACAATACCCGTACCTGTCCGGTACGCACTTTGGCAAACAAATCTTTCTTTTTTGCCTCAGTATCGGCATCATGAATAAATGCGATTTCTTCTTCCGGCACACCGGACTGAATTAGTTTGGCGCGGATATCCTCATAGACATTGAAGGTTCCATCGTTCTTCGGCGTGCTGAGGTCGCAGAACAGCAACTGGGTCAGCTTATCCGACTGTCCTTCCTCATAAATCCGAAGCACATTCCGCACACAGGCGTTGAGCTTGCTATTTGGGTCATCCGGCAGGAGCGGATTCATCAATCGCTGATCCAGTCCCAGCTTTCTGCCATCCGATGTGATTTTCAGCATGTTATCGACCGACGGGTCTACCACACCGGAATGCACAGCCGCCGCCCGTTCCGAAAGCTCCGCCACCATCGCCTGCTGATGCTCCGAAGGCTGCACCACCACGGTTTCAAATTTTGCCTCCGGCACCGGCAGATGCAGCTGATCGGAAGTCTTGATATCTGCCACTTCCTTGAACATATTCATCAGCTCCGGCAGGTTGAAGAATTTTGCAAATCTTGTTCTTGCCCGGTATCCGGTTCCTTCCGGTGCCAGCTCAATGGCTGTGGTGGTCTCACCAAAGGTAGAAGCCCAGCTGTCGAAATGGGTCAGCCCTTTCTGCTGCAACGTGCCGTACTGGAGATACCGCATCATGGTGTAAAGCTCCGTCATGCTGTTGCTAACCGGGGTGCCGGTCGCAAAAATGATGCCGCGCCCGCCTGTCAACTCGTCCATATATTGGCACTTCATAAACATATCCGAAGATTTCTGCGCTTCCGATGTGGACAAGCCTGCAACATTGCGCATTTTTGTGTAGAGGAACAGATTCTTAAAGGCATGTGCTTCGTCTACAAACAGTCGGTCTACGCCCAGCTGCTCAAAGGTAATCACATCGTCTTTTCGGTCGGTTGCCCGAAGTTTCTCCAATCTCGCCTCCAATCCTTTCCGGGTCTTTTCCATCTGTTTGATGGAGAACGTTCGCCATTCTGGGATTTCATCTCAGCAATGGCGTTTTCGATTTCATCAATCTGTGCAGTCAAAATCCGCTCCTGCCGTTCTGCGGACACCGGGATTTTCTCAAACTGGGAATGCCCGATGATAACCGCATCGTAATCTCCAGTGGCAATTCGTGCGCAGAACTTCTTTCTGCGGGCAGTCTCAAAGTCCTTTTTGCTTGCCACCAGCAGTTTAGCACTCGGATACAGGCGCAGGAATTCGTTTGCCCACTGAAGAGTCAAATGATTCGGAACGACAAACATGGATTTCTGGCACAGTCCCAGCCGTTTTGCCTCCATAGCAGAAGCTGCCATCTCGAAGGTCTTGCCGGCACCAACTTCGTGGGCCAGCAGCGTATTGCCGCCGTACAACACATGAGCAATGGCATTCTGCTGATGCTCCCGCAGCCGGATTTCCGGATTCATGCCGCCAAAGCGGATATGGGAACCATCATACTCACGAGGACGGGTGCTGTTGAACAACTCATTATACTTTTCCACCAGTTCCGCACGACGATAAGGGTCTTTCCACACCCAGTTCTGGAACGCATCCTTAATGGCCTGCTGTTTCTGCTGGGCGAGGGTGGTCTCCTTTTTGTTCAGAACCCGCTTCTGCTTGCCGTCTGCATCCTCCACCGTATCGTAGATACGGATATCCCGCAGATTCAGCGTATCCTCCAGAATCCGGTAGGCGTTAGCACGGCTGGTACCGTAGGTCATATAGGCATGGACATCATTCCGGCTCGGTGTACTCTTACCGGTGATCTGCCACTCTGCCGTCATGGGAGAGAATTTCACTTCAATGTTCCGGCGCAGATAAAACGGCGGTTCAAAGGTTTCTTCCATGAACTGCTGGATATAATCCCGATTGACCCATGTGGCACCAAGGCGCACATCAATCTCCGACGCATCCAGGTCTTTCGGCTGCGCCTTTCTCAGATATTCCGTGTTCACCGCAAATGCAGGGTCAGAAGCCACAGCCAGTTCTGCCACGCGGAGCTTTTCCCGGACATTGCCTGACAGATATTCATCAGCCGTCACCCAGCCGGTTTCCTCGCTGCCCTGCGTCATCGGGTCTTTGAAAATGACACCATGCAGTTCCTGCTGGATTTTTTCATATTCTCCCGGTGTGCCTAAAAGCTCCGACATATAGGCTAAATCCACTCTGCCGCGCTCTCCGATGGAGATTGCCAGAGCTTCCGCCGGAGTATCTACGCTGGTAACAGCCCGTTCCGGTCGAATCGTCCGTTTGGTGAACATATCCGCCTTGGATTCCAGCCTTCCGTTTTCATCCACATTTTCCAGAGAGCAGAGCAGATAATAAGACGAATCTTCCGAAAAAGCCTGTGCATTTGCACGGGAATTGATAAGCCCATACTGATCTGCGAATCGGTCATAGGCTACATTCAGTTCCCGCTGTTTCTGGGCAATCGCGTCCTCCGGGTAATCGTTCAGCTGGTAGTCAATCAGTTCCTGCACAATGGTGCGAAGCTCCACCATGCCCTTAATTCTGCCGGTGGCTGTCGCAGAAAGGTCAGCCTTTCGCATGATGCTGTTCTCACGGAAGTAGACATCCCCATCCACCACTGCATAGGAGAAATTCTTTACATTGGGGTCTGCCGGAATGGTTTCGCCCTGCAAGGACATTTCTTCCTCCGGTGCCAGCTCCTGCGCTTCATAGTGCCCGCCGATGTGCTGCACAGCCTCATGCAGCTGGTCTCCCAGATCCGCACCTGGAATCGGAATGACCGTACATTCTTCCTTGCCGTACTGGGTGCTTTCCGTTGTAATCTCACCCAGCACCATTTCCGGGTGGTCAATGAAATAACTATTGAGGGTTATGCCCTCCGAAGTTAGCCCCAGATGCACCCAATCCGGCTCGATATCAATGGGATGGTCTCTCTTTTGCAGGAAAATGATATCCGACACTACATCTGTACCGGCATTGGCACGGAATGCGTTATTGGGAAGTCGGATGGCTCCCAGCAGTTCTGCCCGCTGCGCCAGATACTTTCGTGCATCTGGATTCTTGGAATCCATCGTATAGCGGCTGGTAACAAAGGCCACGATGCCACCGGACGAACCTGATCCAATGCCTTGGCAAAGAAATAGTTGTGGATAGAAAAACCGAGCTTATCATAGGGTTTATCGCTGACACGGTAGTTGCCAAATGGCACATTGCCCACGGCCAGATCATAGAAATCGCGGCGGTCGGTGGTCTCAAAGCCTGCCACCTTGATTTCTGCCTGCGGATACAGCTTCTGCGCAATACGCCCTGTGATGGAATCCAGTTCCACACCATACAGTCTGCTTTCCAGCATGGAATCCGGCAGCATACCGAAGAAGTTGCCGACACCCATCGACGGTTCCAGAATATTGCCTTTCTCAAATCCCATACCGTCCAACGCTTCATAGATTGCACGGATCACGGTAGGACTGGTGTAGTGCGCATTCAGAGTCGAAGCCCTGGCTGCGGCATATTCTTCTTCCGTAAGAGCTGCTTTCAGTTCCTTATATTCGCCTGTCCGGGCAGCTTTCTCTGCGTCAAAGGCATCTGCCAGCCCGCCCCAGCCGACATAATTGGCCAGTGTTTCCTGTTCTTCCGGTGTCGCATCCCTGTGCTGGTTTTCTAAGGTTTTCAGCGTGTAGATAGCATCCATGTTGGCACGGAATTTTTGTTTGGGACTGCCTTCGCCAAGATGAAAGCTGTTGATACGATAGTTTTCTGCATGAGTGTTCTCCGGCTCTGTCTCTGGAATTACCGATTTTTGTTCCTCACTTTGCTTTTCTCTGCCGGGATTCAGATCAACCACCAGATTATGCAGGTGAACATTTTCCTCATGCTCCAAAAGTCTTGCCAGATTCTCCTTGCTTTCCGAGCGGAAGATCGGATACACGGAATCCGGGTCCCGAAGCTCCACATCAAAAAGCCCGACTTTTTCAATCGTAAATGCCTTTCCGTCCAGATACAGCGTATCGCCGACACGATAATCTGGCTGCACCGGAGCTGCCGGTTCTGGCTGCACAGTTGCAGGCTCTTTTTCAGCCTCCATATTCCTGCCGCGATCTCCTGCAACGCCTCTGACGCACTCACATAATCGGCAAATGTCTGCACTTTTCCGTCCGAATATCCGTAATACTCTTCTTTGACATAATCCCAGATGGCAAACGCATCTTTAGAATCCGGGAAGTTCTCGCCGGTCATCGTGACTACAAATCGTTCATTCGGTGCATAGCCTGACTCTCTGGCAAGTTCTCTGGCATGTTCCTGCATTTCCAGCACCAGAGGATCTGTCTCTGCGTGAGCCGATTCCGGTGCTTCTTCAGATTCCACATCCGGGAATGGAATGTCCTGCTGCAAATTCTGCTTGCTCTGTTCAACATAGAGCCAGTCTTTTGCTTCTCGTTCCTGAACTTTTTCAATCAGTTGCTGGCGGTAAGTCTCTGCCTCCCATTCGCTGGTAAACTCTTCGCTGACACCATCCGGTTCCACATGAATGCCGTCCTGAATATCATCCCAAACCGCATAGCCATCGTCTGTCTCCATCACGGTAAATCGCTGGGGTGCTGCCAACTCGCTCCGGGCATAGACATCCGCAGCCGTATTCAGCATATTGTCCACATGCTCATTTCCGGTATCATAGCGTTCCGGTGGCGTTGGCGGAAACACATGGGCGGCAGTCGGCATAGGAAGCGGTGCACCATATTCCTGCTCCAGCTTTCGATACTCTTCCATTTCCAGCGCGGTAAGATATTGACCATTTTCCACAAGCCGGTCTAACCGCTTATCCACCGCCGACCATGTGAGGCGCGCCTCCCGGTCATGGCCGTAATTGCGAAGCAGAATACCTTTTCCGTCATAATCCGCAAAACCGCGACTGCCATCCATAAAGGTATAGCTGTGACCACCGATACCGTATTCCGCTTTCAGAAATGCAGCTCGTTTCTTTTGCGTCCCCTTGCTGCTGATACAGCGCATAAATCCGGATTTTTCCGCCTTCAAAATTGGAGCCTGTCCGTAGCATCCGGTCGATTTCATCCTCAGAAATGACAAAAGCGGAGGGCTTTTCGCTCTCCGCTTCTCTGGCTGCATTTTCTGCCGCCGCATCAATTTTCTGAATCTGCTCTGCTTCGGACTGAAACAGGCTCATAAAATTTAACTGTTGATAAGTTCCGTCAGAATAACTTCCTCTGCCTGCGCTTTCAACATGTTCATGTGCTGCACCCAGGCCATCTGGTTCGATTTCTTGTCCGGTGCCGAATTCGCTTTCAAAAGCTCCGCCATCATCTGCTCCATCCGTGCGGTCGCGGTCTCCTGAATCTCCCACAGATGCGGGTACAGTTTCTCGGTCAGGATCAGGTGATTGTACAGCAGCGTGTTGTTCTCCTGCAGGAACGCTCTGCGCATTCTCCCGTACTTGCCCAGCGGCTTCTGTTCCTGCACCGACAACTGGATGTCCGGAATCAGGTAATCGCCGTTCTTCGTGTAATTCAGCTCCATCATAGTTTTGGCTCCTTTCTGCCTGCTTATCTCTTTCATAGGTTCGGATCGTGCGTTCAATTTCCCGGAAGATCTGGCTGGACATTTCGCTGACCGCAGTTCCCAGCACATTGGCGGCAGCCTGCGTATTAAAATCAAAGATGTCCAGAAAATCCTCGTGTTCAAAATAGTCATCTGCATTGCCCACCGTCCGGGTAAAGACGGAATATGCGATGCTGACAGCGGCAGCTCTCTTAAAGGAAGCTCCGATGTTGAGTTCATCATATCCTTCCAGATAGGAATCTGCAACGATGTCACTAATCTGCCTGCGGTTTTCCTCCCAGTAATCCCTTGCAAGGCGTTCTGCCGCTTCCATGATATGATTCTCCAGAGACCCGGCACCGGCCGGAACATCAAACGCAACATCCAGTGCCCGAATGATCGGCTGCTCATGCTCCGCATTCATTTTCCAGAGCTGTACCGGACGGGAATTTTTCCGTTCTCCGGTATCTGCCACATCAAATACATACCGCAGTTTCGGCTGCTCCCCACGCATATCCAAAAGAGCAATGCCCTTGGAGCCACGCTTTACATAGCGGTTCATCCGGTCATTCCAGAGATCGTACTCTGCACAGGCCGTTGCTTCTGGTCTCTGCTTATAGATCATCAGCTGTTCCGCAAAGGGATACTTATAAAGCCGTGCGGATGTGGTCAGAAACGCTGTCCACTGTTCTTTGCTGCCAGTGATCTGTGCCGCAGCTTCCTGTGCCATCTGCATATAATTAAGCCGTTTTCGTCATCATCTGTCTATTTTCCTCCTCTCTCTTATTCGTCCGGATACAAATCCAGTGCTCATATTCTGCATCTGTCATCTCTGCCAGTTTCGCAAGCAGCGAGGCCGTCCACCTGCGCAGGTTTCTGTCTCTGCCCGTCAGACTTTTTTGCATCGTCTGAAGCTCTGCAATCAGCCTGTCCGTGTGCCAGGCTGTAAAGCATCATGAGCATCCATTCGTCATCCGTAAAACGCATTTATAACTCCTTTTCTTCGCAGCACCTGCGAGGCGGCGCAGGCGGCACCGCCTCCTGCTTTTCCTTCAGCTGATCCAGAACCGATGCTTTCTCTGCCGGTTCTTCCTTCTTTCCGTTATTGATCACGCCGTCAATCATGCCGTAATCGTCCTCCATCGCCATTTCTGCGGCTTTCAGGTAATTCTCCGGTTTCAAAAATCCGGGCAGTTCCTGGAAACCGATGGAATCCACATAGTGACAGCTTACAACACCATTCTGCCGTAAAGCCACGATGTCAGACACAGAAAGACTATGCCCAGTAAAATCATCAGGGCGGGAAACATTGAATTTCGCATACAGCTCCTCCAACATCGTATTCTGATCCTTGTAGGGAAGCAGCGGAGCCGTATAAACCACTTCATAATGGATCAATATCCGCGTCCAGCCCCATCCGTTCCAGTTCGCGCATAGACGAAAAGCGTTCATATACCGTATCCTCGCTGCGGCGAAGCTGCAAAATTGCATACTGGTCGGTAGTACTGTCGAGAAATGCCATCATCTTCTCATCCAATGCCTGATTTCCATTGCACTTCATCCCATTTTTCAATTCTTGCCATCATTCATTTCTCCCTTCTCCATAAACGGCAGTCCATTTTCCTTTGCTTCCTGTCGCTGCTGTTCCCGACGCTTTTCACTGTAAGGCGGTCGGATACCGACGCAGCGTTTCGGAATCGTATAAGTGACCGCCCCATGCTCCCGGTGCTCCAAAACAAACTGCTCCGGATACTGTTTTCGCAGTTCCCGGAGCTTCTTAATCAGGCGGCTGTCATGGGTGTAAACACTGGCGGTATCCAGTTCATTGTCAAAATTGATGACGGTTTCCTGCTCCGCCTTCGTAAGCTTATATTTCATCGCTCCGCCTCCTTCGCCTTGGCAGCTTTCACCGGCGTATCCGTTCTGGAAGACAAATCCGAGAGTTTACCCAGCACAGATTCCCGTCTGCTGATTTCTGCATCCTCTGCACGATCACAAAGTTCATCATAGTCAATCCGCGTCATGGTGCGTCCACCGAATCCATAATCCGAAAGGATCTGGTCTCTGGCCGCATTCATGCTGATTTCTGGGTTGTCGATCTGTCCACCGTCAATTTCAGTGAAGTCCTTATGATATAAGGTATAGTCGTAACCGTCCTCACAGGTCTGAATGGCAAGAAAGCCCTTGCTTCCCAAATCCCATGCGCTGCATTCTTCCGTAATCAGCGGCTCCGGGCGGCATGTACCGCCACCGCGTTCCAGCATTTCTGCCAGCTGACAGATGTGCAGAACATCATACCCAAGGCGCAGATGATATTCGTCCATATATTCGCAGCGAGCTGAGAACTTCCGATTCGGATACTCAATCTCCACCGCACTGCCATCCGGAATTTTGAACCGATCCTCGTAGCTGCTGGTGATAAACCGGATATTTTTAGCATTCTCCAGTTCAGGATCAGCCTTTTTCATCTGCCAAAGAACCTTTCTGCCGCCGCGCATCTGCTCCAGCATCTCCGGGGCTACCGGCGCAACGGTAAGACCGTCCAGCTGGGGAATCTCCTTGAGTGCTGCCACCCTCGCGCTTTCTTCCAGCGTAGAAAACGGCTGTTTATCCAACACATCCCAGCCAATGTGTCCCTCGGCAATCTGCACCTTGCTGTCCATATCAAAACAATGGAATTCCACGCCGTCCTGCTTTTCCTGCAAGGAAAGCAGAGCGACATTATCCACCAGATAAGCTGCATTCATCATTTTCATGCTCATTTTTTACCTCCAAACTCCAGCTTAAATGCTGCTGCACCGTCCTCGCCGGTCTCTACATGAACGGTTGTGTCATAGTAACGATTGGACTTCCTGGAATAGCAATGGGTAAGCCGTGCTTTTCCACGATTTACCAGTTGCTTTGCCAGTTCCTCTGTCATCTGCTTTCCCAGTGTCTGAAAAAACCTGTTTTCCTTCCAGAGCGCAAATTTACAGCTCTTATCCCTGCAAAACCATCCTTTTGCCGTTTCGCAGACATCACTGCCGCAGGCGGGACAGGAACCAATGACCTTGCGTTCCGCTGCATCAGCACATCGCTCCTTTACAGCCTCGTAGGTTTTAACAAGTCCGCTGACCATGCTGCTGATTTCGCCCATAAAGCATCGCTGTCATACTCGCCGTGTTCTATTTTCAGCAGTTTTTCCTCCCAGTCTGCCGTCATGGATGGAGACTGAATCTGTTCCGGCACCACCGTCACCAGCGCATTTCCCTTGTCCGTAGAACAAAGGTATTTCGTTTTCTTATCGCCCCTGCGCTCGATAAAGCCTTTCTGTACCAGTTTTTCGATGATGGCAGCGCGTGTAGCTGGTGTGCCGATGCCTTTTCGCTCTACACCAGCCGGAAATTCATCCGAGCTGGCACTTTCCATCGCTGAAAGCAGAAGATCTTCGGTAAACCTCTTGGGTGGGCTGGTCTTGCCTTCTTTCAGATCGACACCGGCAAGTTCCAATGTCATGCCTTCCGAAAGCTCCGGAAGATCACCTGCCTCCGCATTCTTCTCAGCATCTTCAACCGGCTTTCCTGCATATTGCCTCCAGCCCATATCCGTGACTGTTTTGCCTTTCGTGCGGAACTTCTGACCGGCACACTCCGCTTCTACTATGGTTTCTGCATAGTGGCAGGGTGTTCCGACCGCACAAATCAGCCGCACCGCCAGCAGAGTAAGAATCGCTTGTTCTCCACTGGGAAGCGAGGAAATGTCATAACCCGCCGCTGTTTTTGTAGGGATAATGGCATGGTGATCGGTGACTTTCTTAGAATTGATGACCTGCGCTGCATTCACCGGTGCCGGTACATCCGCCTGAATCTGAAAGCTCTGCTGGATCACAGAAACAAGTTCCGGCACCAGCGGTGCCATATCATCCGTCAGATACCGGCTGTCGGTACGGGGATATGTCACGAGTTTCTTCTCGTACAGAGCCTGTGTGTAATCCAGGGTCTGCTGGGCAGTGAATCCCAGCTGCCGATTTGCTTCTCTCTGAAGCGATGTCAGATCAAACAAGGCCGGGGGCTTCTCTGATTTTTCTTTCTGCTCTACCTTGGTAATGATGGCACTTCCTGCCTGGCAACACTCTGCCACCAGTTTTTCTGCTTCTGCTTTTTCTTTCATTCGCTCACCGCCCGCTTGAAAATCCCGAAATTTTAATTCTGCCGAGTAGAACGGCTCCGGCTTGAACGCCCGGATTGCTGCATCTCGCATAACCACCATCGCAAGCGTTGGTGTCATCACGCGCCCCACATTCAGGGTCTGCCCATACAGACATGAAAAAAGCCGGGTGGCGTTGATTCCGACAATCCAGTCGGCTCGCTCCCGGCATAAAGCCGCCTCATATAAGGCATCATATTCTGTTCCCGGTCTGAGCTTCTGAAAGCCTTCCCGGATAGCACTGTCCTCCATTGATGAAATCCAAAGCCGTTCCACCGGCTTTTTGCAGCCGCACTGATGGTAAACCAGTCGGAAAATCAGTTCGCCCTCACGCCCTGCATCGGTTGCACAGATCAGACTCTCCACATCTTTCCGCTGCATGAGCTTTTTCAGGATTCCGAACTGCTTTTTCGTGCTGGCGGACACCTGATACTGCCAATGTTCCGGCAAAATCGGAAGATCATCATACTTCCACTTTGCATACTTTTCATCATAGGCTTCCGGCTGGGAAAGTTCCACCAGATGCCCCACACACCAACTGACAAGGTAGCCATTGCCCTCCATATAACCGTCCCCGCGCTGATCTGCCCCGATCACTTTCGAGAGACTCATGGCAACCGAGGGCTTTTCCGCTAATACAAGCTTCATTCGATACTGCTCCTTTCGCAAAAAAATTAGCAGCCAGGCACCGAAGCGCATGACTGCTATGTAAGGAACGGTATTCTGTTTTAGGTCTACAAACTGGGGCTTTTATGATCTTGCCACAGCTTATCAGTCTATGCACGTCAACTGTTGAAACCGCCGTGTACCGAACGGTACGCACGGTGGTGTGAGAGGACGGCGGCTAGTCACCGCCTCCTACTCGCTTGTGCCCATGTTTCGGCCCTCCACATCATCACTCCGCGCATGCGTTGTGCCTCGCCGCAACGCATTCTGCCCCTCGCTGACTCATCGCCAGGCATCGCTGATGGTGTTCGTCTGCCCATCCTCACTTCTGCAGTATCTGCTTTTCGTTCTCCTGCACACGCCGCTCGAGCGCTGTATACTGCCGGAGCTCGTCCTCGGTAAATCCCCGGAACTTCGCCTGCTCGTAGTCACGCTCCGCGGCCGCGATATCCTGCAGCACCGCATCCGACGCCGGCAGCAGCTCGAGACGAATATTCCGCGGCTCGCGTTTTTTCTTCGTCATTCCGTTCGCGTCTGCATCCTGTGCCTCGCCACGCTTTCCGAAAAGACCGGTCGCCTCGGCTATTTCCGCCGCTTCACGTCGTTTCCTCGGCACGTCGACCACTTCGAGCATCCCGCGTGAGACCAGCTTCTGCAGCGCGGCGCGCAGATCCCCGCGGCTCATATGCATCAGCTCCGCGAGATCCTTCCGGCTCAGCGCCTTTCCGGCATCCTTTCGATCAGTCGCCTCCACGGCATCTTCCCGCGCAGGCATCTGCGCTTCAGCCCCTCGAGTGAGCGCCTTTCCCGCGTCCTTCCGATACAGCAGCAGCGACAGCTCCGCCAGCGTCATATCATACTTCAGCGCCACCGACTCGAGATAGCGCTCGAGCAGCTTCCGGTCGCGGTACTTCTCCACGATGATCCCATCCTCCGAAATCACCTCCTGCAGCGCCTGGCTCCGCTCCTCACCGAGCTTCTGCGTCCCCGGAATCGTCGCCGGGAACACGAAACCATCCTTCGCCGCATCCACTAGAAAATGATAGACCTGCAGCCGCTTCCGCTCATACGCATCCTCATCCAGCACATGCTTGAAGAAGTCGTTGTAGCACTCGAACATCGCGAGTTTCATCTCCACCGTCCGCGCGAAGCTGATCTTCTGATTCACCAGCGAACCCTTCGTCTTCACATAATAGTAGACCGGCGTCCGCAGCGCATAGAACGTCGTCGCATAGCGCACATACTCGAGATTAAACAGAAAATCCTCGCACCAGCTGAGCTTCGCATCCATCCGGATCCCGTGCGCCTCCACAAGCGAGCGCCGGTACAGCTTATTCCACAGCACCCCATAGTAGTAGTCCGCCGGGTTCTCCATCATGAAGCCAACGAACGCTTCACGCCCGATCACCTGGTCCGCGTCGATATCCCCCTTCCCGCGACACCATCTCTCCGACGACACGATAGAAATCCGCGATCACCATGTCGCAGCCCGTCTCCTCGGCCGCCCGCACCATCAGCTTCGTCGCATCCGCCGTCAGCCAGTCATCACTGTCCACGAACTGCCAGAAACGTACCCCGCGCCCGCGCGATCGCCTGGTTTCGCGTATCCGACACCCCCGTATTCTCCTTATGCACGACCACCACGCGCGCATCCGCCCGCGCATATCCGTCGCAGATCTCCCCGGACCGATCCTTACTTCCATCATCCATGAGGATCAGCTCGAAATCCCGAAACTCCTGATTCAGAATACTGTCCACACAGCGCGCGAGACTCTTCTCCGCGTTATACACCGGCACGATGATACTGACCTTCGGCTCCATAGGCACCTCCATCAAAAAACTACTTCTAGTTGTACCATAAAACCCTCCCGTTGACACTCGTATATTTCTGCTCACTTTTCCCGGGCCAATGTCTCGGCCTCCCGCCTGCTCACTCCGCGCCCACGCGTCCGCACCCTCCACCTTCTCACCGTCGCGTCCACCCATTCGCACTCGTTGCCTTTATCGCGCCCATGCCTCCGCCCACTACCTCCTCACGTCGCATCGAAGCACCAATTCCCTCATGAAAATGTCATATTACAGCATAAATTCGCTCATGAAAGTGTAATGAAGCACGGATTATTCCCTCATGAAAGTGGCAAAATACTGAAAAGAACGCTCATAAAAGTGGCAGAGCACGGAAATCTGAGAGGAAAAAGAAGGTGCCATGGTGTTAAATTATTCTTATGATATTTCCGCTTCCTGATGATTTTTTTTGAATTATCTTAACTTTAATATCGAAACTTAACTTAAAACAAGTTATAATACAAAAATAGAGTTAAATAGAAGGAGAACATATGGAATATCTCTATAAAGTTCTGGGAATTAAAGCGACAGTTCAGCGCGCAGAGTTTGACCATCTGCCCAATTATATAGCTGTAAGGTATCGTTTACAGAAGGTATCCATGGATGGACAGAAAGTGATTTTTCTTTATCCAAAGACAGAGTTGGAGCAGATCGAAGACCTGAAGGCTCAGCTCAAATCCACCGGCGACGCCATCCTCGCAGAGTGCGCCGTCAAGGACCACATCTGGGGCATCGGCTTATCGATGAAGGACCCAGATCGACTCGACGTGAAAAAGTGGCACGGAACGAACCTGCTGGGGTATGCACTCATGATCGTACGAGAACGGGTGTGAAGGGCGAAAATCCAGATACCAATATAAATACGTATTTGATGATTTATAGATATGAATAAATGCAGATCAAAATGCGCAGAATATGAGCACTTATAGACATTTAATCAACACTATATGAAAATATGCCTATTATTTTTGAGAGATGCTGGATGGTAAAATTCCGAGTTGTTGAGCTGTTCTTACTTTCTATTTTATCAGATATCGCCTACAGAGTCCATAGCTTCATAGCTCAAAACAGTTCACCCACCAACCATTTGGCTATGTAAAGGGGACGGCTTTTCAGCCGCCCCACCGGTCAACGCTGCGTTAATCAGACAGGTTCATCTTCCGATTCCGCTTCATAATCCTCGTTGACATCCACTTCTTCGTCCTCGTCACCATCATCCTCCGGCAGCTGGAGCGTATCTTCATCCTCATCGTGATAATCCGCATCCGGGTCCGGCTGATTTTTCTTGGACGCAGGCTTTACGCCCTTCATCTTGATATAGAGATAACCGCCGACACCGGCTGCACCGATCACAAACAGAAGCAGCATAATCATCGGAAGCGGAGACGATTTCTTCTGCTCGCTCTCTGTTTTCTGCTCTTCCGGTGCCGGTTCCGTCTCCTGCGGCTTTTCGGTTTCCGCAGGTTCCGTGACTTCCGGCTCCTTCTCCCGATACTTGGCAGCTTCCTCTTCATCCATCAGCGCAAGCAGATCGGCCTCGTCCACCATGTTCAGGAAATGCACATTCTGGTTGCCGTCTTTATCGCGGTCGATGATCAGATAAAAGGTGTTGCCCGCCTTTGTCACCAGCGTAATGAACTGCTGGCTGGATTTATCTTCTTCCTCACCGATATCGTCCACCAGCGTCATATTTCCTTCCGGAGTCAAAGCTGCACTGGATTTCGTCTCATCCTCGTATGACATTCCACTCTGCATCAGATCCAGAAACAGCTTCAGCGCATCTTCACTGAACATGCTGCTGTCTTTTGCAGAATCCGTGACATTCAGGTACTTTCCATGTGCATACCCGGTTTTGCCGTTGAAGTTTACCTTATACCAGTCACCGCATTTTTCGACAATCTCCACCGTATCGCCGGAATGCAGATATCCGATAATCTCCTGATCCATGCCGGGACCGGAACGAAAATGCAGACTGGTGATCCCCGGCACCACCGTACCAGTCTGCTTTTGGGACTTTTCGCTGCCGATATTGTATTCTTTGCCGCCCACCGTAACGATCAGGTTCCCATCCGCATCCGTAGAGACCTCATAGCCATCCGGCAGAACCTGCATGTCCGGGTCGATTTCGATGCTGTCGGTATTGTCCGTTTTCCCCGCATTTGTGCTTTCTGCTGCATCCGTCTCCTGTGCAGCGGTACTGACAGGCGTGTTCTTCTGCACATCATCGCCCGTATAGGCAAATGCAGTGGTCGTAAAGGTTCCTGCCGCCATCACGCTGGCAAGCAGCATTGCCATCATCTTTTTCATTCCATATCCTCCGTTTCTTTCTCATCCAGTTTCAGGTTCTCCGGGTTGGGAACCGCAGCCTGCGCCAGCTGAATGATGACTGCCAGCTGTTCCGGGGTCAGGCTCTGGGCATGTACCATTTCACAGATTTCGCTGTTTTCCTGCTCGTGGTACTTTCTGTCCCATTCCTTTCTGCGCTCCTCCCATTCATCGCGTTTCCTGCGGGCTTTCTCGCGCTCCGCAGCAATCTTTTCCAGTTTCAAGCTCATATCGTATCCTTTCCGGGCGAATAAACGCCCTATTTTTATCGAATTCTTCCCATGCAGTAGTAGTGCTGCCGCCAGTAGCTCGTCTCAATGGAAGCATAGGAAATTGGTGAGCCACAGTGGATCATCATCGTGCGACATAAATGCCCACATGGGATGCGCCACTGGTGTTGTAGGTTTTCTGGAAGAAGATCAGGTCTCCGGGCTTTGCCTCACTCTTCGGGATAATGTCGCATTTTCCCATCAGACCGTTGGCCGTCTGCCTGCCTACATTCCAGTCATTGCCGCAGTGTTGATGACCCAGCTTACAAAACCGGAGCAGTCAAAACTGGTACTCGGCGAGCTGCCGCCCCAAACATAGGGATAACCGAGATATTTCTCTGCTTCGGTAATCATCTTCCGGAATTTTTCATCCGTCAGAGCTTCGCCCGGAATGTCGTAATCCTGGTATTCTCCGCTGGAACCCGCGCCATCCGGCGTTGCAAAGGCTATGCCTGCAAACAGGTCATCTCGATTGCCCCGGCACTCCAGTGTGACTTCGTATCGTTGCAGCTGGTCATCTGTAAGGCCGGAATTTCTTGCAACATAGTCAACGCCCCGATTGAGCAGTGTTACATTGAGGATTTTATACTCATACTGTACCGTCACCTGATAGGTGTAGGTGTGTCCGGTTCCGGTGATTGGATTGTAGCGATAGCCCACACGGGTTTCCTTCCTTGTCCGGATTTCCACCTTTTCCTCCAACTTCAGCTCATACTGCGCTTCAAAAATACTCTGGAGCCGCGCCTGCACCTGGCTTCTCGTATAGTTTTCAAATTCTACGGTCAGCAGAGATGCAAGCTCATAGGGATTGTGACCAATCTCTGCCAGATTGTAGCGATACTCGTCATAGCCCGGATGGTCGGTTTCAATGCGGTCGATTTGTTTGCGAAGTTTATCTTCCAGCTTGGTATAATCCGTCTCCACGCCTTTCAAATCTTCATCTTCTGCCGTGTAGGAAGTCCCCAGCACCACATTGCCGCCGCCATTGATCAAGACGGAGCATGACGAAACCGACCCGGCAATCACCAAAACAAGCAGTCCCACGGCTGCGATACCGATGATGATATGCGAGTGGCTCTGCACAAACTGAAATGCCTTTTCCGTTATACTGACAGTACCCTGTGCAGCTTTGGCTGTGCCAGATGCTGTGTTCTCCGCAGCGGCCGCACCTGCCTTCGCAGCGGCATACTCTTTTTTGATGGCCTGCTTCTGCCGCCATCGGGAAAAGAGATTGGAACCAGCCTGCGGATCAGACTTCATGCGTTCCGCAAAGATGGAATCTACGGCATCTTTATTTCCCTTTTTCTCCAACCGCTCCAGCTTTTTGTACTGCCGCAGCTTTCGACCATATTGGAACCGGGAACCAGCACGGGCTGCACCTTCCGCTGAGCCTTCGGTAAAATGCGCTGCCTCCACACCAGAATTATTATCCTGGTCGGCATTGCGCACACTCTGATGTGCCTTGGCTGAAAGTGTATCTGCCGCAAGATTTCCCGGCTTCTTTGGCTTTCCGCCTTTTTTCCCGGAAGTCTGCTGCATTCTTTTTCGCTTTTGCTTCCTGATCTGATTTCAGCTTCTTACTGCGCATCTTAGCAAGATCGGCCTCGTGACGAATCTGCCTTCGGTGTTCCGCTTTTTTCTTGCCGCCGTCTCCCGTACTGCTATCTGCGGTTTTGCTTCTGGAATCGCGAAGGGTGTTCTCCGCACCCTCGCGCTCCTGCCGCAGCTTGTCTCCGAGATTCGGATTTTTCTTGCCAGCCATCGCTTACGCCTCCTTCGCTTCCTGCACTTCGGTTAATTTTGTCGTCATAATCCGGTACAGTTCCAGATCGGTCGGGAAACGATCAACGAACGGCAAAATCACATTTCCGTAGAACAGCAGTCCTTCGCCTTCACCGGAGTGGGTCACATAGGACAGCTGATGTGGGCTGATATTCAGCTGATCCGCCAGAATCTGACGATCACCGGCTGCTTCGACTTCAGAGCATATAAATGAAGTGCATGTCGTCAAAAGTGTTCGTCAAGCTTCGCGGAAGAAGCAGGTCTTCTACGTCTGGTGATGCGGTGGATACCGCCCA
>ENA-OQJS01000065-OQJS01000065.1-human-gut-metagenome-genome-assembly--contig:-NODE-65-length-20920-cov-1.781273_pt1 | contig 20920 bp, 27 predicted proteins | sample MGYA00242598_ERZ504764 | MGnify/ENA primary metagenome ERZ504764 (study PRJEB26092, sample SAMD00036368) | human gut metagenome | host: Homo sapiens | study: EMG produced TPA metagenomics assembly of...
TGTTTTTGTTTTGTATAAAGATAGAGGAATGAAAATTATTTGTATATATTTGCAAAATTCTTTTTTCCGATAAGTCTTATAGATAAAAACGATTAATGCATGGAATTGCGACAACTGAAGTACTTCAAAGAAGCGTGTGAACGGCAGAATTTCTCGGAAGCTGCACGCATATTGCATATCTCCCAAAGTACACTTTCCCAGCAAATCAAGCAGTTGGAGGAAGAACTGGATGTTCTGCTTTTCGACCGTATCGGCAAACGTATCGTACCGACTGAAGCCGGACAAGCTTTCTTGCCTTATGCTGCACGAGCTATCTACGATGCTGAAGACGGGAAACAAATTATCCGTGATTTGAAAGGTATTGAAACCGGAGTGCTTCACATAGGCGTAACTTATAGCATGAGTCCCTTGCTGATAGCAGCATTACAGCTTTTCAATCGGGCCTATCCCAAAATTAAAGTCGAAATCACTTTTGCAACTTCCGAAGAACTTTTGAAGCAACTGGATGGAAGTGGCCTTGATTTTGTATTGTCGTTTAAGCCTGAAGATCTCACCGATGATTTTGAAACAATTCCACTTTTTTCTTCTCGTCTACAGTTCATTGTTCACAGTTCTCATCCTCTGGCAGGCTTATCTTCCATTACGCTGAAACGACTTTCAGAAACTCCTCTGATACTGCCCGAACGAGGATTTGCGACAAGAAAAGAAAAATCGAAGAACTCTGTCGTAAAACATCAATTGGAACTGACTGTAGGTGTAGAAATGGACGACGTCCATACAATTATTCACGCACTGAAAAGTGGACAATGGGCAACCATACTGACACAGGCAGCTGTACGCGGAGAAGCCGGACTGGTACAAATACCCATTCTCTGCAATGACCATTTAACATCACGTGGATTTTTATTCTGGCCTCAAGGAAGTTACCGGAAAAAATCAGCATTGGCTTTTGCTGATTTTCTGCTTAAAATAACAGCAGGAAACAAATAATTTTTCTCTTGTAAAAAAACAGTTAACCTTCTTTGCACTGAAGTCAATGTTGCAAAGAAGGTTAACATCAAATGAAACCCACAAAAAAATATCCCGGCAAACTATGGATACTTCCTGTTTGCGGGATATTTACTTTTTAAAAAGAATAATATTTTTAGCGTAAACGCTCGTATGCTTTTACTAGCATTTCATCTTTTCCGATAGCACGAATAGCCAACCAGTTCAGGATGATTGAAATCAGAGGCAGACATAAAGTCCATGATGGAGTAAAACTGCCACATTCTTTCAGTGTTCCCCACACAAACGCTGCCAGTGTTACGTAATATCCCACAAGAATAATGCTGCTGAACAATGTCAGACGGATCTGCAACATACGCTTTCTATACAGAAATATTGTAACAAGTGAAAGAATTGCTACAACCATAAGAATGGCAAACAATGCCCAGGGAGCATAATTCATAGTTCCATCCGGAGCAATAACAGCCAGATTTGTCATGTCTGACACGCTTGTTTCCGTATAAAAATGTCCCACAGAAAAAGACATCATCAGCACCATAAAAATGGCAACAATAAGCAAATAAACAGTCTGAATACGTTGTATCATAATCAAATAATATTAGAAATACGAGGATATAACAAAAAAAGAACACAGAAGCGCATCCTCACAGAGATATAAAATCACTTCCTGCAATTATGCGTTTCTGTGTTCAATTAATATTTTCTTACTGTAACTTTTCCTTTTCTTTAGCAGGGTTTCTGTAATATACCTTACCTTCAATATATTCCTGAGTAGCAATCAGAGTTGGTTTCGGCAATTTTTCATAATAGCGCGAAATCTCAATTTGCTCTCTGTTTTCGAAAACTTCTTCCAAATTATCATTGTAAGAAGCAAACTCTTGCAGTTTCTTTGACAAGTCATTCTTCATTTCTACCGCAATCTGATTTGCTCGCTTGCCGATGATTGCTACTGTTTCGTAGATATTACCAGTATCTTCACACAGTTCCATCAAGTCACGAGTTACGGTATTGGTAGGAGCATTTGTCTTTTTGTAATCCATAATTTTTTATTTAATTATAAACCTTGATTAATTTTCTTCGTCTTTTACAAACTTACTTGCATCTTTAAATATTCGTTCCACTTCGCTTTTATATTTACTTTCAGGGAACTCATTGATAAATGCGTAATACTCATCTATCGTTTCACGCATACGATCTTCTTTCTTCTCAGGCACACTCTCTTTTGCCATATCATATTTTGCACGCAAAATCAGAATAGAAAGATCTTCACGTCTTTTGGTATAAGGATATTCACGCAAAATATTCTGTGCCGTTACTACCGCAGCCTGATAATTATTTCCGGTACTGCTATATACAGTGTTGCCGGTATACGATCCCAAATCATAATACAATAAAGCTGATAAGAATTCCTTTTCAACCAGTTTATCCTGTAATTCGAAAATCATATTCTGGGCCAGTTCCTTACGGTCGCTTTCGGGGAAGTATTCAATAAACATCTGCAACTCTTCGATAGCCTTATATGTACTGCTCTGATCCAAACGAGGTTCAGGAGTATCCAAATATAAAGCCTTGCCGCTATAAAAACGTGCCAGCTCGGTATAAGTTCCCCGGGGATAAGTTGTATAATAAGTATTGAAATAATGCGAAGCTGTAATATAGTCTCCTTGATTATAGTAAGTCATAGCTAACATATATGCAGACTCCTCCGCATTGCTCGTTCCTTTCATGATCAATGCCAAGTCTTCCAAAAGAGTAGCAGCCTTACTGTTTTGTCCCTTTGCAAAATAACTCTTTGCAGCTTCGTATTTATATTCGTTGTCTGTGCTCTTCAGCACTTTATTGTACTCTCCGCATGAAGATAATACTCCAGCAGAAAGGATGGCCATAACGATGTACTTTTTCATGTTTATCAATATAGATGTGCAAAAGTACTCTTTTCCACCGAATAATGCAATAACTCAATGTTTTTTAATATAAAATTTGCACTTGCAATATCTCTGACAAAAATATTGTGTATTTTTACACCTTATTTAATAAATGTGCAAAATGAATTTTGAACTTGTATCAGATTATCAGCCAACAGGGGATCAGCCGGAAGCAATCGCGCAACTGACAGAAGGTGTAAAATCCGGAGTTCCTGCCCAAACATTATTGGGTGTAACAGGATCAGGTAAAACTTTTACAATTGCCAATGTCATAAAAAACATCAACAAGCCGACACTGATCCTAAGCCACAACAAAACACTGGCAGCACAATTATATGGTGAATTCAAGAATTTTTTTCCACATAATGCTGTAGAATACTACGTATCATACTACGACTATTATCAGCCCGAAGCTTATCTGCCGTCTACCGATACGTATATAGAAAAAGACTTAGCTATCAATGAGGAGATAGACAAGTTGCGTCTTGCCGCTACCTCTGCCCTACTTTCTGGTAGAAACGATGTGATAGTCATCTCATCCGTATCGTGTATTTACGGTATGGGAAATCCTGCTGACTTTTACAACAATGTCATAGAGATAAAAAAAGGCAAATTGCTGGACAGAAATGTATTTCTGCGGCGCCTTGTTGACAGCTTGTATGTACGTAACGATATTGAGCTAAACCGAGGAAACTTCCGTGTTAAAGGTGATACTGTTGACATCTCACTGGCTTATACCGATCATTTACTCCGTGTCATATTTTGGGATGATGAAATCGATGCGATCGAAGAAATAGATCCTGTCAGCGGACACCGGACCGGCAGCTTTGACGAATATAAAATATATCCTGCCAATCTTTTCATGACTACCAAAGAGAGCACACTGAAAGCTATTCATCAGATTGAAGATGATTTGACCAAGCAAGTTGCTTTCTTTGAAGAACAAGGTAAGCCATATGAAGCTAAAAGACTGTACGAACGCGTCACATACGATATGGAGATGCTCCGGGAACTGGGACACTGCTCCGGTATAGAAAATTACTCCCGGTACTTTGATGGAAGAGAGCCAGGCAGCCGACCTTACTGTTTGCTGGATTTCTTTCCCAAAGACTTTTTGATTGTCATAGATGAAAGCCATGTGAGTGTACCACAAATACGTGCAATGTATGGAGGAGACCGTGCCCGTAAAGAGAATCTGGTAGAATATGGATTCCGTCTGCCGGCAGCCATGGATAACCGTCCGCTAAAGTTTGAAGAATTCCAAGAGATGGCCAAACAAGTAATTTATGTGAGTGCCACCCCTGCCGATTACGAACTAATTCAAAGTGAAGGAGTTGTTGTAGAACAAGTTATCCGTCCAACCGGATTGCTAGATCCTATTATTGAAGTTCGTCCAAGCTTGAATCAAGTAGACGATTTAATGGAAGAAATCCAGCAGCGCATTGAATTAAAGGAGCGAGTTCTTGTCACGACTTTAACAAAACGTATGGCTGAAGAACTTACAGAATATCTCCTTCGTCATAACATACGCTGCACATACATACACAGTGAAGTCGACACATTGGAACGTGTACAAATTATGGAGGATCTACGACAAGGCATATATGATGTTTTAGTCGGAGTTAACCTATTGCGTGAAGGATTGGACTTGCCTGAGGTTTCGCTTGTAGCTATCTTGGATGCTGATAAGGAAGGATTCTTGCGCTCACACCGTTCTCTTACCCAAACAGCCGGACGTGCAGCACGTAATGTCAATGGAAAAGTTATCATGTATGCCGACAAAATAACAGACAGCATGAAACAAACTATCGACGAAACTAACCGACGACGCGAAAAGCAGCTAGCTTACAATGAAGCTCACGGAATAACTCCCCAGCAAATCAAAAAGAACAGAAACAACGCCCTGCTGGAAACAACAGGAGAAACATCTTCCAAACAGCCCAAAGCATATGTGGAAAATACAGAGCACATACAAGCTGCAGCCGATCCGATTGTTCAATACATGTCAAAAGAGCAGTTGCAGAAAAGTATGGAACGTACACGCAAACTTATGCAGGAAGCCGCTAAAAAGCTCAATTTCATCGAAGCAGCACAATACAGAGATGAATTGCTCCGTCTGGAAGATATGCTGAAGGATAAATCATAAATGCAGCTGACAGAAATAAGATTCTGAGAAAAAGGAAATCAGATTCTAATAAATAGTTATCTGGCAGCTAAACGATAAAAAACATTCAGTTATAGAAAGACTCCGCTATCGGACTCCTTCTATAACTGAATAATGTTTAGCTCTTCCATTTTTTGGGGGACTTCAAAATAAATTTAAGACAACCTTTTTTACTTTATCATATAGTTACCCAATTAGCCTATAATAAAAAATCACCTCGGACACAATGAAGTTTATTCTTTTTTCAAGAATACACTACACTTGTCCGAGGTGACTCTTTTATACCGCTTTGTATTATTATTTCTGGATATCAATACCTTTATTGCGTAACGTCAATGCCATCAAGCGCAGATAGTCGCTGTATTGTTTCTCAGTCAAAGTATTCTTCATCAGTTTCAGATTACCGTAAACTGCGTTACGCACTTTCTGATCGCTATTTTTCTTTGAACTGTTCGCAACTTTCATCTGTTCTTGAAAATAATCGCAAATGCTTGCTACCTGCTCATTCTGCTGAGAAGAAAGCTGCAAGTACTTTGTCAATTTTGCTTTGTTAATAGTACCATCCCATTTTCTAGCAACGTTAATCGTATCATTTGCGTTGTTAGCAAATGCAGAAACAGAAAATGCCAATGCTGCTACTAATGTAAATCCTAATTTTCTCATAATACCTAAATTTTAATGTTACCTAAAAACTTGTGTTACCTTAAAAATATTATCTTTAAACCTAGTCTAGTTTGAGCTCAATCTTTTTACCGCAACAAAGGTAGAAAATATATTGTACAACATACAAATGATTTACTAAAAAAGCGCATTACAACTATCATTTATTGATATAAATCAAATAAAGCATGTCATAACATATAAGATAGAATAATATTTGTAACATCAAGGTAATAAATACTACACATTAACGACAATCTGAAAGAGCAGAAACAAACATTGTTCTATTCTGTTTTAAATATCTCTTTAAGCAATGCTCTCTATTAAAATACTTGCAAAAAGCTTACATCTAATATTTTATCCTTCTATTTTTCCTATTATTGTGGAAGAAAAAACTATATTTATCATACAGTAAAGACTTTTATTACCAAAAGCTGTAAAAGACAAATCACACCTTGTTTAAACGAAAAAATCATAGGAAAAATGAATACAGATCCACACAACCTCATGAATCCATTACGAGAAAAATTTCCATACTTCATCCGCCATGAAAAATTATACCGAATGATTCATCTCCAGCTGATGAAAAAATGGTTTCAATACTTTGTACTGTTCTTCATCATTGGCTCCATTTGCTCCATCATATATGGTTCATTCGAGGAATCCGCTCCTTACCACAACTATTTATATACATTCAACTATCTTGCTTCCTTTATTTTCACCATTGAATACGGGCTACGAATCGCAGCGGCTCCAGTACAATATGCCAGTTGCAAACACGCATGGAAGGCACGCTTACGCTATATCATCTCTTTTTATGGAATCATAGACTGCGTAGCGATTCTGCCCTTTGTCGTTATTTATCTATATAAAGAAACGCCACACGTACATCTGGTTGTGCTGGCCTATGTACTGATCATTTTCAAACTGATACGCTATTCACGTTCTTCTCAGATGATTGGCACCGCACTAAAAACTGTCAGAGAAGAACTGATTACCGCTTATACAGCCTGCGGCATTTATGTTAGGTTTTTCCGGTATCTTAATGTACTATATCGAACGGAATGCACAGCCTGAAGCTTTCGAGAATATAGGTGATGGCTTCTGGTGGGCTATCGTAGCATTCACAACTGTAGGATACGGTGACATTTATCCCATTACTCCCCTCGGCAGATTACTGAGCAGCATCATCAGCCTGATTGGCATAGCATGATTGCCATACCTACAGGTATCATCAGTTCAGCTTTATGAATATGCTGATTGAAAAAAAACAAGAAAGAGAACAACGAATCTACTAAATAATATTAATATAAGCTACTTATCTAAACTCTTCGAATGGCCCAAGAGTTAATAAAAAAATAAACCCAAAAGACCTAAGATGAAGAAGCATTTTATTCTATTAATGATGGCTATTCCAGTCCTTGGCTTGTCATCATGCATGAGTATTTTTTCAAGTACACAGCAACCTATCACCATTACGGGAGAAAATGGAACAAAACTTTACGACGCTGCAAACAATGTAAAATTAGCAGAAATCAAAGAAGGCGGATCTACTACCTTCAGACTAAAAAAGAAACTTTCCGACAGGACTGTGATCGCCAAGAAAGAAGGATATAAGAACACCCCGTTTGTTATCGAATCGGCATTTAATGCCAAAGCATTGTGGAATATATTATTCTGGCCAGGATTTCTGATTGATTTAGGAACAGGAAAAATCAACAAATACGATCCTGTTATTTATAACATAGAAATGGAAAAGGAATAAATTTCAAAATCAGACAGATCAGAATATAATAGATAATAAAAAAAGCCTTTGACTTACATCAAAGGCTTTTTTATTATAGTTTAGAAAACTCATTAAATTATCCGCCGAAGTTATCGTACATGATTGAAGAGCTTTCAACGCCCAGACTATCAAGCATGTTAACAACAGCTTTCGACATCGGACCAGGACCACACATGTAGTATTCGATATCTTCAGGAGCCTCATGATTCTTCAGATATGTTTCATACATTACCTGATGAACAAATCCAGCTGTATACTTCACGCCTGCAGCATCAGCAGCAGGATCCGGACGGTCAAGTGCCAGATGGAAGTGGAAGTTAGAGAAGTCTTTTTCAAGCTGCTGGAAGTCTTCCAGATAGAATACTTCGTTCAATGCACGAGCACCGTAGAAATAGTGCAATTCACGGTCAGTAGTATGCAATGTACGAGTCATATGCATAATCTGTGCACGAAGCGGAGCCATACCGGCACCACCACCTACCCAAATCATTTCTTTCTTAGAGTCGAAGATAGGATGGAAATCACCGTAAGGACCACTCATCAATACCTTGTCACCTGGTTTCAAAGTAAAGATATAAGATGAAGCGATACCTGGCATTACATCCATAAATCCACTGCGGTCTGGCTTAAACGGCGGAGTAGCGATACGTACTGTCAACATGAATACGTCACCTTCTGCCGGGTAGTTAGCCATAGAATAAGCACGGATTGTTTCTTCTTCATTTTTACATTTCAGATTAAACAAACCGAATTTTTCCCATGCTGGAAGATATTCATCACCAATAAGTGATTTATCGATATCTTTGTTATAATCCATTTCATATTTAGGAATCTTAATCTGAGCGTAAGAACCCGGAATGAAGTCCATGTGAGCTCCCTTAGGCAACTGTACCTTAAATTCTTTAATAAAGGTAGCCACGTTCTTGTTAGAGATAACTGTACATTCGTATTCTTTTACACCCATTACAGATTCAGGAACCTTGATAGACAAGTCACCTTTCACTTTCACCTGACAACCCAAACGCCAGTGATCTTTCTGTTGTTTACGGCTGAAATGGCTCACTTCAGAAGGCAATATTTCACCACCACCTTCAACAACCTGACATTTACACTGTCCGCAAGAACCCTTACCACCACAAGCAGAAGGCAAGAATACACCATTTACAGCCAATGTATTCAACAATGTAGAACCTGATTCAACTTCTAATTGGTTCTCGCCATTGATAGTCAACTTTACATTTCCTGAAGCAACCAAGAATTTCTTAGCTACCAGCAGAATAACTACCAGCACAAGAATAGTCACAAGGAATACTCCAATGCTTGCTAAAATAAAATTCATATCCATTGTTTATTCCTTTCTTTATTAGATGTTCAAACCAGAGAAACACATAAACGCCATTGCCATCAGGCCTACAGTGATAAATGTGATGCCCAATCCTCTCAAAGGAGCAGGAACATCTGAATATGCCATTTTTTCACGAATAGCTGCCAGACCTACAATAGCAAGCAACCAACCAATACCTGATCCGAGTGCATATGAGATTGAATCCCAGATATCACCGATAAACTTAGAATCAGACGGAGTAAGGTTGATACGCTGCTGCATGAACAATGAAGCACCCATAATCGCACAGTTTACAGCAATCAAAGGCAAGAAAATACCCAGTGAGGCATACAACGAAGGCTGAAACGTTCAACGATCATTTCTACCAACTGTACAATTGCGGCAATTACGGCAATAAAGAGGATAAAGCTCAAGAAGCTCAAATCGATACCCAAAATACCATCAGCAGCCAACACTTTAGTCTGGAGCAGATAGTTGACAGGCAATGTTACCACCAGCACAAAGGTAACAGCGATACCCAGTCCCAGTGCAGTCTTTACATTCTTCGAAACAGCCAAGTAAGAGCACATACCCAGGAAGAATGCAAAAATCATATTGTCCACAAAGATAGAGCGGACTAATAAACTTATAAAATGTTCCATAATCTTGTTTTAGTTAAGAACTTCTATGGCAAACGGGATTACCATTTCCAATATCCGTTCTTCAATGAATTATTACTCTTTTCTTTGCAATTCTTTGTGTTTAGCACGCTGATACCAGATAATACATGCTACAATAATCAATGCCATAGGAGGCATCAGCATCAAACCATTGTTTACATAGCCTGCGCTCTTTATTGCATCGTAGTTCAGAATGTTAAAACCAAGCAATGTACCAGAACCCAACAGTTCACGGATGAATGCAACCATTACCAAAATCTTTGCATATCCCAAACCGTTACCAATACCATCCAAACAAGATTCCCATGGACCGTTTGCCATAGCAAATGCTTCCAGACGTCCCATCAGAATACAGTTAGTGATGATCAGACCAACATATACAGACAACTGTACGCTTACATCATAGGCAAATGCTTTCAGCAACTCACTTACGATAGTAACCAAAGCAGCAACAACAACCAACTGTACGATAATACGGATACGGTTAGGAATTGTCTTACGGATCAAAGAAATTACAACATTAGAGAAAGCTGTAATAATGGTAACAGAAAGTCCCATTACAATAGCAGGCTCCAACTTAGATGTAACCGCCAATGCAGAACAAATACCCAAAACCTGAACGGTCACCGGGTTATTCAAACCCAACGGAGTAGAAAATACTTCTTTGTTTTTAGCTGAAAATAAACTTCCCATATTATTATCTCCTCCTTAATTATTCTTTAGTAGTTAAAAACTTGGTATATTGTCCCATACAATCTTTCAGCATCTTATCTACGGCAAGAGAAGTAATTGTACCTCCTGAAATACCGTCAACTTGATATTCAGGTTTTTCAATCTTACCATTCTTTACAACACCCAATGCAATAGCACCTTCTTCCAGTACGTTCTTGTCTTTGAACTCATTCTGGAAATGGTCGGTAGCAATTTCAGCTCCCAAACCCGGAGTTTCTGATGCATGAGAGAAATAAGTTCCATAAACAGTATTCTTGTCTTCATTCAGTGCAACATAGCCCCAAATAGCGCCCCAAAGACCAGCACCGTAAACAGGAATAACATACTTAGTCTGACCGTCTATTTCGCAAACAAACAAGTGAGCGCGACCGTTTTCCTTGTATTCTTTTTCATATCCGGTAACAAAAGTACCTTCATACGGAGTCAATGTTCCGTCTTCGGCTACAACCATATCAGACTTCACAACTTTTGCAAATTCAGCTTCTGCATCCTGAACCTCTTTAATACCCAAAGAAGAAAGAATCTGTTTCTTAGTATCAAGTTCTACATTCTTTCCCTGAATATCACGCAAAGAAGAGTTCACGAAAGCCAATAAGAATGCTACGATAACAACCATTACCGAAGCATAAATGATAGTATAAGAGTTACTATTAGTATTCATTGTATATTCGGTTTTTATTTGTTAGACATAGCACGTTTAGCACGACGAGAGATATTATTCTGAACTACAACGTAGTCGATCAGCGGTGCAAAGATATTCATCAGCAAGATAGCCAACATCATACCTTCTGGATAACCCGGATTCAACACACGAATAATGATTGCCATAGCACCAATCAGGAAGCCATATACAAACTTACCGTTTTCTGTACGTGAAGAAGTTACCGGATCAGTTGCCATAAATACAGCACCAAAGCAGAAACCACCCAAGCACAAGTGTTCGTACCAAGGCATTTGAGCTACACCTGTATCAGGACCAATTGTATTGAAAATCCATCCCATGACAGCTCCACCTACAAATACAGACAACATTGTCTTCCAGCTTGCTACACCAGTCCATAAAAGGATAACAGCACCAATTGCAATAGCAATTACACTGGTTTCACCGATAGAACCCGGAATCAGACCAGTAACCATATCCCAAGAGAATTCAGGACATTCAGCAACCTTGGCAACACCCAGCGGAGTTGCAGCAGTCAAACCGTCAACAGTCTTACCCAATCCGAAAATGCTGTCACCTGATACCCAAACGGCATCACCAGACATCTTAGTAGGATAAGCAAAGAACAAGAATGCACGAGTAATCAATGCAGGGTTGAAGATGTTCATACCTGTACCACCGAATACTTCCTTTGCAAAGATTACAGAGAAAGCAGTTGCTACAGCAAGCATCCATAACGGACAGTCAACAGGTACAATCATCGGAATCAACATACCAGAAACCAGGAAACCTTCCTGAATTTCTTCTTTCTTCCATTGTGCAACAACGAATTCGATTCCCAAACCTACAACATAAGAAACAATGATTTTAGCAATACAGCCAGAAAACCGTAGCCAAACATTTCAATAAAACTACCGCTGATGCCTGCATGCAGATAATGCTGATAGCCCACATTATACATACCGAACAACAAAGCCGGTATTAATGCAATAACCACGAGTGACATGATACGTTTGCTATCAATCGCATCGTGGATGTGCGTACCTGTCTTCGAAGTAGTATTCGGAACAAACAAGAATGTTTCGAAACCATCGAATACAGAACGAAAAGCATGATATTTGCCTCCCTCTTCAAAGTTAGGCTTTATCTTATCTAGATAATTTCTTAACGCTTTCATTTATTCTATTAATTCTTTTGGTTAGTATTAGCACATTTCACGACGGAGCATATCCAATCCTTCACGAACGATACGCTGTAATTCCATCTTAGAAGAGCAAACGAATTCACACAAAGCAAAGTCTTCAGGAGCAACTTCATAGATACCTAACTGTTCCATGCGGTCGATATCTCCGGCGATTATTGCTTTGATCAAATATTCAGGCATGATATCCATCGGCAACACCTTGTCATACTCGTTCGACATAATCATGTGGCGTTCACCACCTTTTACACGAGCATCCAGTGTATATTCTTTCTTGCCCATCAGCCAGCTAAAATATGAACGGCTAGTACTGAACTGATTGAAACGAGGCATAATCCATCCCAGCATTTCATGAACATCACTACCTTCAGGAATTACAGTTACCTGACTGTGGAATGCTCCCAAGAAGCCGTTAGCTGTAATTTGCTTACCAGTCAACACATTACCGCTGATATAGCGTAATTCTTTTTCCTTGTTTACATTACCTGCAAACACATTTGTCAGACATGCACCTACTTTCAACTTGCAATAAGCAGGTTTCTTTACTTCAGAACCTGTCACTGCTACCATGCGAGTCAGATCCACACGTCCGGTATTCAGCAGACGACCAATAAAGATTACAGCCTGTGCATCGATTGTCCAAACAGTTTCACCTTTATTAATAGGAGAAATGTGGTTAATCTGTACACCAACGTTTCCTGCCGGATGAGGTCCGTCGAATACAGTTACAGTAACATTCTTAGCCTGTGTCAGAGCAGCAGCTTTCTGATTTACACTAATACTTAAATAAGTCTTGGCTATTTTTGCCAGTGCATCAAGTCCTGCCTGGAAATTTGCTTCTTCACCTTTCAAGGCAAATTCAAACTCCGGAGCAAGCGGATTGCTGTCGAATGAAGACACAAAGATTGCTTTCGGAGCAATTGTCGGATCTGCTATAACATCGTAAGGACGCTGCTTGATGAAGGCAAACATACCACTTGCCAGCAGCAATTCCTTTACAGCAGCAGCATCCATCTTGGCAACATCTTTCTTGCCAAATTCTTCATAGTCCTGTCCTGCTGCAGCTTCTACCGTAATACTCATTACTTTACGGCGAGCTCCACGCTCCACACTAGTTACTACGCCACTTACAGGCGAAACAAATTTCACTTCAGGATGATTCTTGTCGATAAACAAGAGTCCTCCGGCCATAACATATTCCTGTTCTTTCACTACCACTTTAGGAGTTACACCTGTAAAATCATCGGGTACTAATGCATAGAATCCCGGCTCTTTTACAGCTACTACCTCAGCAGCCGCCTTGCCTTTCAGGTTAATGTCAAGACCTTTACGCAGTTTTATTAAATTAGCCATATTGGGTTATAAAAAATGGTTTTATAAATTTGACTGCAAAATTAAATAAAAAAGAATGGAAATAAACAATTTCAAGCGGGTTATTACGGAAAAAATTCTTTATATAATTGAGTACAAGTGACAAAAACGAACAAAATGTCTTCATTTTGCAATATGTAGAAAGCAATTTTTACTATTTCGCACTTACCTCTTAGAGGGAGATTTCGGGGCTCTCCTGCCAGTTTTTTCCCCGAAAAGACGATATTTTAATAGGAATATATTAAAAATAAGCGGCTTATGAGTTCTTTACAAAGAGTAAGGTAATGACTTGGCGACAGTCGTAAATTCTGCAATTTGCAGGACGCTTCTGTCAAACAACTCCTGATAATGCAAAGGTACTAAAAATTTTGAAAATAAAAAGATGATTTTCTTATTTAATACCTTATTCGTCACGGCTCTTTCATTTAAAACAACCTCTATAATCCTTGTTATTCTCCGAAAAACCATTATTTTTGCGCACAGCGATGCAGGAAGCACCGCTTCCGGTGTTTCTTTTTATCGTTCATATAAAATTATTTTGTAGGCGAAATCAAATGCGACAGAGGTCGTTTTTTGATTTCCGCCTTAATTTTCGCTATGCGAAAATAAGATTTATTTTGCTGATATGCAACATTTTGCATGTCTAATATATAAAAAAGAAACATGCATTCTGCCGTCGTGGCAGCATAATGAAACATCTGAAAGAATTTGTGAAATCAGTGCCGGATTACCGCAGGACAGACAAGGGAAACTACAAATACAAGCTGGAAGATATTCTTCTCCTTGTAATACTCGGACGGCTGGGCAAGTGTATGACAAGACCGGATATAATCAGATTCGGCGAGCGTAATCTGAAACGCTTCCGCTCTTTAGGAATTTTGTTGGACGGTGTGCCTTCTGAACCTACGCTCTGCCGTATATTCAAACATATTGATGATGAAGCCATGTCTGAGCGGATGTCTGAATTTACCTCCACCTTCCATGATGAGCTTGTCGGTTGTGCCGGAGACATCCTCTGTATTGACGGCAAGGCAATGAGAGGGACGGTACTTGAAAACGGACGCACCCCCGACATCGTATCCGCCTATTCCCTTGAAGGAGGTTTCACCCTTGCCACGGACATGTGTGAAGAAAAAAGCAACGAGATAACTTCCGTACCCAAACTGTTGGACAAGGTGGATGTGTCAGGATGCATAGTTACGGCAGACGCCATGTCCTTCCAGAAAGCCATCATAGATAAAATCCGGGAAAAAGGCGGTGATTTCCTTATCGAGCTGAAGGCAAACCAGAGAACTCTGCGATATGGGGTTGAGGACAATGTCGAACTTGCAGAGCCTGTGGATGTATATTCGGAAGGCCCTTTTCTTGAACATGGCAGAATAGAGACCAGAGTATGCCGTATCTTTCGTGGAAATGACCTGATTACGGACAGGAAAAAGTGGAATGGAAATCTGACGGTTGTCGAAATACGGACTGCAACGGAGAGAAAATCTGATGGTCAGAAATCTTCCGAGAGGAGGTTCTATGTCTCCAGTTTTCACGGAAGTGCCAGGCGGCTGAGTACAATAGCCAGAATGCATTGGGCAATAGAAAGCATGCACTGGGACCTTGACCGCAACCTGAGGCAGGACTTCATCAGGCGGAATAGTGCAAGGTCCGCCAGAAACCTTGACACGATACAGAGGATAGTACTGGCAATACTTTCTATATGGAAAGGTAAAAGGAAAAAGCTCTCCGACAAGGCTAAGGGAACGGCCGAACTTATTAGAGAACTTTCTTTGGACTTTACCGCAATGATACATATGCTGGATCAAAAATGAGATAATTTGTAATTTCAGAGGATTCGTAACGTTTTGGGTATCAATCATAACAAAATCCCTACTTCCCATAAGAAGTGGGTGGGGGAATTATGTGCCTTTATCTAAGCTTAAATGAAAGAGCCGTGCCTTATTCGTAAATACCATTTTGGTAATCCTGTAAAAATTGCGTGAACGTCTTTCCCGTCTGTTGTTTGAAGAAACGCATCAGGTGGCTGGGGTCGGAGAAATGGAAATCATCTGCCAGTTGGCTGACGGTACGGTTGGAAAACAGAAATTCGTTTTTTAATTCTTCCAGCAGGCGCTGTTTCAGCAAATGGGTGGCAGACACTCCGAATTGTGCCATGACGGAAGCATTCAGCGTGATGCGGCTAATATGAAGCTTGTCAGCGTATTCCTGCACCCGTTGCAGGGTACGGATATGCTGCTCCAGCAAATCCTTGAACTGAAAGGCATAATTGTTCTTCGCGATTTCTACGGGCAAGCGGTAGGCGGCGGCGAGGCCCGATTGATAATCAGCAAGAGGTAATAAAGCACGGACACGATGAGATTGTATGTGTCGGCAAGGGGATGCAGCAGTTCTTGTTTTATCTTCCCGAGCAGGCGCATATACTCTGCCAATTCCTCAGGCGAGGCATATAGGTAAGGTGGCGTATCGGTCTGATAATAATACAGCAGGCGATAGACGAAGAATTTGTCGGTGATGAATGTACGCATGAAGTCTTCTCGGAAGATGAGGAAGGTGTAGTCCAATGCCGGTTCGTCCACGTGCCACTCCTGTTGCTGGTGTGGCGAGAGAAGCAGCACCATGCCGTCGTGCAATTCTATCTTGCGAAAGTTCAGCAACAGGTAACCATTTGCTTTGCGAAAGAAGTAGAAGCTGAAGAAGTCCGTCTTGAACCTCCTGTATTCGGTCAGCACGGAGCCAATATCCTTATTTGTAGCGGTATTGATGTAAAAATCCACACCGCAATCCGTCTTGCTGAACGGAACGCTGACCAACTTTTCGGGGTTGATAATCTCTTTCATACGCTTGCCGTTTGTGCAAAAGTAATGTTTTTTATTTATCAAGATGGCATATATTTGCAATTTTTTTGGCATAAAACATATTGAATGATATTACTGAACTTTGTAACCGGAAAAATGGAAACATACGATATGGTTGCAAAAGAAAAAATAGACTTGTTAAAGAAGAAAATAGACGAAGCTGATGCCATTGTAGTGGGCGGTGCATCGGGAATGTCTGCCGCTTCCGGATTCGTTTTTTATTATCAAGATGATGACGTCTATAAAATGTTGGCAGGAGGATTGGCTGAGAAATATAATATCCATAATTATTTCGACTTATTTTATGACAGGCGTCTCAGCCGCGGAGAACTTTGGGCAAGCATGTTACGTGCCACCCGTTATATTTATGAGTGTTATACAGGTGAAACTTACAAAGATTTGGCAAAACTTCTTCAAGGAAAAAATTATTATATAGCCACAACCAATCAGGATGCACAGTTTTTCCGGGTATTCCCGGATGAAAAGATTACTCGGATTCAAGGAGATAACCGTTACTGGCAATGCAGCCGTCCGTGTCACGATGAAATATATTATAATAAGGAGAAAGTTTTCGAGTTAAGCGATAAGATTGTGGAAGATGTATTGCCTGACGAACTGATTCCCCGTTGCCCGCATTGCGGCGAAGAACTGGCTCCGTGGGTACGCTCGCACACATTCCTTGAAGGTGAATACTATCAGCGCGAAATGAAAAGGTACCTCGATTTCCTGCGTGCCAACTCACGGCGCAAGGTACTGTTCCTCGAACTCGGTGTAGGTATGATGACCCCGATGTTCATTAAGGAACCGTTTATGAACATGACTTATCAGTTCCCCGATGCCTTTTATGCCACCGTCAATCCGCAACACGCCATTGTGCCGAAAGAGATTGCGAAGAAAAGTCTTGCCATCAGTGATGATATTGCCGTTACGTTGAAGAAACTGCTTGGCAAGTCCACGGCAGGCATGAAAGAATTTAATGCAAAGGAAGCATTCAATCCCTCACGTATTTATTAAAATAATATAAATGACTATGGAGATAACAAAGTTTTCAGAAAAAGATATGAATGCTGCAATAAGCATGGCACGGCAAACTTGGCACGGATATTACGATGAGTTCCGGGCTGAATACATCCGTTGCATTGCAGAATGTATCGTCCGTCATAATTACACGGACGAGGATTTGGCATTCAAAATCACCTGTAACGGAGAAGTGAAAGGCATCATCTTCGGCACACGGAAAGGCAAGATGGCAGACCTGTCCGTATGGGTCGGCGAGCAATGCAAGACGATGAACCCGCAGGAGAAGGAGTTGCTGGAACGGCTCAACGACTATATGGACGAAGCCGACCGGAACACCATCGCGCAAATGGGCGATGGCGACGTAAAACTCTCCCTATTCATTAGCATACAGAAGGGATGCGGCAGGGAACTGCTACGCGCAATGATGCAGGAGTTCAGCGCAATGGGCACTAAACGGATGTTCCTATGGACAGACACTTCGTGCGACCACGATTATTATCCTGCCCACGGTTTTGCCTTGGCTTCCCGGTATCGTGATACGCATTACTCTACCGAGGAAGCAGATTACATGACCTATATCTATTGGAAACCCTTAGCATAAAGGTCATGAACGAAATACAACAAGCTGCCCAGCCATCGTCCGGGCCGATGCCCTGCTGATAGGAGCCAGCAACGGGCTTTCTATCGCTGAAGGCTATCACGTCTTTGCCAACAACGAGATGTTCCGTTGCCAGTTTGGGGATTTCCAACAGCAGTATGGCATACGGAATGTCATTGAAGGTTGTTTCTTTCACTACTACGGAAAACGTACGGGCAGAGTTTCTGCAATGCCTTGTGCAGCACTGGGTCAAAGAGTACCGTCCCTCGCAGGTGATGAAAGACCTGCTTGCCGTTGTGAATCATAGGGATTACTTTATCCTTACTTCGAATGCCGATACGCATCTGGAACTGTCCGGCTTCGATGCGGAAAAGGTCTTTGAGGTAGAAGGTACTTTCGAAGATTTATTGGAACACCGCCCACTTAAGGATAAAAGTTGTCAGGCAAACGAATTCCTTCGGCGTTATCATAATAGGAACGTAGTTATCTTTGAGTTGGGTATCGGTCGGTACAATCTACTTATCAAACAGCCCTTGATGCAACTGGCAAATAGCGAGCCTCATGCTATCTACATCACGCTGAACTTGGCATCGGAATTGTACATTCCCGATGCCATTGTCCACAAGTCCATCGGACTGGCAGGCGACATAGCCGTGACGCTCCAAGAATTGAAGAATGAACTTTATCAAAATGGTACATATTCCCATGTTTAAGGCATAGAGTCACGGGAAGATTCTTCCGAACTTTGCAACCGTAAACGATAAAACAATTAAAAATAGTAGAATGATGAAAAAGACAACGACTATCCGCTTGGTGCGCAATGCCACTTTGAGAATCAATTATGCAGGACACAACATCCTTGTTGACCCGTTCTTTGCCGACAAGGGAACCATCCAGTCGGCACTTGGTGTGTATAAAAGTCCCCGTGTGTATCTCGTAATGCCCGTCAGTGAGATAACAGAAGGTGAACTTTGTATTGCAAACGCACATTCACCCCGACCATTACGATGAAACAGTAAAGCGGCATCTGTCGAAGGACATCCTTTATTATACCCAACCGCAGGACAAGGCGACGGTGGAACAGGATGGCTTCACACGGGTGGAAGTAATCGAAGACAAGACAACAATGGGTGGAATGACCATCCATCGTGTAAGCGGTCATCACGGTTTCGGCAAGATTGGCGAGATAATGGGACCTGTGTCGGGCTATGTCCTGACATCAGAGGACTGTCCTACGGTTTATATTATGGGCGATTGCAAATGGGAAGCGTGCATCCGCGAAACGGTGGAACGGTTCAATCCCGACTACATCGTGGTGAACAGCGGCGGTGCAGTCTTTCCGGAGTTTTCCAAAGTGGACGGCTGCATCATCCAGATGAAGCTGAGGTAATGCAAATGTTGGATGAACTGCCCACGCATATCAAGCTGATAGCCGTCCACATGGATGCTATTGACCATTGCCAGACCACCCGTGAAATCTTGCGCAACGAAGCGTGGCATCACGGAGCGGACATGAACCGCCTGATTATCCCGGAAGACGGAGAAACCATCAAATTATAAGCCCTATAAAAATTGCAGAGATGAAAGAAATCAAAAAAATAGCAGCAGCCGAAAATTTCAGTGTAATAAGCGTTGGCAAGCTAAGTGAACTGAGTGAGTATGTGATAGAACTTTCACCCGAAGTGAAGATTCCGGGAAAGGTGTTCGGAGGTGCGGCACTTCAGGCAACGGGCAGTGAATTTTCCTTCCAGATGTTCCAACCCAACACGGAAACGGGCTTCCTCCACACCCATAAGAACCACGAGGAGCTTTACTTCTTCCTTGCAGGAAAGGGCGAGTTCCAGGTGGACGGACAGGTGTTTCCCGTTGAAGAAGGCAGCATAGTGCGCGTGGCTCCCAACGGAAAACGCAGCGTACGCAACAACGGAACGGCTTCGCTTGTAATGCTCTGCGTACAGTATCGTGGCAACACGTTCACCGCAGAAGATGCTACCGATGGCGTGATTTTGGACGAACCGGTGAAATGGTAATATAATACAAATTGCTGATTAACGGGGGAGAGCGGCAAGCGGTTTTGGTCTGCCCAAAACACAAACTTGCTACCCTCCCGTTGGCATTGTTTATAATCCCATGCCCTTGCCTCTCCTAAGCGGCTCGACAGTCCTCCTAATGGACGAGAATAGCCTATCGAATTGTTCCTTGAACCATTCGCCAATCGGTTGCCCGTTAATGGCAAGTGCAAGTTTGGATTTGTCTATTGGGTCTTTCACCACTTGGAAGCCCGCCCTTTCGGTCGTGAACTTCCGCCTGTGTTCCTCCGAGTAGAGTTCACCCTCGTAGAACAACGGCTTGCCGCTGATAAGCGTGGCGGTCTGCCGCTCGTTGAAGCCGACTTTGAGGCAGAACTTCTCCATGTACACCAACTCTTGGAACAGCGGAAACCATTTCTTGGCTTTTTGGATGATGGATTTCAAGAATGACACTTCCTTTTGGTGTTCCGCTTCCTTGTCCGACATCTCCCTGCGGTGCTTGACTTGCAGTTCCATAAGCTGCCGTTGGTGTTCGGTCTGCAACTGCCGGACATTGGTTTCAAGCTCTCCCGTCTGCCGTTTCAGGTCACGGTAATATTGGGCGGTGGTGGTGTGCCGTGCCTCCGAACCACGGATGCCACGCTGCAAGCCGTATTTCGCCATTGTTGCGGCGTAGCTGTCGTGGTAGGCTACCAGCTTCTCACGTGTCAGCAGGTCATCGGCGCACAGGCGCACGGCGTTGGATTTCTTGCGGTAGGTGCGTCTGCCCTCCGCCTGCTTCTTCGCTTTCCTGCGCTCGCCCGTCACTATCGGCACTACCGTGGCGTGGATGTGCGGTGCGTGCTCGTCCATGTGCGCACTGCAAACGGTCGTTCTCTTTCCGAACGTGCGGTGCA
>ENA-OQJS01000066-OQJS01000066.1-human-gut-metagenome-genome-assembly--contig:-NODE-66-length-20902-cov-1.545030_pt1 | contig 20902 bp, 21 predicted proteins | sample MGYA00242598_ERZ504764 | MGnify/ENA primary metagenome ERZ504764 (study PRJEB26092, sample SAMD00036368) | human gut metagenome | host: Homo sapiens | study: EMG produced TPA metagenomics assembly of...
GAATACTCCTTGTGTTTGATATGTATTTTCTCGTTGCTGGGCAGTAAGGCACAATACGTATAATGAGCTGGTGGAAAAAGCTATGGACTATACTTTCAAGGATAGTCTGCAACAAGCTGAGGAACTCTTTCGCGAGGCTTTACGGCTCGATCCTTACAATGCCCGGAATGCGTTGCTTTTTTCTAACTTGGGAACCGTGCTGAAGCGTCAGGGAAAGATAGACGAAGCAATAGATTCATATACGATGGCACTGAACATTACTCCTTATGCAACTGCCATTCTGCTGAACCGTGCCACACTTTATATGGAAAAGAATCTGACGGAAAAAGCCTATCTGGACTATTGCAATGTAATCGATCTCTTGCCGAACGATAAGGAGGCTCGTCTGTTTCGTGCTTATATCTATATGAAACGGCGACAGTATAAGGAAGCACGCATCGACTATAATGTGATACTGGGATTAGATGCGAAACATAAGGCTGCCCGTCTGGGACTGGCTATGCTGGATCAGAAAGAAGGACGGTATATCGCGGCACGCATGGTATGAACCTGCTTATCGAAGACTATCCGAAAGATGCTTCCCTATATAAGATGAGAGCTAATCTGGAACTGGAGCAGAACTTGCCCGATGCTGCCTTGCTCGATTTGGAAGAAGCCTTGAAACTGGATGCCCGTGATGCTGATACGCATGTGATGATGGGAGATATTTATTTACAGATGGAGAAGAAACACGAGGCACGTGAGGCTTATGAGAAGGCTGTTTCGCTAGGTGTTCCTCGTATGGAACTGATGGAAAAACTGAAAAAGTGTAAGTAGTTGAAAAATAATAATTTATCTGTTTGCAAAAATTTTGCATGATGTTTAAAAAAAAACATGCAGAGATTTTCGGTAAAACGTCAGCATATTTTGGAAAAGATATGCTGAGTTTTATTATAATGAATTCCTGTCTTTTTTTATGTCAGATATGACGTGCGGTCAGATGGAGAAAATTTTTATTCGGACATTAACTTTTCAGGTTGTTTTGTCGGTAAAAAATACTGGCAAATAGTTGTAGGGGTTATCTGGTAAACTTCCGGATGACCTCAATAAAGTCTTTTCCGTATTTATCTCTTTTATATTCACCGATACCACTTATTTCACCGAAAGCTTCTACCGTAGTAGGACGTGAAGAAGCCAGGAGATGGAGCGTCTTGTCCGAAAGAACAATGTAAGCCGGTATAGCCTGTTGGTCGGCAAGTTTTTTTCGTAACTGGCGAAGTTCTTCGAACAGCTGTTCGTCTTCGTTGTCGAATACCATAGGGGTAGGGAACAGTGCTTCTGTTGCAAGGGGCTGTTTTTGTTTTTTTCTCGTTCCTTTGGCAGCGTATTCTTCACGCTTAATAACTACCAGCAGGGCTCGTTCATGCCCGAACAGTACTTTTCTTCCGGCTTCGGTTATCTTCAGGTGGTTCTTTTCGTTGTAGGCAACCTCAAAATATCCCAGGTTCAACATTTGCAGCAGATAATCCTGCCAGTCGCGTGCCGGAATATCCCGTCCTACGCCGTAAGTTTTCAGCTTATCGTATCCCCGTTCGATGATTTCCTGTGTGGCTGCACCTCTCAGAATATCTATCAGCGTGTTGATAGATACTTGCTGGTCGGCACGTGCGATGCCGCTCAACGCCTTTTGTACAATAATTGTCCCATCGAAACGTTCGGGAGGATTACGGCATACGTCACAGTTACCACAATCGTGATCCATTGTTTCACCGAAATAGTTCAGTAAGATTCGTCGCCGGCAGATATCCGTTTCAGCATATTGCTGCATGCGGTTCAGTTTCTCCATATTGATTTCCTGCTGGTTGCTTTCGGCTGCAAATTTCGAGAGCAGGACGATATCGCCGAAAGAGTAAAACAGCAGGGTATCGCTGGGAAGTCCGTCGCGTCCGGCACGTCCAATTTCCTGGTAAAAACTTTCGATACTTTTAGGAAGGTTGTAGTGAATGACCCATCGTACGTTCGATTTGTCTATTCCCATGCCGAAAGCAATCGTTGCACAGACCACCTGAACACGGTCATTGATGAAATCATCCTGTGCAGCTTCACGTGCGGCAGTACTGAGTCCGGCATGATAGACAGCAGTTGCAATACCATGCTCTTCCAGCATTTCCGCCACCTTTTCGGTTTTGCTGCGGCTCATGCAGTAAATGATTCCACTTTCTCCGCGGTGTCGTGCAATGAAATCGAATATCGTACGCATTTTTTCTTTCTGCTGAAAACCTCGCTTGACGTCCAGACTCAGATTCGGACGGTCGAAAGAAGAGATGAAAATTTGAGGGTCTTTCATTGCCAGCTGTCTGATGATATCTTGTCGTGTAATTTTATCGGCTGTAGCAGTCAGTGCAACGACCGGAACATCCGGAAACTGCTGGCGAAGTATTTTCAACTGTGTATACTCCGGACGGAAATCATGTCCCCACTGTGAGATACAGTGTGCTTCGTCGATGGCGAACAATGAAATGCGGATATCCTTCAGCAGAAAGTTGACCTCGCCCATGAGTCTTTCCGGTGAGATATATAGCAGTTTGACCCTTCCCTGCCTGCATTCGAAACGGATATTGGCATCTGTGGTCTCATCGTTCGTGCTGTTCAGGGCACGGGCAATGATGCCGTTTGCCTGCAAGCTTTCCACCTGGTCTTTCATCAGCGATATCAGGGGGGAAACTACAATGGCAGTTCCTTCCATGAGCAGAGCCGGAAGCTGGTAGCAAATAGATTTTCCGCCGCCGGTAGGCATGAGTACAAGTGTATCTTTTTTATGTAAAATTTGAGTGATGATTTCTTCTTGCAGTGGCCTGAATTGAGTGTATCCGAAGTATGATTTCAGCGTTTTTAGTATCATTTTCTTATATTTATGTAATTAGCGGGCAAAGATAGTTCAATCTTTTAAAATATCGGTTATCTTTTATTTTTAGCCTGTTTTAAATGTAAAAAAATGATATTCTAGAAAAATAAACTACGTAAATAATGTTGTAAAATAACAAAAAGTCTTAAGCAAATTTGTATAATTATAGTATTTGGGGAGAAGAAACAACCATTATCTAAATATAAAGACAGATGAGAGAAGAGGAGAAATTAATGACCGAGCAAGGTCAAGTTTTAGAAAAAAAAGCCCTATAATCTTCGGGAGAGGAAGATAAAGGACGCACCTTACCGTAACATGATTCGTGCCGAACTGGCTGATGAATTGTATGACCGAATTATGAACATTATTGTTCTTCAGAAGAAATACAAGGATCCTAATTATTCGGCGAAAGATCTTGCGAAAGAACTTAAAACCAATACTCGTTACTTGTCGGCTGTCATCAATTCCCGCTTCGGAATGAACTATTCATGCCTGGTAAATGAGTACCGAATCAAGGACGCTTTGCATATGTTGATCGACAAGCGTTATGCGGAAAAGAATGTAGAAGAAATCAGTACAATGGTCGGTTTTGCCAACCGTCAGTCGTTTTATGCGGCTTTTTATAAGAATGTTGGCGAAACACCTAATAACTATAGAAGACGAAAACTGGAAAATAATAGGTAACGGTTAAAGAAAATAGAACTTATAAAAACAACAGATGTCATTCTAAACGGGAGAAAGTACATGCAAGGCTTTTCCGAGTATACTTTCTTTTCGTTTAGAATGACATTTAGTTTGAGGGCTTTTTATAAGTAGATAATGGATGGTTATAAAAAAGAAGAATATATATGTTGCAAGATTCATTTTTCATATACAGTAGAACAGTTTGCAGATTTGCAGATTTTGCGTTACCGGGTTCCCGGATTTGAAAACTTGCCCTTACGGCGCAAGCAGTTGATTTATTATCTATCTCAGGCTGCTCTTGAAGGAAGAGATATATTGTTCGATCAGAACGGAAAATACAACTTGCAGATTCGTCGTCTGCTGGAAGCCGTTTATATACATTTCAAAGGTGACCGTACCAGTGAGCAGTTTCTTGCACTGGAAGTCTATCTGAAACGTGTATGGTTTGCAAACGGTATTCATCATCATTATGCATGCGACAAGTTCGTACCGGCATTTACATCTGCTTACCTGGAAGAAGTTGTCAACTCACTGCCTGAAGAGGTGCTTCCGCTTGAAGAAGGTGAAACATGTCAGGCTATGTGCGATAAGCTGTTTCCGGTAATCTTTGATCCAAGCGTTATGCCCAAGCGGGTGAACCAGTCGGATGGGGAAGACTTGGTACTCACTTCTGCTGCCAATTATTATGAAGGGGTTACTCAGCAGGAAGCAGAAGACTTTTATGCAGCTCAAAAGAAAGCAGACGATCAGGAACCGGTAATGTATGGTATGAACAGTCGTCTGGTAAAAGAAAACGGACACGTGTACGAACAGGTATGGAAAGTTGGAGGAATGTACTCGTCTGCCATTGAAAAAATTATTTCATGGTTGCAAAAAGCTGAGGATGTCGCAGAAAATGACGCACAGCGCGAAGTTATCCGTCTGTTGATAGAATTTTATCGAACAGGAGATCTGAAACTGTTTGATGCTTATTCCATAGCCTGGCTGAAGGATACTGATTCGTTGGTGGATTTTGTGAATGGCTTTATCGAAAGCTACGGCGATCCGCTGGGAATGAAAGCAAGTTGGGAATCGATTGTCAACTTTAAGGATATGGAAGCTACTCACCGTACAGAAACCATCAGCAGTAATGCCCAGTGGTTTGAAGACCACTCGCCGGTAGATGCCCGCTTCAAGAAAACAGAAGTGAAAGGTGTTTCGGCAAAGGTTATTACAGCAGCTATTCTGGCCGGCGATTTATATCCGTCGACTGCTATCGGTATCAATCTCCCGAATTCCAACTGGATTCGTAGTGTACATGGCTCGAAGTCGGTAACGATTGGCAATCTGACCGATGCTTATAACAAAGCTGCCCGTGGTAATGGTTTCCGCGAAGAATTTGTATATAGTGAAACAGAACGCCAGTTGCTTGAGAAGTATGCCGATATAACCGATGACTTGCATACTGATTTGCATGAATGTCTGGGGCATGGTTCAGGAAAACTGCTTCCGGGAGTAGATCCGGATGCTTTGAAAGCGCATGGTTCTACGATTGAAGAAGCACGTGCCGATTTGTTTGGTCTTTACTATTTGCCCGACGCTAAAATGATAGAACTGGGACTTGTGCCGGATGCTGAGGCTTATAAGGCTGAATATTATTCGTACATGATGAACGGCTTGATGACGCAGCTGGTACGTATAGAGCCCGGGTGTACGGTAGAAGAGGCACATATGCGCAACCGTCAGCTGATAGCTCGCTGGGCACTGGAACATGGCAGGCAGAGCATGTGGTGGAAATGGTGAACCGTGACGGAAAAACTTACGTGCGTATTAACGATTATGCCAAGTTGCGTATGCTGTTTGGTAAACTGTTGGCCGAAATTCAGCGCATCAAGAGCGAGGGAGATTATGAGGCAGCCCGTCAGCTGGTTGAAACGTATGCCGTACAAATCGATCCGGTATTGCATGCCGAAGTCTTGCAACGATATCGCAGTCTGCATCTGGCTCCTTATAAAGGTTTTGTCAATCCGGTATATACGCCACAAACCGATAAGGAGGGAAACATTACCGATGTGCATATTTCTTATTCGGAAGGGTATGCAGAGCAGATGCTCCGATATAGCAGAGATTATTCTAATTTATAATATACTTCCGTTGTAGAATACGAAGTCTGCAACGGAGGATTTTATGATTGCTTTTTATTATGGACAATAATATACACGAAACAATTAAAGATATCAAATCGAAATTCCGTCTTTTCATGAACGGCATGGTTTCGCAAAGCATGCGTGAAAAAGGGATGGAGTACAAACTGAATTTCGGTATTGAATATCCCCGTATCAAGGAGATAGCTGCGGGATATGAGCCCGATCATGAACTGGCTCAGGCACTGTGGAAGGAAAATATCAGAGAATGTAAGATTCTGGCAGGTCTGCTTCAGCCGGCAGATACGTTTTATCCGGAAATAGCTGATATCTGGATAGAGGGTATGGACTATCCTGAACTGGCAGAATATACGGTGATGAATCTGTTCCAGCGTTTGCCTTATGCATCGGAAGTTATGTTCCGCTGGATGGCAGATGAACGCGAGATGTTCCAGCTTTGTGGCTTTTTACTGATGGCGCGTTTGCTGATGAAAGGAGAAAGACTGAACGAGCGTGCTGAGGCTGAATTTCTGGATCAGGCCTGTACGGCTGTGGAAGGAGATTGCGGTCCGGTTCAGAAGGCGGCATCCGTGGCATTGCGCAAGTATGCACACCAGTCGCGTGAAAATAAAAGAACCGTAAGCAAGCAGTTGGGTATCTGGCAAAATCGGAGAAGCCGGCTGTCAGGGCATTGGCAGAAGAGATTAAGGCAGATTTGGAATTCTGATGTTTTAGAGATTCCTGATTAGAGAAATTTTTCTTTTATTGTTTTTCTTAATTGCATAAAAAAGATTAACTTTGAACCCTGAACGAATTACCGGATGGAAGAGAATATAAAAGATAAAGCAAAACAGATTCTGACGGATTATCTTCAGAAGAACGGGCATCGGAAGACACCCGAGCGTTATGCTATACTCGATACAATCTATACCATAAAGGGACATTTTGATATAGATATGCTCTATTCCTATATGGCTGAAAAAGAAAAGTTCCGTGTAAGTCGTGCTACTCTTTATAATACAATCATACTCCTGATTGATGCGGGGCTGGTGATCAAACATCAGTTCGGCAATACTTCACAGTACGAACGTTCGTACAATAATGAAACCCACCATCACATGATATGCACCTCGTGCGGGAAAGTGTCTGAATTTGAAGATGAAACTTTGAAGCAGGCTATTGCCGACACAAAGTTGAAAGGTTTTCATGCTTCGCACTATTCCTTGTACATATACGGGTTGTGCAACAAGTGTATGGCGGCTAAACGTAAGAAAAGTAAATAAACTTATTATAAAAGTTGGAAATCATGAAAGTAGATGTTTTGCTAGGTTTACAATGGGGCGACGAAGGAAAAGGGAAAGTAGTCGATGTCTTGACTCCGCGCTATGATGTTGTTGCTCGTTTTCAGGGAGGACCGAATGCAGGTCATACTCTTGAATTTGAAGGTCAGAAATATGTACTCCGCTCTATTCCTTCCGGAATATTTCAGGGGGATAAAGTAAATATTATCGGAAACGGTGTTGTTCTTGATCCGTCTTTGTTCAAGGCAGAAGCCGAAGCGCTGGAAGCAAGCGGTCATCCTTTGAAAGAACGTTTGCACATTTCAAAGAAGGCTCATTTGATTTTGCCTACTCACCGTATTCTGGATGCTGCTTATGAGGCTGCAAAAGGAGCTTCTAAAGTAGGTACTACAGGTAAGGGTATCGGTCCTACTTATACTGATAAGGTAAGCCGTAACGGACTTCGTGTAGGAGATATCCTGCACAACTTTGAAGAAAAATATGCAGCTGCTAAAGCTCGTCACGAACAGATTCTGAAAAGCCTGAATTATGAGTATGACATTACCGAACTGGAAAAACAGTGGATGGAAGGTATTGAATACTTACGTCAGTTTAATTTGGTAGACAGCGAACATGAAATCAATAATTTGCTGAAAGCAGGCAAGAGTGTTTTGTGTGAAGGTGCTCAGGGTACAATGCTGGATGTTGACTTCGGTTCTTATCCGTTTGTTACTTCTTCTAACACAATTTGTGCTGGTGCTTGTACAGGTCTGGGTCTTGGCCCGAATAAAATCGGTGAAGTGTATGGTATCATGAAAGCTTATTGTACACGTGTTGGAGCAGGACCGTTCCCAACAGAATTGTTCGATGAAACAGGTAAGACTATCCGCGATCTGGGACACGAATATGGTGCTGTAACTGGTCGTGAACGTCGTTGCGGTTGGGTTGACCTGGTAGCTTTGCGTTATGCTATTATGGTGAATGGAGTTACTCAGCTGATTCTGATGAAGAGCGATGTGCTCGATGGATTTGAAACTATCAAGGCTTGTGTAGCTTATAAGGTAAACGGTGAAGAAATCGATTACTTCCCATTCGATATTACCGAAGGAGTTGAACCTGTATATGTAGAAATGCCGGGTTGGAAGACCGACATGACTAAGATGACAAGTGAAGATGAATTCCCAGAAGAATTCAATGCTTATATTGCTTTCCTTGAAGAACAGTTGGAAACTCCTATCAAGATTGTATCTGTAGGTCCGGACCGTGCACAGACTATCGAACGTTACGTTGAAGATTGATTCGGAAATCTGAGATATAATAAATAATATAACAAAAGCCCGTTGGTAATATTCCGACGGCTTTATTTCTATCTTTTTAATAAAGCAGGCATACGCAGTATTTCTGTGGTGCTTTCAGGGAGATTACTTTTCCTCCTTTTAGACGTGTCTGCTCTTTTCTGAATATTTCTCCGTTTACCGGATTGATCCATACTACCTTGTATGTCTTCCGGTCATGGCTCAGGTCCAGGTGGATATCTGTTTCAAGACAATATACGAGGTATCCCTTTTGGGCTTTTCCCATCACCCATTGCCGGTTGCTTTCCGTAAGTGAAGCGACAGGCTGAAATTCTGAAGCCAGTGTATATACATCCATAGCTTTGATAGGAGGAACTTTTGCAAGTGAACCGCCTGCCATGAAAACAGCCCAGTTGGCTGCATTACCTTCGACGTTGCGTGGCATGGCAGCGTTGTAGGTTACCGCTTTTTCCGGATAACGGGAACGATATTCGTATACAGCCCGATAAATGCTTTCACAAGACGTTGTACCGGGATCGATGAGTCGTGCCCACTGTCGGGGAGCCAGACTACATCCTCCTTGGGGCTCATACAAGCTTCCGTCGTTACGATAGTGCCATTGCCGGATGTCGATGATGTCTACCATTTTATTATAGAGAGAATCTTGCAGAACGGCATCTTGCACATCCTTGGTTGCAGTCAGAGCTACCAGTTGATGGTTGGGGCAGGAAGCGATTTCTTCCAGCCAGAACTTCATGAAATGTAACGGACCGGTATATTCCATTCCGATGCTGTGTATGACTCCATTGTTGTCGTGGAACGTATTAACGCTTTGCCGGATAAACAACTGATGATATTTTCTGATAACCGGACGGGTGATGTCATAAAATTGTTCGGCCATATATACACGCTTGTCGCCTGCAAACAATGTTTTCTCGGGGAATCCAAGATTGTTGATGTTGTTTGCCGAACGCCAGGGATAGTCACACCAGTGCGCTCCTTCTTCTATGATGTTATGCTGGTTGTAATGGTCGTGCCAGAGTAACAGATTCTTTCTGTCGGCAAGGTCGACAAACTGTTTGAGTCTGTACCAATACCAGGGATTGAATTTATTTAAATCGTATTTACTCAGTCGGTCTTGCGCTTCTCCTGTTCCACTGCGACTGTATGGATATTCGTTGAAAGGAGCCCAGACCTCCGAGTCAGCCTGCATGTTCCGCTCATGATCGTTTCGCCGGCTTCGTACCATAATCCTGTGCGGTGGTGCAACACATGGCTTCCCGATGCCTCCAGTTGCCGGGCAATGCTGTCCGGTTCTTCCGTATATCCGTGTCCGGTTCTTCCCGGATAAAAAAGTGTGAGTGAACCAATGCCCTGCCATCCTGTTGTTCCCGGTTCCGACTTATGTGGATAAGTACCTCTGGTCATTATCAGATCTCCTCGTGTCACCCATCCGTTGCGGATAGTGAGTGGAGCAGACTTTACGGCATCAATATGTTCTTTTCTCGGTTTATATTTAACTTGTGAAATTTCCGGAATGTTATGTATGCTGCAATCTATTGGGTATGACACAATCATGCTGTCTATCCATTTATCCATTCGGATATCAGGATGTAATGATTGCTTAGACATCCAAGCTGCATATTCTACCGTAGGTTTGGCTGTTTCGAGTGTATGATAAACAAAAATCTTATTTTCTTCCAGCTCTTGTTTTTTCCCTGTACGTTCTGTCAGCTGTGCGTAAAATATGCTTTCCGGTTTTATGAATGTATGGGATAACTGATAATATCCGTTGCCGTAAGGCTGAGTCCACATACCATAAGCCCAGTTGTGTGCTGTCGGAGGGGTAACACAGTGAGTCTGTGAAGCCCGACCTTGCCAGAAAAGAGAATTGGCGGCTGTCCATCCTGCTCCCTGATCGGATATGTCGCGATAGCCATACTCCAGGTTTCCCCCGGATACGGTAATCTTATCCATCAGAATACCGTTCGAAAATCCTCCGGTAGACCCGCTGAAACTGTAAGGACATTCCGAATGACATTGTACAAAGGCATTGGGCCCCGGCACACCTTTTCCGACACTGAAATCACGATAGCCGTTTTCGGAATAGCAACGCTGGAAAAGTGTTTGCTGGCCGAGAGTGTGAAAGGCATACCGCCTATGATTTGCTATTTCTGAAACCGGCTCCAGAAACTTACAGTCTTCTACGGTTATCTGGCTGCTTCCTTCCAGCAACATCACTGCCGAACCGGCAAAATGCTTGGCTGTTACTTTTCTTACCCATCCGTCTTGTATGTGATTGAAAGTAATAGCCTGCCAGCGGTTGATTTTCATCTTGGGATTGGCCGCATCAAAATCGGAAATGCAGCATAAGTTTTCTATACCTATATTATATATACGTCCGGTCCATTTCAGGGGAGTGACATATCCTCCTCCATATTCAGGATCAAGGCTCATGGTAATTGGCACGTCTATTTCGATACCTTCCTTACTGACTTGAGTGACATTACGTTCCCATGCCATTGTATACTGTCCGGGCTGCCATTTCGAAAAGTTGTACTCCTGCTGGTTACCCAGACGGTCTGTTCCTAGCTCTGCAAGCCACTCGGGAGTACACGGGCGTATTACTCGTATTTTATCTCCAACCTTTAAATGCTTGTCGGCCGAAGCTAAAGGAATGAAAGTTGCATTTACAGGAACATATTTGTCGGAAACCTTCAGGCTGTCGGATGTTTCGGCATTGTCATATCCCAGTATACGGATTAATTCGTTTTTTGTAAATCCTTTTGCTTGCAAAACTGTTCCTCCTGAAGCGTTGCATCCGCTACCACGTAGTACAATACCACTTTTGCGTATCAATAACTGTCCTTCGATGTGGTATATGCCCGGAAGCAGCTGTATAGCTCCCCGGAACTGATTATCCTGCAAGGGGAGAGAACTGACATAATCAATTGCCCGCTGGATGACGGCTGTTGCATCACCTTGAGGTGGATGAACATAGACTTTGGCTTCTATATAAGGAATGGGATGTTCCGATCGCTGATATCCGCAATATGAAAAATCAGGAACCCGGTCGCCGTTAGGGTAAGCATAATATACGATTTTTCCTTCTTCCGTGATGTGGATAGCATGCCCGGATGTGTTTTAAAATGTCCGCTTGAGTGACAGCAAATACATATGCCGGCGGATAATAGAAGAAATTTTTTTGTCGCGTTTTTCATAAATAAGTAATATAATGATTGATTTGTATAAGCAAATGTATAAAATAAAAGGAAATAAATGCTACCTTTGCCTGCACTTTGTAAAGTTGGAACGAATATATGATTTCTATTGAAGGACTGAAAGTTGAGTTTGGAGTTACTCCTTTGTTCGAGGATGTTTCATTTGTTATAAATAAGAAAGACCGTATAGCATTAGTAGGTAAAAATGGTGCGGGAAAATCGACCATGCTGAAGATTCTGGCAGGCCTGCAACAACCTACTGAAGGTAATGTTGCTGTACAGCGAGGAGTGACAATCGGATATTTGCCTCAGGTGATGATTCTGAGTGATACGCGTACGGTAATGGCTGAGGCCGAAATGGCATTCGAACATATATTCGAGTTACAGGATAAGTTGGCAAAAATGAATCAGGAACTTGCCGACCGTACGGATTACGATTCGGAAAGTTATCATGAGCTGATAGATCGGTTTACTCACGATAACGAACGCTTCCTGATGATGGGCGGTACAAATTACAGAGCGGAAATAGAACGTACCTTGTCGGACTCGGATTCAGCCGGTCTGATTTTGATCGTCCTACCAGTGAGTTCAGTGGAGGATGGCGTATGCGTATTGAGCTGGCAAAGCTGTTGTTACGCCGCCTGATGTATTGTTGCTGGACGAGCCGACCAACCATTTGGATATTGAAAGTATTCAATGGCTGGAAAACTTCCTGAAAATGAGTCCCGGTGCTGTTGTGCTGGTCAGTCACGACCGTGCTTTCATCAATAACGTAACAAACCGGACTATCGAGATATCTTGTGGACGTATTTATGACTATAAGGTTGCTTACGATGAATTTGTCGTCCTCCGTAAAGAACGTCGCGAACAGCAGTTGCGTGCGTACGAAAATCAGCAGAAGGAGATAAAAGATACTGAAGACTTTATAGAGCGTTTCCGCTATAAAGCGACAAAAGCCGTTCAGGTACAAAGCCGTATCAAGCAACTGGAGAAAATAGTTCCTATTGAAATAGATGAAGAAGATAACTCAGCACTTCGTTTGAAATTTCCTCCTGCCATGCGTTCCGGCAATTATCCGGTAATTTGCGAAGGGGTAAAGAAAGCATATGGCGACCATGTTGTGTTTCATGATGTAACCTTGACTATCAATCGTGGAGAGAAAGTTGCTTTCGTTGGAAAGAACGGTGAAGGTAAGTCAACTCTCGTGAAATGTATCATGGATGAAATTCCATACGAAGGAAAGCTGGTAATAGGACACAATGTACAGATCGGCTATTTTGCGCAGAATCAGGCGCAGCTGCTTGATGGAAATCTGACTGTTTTTGATACGATAGATTCTGTGGCCAAAGGAGATATACGCTTGAAAATACGCGATATATTGGGAGCATTTATGTTTGGCGGGGAAGCTTCCGACAAGAAAGTAAAGGTGCTTTCGGGAGGGGAGCGGAGCCGACTGGCGATGATAAAGCTGTTGCTGGAACCGGTAAACTTCCTGATACTGGACGAACCTACCAACCACTTGGATATGCGTTCCAAGGATGTGCTGAAAGAGGCTATCCGTGAATTTGACGGTACGGTGATAGTAGTTTCTCACGACCGTGAATTTTTGGACGGACTGGTTACAAAGGTTTATGAGTTTGGAGGAGGTGTAGTGAAAGAACATATTGGAGGGATTTACGATTCTTGCAGAAAAAGAAAATGGAAAACCTCAATGAACTTCAGCTTTCTCAGTCGCCTACTGTTTCTGCTGCGAAGAAAGAAGAACCGGTACAGGCCAGTGACAATAAACTTTCGTACGAAGCACAGAAAGAGCAGAACAAAAAAATCCGTAAACTGGAAAAACAGGTTGCAGATTGTGAAACGCTTATTGAACGTCTGGAAAAAGAAGTTGCCGAACTGGAAGAACGGATGGCTACTCCAGAAGGGGCATCGGATATGAAATTATACGAACAGCATCAGCAACTCAAAAAACAGATTTCGGATGCTGAAGAAGAATGGGAGAATGTTTCTCTTGAACTGGAAGAACTTAAAAGTTAAAACTGCTAATTATAATTGATTATGAAAACAAAACTTTTTGCTGCTATGGCAGTGCTGGTTGCTGCTGCCATGACAGGTTGTGCCGGACAAAAGGAAGCTAAAACTACTTCCGGTATCAACTTGGAAAATCTTGACACTACAGTTGCTCCTAGTCAGGATTTCTATCGTTATGCATGTGGCGGCTGGATGAAGAATCATCCTCTCACAGACGAGTATTCTCGTTATGGAACATTTGAAGTGCTGATTGAAAACAACCGCAAACAATTGCAGGAACTTATCGAAGGACTGGCTTCTAAGCAGAATGAACCGGGTTCGCTGGCTCAGAAGATCGGGGATGTGTATAACATGGCAATGGATAGCGTGACTCTTAACAAAGAGGGCATGGCTCCGGTAAAGGCAGAAATGGATAAAATTGCTGCTTTGAAGGATAAAAAAGAAATTATCCCTATGGTAGTAGAACTGCTGAACTGTGGTATCGGAACTTATTTCTCAAGCTTTGTTTATGCAGATCCGAAAAACAGTGATGTCAATATGTTCCAGATTGCTCAGGGTGGATTTAACTTGGGTGAGAAAGAATATTACCTCGACAATGACAGCGCAACTGTAAATGTGCGTGAAAATTACAAGAAATATATTGCTAAACTCTTTACTCTGGCAGGATTCTCTGAAGCTGAGGCTCAGCAGAAAATGGCTGATGTAATGGAAATAGAAACTTCTATCGCTAAGGAAGCTTTCAACGCTGTACAGCAACGTAATCCAGAGGCTAACTACCATAAGATGTCGTATGCCGATCTGAAAAAGACTTTCTCTGGTATTGACTGGGATACTTATTTGAAAGGCTTGGGCATCAAGGAAGTTACTGAATTGAACGTGATGCAGATAGAACCTCTGAAAGAAGTTGAAAAACTGATCAACACACTTCCTGTATCAAAACATATCTCTTATTTACAGTATAATTTGCTGGACGCTGCTGCTCCTTATCTGAGCGATGACTTTGTAACAGCTCGTTTCGATTTCTATGGAAAGGTATTGTCTGGACGTCAGCAGAACTCTCCTCGCTGGAAGCGTGCCGTTAGCGCTGTAGAAAGCATGCTGGGTGAAGCTGTAGGACAAATGTATGTAGAAAAATATTTCCCTGCAGCAGCCAAAGAACGTATGGTTAAGCTGGTTAAGAATTTACAGGATGCTCTTGGAGAACGTATTAAGGCTCAGGAATGGATGAGTGACAGTACGAAGATGGTTGCTTTGGAAAAACTGTCTACTTTCCATGTTAAGGTGGGATATCCTGACAAGTGGAAAGATTATTCAAATCTGGACATCAAGAAGGACTCTTATTGGGCTAATGCTTGCCGTGCAAACAAATGGGGATTGGATGACATGTACAGCCGTCTGGGAAAACCTGTTGATAAGGATGAATGGCTGATGACTCCACAGACAGTAAATGCTTATTATAATCCTTCTACTAACGAAATCTGCTTCCCGGCAGGTATCCTGCAATATCCGTTCTTCGATATGAACGCTGATGACGCATTCAACTATGGTGCTATCGGTGTAGTAATCGGTCATGAAATGACTCACGGATTCGATGATCAGGGTCGTCAGTATGACAAGAATGGTAACCTGACCGACTGGTGGGCAGAAGGTGATGCAGAACGTTTCGATGCTCGTGCAAAAGTGATGGTTGATTTCTTCAACAATATCGAAGTATTGCCGGGACTGAAAGCTAACGGACAACTGACTTTGGGTGAAAATCTGGCTGACCATGGAGGTTTGAATGTTTCATATCTTGCATTCCAGAATGCAATGAAAGAAAATCCTCTGGGTGATGTAGACGGATTTACTCCGGAACAGCGTTTCTTCTTGGCTTATGCAACCGTATGGGCTGCCAATACTCGTGAAGAAGATATGCGTTCTCGTACAAAATCAGATCCTCATTCATTGGGCGAATGGCGTGTAAATGGTGCTCTGCCTCATATTCAGGCTTGGTATGATGCCTTCAATATCACTCCGGAAAGTCCGATGTATATTGCTCCTGAAAACCGTGTAAATATCTGGTAATACAGTTCTTTATATACCTTAGAAAAGGTCATGTCAAGGCAATTTAGGTTTGCCGTGGCATGGCCTTTTTTATTGTATTTAGTCTGATGCCGTAGAGGGGAAAAAGATGAATCTTGACGTTTTCTGTCTAAAAACATAGTTTAGTAACACGAATAAATTTGTTGCATTTCTGCTCATTAATTTCTAATTTGCGCATCACTATGTTAGAGATATGAAAAGCATATCCTTTTGTTCAATAATTAAATCTTGAAATACCATGAAAGTATATCAGACCAACGAAATTAAAAACATTGCCCTGCTTGGCAATGACGGATCAGGTAAAACCACCCTCACAGAAGCGCTGCTCTATGAGAGTGGTATTATAAAACGTCGCGGCAGAATCACTGCCAAAAATACAGTCAGCGACTATTTTCCGGTAGAGCAGGAGTATGGTTACTCGGTCTTCTCTACCGTTTATCATGTAGAGTGGAATGGCAAAAACTGAATATCATCGACTGTCCTGGAAGTGATGACTTTGTGGGAGCTGCTATTACAGCATTGAACGTAACGGATACGGCTATTTTATTGTTGAATGGCCAGTATGGTCCCGAAGTAGGTACACAAAATCATTTCCGTTATACTGAAAAGTTGGGAAAACCTGTGATTTTCCTGGTAAACCAGCTTGATAGTGAAAAATGTGATTTCGATCATGTATTGGAACAGTTGAAGGAAAATTACGGTTCTAAAGTTGTTCCGGTTCAGTATCCGTTGGCTACAGGACCAGACTTCAATTCGTTGATCGATGTACTTTTGATGAAAAAATATTCATGGGGTCCTGACGGTGGAGCACCGACTATCGAAGAAATTCCTGCTGAGGAAATGGAAAAAGCTCAGGCTTGGCATAAGACTCTGGTAGAAGCTGCTGCCGAACATGATGAAACTTTGATGGAGAAATTCTTCGAATCTGAATCGCTTACAGAAGACGAAATGCGTGAAGGTATTCGTAAAGGATTGGCTGCACGTGGTATGTTCCCTGTTTTCTGTGTGTGTGCAGGTAAAGATATGGGAGTTCGCCGACTGATGGAATTCTTGGGTAATGTCGTTCCATTTGTTGATGAAATGCCTACTGTACATAATACACGTGGTGTTCCTGTTGCTCCTGATGCAAACGGACCTACTTCTTTGTATTTCTTTAAAACAGCAGTTGAACCACATATCGGAGATGTACAGTACTTTAAGGTTATGAGTGGAGTTGTACACGAAGGTGATGATTTGAATAATGCCGATCGTGGTTCTAAAGAACGCATGGCACAGCTTTATGTGTGTGCCGGAGCTAACCGTGAAAAGGTAGACGAACTTCGTGCGGGAGATATCGGATGTACAGTGAAACTGAAAGATGTGAAGACAGGAAATACCTTGAATGGTAAAGACTGCGAAAATCGTTTTAACTTTATTAAGTATCCGAATCCGAAATATACTCGTGCTATTAAGCCAGTCAATGAAGCTGATACAGAAAAGATGATGGCTGTATTGAACCGCATGCGTGAGGAAGATCCGACTTGGGTAGTAGAACAGTCTAAAGAGTTGAAACAGATTTTGGTTCATGGTCAGGGTGAATTCCACTTGCGTACCTTGAAATGGCGTCTGGAAAACAATGAAAAGCTTCAGGTACAGTTCTATGAACCTAAGATTCCATATCGTGAAACTATTACAAAAGCTGCTCGTGCCGATTATCGCCACAAGAAACAATCGGGTGGAGCTGGTCAGTTTGGTGAAGTTCATCTGATTGTAGAACCTTATTATGAAGGAATGCCTGCTCCTGAACTGTATAAATTCAACGGCCAGGAATTTAAGATGAATGTAAAGAGTACAGAAACAATTGATCTGGAATGGGGCGGTAAATTGGTATTTGTTAACAGTGTAGTAGGTGGTGCTATTGATACTCGTTTCATGCCGGCTATTTTGAAAGGTATCATGAGCCGTATGGAACAGGGACCTTTGACCGGTTCGTATGCCCGTGATGTACGTGTAATTGTTTATGACGGTAAGATGCATCCGGTAGATTCAAATGAAATTTCTTTCATGCTGGCCGGACGTCAGGCCTTCAGTGAAGCCTTTAAGAATGCTGGTCCGAAGATTCTGGAACCTATTTATGACGTAGAAGTATTCGTACCAAGTGATAAACTGGGTGATGTTATGAGTGATATGCAAGGCCGTAGAGGTATGATTATGGGTATGAGCAGTGAAAAAGGCTATGAAAAGCTTGCTGCAAAGGTACCTTTGAAAGAAATGTCTAATTATTCTACAGCATTGAGCTCACTTACAGGAGGACGCGCTTCGTTCATTATGAAGTTTGCAAGTTATGAACTTGTGCCGACTGATGTTCAGAATAAGTTGATGAAAGAATTCGAAGAACAAGAAAAAGAAGAGGTATAAACTTTCTAGTTGTTGTTTTTATAGGTTGCAAAGGTCGCATTTCTTAAAAATGCGGCCTTTTTTATTTAACGAAGCTTAAACAATTAGCATACTTTGTTTGTTATTAATTTAAAATTTTATTATTTTTGCATTAAAGCAGAGTAATGTGTGGCGTAAAGTTTTTAAAATAACATGTAAATATCCGCTTTTCGTTAATATAAGAGAATCACGGATTAAAACATGTTAAGCAGAGTATCTTGTAAGTGATAGCTGTTTAATTTTGCCTTCATGAAAAAGTCAACTATTTGGATATTAGGTATTGTAATGGGACTCTCTTTTCTTAGCTTGCTCTATTTGCAGGTAAGTTATATAGAAGAGATGGTCAAGATGCGCAAGGAGCAGTTCGAAGAGAATGTAGGACGGAGTCTTGCTCAGGCTGTTCATAACTTAGAGTTGGTGGAAACGAAAAAATATCTTGAAAAGAATGTTGCGGCCACTGAACGTGCTGCACAGCTTTCTCAACAATTTCAAGGTCAACATCAGTCTCAGTCTAGTGGAAGTGTGTTGATCGGTTCTTCCGATGGAAGTACGATTTCTACTTTCGAGTGGAAAACTGTGATAAATCGTCCTTCTAGTATTCCTAAAGAGATTATTTCAACCGGAAAGAATATTCCTCAGACTTCACGTACGTTGCAGGAGATCGTAAAAGAACGTTATATTTACCAGCGTGCTTTGTTGAATGAGGTAGTTTACAATATTCTTTATACGGCGAGTGATAAGCCGTTGAAAGAACGAGTAAATTTCAAACAGCTGGATTATTTTCTGAATTCGGAATTAAAGAATAACGGGGTAGACATACCTTATCATTTTACGGTAACAGACCGTGATAATAAAGAAATTTATCGTTGCTCTGATTATGAATACGATAACGAAAAGGTTTACTCTCGGTTGCTGTTCGAAAAAGATCCTCCGCAAAGATGGGATTTGTAAATGTCTTTTTCCCGACAATGGACAATTACATTTTCAGTTCTGTACGGTTCATGATACCATCTATTATTTTTACGCTGGTATTGTTGGTGACTTTTATTTTTACCATATACATCATTTTCCGTCAGAAGAAACTGACAGAGATAAAGAATGATTTCATTAACAATATGACTCATGAATTCAAGACACCTATCTCTACTATTTCTTTGGCTGCCCAGATGTTGAATGATCCGGCCGTAGGTAAATCGCCTGCCATGTTTAAGCATATTTCTGGGGTTATAAATGATGAAACCAAACGATTGCGTTTCCAGGTAGAAAAGGTTTTGCAGATGTCTATGTTCGAACGACAAAAGGCAACACTGAAGAAAAAAGAGGTTGATGCCAATGAACTGGTTTACGGTGTAACCAACACATTCCGCCTGAAAGTGGAAAACTGTAACGGAACTTTGGATGTTGCTCTGGATGCCGACGATCCGTTCATCTATGTAGATGAAATGCATTTTACGAATGTAATATTCAATCTTTTGGATAATGCATTGAAATATAAGAAACCGGATGTTAATATTCATCTGAAAGTCCGTACTTGGAATGAATCAGGCAAGCTTCATATATCGATAGAAGATAATGGTATCGGTATAAAGAAAGAAAACCTGAAAAAAATATTTGAAAAGTTCTACCGGGTTCATACAGGCAACTTACACGATGTGAAAGGCTTTGGTTTGGGCTTGGCCTATGTAAAGAAGATAATTACAGATCACAAGGGAACTATACGTGCCGAAAGTGAACTGAATGTAGGAACTAAATTTATTATTGTATTACCTTTATTTAAAGAAGATTGATATGGACGAAAAATTGCGTATTTTGTTGTGCGAGGATGATGAGAATCTTGGCATGCTTTTAAGAGAATATTTGCAGGCAAAAGGATATTCAGCAGAGTTGTTTCCTGACGGTGAAGCTGGTTTCAAGGCCTTTTTGAAAAATAAATACGATTTGTGTGTACTTGATGTAATGATGCCTAAGAAAGATGGTTTTACTTTGGCACAGGAAATACGTCAGGCAAATGCTGAAATTCCTATTATTTTCCTTACAGCTAAAACACTGAAGGAAGATATCCTGGAAGGATTCAAGATTGGTGCTGATGATTATATTACTAAACCTTTCAGTATGGAAGAGCTGACTTTCCGTATCGAAGCTATTTTACGTCGTGTACGTGGAAAACGCAATAAGGAAAGCAATATGTATAAAATCGGACGTTTCACATTCGATACTCAGAAACAGATTTTGTCTATTGGCGATAAGCAGACTAAACTGACAACTAAAGAGTCTGAATTGTTAGGATTGCTTTGCGCTCATGCTAATGAAATTCTTCAGCGTGACTTTGCATTGAAGACTATCTGGATAGATGATAATTACTTTAACGCACGAAGCATGGATGTGTATATCACTAAATTGCGTAAGCATCTGAAAGATGATGATTCTATCGAGATTATCAATATCCATGGTAAAGGATATAAATTGATTACCCCAGAGCAAGAATAAGAAATAACTGATAACTGAAATAAAAAAGCCTGAGTTTATAAAACCCAGGCTTTTTTATTTCTCTTTTTTGTTAGCTCAATATTAATCGGCAATACGTTTATTCAGAACGATATGAGAAATTAATCCAACGATAATGAGAACCAAAGAAGTTGCCAAAATCGCATTGTCGTTTACGTTGCTCCATAGTAGCAAATAATCAGGATTACTGCTCCGATAATAACCAGTAACAATCCTAAGTTCTTTAATAAGCTTTTCATGTGTGTCTTCTATTTTATGGTTTTATTTTTTCTTGGTTACAAATTAAAGGATAATTCTTGTATTGAAGAAAATTATTTGATGAAAAAAAATAAAAAAGCTTACTCTTAGTCTTTTGTATTGGTAAGATTTGCGTAGAACTTCA
>ENA-OQJS01000068-OQJS01000068.1-human-gut-metagenome-genome-assembly--contig:-NODE-68-length-20636-cov-1.346238_pt1 | contig 20636 bp, 19 predicted proteins | sample MGYA00242598_ERZ504764 | MGnify/ENA primary metagenome ERZ504764 (study PRJEB26092, sample SAMD00036368) | human gut metagenome | host: Homo sapiens | study: EMG produced TPA metagenomics assembly of...
TCGCGCCGATCGCATGCATTCGTACCGATGCAGTGGCCTGCCACCGAGTTGCCCGGATGGTCATTATTTGCTGGGTGCGTTGGATGTGGATGTGATTGATGGTCACGCTCGGCTCGTGTCGATGGTGCGATTGCCGGTTCCACGCTGACGTTGGAAAAGGCTGTTCAGCGTGCGATGCTCGAATTGGGATTCACGCCCGCCGACGCGGTGGAGGCCGCCACGTTGACTCCGGCCAAAGCATTCGGTTTCGACCGCGCGAACCCGGTCACCAAGCAACCTCTCGGTCTGCTTGCTCCCGGCTACGCTGCCGACGTGCTTCTGCTCGATCCCGCCACCTGGTCCGTCACCCACGTCTGGTGTGACGCTCGCCCTCTCCGCTAAAGCGAGATTACTGAAGCACAATTGCAGGGCCGGCTCCGCAACAGGATGCCGGCCCTTGCCGTATCTCAAGTTTTTATATTTAGTCTTGCGGGGTGAAGCTGTCGCGTGCGACGAGACTGGTGGAGATTCGCATATGCTGGCTGATTTTGCGGTCGGCGGTCAGCGCTTCGGCAAGCATAAGCACCGCGGCTTTCGCAAGCTCGTCCTGGCTAATGTCGTACGACGACAATGCGGGAGACGTGTATTTTGCGATCTCCTGATTGTTGATGCTGATCACTTTGATATCTCGCGGCACCATCACATTTTCGGTGGCAAATGCCTGCAGCACGCCAACCGCCAACGGATCGGCTGCGACGATTACCGCGTCGGGCAGATCGTCCGCATGATCCTGCACCAACTGACGCCCCTGCAAACGGCCGTTTTCCACAGTGAACGGGCCGTCCGCATACACCAATCCTTGCGCATCCAATCCCAAGCGCAACGCCCAATTGCGGAATGCGAACGTACGAATATCTTCCGGATATTCATGCTTGCCCATAATGTTGCCCAAGCCGCCAATGAAGCCGATCCGAGAGCAACCCGACCCCATAAGCGCGTCGATCGCATCCAATATGGTTTGTTCCAAATCCGGCTGTACCGAATCGAACAATGCCGGCGCAGGATTGATGTCGATGAATACGCGTGGGGGAGCTTCTTATGCAAGCGGTGAAGCGTCTTGTGATTTAGTGGGGACGGGCCGATCGAAATAAATCCCGCGTATTTATCGGCATCGGCGATCAGCGAATCCACGTCCTCGTGCATGGTCACGTTCATACGCTGCTCTTCGGCATGCTTGACGAGCACTTCGCGCAGCTCGTCGAAATACGCGTCCTGCAAGCCTTGTCGGGTACGACATTGTCGAGAATCGCAACATCCTGCGGAATGGTAATGCGCTGGTATTGCGGTACGTTCTTGTATCCCATTTCCAGACTGGCGTTTAGAATCTTCTCGCGGGTGGAATCCTTCACCGAAAAAGTGGGATCGTCCTTCAAAACTCTGGAAACAGTGGCTTGGGAGAAACCTACCCGTTTCGCTATCTCTCTGATAGTGGCCATGTGAATCCTCCTCAAAGCCATCGTTGGCTAAACACGTTTACTAATTAATTTAGCACACATGCTCCCATCTCGCCATATTTCCTCCAAGCGTTTCACGAGATGAAGCAATCGTGCGACAAACGAGACTCCTCTTTACTCAGCTTGCCTCGGGGCGGCTTCGGGCAATGAAGTGCCCATGGTTTCGAGGCGCATGAGGAACTCGTTGGCGCTCATGGCGTTGCTCAACAGCGTGCCCTCGGCGAGCGTGCCTCCGATGGAACGGATGAACTCAACCTGGTCCAGGGACTCCACGCCATCGAACACCACATGGAACGCATCGTTATCGCGCGAAATCTCGAGCGTGCGCTGCATGATCTGCTTTGCGCGAGGCGTACGGAAATCGCGAACCACCGTCTTGTCGAATCGTGCGAAATCCAATGGCAGATGCGCGAACGCGGCAACCTCCGAATACGTGGTGCCAGCATTGGTCAAACCCAACTCGACGTTCGGCAAAGCGGCAAGAGCGGCAACCTCATCATCAACTTCATCATGCACCACATGAATGGCATGCGATCCCAACTGCAGGCCGAAACGCAGCTGTGGCTGCTCATGAGTCAACTGCTCCAAGCGCTCGTGAAGATGGACGCGCCTAATTCCGAACCATTCATGCAAATGTCCACAATATCCAATTCGGGTGCCACCTTGCGGAATGCGGTCATGTCTTTCACGCAGGTTTCCAGCACGTCGAGCGTCAGCTGCACGCTCATGTTGAGACGATGCGCTTCAGCCGTTACGAAATACGGTGCCAGCGTACGGCCCTTCGCGTCATGCACGCGCACAATCGTATCCAGCGAAGTGATACGTTTCGTATTCACATCGAAAATCGGCTGGTAGAGCACGGAAATCGTATTGTCTTCGATCGCATGGCGAAGCACGTCGGAAGCGTTGAAATAGTCTCCCGAACCATTCTGCGCGGCGAGCGTGGACGTCATGCCGTCGACTACGGGCAGATTGGAGCTCTCCGACTCGTAGATGTGCGCGCTCGCATCGGCGAGGAGCACGGAGAAGCCGTCTGTCGCGTTCGAGAACGAAATGCTGCTCGATACGTCCACGGAAACCTCGCCTTCTTCGGTGTATACCGGCATGACGGCAAGATTGCGCATGCGTGTGGCCAACTCCTCCACATCGCTGGTTGACGTCACATCGGTTACGATCATGGCGAATTCCGCGCCGTTCACGCGCGAAAGCGTGGCGTTTCCCGGCAGCAGCTGGCTTAAACGCATGCCCACGGATCGCAGCACGGCATTGCCGATTTTGCGTCCATAATGTTCGTTGACGGTGCGCAAATGCTCCACGCCGAAATACACCACGGCAACCAGATTATGCACATTCTCGGTCTGCAGACTCTTCAAATGTCCGATGAACGCACGATACGTGAGTGCGCCGGTCAGCGTATCCGTTTCCGATTCGGTGCGTAGCAGCGTCACTTCCTTGTTCACGCGTAACGATTCGGTAAACACTTCGCCGCAGGTGAGCAATATCGTCTCGTCGGTCGACATGAACGGACGATTCCAAATACTGCGTTCCATCGCGAGATAATACTGTCGCGAGCCGGTGGAAATAGGCGCGGAATAGCGGTAGGAATACCCTCTTTTATCAAGATTGTTTGCATTGCTGATGAAACAGCGCATGCGGGTGAGGCCACGATTGATGCGTCTTACGACGGTCTCTTCCGGCACTTGATTCGGCAACGGCAGCGCGTCGCTCACATTCGCTATGCATTTCAACGCACTTCGGGATCGCGTGAGCCGGCTCATCGTATCGACCGTCATCAGCAACAGCGAGTAGGCGATCAGTGCCAGCATGAACACGGAAAGCACGGTGGCAGTATCCGAGCCAATATTGGCGAACTCCAGAATTTCAGGAATCCACACAATCGCCATCAAATCAGCCAAAGCCATGGCAAGAATGTGAGACAGCGAATACTCGCGCATGGCTTTACGAATCGGAATTTGTACAAAAAAGAACGTTACAATATCACAAATCAATCGAATAATCGGCACTGCAACAGTCATAATCAGTAATGGCAGCAACCAATGCTGGAATTGATAAGGATTAATCGCAGCATTGACGGAATTCTGGCTGATGATAATTGACAGTACGTGAGAAGTGTTCGCAAATAATATTTTGATCAGTGGGATTGGCGCAAGCGTGGTTCCGGCGCGAAGAATGCCGATTTTCAGACTGCGTGCGGTGATGATCGACGTGATGATGGTAACGATGATCAGGAACATGGCCACGTCGGGAAAATAGCCGGTTACCAGCAGTATGACGGTCAACGGTGGCAGCACGGTGTGTTCGGCGGCAACGCGATACGACGAACGCTTTTTGTGGTAGATCAGGCACAGCAGAAAGCACAGCGACCATATGCAGATGCGCGCAGGGTCTTCCATAAGTTGCTGCACGCCTTCCTGTGCATGGAATGCGATTGCGGCCGCAATGCACAACGCATAGATGATGGCCAGAATGGTGAGTCTGGCTGGTTTTCTGATGCCGTCTTTTGGCTGGCTGCCGGTGGCTGCCTGATGCTTTGATTGCTTCGATGTCATGATTGCCTGATTTCGTTCCCCTGTTGCGTGCCACTTTTACTGAAAAGTAGCGACTGCCTTGTGTTCCTGCCTTGTATTGTGTCTGTGGTTGCGTCTCGCTGTGGCAAGTGTTTATAACACCGGTCCGATGATGCGCACGGTGCGTTCGTGCCTTCCTCGGCGCTGTCCGGCTGCTCGTTTTCGTTGTTGCCCAACGATTCGTAGATATTGCCGTTCCAGATCACCTTGTCGCCTTGCTTGTACAGTACTCCCGGTTCCCACGTGGGGTAGGCCTGCTGCGAGGAATTCCAGCTGGCATTGTCGAAGTCGACGAGCGTGCCCGGTGTGCCTCGGAAGCCCGAGCCCAAGGTGGTGGCGAATTCGCCGTCCGTCTGTTTCATGCCGCTGCAGAACGTTTTGAGCGTGTTGGTGTTCGTATAGTTTTCGCCGCATTGCTGGTCGCGATTCAGCGACCACATGCTTAAGTGGCCCAGGCTTGTTTCCAGTGCGAACGTGTTGATTTCGCGCGCATTGTCGAGCGTGAAATACTCGTTTTTGGTATCGTTCTGGCCGATGAGCACGGTGGCTCCCAACAGCTCCCAGATCTGATGGTCGCTGAAGAGTTTGCCGCGACTGTACAGCAACGTTTTGTATTGCGCGTGGGCCGCGTTCAGCGAACTTTTGATCAGCGTGGATTGCGTGATCGACGTGGACGCCACGTTGAAATCCATGGTCATGAGATTCACGGTGGATAGCGTCACGCCGGCATCCAGAAACGCGTTCACGGTTTGCATTCCTTGCGTTGTAAGACCTTTCGCGTCGGCTGGAAGCGTCAAACTGATGATCAGATCGTGACTGGTATCGTCTTTCCCTTTGTTTTTGGCTTTTTCGTTGGCGATGAGTTTTGCCACGGCTTGCGCTCGCCGGGTTGCGGTTTCGCTGTACCCGTCGAGATTCGAGTTTTCGATGTCGAAGTCGAGCGAGGTGATGTGATAGCGGTCGATCACCTGCTGGTATGCGTCGGCAAGGGAATCGACGTCGGAACATGCGCTGGCAAGTTCGGTGCCGTTCTGCCCGCCGAAGCTGACGGTTACCGTGCGATCGGTTTGTAGGTTTGCGCGATACGGCTGTCGAGATCGAGCGTGGAGGCCGCTTCGTCGAGCGTGTAGTAGCCGCCCCAGCTGGGCTGGCAGCCGTCGCCGGCGGTGACGAATCCGAGAATCACATTCCGGTAGACGTTGCCCACTTTGGATTCGAACTCGTATGAGGGTGTCGCGGTCACGTCCACATAGCCGCCGAACCAGGGTTCCGGCAATTTCTTAGCCGCCGTTCGCGTGAACGTGATCCACGACCATGTGCCGGCCGCGACGAGCGCGATGCACAGTATCGCTATGAACAGTCGGAGGAAGGAAAATCGTCTTCCTGGAAACAGGGGTTTCATCATTCCCTTTCGAAATCGTCAGGTCACCAATGCTGATGGGGACATTGGGGCATCTAGCAGGCTGTGTCCCGCTGGGCTTCAGTGCATATGCGGGGGATTTTACGGGGGATTAAGCTTTCCTCTCGTGTGCTGTTTTTCTTATATCTCGCTTACAGTTAGGGAGTGTAGTCTGTGGCTAGTACGACGATTTCAACAGTGATGTATGGTTTATGCAGGTGAGGCAGCGCTGATAATGCAAAGGGGTATATGGTGGCGAAAATAGGGGATTTTGACGGCGATGACCGCAGGCACCAGTGGGGTGCTGAAACCTCCACGCAACCGCTTGCGATCATGCATGCCAAGCCTTCGCCAACGCGCGTTGTGCGTGGTTACGTTGCCATCATCTGCACGGTTGTTTCATGGCTGATCTACATGATCACGATGATTCTGTCGTTGTTCGTCAACAATCCTTCACTCACGTTACGTTTCGTGGTTGAAGGCGTGCTGTACATGACGATTGTGACCACGCTGATTTTCAGCGCGCTCGTCTACTTGACCACACGGCAAGGGGCGCTATACCGTTTCATCCGGCATGAACGCGTGCCTCGGGCGATGCTCGACGACCATTTCGCACACAACTACGATAAGGGAATCACAGTGCTGATTCCTTCGTACGTGGAACAGCCGAAAGTCGTCGAAAAAACGATCTGGTCGGCGGCATTGCAGGAATTTCCCGACCTTGCAGTCGTACTCCTAATCGACGATCCTCCGCATCCTAACAATGACGAAGCGCGAGCGATTCTCAAAGCAAGCCGCGAACTCATGCCGAAAGTATTGGCCGAATTGGCGGCACCTGCGGAACGTTTCACCAAAGCGCGCGACGAAACCGTTGCGGCGCTCGCCGATCAGATGGACGCAAGGCGTAGTGTGGTCGCACGCTGTGCGGAAGACTATCGTGCGGCCGCGCAATGGTTGGAGCATAAGGCCGACACATGGCTGGTCGAAGATCATACCGACGATTTCTTCTGCGACCAGGTATTGCGCGGTCTTGCACGCGACCTGCGTTTGACGGAACAGGCGTTGAACGAATCGATCACCCTGCAGCAGCATGTCGACGCGAATCGCATTCTGCAACTGTACGAACGTTTGGTACGCATTTTCACCGCAAAAGGATGTCGTTCGAACGCAAGCTGTATGCGTCGACCTCCCGTGAAGGCAACAAAGCCATGAATCTGAATTCGTTCATCGGATTGATGGGGCACTCGCTCAAGCGCGTGGAAACGTCGGACGGGGTGATTCTGCGTGACGTGCGCGAGGGAGAATCTCCCGATTTCGTGATGCGCAATTCCGAATACGTGCTGACGTTGGACGCCGATTCCATGCTGTTGCGCGACTACTGCCTGCGCTTGGTGTACCAGATGGAACAGCCCGGCAATGAGCGCGTGGCCGTGATCCAAACCCCGTATTCCTCATATCGTGCGCGCCGACGCGAATCGAACGCATCGCGGCCGCCACCACCGACATTCAGCACATGCTGCATCAGGGCATGACCTACTATGACGCCACGTTCTGGTAGGTGCGAACGCGGTGATCCGCAAGGCCGCGCTCGACGATATCTGCGTGGTGTCGACTGAGGCATACGCACGGTGAAAACGTATATTCAGGATCGCACGGTGATCGAAGACACCGAATCCAGTATCGATTTGGGTTATTTCGGCTGGCATTTGGTCAACTATCCGGAGCGGTTGAGCTATAGTGCCACCCCGCCTGATTTCGGTTCGTTGGTGGTGCAGCGGCGGCGTTGGGCGAATGGCGGTCTGCTGATCATCGGCAAATTCTTCCGTATTGTGCACGCGCGGCATCAGCAGGGCAATGATGTGAAGCTGGGTGAGTGGGCGCTGCGCGTGAACTATATGGCGTCCATCGCATGTCGAGTTTCGGCTGATGTTCCTCTTGGCATATCCGTTCGACCAGCGGTTGCTGAGCCCGTGGGTGGTGCTCGCGTCGCTGCCGTATTTTGCCACCATGTCGAGCGATTTGAAACGCAACGGGTATAAACGTTCCGATATTTTCCGTATTTACGGCTTCAACATCGTGCTGTTGACGGTGAATCTTTCCGGCACGCTCAAGTCGATTCAGCAGGGCATGACGAACACGAAGATTCCGTTCGCGCGTACGCCGAAAGTCAATAATCGTACCGCTTCTCCGGCATTGTATGTGACGATGCGTGGGTGATCATCATTTACTCGTGCATGGTGTTCTACGCCGATACGCTTTCGCACAATTGGGGCAACGCGGTGTTCGCCGGCTTCAATGCGATCGTGACGTTCTGGGCGTTGACCGCGTATATCGGCATCTGGCATTCCGTGCAAGACATGGTGGTTGGTCTGGTCCGTTGGTTCTTCGTGCCGATCAAGGAGCCTCAGCAGGAGGCGGCCCGCAAGAAGGCTCTTGGCGTGACGCCTCTACTTCGGCGACCGCCAAATGATCTACGAGTCCCGCCCGCTCTGATCGATATGCGCGTGCTAGGCCGTTTGCGCGTATTCCGAAAGCATAAAAGAGTTGTTATCTTCGCGTGAAGATATCCTTGAGGTACAAACTTTTGAAAACCTTGTCCGTATCGGCTTGCCGGTCGGTCGGAACGGGCTAAGAAGGTTTGCAAATCCGCAAAGAAGGTTTCCGCCGTGCTACTGGTCCTACGTTAGAAGTGGCTAGGCTAGGGGCGGGTCGAAGCGACCTTGTGTCGAGCGCCTCCTAGGGTCCGATGGGAATGGGATCGTCCGTGCGGAGGGACAGTAAACAAAGCCTTCGATGGCGCGGTAATTCCGGGAGCAAGACCCATCGTGCTCCCGGTTTTTTATACATGTGGCAATGATGCTGGTGTCGTAAAATATAAGGAAAAGGGGTGCCGATGACTCAACATAACGATTGGAGCGCTATGCAGCAAAGCTTATATCACGATATGCAGATCGATTCGTCGGGTGCGTTCGCCGCGCGCAGTCCGCTGGACTCGCTGGCGGTTGCGGCACCAGGGCGCACACGTTGCGTGAACGCCGGAGAATCCTACGGGCGGCAAGGGCGCTGCGGCCACTGCAGCCAGTGCACTTGGTCCGTCGCGCAAAGGCAGCCCCTGCATCCAGACCGTAAAAGCGGGGGAGAGCGTCACTTTGATGGATGTGGACGGTCCGGGCAGTGATCGTCCATATTTGGTAGTACCGGTCCACTGACCGCACGTCGTCTACCGGTCCGAACGTGCTTCGTAACCTGATCCTGGAATTCTATTGGGATGGCGAGGAAACCCCGTCCGTGCAATGCCCGATCGGCGACTTCTTCTGCTGCGGCCACGCGCAGGCCTGCCGAGTCAATTCGATGCCGGTGGTGGTCGTACCCAATCGCGGCTTCAACTGCTACTTCTCCATGCCGTTCGAACATGCGCGCATTGTGCTCCGCAACGATCACAATGAAGACGTTCCCGCGTTCTTCTACCAGATCGACTACACCGAATACGATGCGCTTCCGGCCGGCACCATGCGTTTTCATGCGCAGTGGCGTCGCGAGCGCGTCACCGAACTGGCCCGCGACTATGTGGTGCTCGACGGCGTGCATGGTCGTGGCGCGTATATCGGCACGTATTTGGCGCTCACCGCGTTGGAAAGCCGCTGGTGGGGCGAGGGTGAAGTCAAGATGTACATCGATGGGGACGACCAGTATCCCACGTGGTGCAGCACCGGTGCCGAGGATTATTTCGGTGGCGCGTGGAGTTTCGCCGATTTCGACGAGCATGGGCGTATGCATGAGCAGACGTTCTGTGCGCCGTACGTCGGTTTCCCGTTCTATTCGCAGCGTCTCGCCTCGCATCGCGAGAGCGCGTATTGGGATGTGAATACGCCGGTGACCCGCGGATTGTATCGCTGGCACATTCCCGATCCGATTTATTTCGAACATGATTTGCGTGTGGAATGGCAGCAGATCGGTACTGAGGAGGGCGGCAATTTCGAGCGTCAGGACGACGTCGCTTCCGTCGCGTACTGGTATCAGCTCGAGCCGCATACACCGTTCGATCCGATTGGCGATCGTCGCTTCCGTCAGCCCCGCTGATTTTTGCCCCCAAGCTTACGATTTTCGGCCTATCCGGTCGGTTCGGGGGTGTTGTGCTGTCTGCGCGACTTGCGTTCTGCGTCTGCACAACCCGGGTTTTAACCCGATTTTATGGGTTGTGCAGATGCAGGGTGCGGGTTGCGCAGGCGGGAAACGTGACTAGATGGGGTTAGATGTCACGGCGTCTGCTGCGCTGATTATCGTGCGAACGTTCTGCGCATCCAAGAGACAGCCAGCTGCGGCCAGATCTGGATACTCGGTTCAATGCCGTTGACGCCCTGCCATGCGGTTTCCGCAGTGCCCAACGACAGTCCATGCCCGCCTTGCGGGAATAGGTGCGCTTCGATGCTGACTCCGGCTTTCTTGCAAGCGTCGATCAGCATCAGTGTGTTTTCGTATGGCACGGTTTCGTCGGGAACGGTATGCCATGCGAAAACCGGCGGTGTTTTGGCGTCGATATGACGTTCGATCGACACGGATTCAAGTGCTTGTGAATCGTTGCGGCGTTCACCAAGCAGCGAATCGAAACTGCCGCGATGGGCGAGCGGGCCAGACGTGATCACCGGATAGGCGAGCATCAAACCATTCGGACGCACCGCATCCGGATCGTAACCATGAGCGACAAGAACATCGTCGCTGGTGGAGGTGGCGAGATTCGCAGCAAGATGACCACCTGCGGAAAAGCCAATCACGGCAATCGCATCCGGATCGACATGCCACTCGGCGGCATGCTCACGAATCATCGTCATCGCATCGGCAGCTTCCAACAGCGCAACTGGAAAAACGGAAGGCTTCACCGAATATCGCAGCACAAAAGCGTTGAAACCGGCCGCAAGAAACTGCATCGCAATCGGCTCCGCCTCACGATCCGACGTCATTTCGTAACCGCCGCCCGGAATCACAAGCACAGACGGACGCACACGGTCGGGAACGACTTCTTCGCTGTTATCAACAATATCCGACGAATTTCGCTGCGCTGCCGTCGATGCCGGAAATTTCATATTCGAAATGTTTCATATATCCATCATAGGTGGAACACGGCGCACGTTATGCAGGAACTATTTGGTCCCGCTATTTTTCGTACCTTGTGATCCGTGGACGCAAATTGTGCAGTCGGGAGAGTGTGTCCTACTCGAGCAGTCAGTCGAGGATGTTGCGGTGTCGAATGTCTTGGTAGTCGCCGAGCCCGATGGTATCCAAGGTGAGCTGTGTGACGTAGAGGAGACCTCCATATGTGAGATACCGGTCGAACAGCGCATTGTCATTTGCTGTCGGTTGCAATGCATTTCGGTATTCCGAGAAAGACAACGGCAGCATCTTGAGCTCGACATATCGTCCGGTGAAATGGATGATTTTGCGTTTTTTTCAGAATCGTCCAGTGAAATGGATGATTTTTGCGGAGTGGGTGAGTGATATAGACGTGCGATTGGGCAAATCGGAAGTAATGTTGCGATCATTCGACGGAATTCACGAATGTGTATGGCCGCTCACATGTCTGATACATTTTTCTCAGCTAATTGGCAGGAACACGTATCATTCCTCCAAGACTCGGGCGCTTATATAGAACATGTCAGCAGTTACGGCGGCTGGCGAGGTTCCTGAAGAACCCCATAACTGAACCCTTCTTCTCTCTTCTCTCTCAGCCGGCGGCCCTTCTTTCCGCCGGCTTTCTTCTTTTCTGAACACGATTCATGCGATTCGTGCGATTCGCGATTTATGTTTCGCGATTTTGCCGAAAAGAGTTGCAAGACAAAACGGCCGACCATGCGTGAGTAATGCATGGTCGGCCGTTTGTGATGCTGGTGATTATGCGTGGTCGCGTGCAGGCATTCGTGATTCAGCAGCGCTCGTACGAGAACCTGCGCAGGCGTTCGAAGCATTCCACGCTTTCGTCAAGCCATGGCATGCCGATCACGAACACGTGGCCGAGCGTTTCGTGGCGGCGTGGCTTCGGGTCGAACAGTTCGAAATCGGCTCCTTGCGGGCCAGTGCGGCAGCAAGCGCCAGATTGTCGGCCTCGAGGAAATCGTCGCCGCAGGTCACGATGAACAGTGGCGGCAGGTTGACGTTGAACGCCAGGCCTTCGGCGGTGAGGAACTTCGGGTCGGCGGCTTCGATGCCGTCGAAGAATTCGACGCCCAGCATTTGTTCGAGTCCGGTGCGGCGATTCGGATCGTAGCCTACGGTCAGTTCGCTTCCCATGGTTTCCAACGATGCGGAACTGTAGGCACCGCACACCGGAGCGGCACCGGCGAAACCAATGCCCGAAGGCTCATCCATGCCGAATGCGGCCGCGGCTTCGGCATTGTTTTCAATCGCCAACGTCAGCATGGTCAACGCGCCGCCTGCCGAATCGCCGGTGAGGAACACGGCGTTCGGATTAACCGGATAATCAGTCAAATGCGCCTTGATCCAACGCAATGCCGCCTGAACGTCCGCCAGCTGACCCCTCAAATCGGTTTGCGGGGCCGGTCGGTAGTTCAGTGAGAATACGGCGAAGCCCGTTTCGGCCAGATGCACGTTGAAGTTGCGGTTCAATTCCTTATATCCGTAAGTGAACCGCCGCCGTGTATATCGATGTACACCGGCAGCGTATGCCCGCAGCGCAGCACCGCATCGTGCGGTAGATACAGGTCGAGCAAATGTCCTCTGCACTGCCCGGCTTCCGTATCGTAGCCACCGTCAGGCAGGTATGGAATATCTTCGATCACGTCGATTGTGTCAGGTGTGTGCCACAGTTCGGAACGCGGGGTGTCAACCGCGATCGCGCCGAAACGCATGTCGAGAATGCCGCGGACGCGCTCTTCGGAAAGGCCTTCGAGATCGCCGTCGGTTTCCGTCCAACGTTCCGCATGGTCGATCATCTCACGGGTGATGCCATATTTTGCCGCGCATTGTGCGCTGAGTTCCTCAATGGTCTGTGTGCTCGTCATCGACGCCGTCCTTTCATGATGTTCATGCGATTGCGGCCGTTCCGTCATCGGAATGCCGCACCTCGATATATCGTACCGGTTCGATATAGAAAGCGCTACTGCGATCACCCATATTCCTTTACGTCCAGAGCGAATTTATGTAACGGTACATGCGTTGATTTTATTGCGATTGCGACACGCCGAAATCACTCACGTTGCATCAAAAAACGGTTCGCATAGAATAAGTCGCGTTTGCGAATCCGAACAGGGGTTTCGACCGAGAGAGACGGCAACGGGACGCTCGACAAACGACGGACGTGAATCGTAACGGCAACGAATGGCCGTAAAAGCAACGCAAAAACGCAAAACCAACCCACGAAAACCCAAACAACCAGCAAACAATCCGAAGGAACGCTACGTATGTACGTCGATCCGAATCGTAATACAGAAGCAGGCAACCTTAAATGGATCCTGCCATACTGCAAACCCGACCTGCCACGAGTGGCCGGCGCGATAGTGCTGTTCTGCGTCAACAACACCATGGCGCTCATCATTCCGCTATTGTCAGGCCTCATCGTGGACCGTGTCATCGTGCAAGGCCAAGTCGACGAACTGACGCGACTGTGCATCATGATGATCGTGTTCACCATCGTGCGCGTCGCCTCGCGCTACGGCTACCAAATGTGGATGGAACGCTTCGGGCAGAACTCCGTATTCCGTCTCGTCAGCGACGAATACGAGAAACTGCACGAACTCGACTTCACCTATTTCAACCACACGCGTACCGGCGACATCATGAGCCGCATGACCTCCGACACCGATGCCATACGCCACGCGCTGAGCTGGGTGAGCTACCAGGTGCTTGACTGCGTGGTCATGTTCATTGGCGCGCTCGCATGATGTTCACCATCGACTGGCGGCTCGCGCTCGCGCTCGCATGCGTCACGCCGTTCATTTTCATCCTTACGCGCGGACTCTCCACGCACGCAAGACCACTGTTCTTCGCCATCCGCAACTCGCTTGCCGAAATGAACTCAATGGTCGAAGAAAACATCGAAGGCAACCGCGTGGTCAAAGCGTTCGTGCGCGAACCGTATGAAACCGAAAAATTCGACAAACACAACGACGATTACATGCAACGCAACATGGACCAGGCCTACAACAGCCGCAAATACATGCCATGGCTCGACGGTCTCGGCTTCTCACTGCAGCTGATCACGCTTGGATTCGGCGGATTCCTGGTCATCACCGGGCGCATGACCCTCGGCAATCTCGTGGCGTTCAACTCCTACCTGTGGATGATCGACGGGCCGGTACGCCAATCCGGATGGCTGATCAACGACTGGCAGCGATTCAACGCATCCTGCATCAAAATCCGCAAACTGCTCACCGCTCAGTCACGTATTACGGAAAAGCCGGAAAATACGGAAAAACCGGGAGACAGCGCCGACGCGAATCACGCCGGCACAGCGGCTGCAACCGCTGCAACAACCAACACAACCCGCATCGCAGGCAGCATCGACTTCCAGCATGTCAGCCTTCGCCTTCCCCGACGAACCAGACACCCCCGTGCTCGAAGACGTCGACTTCCATGTTCCGGCAGGCGCCAAACTCGGCATTCTCGGCGAAACCGGCGCGGGCAAATCCACCCTCGTCAACCTCATCTCCCGCTTCTACGACCCCACCGAGGCCATGTGCTCATCGACGGCGTCGACGCGCGAGACTGGCCGCTCGCCACACTGCGCTCGCAAGTGTGCGTCGTGGCGCAAGACACGTTCCTGTTCTCCGACACCATCGGCGGCAACATCAGCTTCGGCGCGGGCGAACAACGCGAATACGACGAACAGTACATTCGCCGCATGGCCACCATCGCCGGCGCGGACGGCTTCATCCGCAGCATGCCGGAAGGCTACGATACCGTGGTCGGAGAGCGTGGCGTCGGCCTTTCCGGCGGCCAAAAACAGCGCCTGAGCCTCGCACGCGCGCTCGCCGACAATCCGTCGATCCTCATCATGGACGATACGACCAGCGCCGTCGACATGGAAACGGAAGCGGAAATCCAGCGCCATCTGCGCGAACTGGACGAACAGAAAACCATCGTCACCATCGCACACCGTATTTCATCGGTGAAAGATTCCGATCTGATCCTCGTGCTTGAGCATGGCCGCATTGTGGAGCGCGGCACGCATGACGAACTGGTGGCCGCGCACGGCCGATATTGGGAGATCTACTACAGGCAGCTCGGCTTGCAGGCGGGTCGTTCGCAAGGTTTCGAAGCGTAGGCGCGGGAAAGCAGGAAAGGGGGAAAACCCATGGCAAAACGTAACACATACCGCGAAGATGAAGAGCTGGAAGAGCATATTAATCTGCACGATATTCTGCGTATCGGCGTCTATGTAAAACCATATATGTCGTGTATCGCACGCATTCTCGTCGTCGTCGTAATGATGAGCTGCATTGCGGTAGTCGTGCCATATTTGACGAAAATCATGATTGACAGCGCGATTCCGTCGAAAAATCTCACCTTACTTGGTGAATTAACGGGGTTGATGCCGTACTTATTGTGATGTATGAGTTTGGATTGCGTTATCGTACCGTCGAAATTACTCGCGTCGGTCAGCTCATGTTGAAAGACATGCGCCGCGATATTTTCACGCATATTCAGACGCTGCCGTTCAGCTATTTCGATTCGCGTCCGCACGGCAAAATCCTGATTCGCGTGGTCAATTATGTGAACACGCTTTCCGACACGTTGAGTTCCGGCCTGATCAATGTGATTTCCGACGTATTCACCTTCCTGATCACGCTGGTGGTCATGTTCGTGGTCGATTGGCGGCTTGCGCTGTTCAGCCTGGTGCTCTTCCCGTTCCTGATCGCGTGGGTGCTGGTATTGCAGCATTTCCAGCGCCGCGCGTATCAGGTGTTGTCGAACAAGCAGAGCAATCTCAACGCGTTCATTCACGAGTCGATCGCCGGCGTGAAAACCACGCAGACCTTCGCCCAGGAGGCGGCGCAGTTCAAACCTTCCAAGAGCAGCAAGACGACGTGCGCACCTCGTGGATGAAGGCCGTGCATATCCAGTTCCTCATGTGGCCGGGCATTCAAACCATTTCCGTCATGACGATCGCGTTCATCTACTATGTGGGCGTCACGGGCTTCGGCGCGGTGAACGTTTCCACCGGCGTGCTGATCGCGTTCGTTGGCTATGCGAATAATTTCTGGAATCCGGTGATCAGCATCGGCAATTTCTACAATCAGCTGATCACTTGTTCCGCATATCTTGAGCGTATTTTCGAAACGCTTGACGTGCAGCCGGAGATTCGTAACGCGCCTGACGCGACTGAACTGCCGCAAATCGAAGGACGCGTCGATTTCAACGATGTAGTTTTCCGTTACGAGCCTGACGGTCGCAATATTCTCAATCTGGTTGATCTGCATGTTGAGCCAGGCAGCACCGTTGCGTTGGTTGGTCCGACCGGTGCCGGCAAAACCACGATTATCAATCTGCTGTCGCGTTTTTACGACGTTGCAGAAGGGTCGGTGACGATTGATGGTCATGATGTGCGTTCTGTCACATTGGAATCGTTGCGTCGGCAGATGGGCGTCATGCTGCAGGATACGTTCATTTTCTCCGGCAATGTGCGCGAGAACATCCGTTACGGCAAGTTGGATGCGACCGATGCTGAGATCGAAGCGGCCGCGAAGGCGGTGCATGCGCACGAGTTCATTATGGATTTGCCGAACGGATACGACACGGTGGTGGAGGAGCGCGGTTCCACGCTTTCCGCTGGTCAACGTCAGCTGATTGCATTCGCCCGCGTGCTGCTGGCCGATCCGCGCATTCTGATTCTCGACGAGGCCACGTCGAATATCGATACGCGTACCGAAGAGGCACTTCAGGCCGGATTGAACCACCTGCTGAAGGGACGCACGAGCTTCATCATCGCGCACCGACTGTCCACCATCGAGAACGCGGACATGATCTGCTACATCGATCATGGGCAGATCATGGAGCAAGGCAACCACGCCGAGCTGCTCGCCAAGCGTGGCGCTACTATCGCCTCTACGACTCCCAATACGCCATGATCAAGGTCTAAATGGCTGATTAGGGCTTGGACTGATTGGCTTGAAATCAGCCTTCCTGCTAGCCGCTTGTCGTTTTTCGGCCGGCGGCTAGCCGCAAATTATCAGGTACGAGGCGGAAGATAGGGAAGTGAGAAAGCAACGCATGTTGCTGCGCATGAAGATGACGCGTGAATGCGTCGATGAAACAACGCGGGAAGGTTTGGTATGGCAGTAGAGAAGCCAGTTCTCACCCAGGAGCAGCAAGATGCGGTCGCAGCGCTCGCATCCACCAACGTGTATGCGAAGCAATCGAAATTCAAAACCTTCCGCGAGCTGCCGCCGAAAGACAAGTGGCCGTACTTCAAGCAGAACTTTCTGACCGATGTGCTGATCATTATCGCAGTGGTCGGCTTGGTACTTGCTTTCGTCATCTCGTATGTGACCAAAGGTCCCGAGGCCGAGCTGAGTCTTGAAGGTGTCGATATGGCGGAATATTCCGAACAGATTGATGCGTTGGGCGCTGATTTTGTGAAGACGCAAGGTATTGAAGACGAGCGTCTCGTGCGGACGGATGCCTCCATTGCGATTAGCGAGAATGCCGCGCAAGATGGTTCCGCATCGTTGACGGCTCGCGTTTCGGCAGGTCAGATCAACATGATTGTTGCCGAAACCGATATTTTCGCCGAAGTCAATGATCGCGGCGACATCACCAAACCCGCGGAAGTGATGAGTGCCGCCGATCTTGAGCAGGTCAAGGATGCGCTGGTCGACGCCAAAGGCAATTCGGTTTCCGATGTGAACGACGCTGTCGGATTCGACTTGTCCCATTCGAAAACATGGACTTCCATGAAGGGACTGCCGAAAGAAGGGGTTATTCTCGGATTCAGCAATATCACGGAATCCAAGGATATGCCGATTCAATTCGTGGAATATCTGCAATTCGAGTAGGTATTTGCTGGTCTTCGAACGGTCATTTCAGTTGCTGAATATTTGCTGAATGTGCGTAGACACGCACATCGCGGTTGCCCCGTTTTCCGCTTAAGCTAGTGAGGGTACGTCAAACGATGCACGTCAACGGATAGGCGGCATTCGGAATTCGAAGGAGATGGCAATGGAGAACGGCAATATGACTCCCCTTGTTCCTCGGCAGGATGGGCGCCTTGAATGGGGCAATGGTGTGGTCTCCATGCTGTTTGACATTGCCGCCGATTCCCCCGTTCGCCTCTGCAACGTTGTAGGGCGCAACATGGTTCCGATCGATGGTCGCTTGTCTGACGATGGAAAGCCAGTGGTTGAAAAGGATCCGCGTCCGATTGTTGAGGTGTGTGCCGCCAATACCGGTTCGCAAGACAACCGACTGACGTTGATTGCCACAGTTGCCGGCAGCCAATTGCGATTCGTTTCCGCGCTTGCTTCCGAACCTGAACCAGGTTCCGTCGATCCGTTCCGTTTGGAGATCACGCAGTTCGCGCCGTATACCGATCTTGAACCGAAAGGTCGTGAATTCGAGCCGACGGCAAGCGAACGTGACGCAGCCGATTCCGCCGCGAATTCCGCGTCCGAGGCGGTTTCCGCCGATTCCAATGCAGGCTTGGTGGTCACTTCCGTATTCGAGGCGTTCCCGAATCTTTCCGCAGTGCGCACCTACACGCGTCTGCAGTCCGCCAGGCAACTGCCGATTGAAGCGGTGTCATCGTTGAATCTGACCGTTCCGATGCGCGTCAACTGCGGCAAGGTACATCGTTCGAATATTTTCTGGGGCGATGCCGCTTGGGCTGTGGAAAACGATTGGCGTGTTCGTCCGCTGCGTGACACTCAGGTGCGTAACCGCAACCAGAAAATCAATCCTGGTCAGTCTAGTTCGCGTTTTGCCATGAGCTCGACTTCTACATGGAGCTCGGGAGAGCATGAGCCGGCCGGCATTCTGCAGGTGGAAGGTTCGGTACGCCGCGCCCGCGATTTTTCCGTAATGTGGCAGATCGAGCATAACGGTCCGTGGGAGTGGGAAGTCGGCGAGGACGATCCCGGTCTGCACGTCACTGCGTTCGGTCCGGAATATAAGGATCATGGTTGGTTCACCAATCTTGGTGAAGGCAATGATTTCGAGTCCGTTCCTGTGTCGTTTGCCATTGCCGCAGGCGATTGGCAGCGGGCTGTTGCCGAAATGACGTTGCAGCGTCGTGCGCTGCGCATTGCCAAGCTCGTGAGTTGGGGCGCGTCGATCAGTTCGAGCATTACGCAGGGTCTTGTGATCTACAACGATTACATGAATACGCTGTTCGGTGACCCTCGTATTGAGAAGGAACTGCCGCTGATTGAAGGTGCGGCAAGCGTTGGCGCGGATGTTTTCTGCATTGACGCCGGCTGGTACGACAGCACCGACGGCGGCTGGTGGGACATGGTCGGCGAATGGCAGGCCTCCACCAACCGTTTCGGCGACGCCGGTCTGCGCGGTCTTGCCGACACGATTCGTGCTCATGGCATGGGCTTGGGACTGTGGCTCGAACCTGAAGTGATCGGCGTGAAATCGCCGCTTGCGAGCATGTTGCCGGATTCCGCGTTCTTCCAGCGTCATGGTGTTCGCGTGTGCGATTCGGGTCGTTATCTGCTTGATTTCCGTTCTCCCGAAGCGCGAGAGCATGTTACGCGTACTGTTGATCGTTTGATTGACGATTTCGGTGCGGTGTTCTTCAAGTTCGACTACAACACCATTCCCGGCGTCGGCACTGATTTGAATGCCGAGTCCGTTGGCGATGGCCTGCTCGAGCATTGCCGCGCATATGTGGATTGGCTTGACGATCTGCGTCGCCGTCATCCGGATGTGATGATCGAAAACTGCGGTTCCGGTGCCATGCGCGCCGATTACGCGCAGTTGTCCCGCTTGGATTTGCAGTCCACTTCCGACCAGTGCGATCCTCTGATTTATGCTGCGATTGCGGCTGGTGCAGGTATGACGATTCTGCCGGAACAGCAGGGTAATTGGGGTTACGCTCAGCAAGAGATGGATGATGAGACTGCTGTGTTCACGCTTGCTACGGGTGTGCTCGGCAGGCTGTATCTGTCTGGTTTCATCGATCGCATGACGGAGCCGCGTCTTTCACTCGTTCGCGACGCTATCGCCTTACATCGTTGTGTACTTGCCGACCAGCAGCATATGGTGCCGTTCTGGCCGTCCGGACTTCCCGACTTCGACGGCGATTGGCTTGCCGTCGGCTTGCGTCATGTCGAAACGGATATGTGTGACGCGTATGTGTACGGCGAATCCGCTTGGAATGAGCAGGCTGCCGAGCAGAACGATCAGCAACCTCAGCCGGAAGATAAGCCAGACTACATCATCGTGTGGCGTCGCGGCGGCACACCGTCCGTGAACATGCCGTTGGATGCGGATCAAACCATCGAACAGGTGTTCCCGAATCCTGCCGAACCGGACCATGCGCCCAATGCCAAACCGTGGACTATCGAACGCATGGATCCGGAAACGGTTCGCCTGAACGCCGCCACCTCCAAGCAACCCTCCGCCCGCATCTTTGCCATTCGCCGCCGCGACTGATCGGGCTGAGCCAACCAATCGCTGAAATGCCGTATTTCCGGCTATCGTGCGTTCCGCTGCAATCGGGCGCGGAACGCATGATAGCTATATGATCGCGGTCGTGGATTCACGTTCGACCAACTGATATCCGATGGTTGCGCGGCTCGGCGGCAGCACCGTGCCTGCATCATTGGAATTTCCGGCATTGCTGGAATTATCATTCACTTCGCCGCGTTCGATCCGTTCGACAATCATATCGACCGCGAATTTGGCAAGCTGGTCGAGATCCACTTGGATGGTGCTCAGCGAAGGGGTGGCGTAGGTTCCGGAAGTCACGCCGTCGAATCCGATCACCTTCACGTCTTGCGGCACATGGATGCCATAGTCGGCGAGGCCGCGAATCACGCCGAATGCGGCGAAATCATTGGCGCAGCACACTCCGTCGAACGCGATTGCGGGAATCTTGTCGGTCGTTTCGATCGATCTGCCCGTAATCTTGCCGCTTGCATCGTTGAAATTCGGCGGTTCCGGCCGTGCCTGTTTCGCGGTCTCCAGCACCCGCGCCGGCTC
>ENA-OQJS01000069-OQJS01000069.1-human-gut-metagenome-genome-assembly--contig:-NODE-69-length-20233-cov-1.724709_pt1 | contig 20233 bp, 20 predicted proteins | sample MGYA00242598_ERZ504764 | MGnify/ENA primary metagenome ERZ504764 (study PRJEB26092, sample SAMD00036368) | human gut metagenome | host: Homo sapiens | study: EMG produced TPA metagenomics assembly of...
TACGCAGAATCTTATCTTTACTGATCAGTTCTGTCGTTTTTGTTATGATTTTGCTTCTTTTGGAAGTTATCTTGCTGCAAAGAATAATGAATTGTTTTGAGCTGTCTCGCAACCGACATACCCATCATGTCAGGAGTAACGGTCTCGGAGTGCCGTCTTTCTGCTTAAATGTAATAGTGCCGTCTTCATTCATGGTTATCAGTTCGAATGTCTGTCCGTCGGCAACGGCGTTCCATGTACGTTTTTCTTTGTTGTAAACCAAATCTAAAGGTTTGTCTTCTTCACCTTTCTTGATGATGGTATAGCCATCGGCATTTGTACGTACCAGGTATTCTCCGTTTTCTCCTTGTACTGTCTTTTCAGTGCCTACCTGTGCTATAGGGTTAGAACCTGACCAGAATTCAATAGAGTTCAAAACCAGTACATCGGCAAAATAAGCAACTTCGTACACCGGAACGATGTGGAAAGCCAAAAATACGATTTCGTTTACAAATTTATTGCCAAGTCCTTGATTCCAATCTTTCAATTTGCTCCACAGTCCGAAAGAACCGATGCAGGAAGAAAATAATAGGCTTCCGCTCATTATGGCGCAGAGAACCGTAAGTTTTGTTTTTTTCATGGTTGATTTTATTAGTTGGTAAATTAAAATTGTAATGAACCTTGCACGCGTTTTACTTATATAATGTGTGTTACGTTCTGTTACAAAGTTAGAATATATTTTGAAAAATGAAATAGAAACGATGAAAAAAAAAACGTATCTTTGTCGCATTTTTAAGAAATATATAAAAAATAGATAAAAAATAGATGAAAGAACAGAATCTTAAAAAACTGAATGATTCCCGGGCTATTCGCTGGGGAGCGCTGGCAATTGTTGCCTTCACGATGATGGCGGCATATTATGTGAACGATGTGGTTGCACCGCTGAAGACGATGCTTGAAACCGATTTGAAGTGGGATAGTAGTGAGTTCGGACTTTTTACCGGAGCTTATAGCTTCCTGAATGTTTTCTTTTTGATGCTGATATGGGGTGGGCCGATTCTTGACCGTTTTGGTATTCGGTTTACCGGAAAGCTGGCTACTATTCTGATGGTATTGGGTACAGGACTGGAGTATTATGCTATGACGGGTATGGCAGATGCTACAGGCACAATTCTGGGATATAAAGTAAGTGTGTTTGTTGCATCGGCTGGTTATTCTGTCTTTGGTGTAGGAGCTGAAGTAGCAGGTATCACAGTTACGAAGATGATTGCCAAATGGTTCCGCGGAAAAGAAATGGCAACAGCCATGGGAGTACAGGTTGCGCTGGCACGTGTAGGTTCGCAGGCCGCTTATGCAGTTGCTATTCCGATGGCACGTGCGTATGAGATTACAACTCCGGTGCTGGTGGGTCTGATCTGTCTGATAGGTGGATTGATAGCTTTCTTTGCTTTCTCTGTTCTTGATAAGAAACTGGATCGCCAGATTGAAGCTGAAGTTGATAATTCTCCGGAAGAAAAATTCTCATTCAAGGATGTTGCCAAGATTCTTTCTAATCCGGGATTCTGGTTGATAGCCTTGCTTTGCGTATTGTTTTACTCATGCGTATTCCCGTTCCAGAAATTTGCTTCCGAGCTGATGATCAGTAAATATGGTATTGATGAAAGTGTTGCCGGATTCTTTGCCGGACTTCCTGCTTTAGGAGCTTTGTTCCTTACTCCGGTGTTTGGTGGTATGGTAGATAAGCGAGGAAAAGCTGCTTCTATCATGATGCTTGGTGCAGCTATGCTGATTGCTGTACACTGTATATATGCGTTGCCTTTCATTACAAGCTCTTGGATTGCTATCGTATTGATGATTGTGCTGGGTATTGCCTTCTCGCTGGTACCTTCTGCTATGTGGCCTTCGGTTGCTAAAATATTCCCTGCTCACCAGTTGGGTACTGCGTACGCGTTGATATTCTTTATTCAGAATATCGGATTGTGGGGAATACCGACATTGATTGGTATCGTATTGGATAAGTATTGTGTGGTAGGAAAGGCAAATGGAGCTAATCTGTACGACTATACATTACCGATGTGTATATTTACAGGTATTGCAGTATTGTCGCTGATTATTGCTTTCGCTTTGAAGGTAGCCGACAAGAAATTTGGATATAGCTGGAAGAAGCTAATATCAAGTAACGATCAGGGCGGTTGAGTGACGAAATAAATAAAACCGCAGGATTTCTGAATGAACAGAATCCTGCCGGTTTTATTTATTTCAGGATAACGACTGCTAGTTAGTCTTTATCTATTTTCAGAATTGCTCCGGTTTCGGGGTTAAACACTACTCGTGTGTTTATTTTCTTGTTGAAAGCTCATTTACCAAAACCTCTGTAGAACCAAACTGAGTAATAGGAAGGTCTTTTTCGAAATATTTTTTTCCTTGGTAGCTTACAGAAACATTTCCTTTGCCCGGAATGTTATAGATAGCTCCCTCTGGTTTCTTTTTCTTCTTGCTGTCATCGGTCTGAGCTGGTATAGGAGCTGTACTGTTCATGCTGATATATATAGGATCACCAGCCAGGTTGTCGGTAGACAAGGCTCCTAACAGGCGTGAGAAACGCAATACGATTTTATCTTTTGTATTGTCTTCCGGAGTAACAAGTACGGTAAATACCTTGTCTTCGCGATCGGTTGTTCCGGCGAACATTTGTGTAAGTGCCTTTTCCTGTTTGTCAAGATTGTCCATTATCAGCTTGAGTGAAGCTCCGTCTTTAGGCATGGTGTCAGCTTGTCCTCGCAAGATCAAATTCTTGCTTTCGCGGATATTGTAAATTTCCTTAGCTGTCAGTTCCGCCATTTTCGCTGTCGAACCTGCCATCAGGATCTCTTCTGTCATGTACTTGCGTGTACTTTCATGTGGAAGAGGTTTCTCCAGTTCGTATCCTTGCTGCTGTTCGTATTCTTTAGGAAAAGTGGTATTTATAGCCTTGGCTATCCCGCTTTCTGTCAGCTCAATATTTGATAAGGTACTTTTATCTTTCAGCTTGATGATATATGCTTTGGTAGAATCGGGAACTCCGATAGAGCGAACGTCAATCTGTTTGATTTCCCAGTATGTTTCCGGTTGAGGATTTACATTGTTCATGCGCAGGTAACGATTGGCATACTGGCATAGCTCTCCCGGCTGATAGCTTATGCGTGTGGCTATAATATTTACTTCCAGAGCTGTTTTAGGCAGAAAGTATACGATGCCTTCGTCTGTGCCCGGTTGTGTATATATTTACATCCTGTGCTGCAATGTGTGTTGAGCATGCCAACAATCCCAATGCAATAATCGTTCTGTTCATAATGGTTTGTTATTTAGTTTCTGTAATGTTTTTCCATGCTTCGGGTAGGGCTTCAATGATATCGCCTGCTGTCAGGCTGATTTCTCCTACACGTTTGCGGGCAATATCACCTGCCAGACCATGTACGTATACGGCTATACGGCAAGCGTTTTCCTGTGAATATCCTTGCGACAGCAGGGCGAGGATGATACCGGTCAGTACGTCACCGCTTCCTCCTGTTGCCATGCCCGGATTACCTGTCTGATTGAAGTAGCAGTTGCCTTCGGGGGTAATAACTACAGTGTAAGCTCCTTTCAGTACAATGTAACATTGCAGATAGGCAGAAAGCTCTTTGGCTTTGGTCAGACGTTCGAAACTGTTGTTGCATCTTCCGATAATACGTTCCAGTTCTCCGATATGCGGTGTCAGGATTGTCCGTTTCGGAATCCGGTTCAGGTAATTACGGTGTGTACTGAATACGTTCAGTGCGTCAGCGTCGAGAACCAGAGGAATGAAACATTCTTTCAGCTGGTCGAATGTAGCGAGTGCGGTTTCTTCTTCCTGACCGATTCCCGGACCGATAGCCAGTGCCTGGAAGTTATCCAAGTCTACGGGCTCGGCAAAATAGAGTTCGTGTACATCGTTTTGTACCATTGCTTCGGGTACACTGGTCTGTACAATGTCATGGTTGCGGACAGGAGTATGAACTGTCAGTAAGCCTATACCCGAACGCAGGCATGCACGGGCAGCTAATATGGAAGCTCCTGCCATACCGTATGAGCCGGCAATCAGCAGGCCGTGTCCGAAATTGCCTTTATGTGCGAAACGGCTGCGAGGCTTGATCAGCTGGCGTATTTCATTTGCTTCAGTGATGAAGTACGGAGTAGAGGCTTCTTCTATGAAGTTTTTGCTGATGCCTATATCCAGTACTTTCCATTCGCCTACGATGTCTTCATTTTCGGCAAACAGGAAAGACAGTTTCGGCAACTGGATACTTAATGTCAGGTCAGCCCGTATGATGTTCTGGCGGATATTGTTTGAGTTGTCTTCTCCCATCAATCCGGAAGGCAGGTCGATGGATACAACCGTAGCTTGTGAAGCATTGATGTATTTCACTACCGATGCGAATCCACCACTTAACGGTTTGTTCAGTCCTGAACCGAAAAGTCCGTCTATCACGATGTCATCTTTTGTCAGCTGAGGTGGGTCGAAGCTGTTACTGATTTCGTGATAGTTAGGGAATCCGCATTCTTGCAGGCGCTGTACATTCTTCATGCAATCGTCCGACAAGACTCCGGTGATATTGAACAGATATACTTCTACTGTATAATTTTTCAGGAACAGCATGCGTGCTACGGCAACGGCATCTCCTCCGTTGTTTCCAGAGCCTGCAAATATGATTATTCGGTGAGATTTATCCCAACGACGGCAAATTTCATCAGTTAGCAGCGAGGCTGCTTTTTCCATCAGATTGATGGAAAGTATGTTTTCTTGGGTGATTGTATATGCGTCCGCCTGTTTTTGCTGAGTGCAACTAAGTATTTTCATCTTTTTTCTAAATAGCTATTTGTCGGTAAAAGTACGAAAAAAGTATAGAAGTTTGAGGGATAATTCGTATTTTTGTCCCAATTTTATAAACTTATATATTATGAGTGTAATTCAGATCAAAGATAAACGCTTTAAGACTTTTATTCCTGAGGAGCAAATAATGAAGGAAGTGGCTCGTGTAGCAGATGAAATCAATCGTGATTTGCCGGGAACCAATCCGCTTTTCATAAGTGTGTTGAATGGTTCATTCATGTTTACGGCTGATCTGATGAAGCACTTGACTATGCCTTGTGAGGTTTCTTTCGTAAAACTGGCTTCGTATGAAGGTACTTCTTCTACCGGTAAAGTGAAAGAACTGGTTGGTTTGGGTGATGATATCACGGGACGTACAGTGGTGATTGTAGAAGATATTGTCGATACGGGACTGACTATGAAGCAGCTGGTAGAAACATTGCGTGCCCGCGGTCCGAAAGACATTAAAATTGCTACATTGCTGGTTAAGCCGGATAAGCTGAAGGTTGAGCTTGACATTAACTATGTGGCAATGAACATTCCTAATGACTTTATCGTAGGATATGGACTTGACTACGACGGACTGGGACGAAACTATCGTGATATTTATACTGTGATAGAATAATTATTCATAATTAAAATAAAAGGTAATAAAGATGTTGAACATTGTAATTTTCGGCGCACCGGGTTCAGGTAAAGGAACTCAGAGTGCTCGTATCGTAGAGAAATATGGTTTGAACCACATCTCTACTGGTGACGTTTTGCGTGCAGAAATCAAGAATGGTACAGAACTGGGTAAAACTGCCAAAGGATATATCGACAACGGTCAGTTGATTCCAGATGCTTTGATGATAGATATCCTGGCTAGCGTATTCGATAGCTTCAAGGATAGCAAAGGTGTTATTTTCGATGGCTTTCCACGTACAATCGCTCAGGCAGAAGCTTTGAAAGAAATGTTGAAAGTACGCGGTCAGGAAGTTTCTATCATGCTTGACCTGGAAGTTCCGGAAGATGAACTGATGACTCGTCTGATCAAACGTGGACAGGAATCTGGTCGTGCTGACGATAATGAAGAAACTATCAAGAAACGTTTGGTAGTTTATCATTCTCAGACTGCTCCTCTGATTGACTGGTACAAGAATGATGGCAAATATTGCCACATCAATGGCTTGGGTTCTATGGATGGTATCTTTGCAGATATTTGCTCTGCTATCGATAAACTCTAATTGAAGATATGAAAAACGGAGAATGAGAAAACTTCCGTTTGGAGGTTTCTCGTTCTCTTTTTTGTAACAGACAGTGCAATCTCGATTGCATTAAGTAAAACCGTCAGACAGACGGTTGACTCATTTAATTTTTCAAAGAAATATTATGGCTGAATCGAATTTTGTTGATTATGTAAAAATCTACTGCCGCTCCGGTAAGGGAGGGCGCGGATCGGTACACATGCGCCGTGAAAAGTATATGCCCAACGGAGGTCCTGACGGTGGCGACGGTGGTAGAGGAGGTCATGTTATCTTGCGGGGAAACCGCAATTACTGGACTTTGCTACACCTGAAGTACGAGCGTCACGTGTTTGCTGAACATGGTGGTAATGGCTCGAAGAACAAAAGTTTCGGTAAAGATGGTGCAGACAAGGTTATTGAAGTGCCGTGCGGTACTGTCGTTTACAATGCAGAAACAGGCGAATATGTATGCGATATTACTGACGACGGACAAGAAGTCATTCTGCTGAAAGGTGGTCGTGGAGGCTTAGGAACTGGCATTTCCGTACGGCAACCCGTCAGGCTCCACGCTTTGCACAGCCTGGTGAGCCGATGCAGGAAATGACTGTTATTTTGGAATTGAAACTATTGGCAGATGTTGGTCTGGTCGGTTTTCCGAATGCCGGAAAATCCACTCTTCTATCTACAGTTTCGGCTGCGCGTCCGAAAATAGCCAATTATCCGTTTACTACACTGGAACCGAACCTGGGTATCGTTTCTTATCGTGAAGGCAAGTCTTTTGTGATGGCAGATATACCGGGTATTATAGAAGGTGCAAGTGAAGGTAAGGGGCTCGGACTTCGTTTCCTGCGGCATATTGAACGTAACTCGTTGTTGCTCTTTATGGTTCCCGGTGATGCTGATGATATTCGCCGTGAATATGATATCTTGCTGAACGAGCTGGCTAAGTTCAATCCGGAGATGCTTGACAAGCAGCGGTACTTGCTATCACTAAATGTGATATGCTGGATGAAGAGCTGATAGAAATGCTGACACCTACATTGCCTGAAAATATACCTTATGTATTTATTTCTTCTGTTGCCAATATCGGAATTCAGCAGTTGAAAGATATATTGTGGGAGGAATTGAATAAAGACAGTAACCGCCTGGAAGGACTTCGTCAGGCGTCTATTGTGCATCGTGCAAAAGATGTTACTAAGCTTCAGCAGGAATTGAAGGATATGGGTGAAGATGAAGACTTCGATTTCGAATATGAAGATGCTGACGACGATGAAGATTTCGACTACGAATACGAGGAAATAGATTGGGACGACGAACCACAGAAGTAATGATTCACTATTCAGAAGATAAAAGAATGTTGGAGTATGGTTTAATGAAATCGTACCCCGGCATTTTTTGTTTCTCTACAACTCGCCACGGAGGATATAGTACAGGAGAATATGCTTCGTTTAATTGCAACAACTATTGCGGCGATGTTATGGAGAACATATTGAAAAACAGAAGTCTGCTGTGCTCTTTATTACCTGGTACAGAGAAAGAACTGGTTATTCCACATCAGGTACATCGTGCAGAGGTTCGGGTTGTTGATAGAGAATTCTGTAAACAGCCGGAGAGTTTGCGAGCTTCTTTGCTGGAAGGTGTGGATGCGTTGGTTACTGACGTTCCTGGCAAGTGTATCTGTGTGTCGACTGCCGATTGTGTTCCGGTAATGTGTTTCGATACAAAGCAGGGTGTGGTTGCTGCCATACATGCAGGATGGAGAGGTACGGTAGCACGTATCATAACCGAAACGTTGCAGGTAATGAACCGTACGTATGGAACACAGGGGAAGGATGTTGTAGCCTGTATAGGTCCTAGCATATCACTGGAAGCTTTTGAGGTAGGTGATGAGGTCTATACTTGCTCGAACAGCAGGGATTCGATATGCAGCGTATAGCATCGCGTCAGGAAAAGTGGCATATTGATTTGTGGGAAGCAAACCGTATGCAGCTGCTTGATTTTGGTGTACTCCCATCAAATATAGAGCTAAGTGGTATTTGTACGTGGAAAGAAAATGCCGATTTTTTCTCGGCACGCAGGCAAGGTATAGCTTCGGGACGTATTTTGTCAGGCATTATGTTGAAATCGGTTTAATCCTGACTTATATTTGTCTGGAGGCTTTTGTTTTTAGAAATAATAAATCAGTATACAATGAAGAATTTAGTGATAGAAGTATCTGAAGAGCTGAAACAGGCTTGGCCGCAGTTTCGGGGAGCAGCTGTTTTTGCAACTGTAAAAAATACTGCCTATAATGAGGAATTGTGGAAACGTATTGACGAGTTTACTGTGTTATACCGTTCTAAATATACCACCGACTCCATCAAAGAAATGCCGGCCATTCAGGCAACCCGGCAGGCTTATAAAAAATGTGGAAAAGCCCCCAGTCGCTATCGTCCTTCTTCAGAAGCCTTGTGTCGCCGTATATTGAGGGGTATTCCTTTGTATCAGATAGATACCCTGGTCGATTTGATTAATCTGGCTTCCATATACAGTGGACATTCCATTGGCGGATTTGATCTGGATAAAATACAAGGTGACCGTCTGGTATTAGGTATAGGAAAAGCGGGAGAACCTTACGAAGGAATAGGCCGAGGAGAACTGAATATCGAAGGCATGCCTGTATATCGTGATGCTGTAGGTGGTGTAGGTACTCCTACCAGCGATAACGAACGGACCAAAATAAGCGAAGGTACTACACACCTGCTTGCTATAATGAATGGATATAGTGGAAGCGAAGGACTGGAAGAAAATGTAACTTATATGGTCGATTTACTAAAAGAATTTGCTGAGGCTCAGGAAGTGAAAATTGTATATTTCGAATGATGAAACTAAGAATACACGTCGTTTTATTGCTTTTGGGATGGATAGGGTGTATGTCATTGATGTATGCGTCCGATCCGATTGTACGATCTTTTTCGGTAATGGAGCGTAATCACATTCGTGTAAAGACTCCGGAGCTTTTTGCAAACGGAAATAGTTTTGAGATTCATCTGGAAAACTTGTCCGATTCGATGTGGTGTTTCCCTCTTCCGAAAGGAAAGGTTATATCGGCATACGGTGCTCGTGGAGGACATAGTGGTTCGGATATTAAAACCTGTGCCAACGATACTATCCGTTGTGTCTTCGATGGTGTTGTGCGTATGGCTAAACATTATGGTGGATATGGCAAAGTGATAGTTGTACGTCATGACAATGGAATCGAAACCATTTATAGTCATAATTCAAAGAATATGGTGGCAGCGGGAGATACTGTAAAGGCTGGCCAACCTATTGCCTAACGGGACGTACAGGACGGGCTACAACCGAACATTTGCATTTTGAGATCAGAATAAATGGACAGCACCTTAATCCGGGACTTCTTTTTGATATGAAAACCGGTAACTTGCTGAAGCGCACACTGGTCTGTACAAAAACTGGAAATCATGTGAAATTAGTTCCTAAAAAATAAATTAAGAATCATTTTAGAAAATCATTGTATGGATATAGAAAAGATATTGACCGAAGGAATTGTCTTTAAAGGCAGCAAGCCTTCTACCGCTAAAAAAGAAGATAAGGTAAAGACAAAGGCAAAGAAGAAAACGTATATCACCGGATTGCATGGCTCAGGCTCTGCAAAGATGAAAGCTGAATACCGTCGTCGACGTGCTAACCGTCATAAGAATGGATAAAACTAAGAAAAACGGATACTAGACATATTATTTAATAACTAACTAATTTATGTAATTATGAAAAAGATTTTAATGATTGTAGTTGTAATGATGGCCGCTTTGTCATCATATGCACAGGAGATGTATTTGGGTGGTGGTATCAGCCTTTGGAGAGACTGTGATGCGATGTAACCTCATTCTCTATCTCACCCGATTTTGGCTATAATTTGAATGAGCGTTGGGCTGTAGGTGGCGAAGTTGTTTTTTCTCATGAAGGAACACATTATGATGTGGGAGATGAAAAGGTTTCGTCTCATATTAACAGTTTTGCCATAGCTCCATATGCTCGTTATTCTTTCTATGAAAATAAGATAGTACGTTTGTTTATTGATATGGGAATGGGCTTCTCTACATCAAAACCTAAGCATGGAGATTCTGTAAATGGATTTGAAATAGGTTTGAAACCAGGACTTGCTATTAAGTTGAATGATAGCTTCAGCTTCATTACCAAAGTAGGTTTTGCCGGTTATCGTGATGATTATTTCAGAGGAGCTGATGGCTTTGGTGTTACTTTGGATGGAGAAAATATCTCAATCGGTATCGATTATGAGTTTTAATCTGAACGGTTGAATAAAATTCTATGAATATACTGAAAGCCTCTCGCATGAACTAGCATGCGGGAGGCTTTTTTTATTGTATCATAAAAACAGACAGATGTAAAAATGTCGGATATTATAGCCATTATCGTTGTTTTTCAATTTCTTTTTCCCTTCTTTTGATTGCAATATTTAGTTATATTCCTATATTTGTTTTTAGGAGTTTGCACTGAATCCTTTATTGGGATGCGCTGCTGGCAGAATAGATGTGATTTCTTAACAAAAAAGTCTGAAATATGAAAAAACTGTATCTTTTAGTCTTGTGTATGATATCGGCTATGCTTGTTAATGCTCAAGCACCGGTATGGAACGTGAAAGTTGGTTTGGGTGCCTCTTCATGGATGGGAGATGGATTCGGATCTGCAAAAGCTTTGTTTAATCAGCGGATAGGTGTAGGTGTAGATATCCCTCTTACAGGTTGGGTGTCTTTTCAGACTGGTCTTAACTGGACTTCCAAAGGTGCAAAATATTCATTGGTAAACGATACCAAACAAACCGTTAATCAGAATTATTTTGAAATGCCGTTATTGGCGGCTTTCCATATCGGAACCCCAAAGAATTTTGATGTGATTATTTCTGGAGGTGGATATATTGGTTGTGGAATAGTGGGTAAAACCGAACAGAAAGCAGATGATGTTACTTCATCGTGGGGTACGTTTAATGATGCTTGTGTAGGAGATATCAAAATCTGGGACGGTCTCCGTCGTTTCGATGCAGGTATACAGGCTGGTATAAATTTGGATTTCCGTCATTATATTGTAGGTGTAGAGGGTGAATTCGGATTGGCCCGTATGTGGGAAAAAGGACCTCGCAACTTGGGAATCTTTGCAACTTTTGGATATAAATTTTAGGTACTTATAAAAATAAAAGGAGCGGACAGCTATAGGGGGATGAAGACCTTATGCTGTCCGCTTATTGTTTTTAATATTCTATGGACTGTGCGATTAATGATGGAAGAGACGGATACCTGTAAATGCCATAGCTATACCGTATTTATCGCATGTAGCTATTACATGGTCATCACGCACTGAACCACCAGCTTGCGCAATGTATTCTACTCCGCTCTTGTGGGCACGTTCTATGTTATCACCGAAGGGGAAGAAAGCGTCCGATCCCAAAACCACACCTTTCAGTGTATCCAGCCATGCACGTTTTTCTTCGCGAGTCAGAACTTCTGGTTTTTCTGTAAAGAACTGCTGCCATACACCATTGGCAAGTACGTCATCGTGTTCATCACTGATATAGACATCGATTGTATTATCACGGTCGGCACGGCGTATTTTTTCAACCCAAGGCAGATTCAATACTTTCGGGTGCTGGCGTAGATACCAGATATCAGCTTTATTTCCTGCAAGACGAGTACAGTGAATACGGCTCTGCTGTCCGGCTCCGATACCGATAGCCTGTCCGTCTTTTACATAACATACGGAGTTCGACTGTGTATATTTTAATGTAATCAGTGCAATCATCAAGTCGCGGCGTGCTGATTCCGGGAAATTCTTGTTTTGAGTAGGAATGTTTGCGAATAAATCGTCGCCGTTCAGTTTGATTTCATTACGTCCTTGTTCGAAAGTGATTCCGAATACATCTTTACGTTCTATCGGAGCAGGGCGATATTCCGGATCTATCTTGATAACATTATATGTTCCTTTACGTTTATTCTTCAGAATTTCCAGTGCTTCGTCTGTATATCCCGGAGCAATGACTCCGTCAGAAACTTCGCGGTTGATAAAACGTGCTGTAGCTTCGTCGCATACATCACTCAGCGCAATGAAGTCGCCGTAAGACGACATACGGTCAGCACCACGCGCACGAATATACGCATTTGCCAAAGGAGAAAGAGGAAGGTTGTCTACGAAATAAATTTTCTTCATGGTATCATCCAGCTCCAGACCGATAGCTGCTCCTGCAGGGCTGACATGCTTGAATGATGTTGCAGCCGGCAGGCCGGTAGCTTCTTTCAGTTCTTTTACTAACTGCCATCCATTCAGGCATCCAGAAAATTGATATATCCGGGACGTCCGTTCAGTACCTCAATTGGCAGCTCTCCTTCTTGCATAAAGATACGTGCCGGTTTCTGGTTAGGATTACAGCCGTACTTCAATTCGAGTTCTTTTGCCATAATTTATATGTTTATAGTTGCTTGTCTACAAAAATACAGAATATTTTCGGCTTATTGAAAAAACTTTTTACCTTTGTGACGCATTGGTTCAAGAGATTATCTGTTTTTAGAAGATAATCTGGTGATTAAAAGGGAATCAGGTGAGAGTCCTGAACAGTCCCGCTGCTGTAAATTCCATATTATATAAATGTCGCAAACAGTCGTTCGGACACTGGAAAAATGTTTGTTTCCGGGAAGGTAGTTTGCGACTAGGAATAAGTCAGAAGACCTGCCATGCATATTTCTTCACAGCTTTCGAGGAAAAAGCGTGGGATGACTTTTCGGTGCATATTCTATCTGTTCACCCCATTGCTTTATTTTTCGCAGGCAATGCAAAGGCTGTTCCTTTGCTGTTACATTAAGTATTGAGAAAATATGAAGTATATTGTATGTAGTTGGATGATGCTGATTGGATGTGCCGTTCAATGTTATGGCAGTCAGGAAATAGATACAACGAAAGTCTATTCCATACCGGAGGTTGTGGTTTCCGACCGCTACCAGACGCGTGAAGTTCGTTCGGCTGTTCCTCTTCAGATCTTTCTCACGAAGAGCTGAAAAACCTGAATGTGATGCAGGTATCCGATGCTGTCAAACACTTCTCTGGTGTGACAGTGAAAGATTATGGAGGAATAGGAGGACTGAAAACAGTTTCTATACGCAGTCTGGGAGCACAGCATACAGTAGTGGGATACGATGGAATAGCTGTTACCGACTGTCAGACCGGACAGGTGGATATCGGTCGCTTTTCATTGGAAAATGTAGACCGTCTGATGTTAAGCAACGGGCAAAGTGACCAGATTTTTCAGCCTGCACGTTTTTTCGCTTCAGCTGGAATTTTGAATATCCAGACACTTACTCCTGTTTTTCAGAATAACAAGTCTGTTAATCTGAACGCATCCGTGAAATCGGGTTCATGGGGACTGGTGAATCCTTCAGTTTTGTATGAACAGAAACTGGGTGAAAAATGGGCATTGACAGCAGATGCGGAATGGATGTCATCCGATGGACATTATCCTTATACATTATATTACGGCGAGGAAGGTGATCAGTCGAGTCGTGAAAAACGCAAGAATACGGAAGTACAGACATTCGTGCCGAGGCAGGTCTGTTCGGTAATTTTTCTGATACGGAACAATGGAAGCTGAAAGCTTATTATTATCAGTCGTTACGCGGGCTTCCCAATGCAACAACTTTGTACTACGATTATTCCTCACAACATTTGTGGGATAAAAATATTTTCATCCAGAGCCAGTATAAAAAAAGAGTTCAGCCGTAAATGGGTGTTTCAGGCTTCGGGCAAATGGAACTGGACCTACCAGCATTATCTGGACCCAGATTATAAAGGAACTACCGGACAAAGTGAGAACAGTTATTTTCAGCAGGAATATTATCTTTCTACGGCAGTGTTGTTCCGGGCGCTGGACTGTCTTTCTTTTTCTCTTTCAACCGACGGAATCGTTAACCGTATGAACTGCGACTTGAAAGATTTTGCCAAGCCAGTGCGTTACTCATGGCTTACTGCGCTGGCTGGGAAATATGTCAACGACTGGATGACGCTTTCAGCTTCTGTTTTGTCTACAGTTATTTATGAAGACGTAGCAAAAGGCAATAGTGCCGGGGGACACCGGAAACTTTCTCCGTATGCCAGTGTATCATTTAAGCCATTTGCTTCAGAGGAGTTTCGTGTCCGTTTCTTTTATAAAGATATTTTCCGCTTGCCGAGTTTTAATGATTTGTATTACGGACAGACCGGTAATATTCGTCTGAAGCCGGAAAATGCCAGCCAGCTGAATGTCGGACTGACATATAGTAAACGCATTTCTGACTGGCTTCCTTATGTATCGGCAACAGTGGATGCTTATTCCAACCGGATAACCGACAAGATAGTAGCGATACCGACCAAGAACCTGTTTATCTGGAGTATGGTAAATCTGGGCAAAGTCGATATAAAAGGAATAGACTTTACAGCAAGTGTTAGTGTACAGCCGGCAGAAAAATATGTGTTGAGCCTATCGGGTAATTACACTTATCAGCGTGCGCTGGATGTTACGAACTCAGATCCTTCTACTCTTGAAGGAAAAACGTATAAGCATCAGATAGCCTATACACCGCGTGTGTCAGGTTCCGGACAGGCAGTACTCGAAACACCGTGGGTAGACTTGTCGTATTCCATGCTGTTTTCCGGCAAACGCTATGCGTTGGGACAGAATATAGCCAAGAACAGGCTGGACGGATATACTGATCATAGCGTTTCTGTACGTCGGGGGTTCCGTTGGAAAAAGACAAACCTCTCGCTGGCACTTGAGATGCTGAATCTGGCAGATAAAAATTATGAAATAGTGAAAAACTTTCCGATGCCCGGACGGTCTTTCCGGATAACAGTCGGAGTGAAATATTGATGAATATGAGGAAACTGGTAGTTATTATATATTCGTTGGTTTTGCTGTTTGCCGGTTGCGATGATTTGGAAGACAAGCCTTATACAACCGGTGAAGCAAATGGGTTAGTCGAAGACTATGGAACGGCAGAAATGTATATCTTGAATGAAGGGTTGTTTAATTTGAACAACAGTACACTGGCAAGATATTCCTTCCTGACGAATCGCTGTTCGTATGATTATTTCCGTGCGCTGAATCATCGCGGATTGGGAGATACCGCTAACGACATGGATATTTACGGTAGTAAATTATATGTTGTGGTAAATGTTTCCAGTACAGTAGAGGTAATAGACCTTCAGTCCGGGCTTTCCGTAAAGCAGATTCCGATGCTGACCGATAATGGCAGTTCCCGTCAGCCTCGTGCCATTACTTTTGATTCGGGAAAAGCTTATGTCTGTTCGTATGACGGAACCGTAGCTCGTATCGATACTGCTTCTCTGGAGATAGACGGAGTAGCGGAAGTCGGACGTAATCCGGAAGATCTTTGTGTGCAGGATGGAAAACTTTATGTGTCCAATTCAGGTGGATTAGACTGGGCTGGAGTGGGAGTTGACCGTACGGTATCTGTTGTCGACCTGTCAACTTTTGCAGAAACGAAAAAAATTGAAGTCGGTCCTAATCCGGGAAAGATACTTGCCGGTCCCGATCATAGTGTATGGGTAGCTACACAAGGAGAACAGATAGAGCAGGGTGACTATAAACTGGTAAAAATAAACTCACAGTCGGATGTTGTAGAAAAAGTTTATGACGAACCGGTAATGGATTTTGCCTTCGATTATAATATCGCCTACCTTTATAATTACGATTATTCGACCGGACAAACCGCATTCAAGGTGTTCGATCTTACTTCAGGTACGGTGTTACGGAGTCAGTTTATTACCGATGGAACAAATATAGAACGCCCGTTCTCCATTCAGGTAAATCCTTATAGCAGCAATGTGTATATAACCGAAGCGTACAATTATCAAGTAGATGGTGATTTGTTATGCTTTACTCCCGAAGGTACACTTATGTTTCGCTTGAGTGGAGTCGGGCTAAATCCGAATACTGTGTTGTTCCGTGATGAGGCTGCCGATGTAGATACTCCGGATAATCCCGATGAATCGGATGAAATGGCTGCTTATGCCGATAAGGTGTTCGATTATGTTCCGGCCCCTACACAATATATGAATACGGTTACGACTGCTTATGCTGAGGGCTTTACAACCAAGCAACAGGTACTGGACTATGCTGCCGAACGACTTCGGAAAAAATCATTGTTGTCGTTAGGGGCATACGGGGGTTATATTGTATTAGGCTTTTCTCAACCGTGCCAAATGTTCCGGGAGAATACGATTTTAAAATTTACGGTAATGCCAACTATAATCCGAATGCTTGGCAGGACCGTCCTGGTGGTAGTGCAGAACCGGGTATTGTACTAGTTTACGAAGAATGAAAACAGTAATGGACTGCCCGATGATGAATGGTACGAACTGGCCGGCAGTGAGTATGGAACAGATACCGAAATACGTGATTACGAGATTACGTATTATCGCCCTGAACCTGAAAATGCTGATGTGCGTTGGACAGATAATCAGGGAAATGAAGGGTATGTGTATCGGAATACTTTTCATCAGCAGTCATCGTATTATCCGCTTTGGGAAGAGAGTGATTGCCTGATTTTCCGTGGAACACGCCTGAAAGATAATGCGGTTCAAGAAAACGGAGTGTGGGTAGGTTATGCTTACGACTGGGGATATGCCGATAATCACCCAAACAGTACGGAGATGTCGAAGTTTAAGATAGATTGGGCTGTAGATGCTCAAGGTAATAAAGTCGCTCTCGATCAGATTGATTTTGTGAAGATATATACGGCTGTCAATCAGTATTGTACTCAGATAGGAGAACTTTCGACAGAGATTACCGGAGTGGAGAATTTACATTATGAGAAATAATCAGTAAACTATATTTTAATCATTTAATTAATTAACGACAGATGAAAAAGTTATTTTTTGTTTTGTACGCATGTTTATGCGTGGGATTGTGGAGTTGTAGTAACGATGATGAACCGACAGTACCTGCAAAGCAGGAAGTGGCAGTTAGCTTCGAAGACAAATTAACGGAACCTAATACATCATTTGCCCCTACTGAAGGTGAAGATTACGGGGACTGGGGATATAAGCTTACATCATTTACTGATAGCAAATCGCTGGTGGAATGTAACAGCTACTTTAGTAATTGGGGCTTTGGTGGCGGATTTACCTATACCAATACTACCGATGTAACTACTCCGGGCTATTCTAATCTCAGCGCGATAACCGGAAAGGGTAAGGATGGCAGTGTATATCTTACTGTAGCTTTGTCGAATCCTACTAAATTGACTAACTTACAGGCTGCTACATATCAGTTCAAGGGAGCTTATATAACTAATACTACTTATGCTTATTTAGCTGTGAAGGATGGTAATGATGGAAGTGGATATGTAAAAGGTCCTTTCGAAGATGGTGATTATTTTACTGTAACTGCAATCGGTCATGCAGTTTCTGGCGAAGAAGTTGGAAGAAGTACCTTCTATCTGGCCGATTATCGTGATGGAAAGAGTTCTGTTGTGAATACTTGGGAGTGGTTCGACTGGACTCCGCTGGCTAATGCTGCATATGTGACTTTCGAAATGGAATCTACCGATACAGGTGATTATGGTATGAATACTCCGAACTATTTCTGTCTGGATGGCATTACATTAGTTGAAAAATAAGGTTTTTTTTCTTAATCATAATGAGGAGGGTAATATTATAAGTGTATTAAGACTCATTTTGAGAAAAGATGTTTTTGTGTTTAATACGCAGGCGACTTATAACACCCAAAGAAAGGATAAGTCAGAATAAAATAATCCTCCGGGAAATTATGGTTTATAACTACAGGGCCTGAAAGAGACGGTTAAGTAACAATCGTATAGATTGAAACTTAAAAGTAAAAAATCTCCTGCTTTTAGTCATATAAATAAATGAAGACTAAAGCAGGAGATTTGTGTGCTGTAACTTATAGGTTATAAGTACGTTTATCTAATTTCTCTATTTTGAATCTTTTTTGCCTTTAAGGGTGTACCATTCTTTGTTCGGTTGGTAGAACAACTGACTTTTAATCAGATTTTCTTTGGCTTTTAAGCTTCAGGTCAAGTTTATTCATGCTAGAATGAAGTCTTGACATCGTTTCTTTTCCGTTTGATTATTGTCATTTGTTGTTTTCAGGCAAATCATCTTCTGGAAAGCGGTTCTGCATAAATATAAGCTATAGGCCAACTGTCATCAATCCGAAGCTGTACGATGCGTGTCTGGTCGGTTTCCCAAATAGCCAGAGGAGTCGCATGGTCATGATGATAATCAAAATCGGCAGTATATGCTTCTGCCAGATCAGGAGAGTTTTTGTCGATGGACGGAGCACCGTATATTCCTGTTATGTAGCGGTAAAGTATATCGGATGATTTTTCGTAGATACCTGCTCGTCTTCTCCGGCAGAATTAAATATATAGAGGTTTCACCCAGGGACACCATTGTCGGACAAATGGTTATAATATGTCAATTCAAAGTCGCTGTTGAACAGGTTTACGGTACCCGTTCTCTTCTGGTCTGGCTCATCAGGAAATTCGTTCCATTTCCAGCCTAAAAAGTCTTTTGTAACAACTTGCAGATTGATAGTTTCACTTCTGAAAGTTTCTTCTTTGTCTTTATATCCTGACAGGTATGTCTTATACTCGCCGGGATAATAAAAGCAGTGACTCCATAAAAAGGTTTTTTCCTGCTGTTCCATGATACGGAATGAGTGAAGATTTTTATCCTTGTCTTCTACTATCCATACTATTGAATCAAACTGATTGGAGATGTCCCACATGGAAACGGTACGATTGAACGAAATAGAGAAAGTAGTCAAATCCAGTAAGTTGCAGGTTGTCTTATCTGCATTCAACTGAAAGGTCAGGCTTCCGTTTTCCGGCGTTTCTGTTTCAGGATTTCCGGTAATTTCGGATAATTCAGTGCTCTTTTCACATCCACATAAGGCGATGAGGCACAGCATAGGTAGTAATATTGCTTTCTTCATACTCATAATGTTGTTACAAATTCATATCTTGTATATTCTGTAAATGAGTTGTCTTTGCTTAGTTCCAGATAAACCTTTTCAGAATCTTTTGAATAATAAAAACGAAAATAGAGGAACAGAGGATCACTGCCATCGGCTGGATTTATTAATAAAGCTCTGTTGGGAAGCAAGATAGACATCGGACCTTGGAAGCTGGCGTATTTGTTATCTTTCTCATAGTAGACAAAGTAATCATCATCGGTTCTTTGGTAAAGTTCGATGGTGGAGAAATTCTCATCTTTTTCGTCGATGATGCCGTCCTGTGAATAGACAGACTTCCATTTGCCATAGAACGGACTGGTATGACTGAATTCTCCGTCGCCTTGTATCGTCAATTTTTCTGCATCCGCCTCACAGATGAGGTTTTTGGTAGCCATATTAGATAGCAGTTGGATACCGTCTTGAGTCCTGAGCCAGGAGTATTTTTGACTTTCCCAAATGCCGGAAGTATTGAAGGTGAAACACTCGGCATTGCCATCAGCGGCAAAAGTATAATAGAAGGTGGAGCCGGTAAAATGGTTGTGTGCATCGGTTGCAAGCCAGGAACCGATAAAAGGACAATCGAGGATATATGACAGTTGAGGACTCTTCAACTGAAGAGTTGCCCCATAAAACAGATAGTCACAATCTTTGATGGATTTGCCGTTGTCGAAATCAATGTACAAATGATTGTTGGAACAGTACCATTCCAGCGTACCGTCGTCATAAGAGCCTTTACCGTCTTTCTCGAAAACAAGTGTTCGGGAGAAATCATTGCCATTATTCGATGCATATTCCCACTTACCTTCCAGTTGCCAATCGTAACTTTTGATCACTTCTTCTACTTCCTCTCCGTCAGGAGTGTTGGCGGGAGTTTCATTGTCGTTGCAGCTTGGCAGACAAAATAGACTGAAACATAGTAGAATACTGCTTAATGCATATTTCATGTTCATACTGTGTGCTTATTAAATTTAGAAATAGGTTAAAGCTAGTTGTGTGATGTTTCTTTTGATTTTATGGGTTTATCGTGAATATTCTTTTCGGTACTACTTCGTTCTTGAATTAGTAAGAATATTTCGTGATTAAATTGCTTCAATACAAAGTTAGCGAAAATGTTCTTCAAGA
>ENA-OQJS01000070-OQJS01000070.1-human-gut-metagenome-genome-assembly--contig:-NODE-70-length-20163-cov-1.670543_pt1 | contig 20163 bp, 16 predicted proteins | sample MGYA00242598_ERZ504764 | MGnify/ENA primary metagenome ERZ504764 (study PRJEB26092, sample SAMD00036368) | human gut metagenome | host: Homo sapiens | study: EMG produced TPA metagenomics assembly of...
TGCTGACTCGAATGGAAAATAGGTGGAAGGATCGGAAACACGTCTTATCCACTTCATCGAAAGATAATATCGTATTCCACTGCATCGTATTCCCGGCTATGCTGAAAGCAGAGGTAGCTATATCTTGCCTGACAACGTTCCAGCCAATGAATTCCTGAATCTGGAAGGTGACAAGATTTCAACATCACGCAACTGGGCAGTATGGTTGCACGAATATCTGCAAGATTTCCCAGGAAAGCAGGATGTATTGCGTTATGTTCTGACAGCCAATGCTCCAGAAACAAAAGATAACGACTTTACATGGAAAGATTTCCAAGGCTCGCAACAATAATGAACTGGTAGCTGTATACGGAAACTTCGTAAACCGTGCGATGGTACTTACTAACAAGTACTTCGATGGTAAAGTTCCTGCTTGTGGTGAATTGAATGATTACGACCGTGATACACTGAAAGAATTTGCTGACGTAAAAGCAGAAGTAGAAAAACTGCTGAATGTCTTTAAGTTCCGTGATGCACAGAAAGAAGCAATGAATCTGGCACGTATCGGAAACAAGTATCTTGCCGATACAGAACCTTGGAAGCTTGCCAAGACAGATATGAACCGTGTTGCTACTATTTTGAACATTTCATTGCAGTTGGTTGCTAACCTGGCAATTGCTTTCGAACCGTTCCTGCCTTTCAGCAGTGAAAAGTTACGTCATATGCTGAATATGGAAAGTTTTGAATGGGAACAACTGGGACGTACCGACTTGTTATCAGAAGGTCATCAGCTCAACAAGCCTGAATTGCTATTCGAAAAAATAGAAGACGAAACAATTCAAGCACAAGTAGACAAATTGCTTGCAACTAAAAAGGCAAACGAAGAAGCTAATTATAAAGCTAATCCAATCAAGCCAACCATTGCATTCGAAGAATTTGAAAAACTTGATATCCGAGTAGGAACTGTATTGGAATGTGAAGTAGTTCCTAAAATGAAGAAACTGCTGAAGTTCAAGATTGCCGACGGTCTGGAGAACCGTACAATCGTGAGCGGCATTGCCCAGCACTACAAACCGGAAGAACTGATAGGTAAGCAAGTCTTATTTATTGCTAACCTTGCTCCACGTCAGTTTAAGAACGGACTGGTCAGTGAAGGTATGATTCTTTCTGCCGAAAACTTCGATGGCTCGCTTGCCGTAACTTCAGTATTGAAAGAAGTAAAACCAGGAAGTGAAGTGAAATAATTCTTCCTTCTGCAATATTAGTAAGCGGAGAATCTCAAATCCTCAAAACTTGAGATTCTTCGCTTTCATTACCACTACACCTATCCACACTAAAACGCTTGTAACACATGCCCGAACAATCACTTAAAGAAAAAACCGCCAAAGGACTTCTGTGGGGTGCGATCAACAACGGAGTTCAGCAAATTCTTGTTCTTGCTTTTGGCATTATTTTAGGGCGATTGCTTTCTCCATCCGAATACGGTATGGTAGGTATGCTTACAATATTTACCCTGATTGGTAACTCGCTACAAGAAAGCGGATTTCGTGCCGCATTGGTTAATCTGAAGGAAATCAGGCATGAGGACTATAACGCTGTATTCTGGTGCAGCACGTTTATCGGAATAGCAGCATACCTGATTTTATTCTTCTGTGCCCCGTTAATAGCTCGTTTTTACGGAGAGCCGGAATTATTGCCATTATCCCGTTATTGCTTTCTCGCCATACCGATAGCCAGCTTAGGAACCGTACAAGGAGCATATCTCTTCCGCAATCTGAAAGTACGACAGCAAGCCATATCAGGAATACTCGCACACATCATATCAGGATGTCTGGGAGTCACATTAGCCTTTTATGGGTTTTCTTATTGGGGTATCGCCACTCAAAGCCTTACTTACCTGATAGTTGTAACTCTCTGCTCCTGGCATTTTTCATCATGGCGTCCAACATTGCATATCGATTTCAGTCCGCTGAAACCTCTTTTTTCATTCAGCAGCAAAATTTTGATAACTAACATTGCCAATCAGATAAACAACAACATCCTATCGGTTGTACTAGGTAAATTCTTTACTTCGCAATCAGTCGGAAACTATAATCAGGCCAATAAATGGAATGCAACAGGGCATCAGTTTATCACAGGCATGCTAAACAGTGTGGCACAACCTATATTAGTAAAGGTGCGCGACGACCAGGAACGAGAATTACGGGTTTTCCGGAAAATACTCCGGTTCGTAGCTTTCATAGCTTTCCCTGCCATGTTTGGCTTATCAACGGTTACACGTGAACTTATTCTTATCACGGTAGGAGAAAAATGGACAGGCAGTATTTCTCTGATGCAACTATTATGCATAGGAGGAGCTTTCATCCCTATCAGCACACTGTTTTCAAATCTTATTATCAGTCAAGGGAAATCAAACATCTATATGTGGAATATCATATCACAAGTAGTTCTACAGCTGATAACAGTACTCTGCATCATCATGATGAAAGGCAGTATACAAACAATGGTGATAGTTTATGTATGTATCAATATCATATGGCTGTTTGTCTGGCGCACCTATGCCCATCGATTCATCGGTCTTAAGTTTCGTATGCTCATGTCCGACTTGCTTCCTTTCATGTTACCAGCTATTATTGCCTGCTGTATTGGAGGAATAGCAGCTTCATTGATTGGAGGACATATCATTGTGACTTTTATCATTAAGATATTAGTAGCTGCAATCTGCTACATGGGAATTATGAAACTAAGCAATGCAGAAATCATGCATGAATGTATCAATTACTTGCTAAAGAAAAAAGTATCATGAAAGGTAAACTGTATATCGTCAGTGCTCCGCGATTTATCTTCGACGGACTCACTCCCGACAGGCAAGAGAGAATCGTATATCTTCCCGACTTTTTAAGTTTCCCGAAAACTCGCTTCAAGCAACTGACAAGAGCATTACTTGTCGGACGTATACACTTGCCTAAGAAAATACTATATACCTGGTTTCAGAAAGAATATCTGGACCAGATGCTTCAGACCAAAGCAGGTGATGCCATTCTGATATATGAGGGATGTAATGTAAATGTATTGAAGGCAATCCGTTCTTTAATACCATCCGGAGTACCATGCCATATTTATTATTGCAATCCGATTCATACTACGTTCAAAAATCCATCAGAAGATTTAAAGAAAATACAGCAACTGGGATATGAACTCAGTACATTCGATCCGAAAGATGCAGAACGGTACAATATCAAATTCGCTAACCAGTATTTCAGATATCCGGCAGAAGATATACCAAAAGAACCAACTTCCGACTGTTTTTTCTGTGGCTTAGCTAAAAACCGCATCCATGAATTACAGGCATTAAAAGAGCTGCTGGAAACAAACGCATTAACATGCAACTTTATTATACCCGAAACAGCTAAAGAAGGAATTTCATATGCAGAATATCTGAAGCAACTGTCGCTATCACGCTGCGTGATAGATATTAACCAATCCAATCAAACAGGTCTGACCCGACGTCCGCTAGAAGCTTTGTTTTATAATAAGAAGCTGATAACAAACAATGCAGATATCCGGCGATACAACTTCTATAATCCAAAAAATATATTTATTTTTGGGATAGACTCAACCGAATTTCTCAAAGAGTTCGTAAAAAGTCCTGTTGACAAAATACCCGAACAGATACGACAGCAATACGATATTAATACATGGATTGACCAATATTTACCTTGAAAGCCATGCATACACCAGTTAACTATATAACAACCTGGTTCTACAAAGAATCGAAAGAAGAAGCCAGTTTCTACCCCCAACTGGGACAGAAAGGAAGTTCCTCACTTGTACACTCCATTTACATGCAGATACAAGTACCTTTCTTCGTAACGTTCAAGCATTATAATCCAGATGCCCAATTTATCTTCTTCACCAATTTAAATCAGAAAGAGTTGCCCGACTATCTCATCCGGCTTTTCCATAAACTGAATGTAGAGGTCGTAACATTACCCTATACATGCAAACCACCTAAAGACTGGTATCCGGCATGGCAGAACCAGTTTTACTTGTACGATATTCTGAAGTACATGGACGGCCGGATGCTAGAAAATGATACATTACTCATCAGTGATGCCGATTGCTTGTGCCGTACACCTTTGAATACGCTCTTCGATGCTGTCCGTAAAGATGGAAGTGCACTTTATGAATTCATTACCGACAGAACATACTCCATCAACGGTATTACACTTCCCCAGATGGAAGAGGTATACCAGTCGTGCTACGGCAAGGAGGCAACAAGCTCTATCACGTATTATGGAGGGGAGTTCGTTGCCTTACGCAAAGATATAATCAGCAAAATAAATATCGCTTATCCTCAACTGTGGGCATTCAATCTGGAATACGGAAAACAACATCCGTTCAAGCTGAATGAAGAAGCCCATATATTGAGTTTACTTGCCGAACATTTGAACATACGGAACACAACGGCAAACCGATATGTGAAACGTATGTGGACTACTCCTCATTTCAACAACGTGCAACCCGGCGACGAAAACTATCCGGTATGGCATTTGCCATATGAGAAAAAGCGGGGATTATACTACCTGTACAGATTGATAGGAGAAAAGAGTGAAATAACAGATGAAGCCGATTTCTGGGAAAAAGCAGGAAAATATACAGGCATTCCTCATATCAGTCTGAAGAAAAAAGTAAAAGACCGTCTTACCACATTATGGATGAAATTCAAATAATTTATCACGATAAACGACCAGCATGATGAAAATCCTGACAATCATTGTTTCATATAATTTCGAAAAATGGATAGAGCGATGTTTAGGCAGCTTGAAAGCATCATCACATCCTACCGATATTATCGTGATAGACAACTGTTCGAATGACCGGACGGTAGAGATTATTAAAACCCAATATACTTATGTAAGACTGATAGAAAACCATGCCAATTTAGGATTCGGCAAGGCTAATAATATCGGTATGCAGCTTGCATTAAGGGAAGGATATGATGCAGTTTTTCTGCTGAACCAAGACGCATGGATAGGAAGTGATACGCTTGCGACACTGGCAGAACAGTCTGTAAAGCATCCTGAGTTTGGCATTCTTTCTCCCGTACATTTAAACGGAAGCGGAGAAGAACTCGACAAAGGGTTTGCTTCATACGCTCAGCTCGCAAGCATCAATAACATTCCCCACAGACATGAGCCCATATCATGCCCGTTCATCAATGCTGCTTTTTGGTTTATTCCAGTCAGCACTTTACAGCGGACTGGAGGATTTTCTCCTCTCTTCTACACTACGGAGAAGATAAAGATTATGTAAACCGCCTGCACTTCCATCAATATAAGATAGGCTATATTCCGACCATATATGGTTGTCACGACAGAGAATTCCGCAAAGTTTCTTTCGAAGGATTCTTGCGTGCGGAACGTGTCTATCTGCTTTCAGAATATGCCAATATCAATTATCGCTTCACACAAGCATTTGCTTACGGTATTTTGGCAGGAATCAAGAAACTTACAATAGCCCTTTTAAAAGGACATATCAAATATGCCAAAGGATATGCTTCTACCGTTTTCAGTTTACTCAAACAGAGTAAAGCTGTAATTCAAGTTCGTAAGCAAACCAAACAAATTCACGCCAGTTATCTTTAAACCATGACATACGCACCTATTCTGTTATTCGTCTACAACCGTCCGGAACATACCCGACAGGTTGTTTCTTCTCTGCTACGCAACAAAGAAGCAGCAGACAGCCCTTTATTTATCTATGCCGACCAAAGCAAAAACCCTGAAAGTGATGCTGCTGTACAAGAGGTACGCCGATATATTCATAGTATCAGCGGATTTAAAACAATAACCATTATCGAACGTGAAACGAACTGGGGACTCGCACGCAACATCATCGATGGGGTAACAACACAAGTCAATCACTTCGGAAGGGTTATTGTACTGGAAGATGACTTGATAGTAGCTCCCTATTTTCTGAAATTTATGAATGATGCACTAGAGGTTTATAAGGACGAACAGCGGGTGGGACATATTCAGGCATGTGACTTTACAAAAGACATATCACTGCCTGATACTTTCCTTATCAAGTGGACAGGCAGCTGGGGATGGGCAACATGGAGCCGGGCATGGAAGCATTTCAACCCTGACGGCAAAGAACTGCTTGCACAACTGGAGGCACGTAACCTGACACGATACTTCGACTTTAACGGCAATTACCCTTTCACTCGAATGCTATGCCGGCAAATAGAAGGGAAAAATAACTCTTGGGCTATCCGCTGGAACGCCAGCCTTTTTCTAGCTGATATCTTATCGTTGAATGTAGGGAAATCACTGATACAAAATACCGGATTCGACGGAAGTGGAACAAACTGTGGTGGAGGTGGTCTGTACGACTCCACTCTATGGCAACAACCTCTTCCTGTAACACTTATTTCCCCGACAGAAGAAAATCAGACAGCACGAAAGGTATTCGAAAGATACTATCACCGGACAAATTGTTTCTGGGCAAAAGCAATTCGACGTATCAAACGCACGTTAAAGGGAGATTTTGGCGCCTGATTCGGAAGAAAAAAAAATAAAATGAATTACCTTTGCACAAAATTCAGGAAGCAATGAGAGTATTAATCATCAATACTTCCGAGCGAATCGGAGGGGCAGCGATAGCGGCAAATCGTTTAATGGAGGCACTCAAAGGCAAAGGTATAAAAGCCAAAATGCTGGTGCGCGACAAACAGACAGATCAGGTTACAGTCGTACCAACTGAAAAAATCATGGAGACATATCTGGCAGTTTGTTTGGGAACGTGTAATTATCTGGAAAGCAAACCATTTCAAAAAGCACAACCTTTTTGCTGTTGATATTGCCAGCATGGGAACGGATATCACTTCATTGCCGGAATTTCAGCAAGCCGATGTCATACATTTACATTGGATCAACCAAGGAATGCTTTCGCTGAAAGATATACAGAAAATCATTGATTCCGGAAAACCGGTCGTATGGACCATGCACGATATGTGGCCTATCACGGGCATCTGTCACCACGCACAAGACTGTACAAAGTATCAGACTCAGTGTCATACTTGTCCGTTGCTCTATAAAGGCTCCAAGCACGACCTCTCATATCAGGTTTTCCTGAAAAAACAGAAACTATACAAAAAAGCCAATATAACGTTCGTTGCTTGCAGCCAATGGCTCGAAGAACTTGCCAGACATAGTGTACTGGCTTTGGGACATTCGGTTACCAATATACCTAACCCCATTAATACCAACCTTTTCCGTCCGTTAAACAAAACACAGGTACGTAAGAACCTGAATTTACCGACTGACAAGAAACTACTTTTGTTCAGCTCGATGAAAATAACCGACCCGAAGAAAGGTATAGATTATCTGGTAGAAGCATGCAAGCTGATCCAGCAACAGCATCCTGATTTCTGCAGTTCACTGGGAGTAGTAGTCGTCGGAAAAGAGTCACAACAATATGCCGATCTTTTTCCCTTCCCCATCTATTGCCTGAGTTATGTAGGAAACGAAAAAGAACTGGTAAACATTTACAATGCTGTCGATTTGTTCGTAACACCTTCGCTACAGGAAAATCTGCCTAACACGATTGTAGAAGCAATGTCGTGCGGCATTCCATGTGTAGGATTTAACATTGGCGGCATTCCGCAAATGATTGACCACCTGCACAACGGCTATGTAGCCCAATACAAATCATCAGAAGACCTCGCCAATGGTATATGCTGGTCGCTGAATGAAGGAGATTATGCAAGCCTCAGCGAAGAGGCACGGCGAAAGGCTGTAGATACATATTCAGAACAGATTGTCGCCATGAAATATATCAAGATTTACAACCATATTACAGGGGAAAATGCATAATATCACACATCTGCATCCGAAGTTTTCCATTATTACTGTAACCTATAATGCCGAAAACGTTCTGGAGGATACTATTCAAAGTGTCATAACCCAGACTTATAAAAATGTAGAATATATCATCGTAGACGGCAAATCGACCGACAAGACAATGGAAATAGTCGGCCGATACAAGGAACATATCCATACAGTTGTAAGCGAACGCGATAAAGGATTATATGATGCCATGAACAAAGGCATAGCCTTAGCCACGGGAGATTATGTATGTTTTCTGAATGCCGGCGACGAACTGCATGAAGATGATACCTTACAGTTGATGGTGCATTCACTGGCAGGACTTAACGAACTGCCGGACGTAATATACGGAGAAACAGCCATCGTGGATGAAGAAGGACATTTCTTACGGATGCGGAGACTTTCTGCTCCTGAACAACTTACATGGAAAAGTTTCCGTGAAGGTATGCTGGTCTGTCATCAAGCTTTCTTTGCCCGTCGTGACCGCGCAGTCAAATACGATTTGCACTATCGTTTCTCTGCCGACTTCGACTGGTGCATCCGTATCATGAAACAAAGTAAGATACTTCATAATACTCACCTTACTTTAATAGACTACCTGAACGAAGGGATGACTACACGCAACCACAAGGCATCGCTGAAAGAACGCTTTCGCATTATGTGCAAACACTACGGATATGTATCAACTGTCATGAGACATCTATGGTTTGCATTGCGACTGATACTTCACAAATAATAACGATGTTTCTTTTCATGGTCCAGTAAAAAACACTACATTGCGATACAGAAACTATAAACTTATCGCAATAATGAAACAACTTGTCCTAATTTTGTTCTTTTTATGTACTATATGTACAGAATTATCCGCGCAGAAAAATATCACTAGTCTTAGTCCGACTATCAACATCAAAGGAGTAAGTAAAAGAAGATATCAGAGAGATAAAAGCCGGCACTCCTTTTACTCTCCAGCGCTTTGTAAAACTGACACAATACCAACCAAGCGACCCCAATTACCGGCAAGCAGTATTGATTGTCAACGGACAACAACAAGGTGTCGGCCTCAACGATATGTATAAGCTGGAGTTTACTCCTACCGATCCGAACACGTTCTGGTTGGCCGCACAGATCAACTCCAGACTGGTACAGTATTACGAAACCAAAGGACTTCAGGAAACCATGAGAAAAGAAATGGAAAATGAAGCCAACACCTATCTCGACGAGTTGGAAAAAGCAGGAATGATTTATGAGGACGCTGCCATGGAAGACTACGTACACTGTATCATGTTGAGTATGATTCCCAAAGAATTCATAGCCGAACGATATGGAATGCCTTATATACGTATACTGAAATCTCCCAATCCAGATATCTTGATGCTAAGCAATAATTGTATGCTGGTTTCAAGCGGATTGCTTACACTGCTCGATACGGAAGATGAATTATTTGGCATGCTTGCCAGAGAAACAGCACATTATGTTCTCGACCATGCTGTAATAACCGTCAACAAAATATCAACCGCGCCAATCGGGCTGCCTTCTGGGGTGGTGTAGCCGATGTTGCAGGCCTGGCCATCGAAGCTGCGCTTTACAACAAATATGAAAACTATGTACCAGGAGCTATCTTTACAACCAATGCCATTGTACAGACACTGGTCAATTATGATATATACAACCGCATGGGACTGGATTATTCCAAACAACAGGAAAAGGAGGCCGATGACGTTGCTGTCCAGTTTATGCAATTCATGAAAAAAGATCCTTCCGCGCTGATTTCAGCACAGAATAAAATCCTGCAATATTATCTGGAAATAAAGGATAAAAGCGTATTGGAAAAATACGGTATATATAGCAGTCTGGAAGAAAGACTTACCAGATTGCAGAAAAAATACCCACTAAAGGAAACGGGAAAAGATCCTATCTACCTGAAACGTACAAGCGGATTGATCAGCTTCTCTGCAGCCATGATGGAATACAATCGGGATTATATACAGGCCATGAAGTTAGCCAAGAAAATATAAATAACAAGATGGTTCATCCGATGACTATGTAGTCATGGCAAAGTGTATCATGAAACAAGATAACAGTGCAGAAAGCAACCTGAACAGTTGGGAAATGCTGAAGAAAGCCGAATCACTGGGTGAGTTTTCTAATGTGAATATCTCAAAACAGAAGATTCTCTTATTGTTGCGCGACAATAAACAAAAAGATGCCGTTGCCGAAGTCAATCAATACATCCAAATGTTGAATGATATCAAACAGACTCCTCATAGTGAAACCGATGAACTATGGCTGGCAAAAGAATACCATTGGGCTACCACGTTGATGAAACAGTTATATATTCTGTAATTCTCTCAAATAAAAGATTACTACAAGAAAAATTCAATCAGCATAATAACAAGAAAATATCAGCATGTTTTCCTCCAAACATGCTGATATTTTTTTATTTTTCGTACAAATATTTTTCAGAAGAAAAGGAAGAGTTTTCAGAGAGCTCTTCGAGAGAAAATAATATGCCCTTTACTTCTTTATACAAACTCAATAGTATAAAAAGTAAAGGGCATATCTTATGTTAGTCTGACAAACATTTATATCAGACAAGCGGTGTCATACTTATTCTTTTCTTCGTTTACGAAGCTGCAAGACGACAGCAATAACTGCTACAACAGCCAATATTCCCAAAGCAACAAACGCAACAGTTTCGGTAACATGCAATGATTTCGGATCGAAAACAAAACGTACTGTATGTTTACCGGCCGGAACATTCATTGCACGAAGAATATAGTCGGCACGTCCGTGAACTGTTTCCTTATCGTCTATGTAAGATCCCCAACCCGGATAATAGATTTCAGAAAATACTACTACTCCACCCTTCTGAGAATTAACTTCATAAACCAGTTCATTCGGTTCATAACTTTTCAGAACAACTGTACTCAAGCTGTCTTTTCCTGCTCCCGAATCTTTTACAGCTTCGGCAAAGCGTTTGTCTACTACAGCCACTTTGGCAGGATCAATCTGATGAATAGCCTCTACTTCTTCGTTGGCATTGTTCACATACTGAACCTTATCTACAAACCAAGCGTTGCCCAAGGCATACGGATTGAATATAGGAGCTGTAGAACCACCCTGAAGCGGGAAAATAAAGTAACGGGTATTCAACATGTTCAGTACAGGGAAATGAACGGGATCTACCTTTGTCATATCTCCACCTGCTGCCGGAAGTTCTTTAAACAAGGCAGTCATTTCACCCTGGATATGCTCTTCTATCATTTCCTGATAACGGCGCAACTTGGCTGCGTGATAACCTCCGATACTCTTATGCCAGTACGAAGTCTGGTTTTCATTAAATGTATTGCTAGCCAGATTCAGTACACGATAATCGAGTGTCTTGTCTTCCAGAATCTTCTTATCCGTTTCCGAAGGTTGCAGGAAAGGCTGCATCTCTGTTCCTTTAGCCACAAACTGTTCGTCGTACAAATAACGCTTATTCACGCTCCACATATCTACCAGACACAATATAGTCAGCGTAGCGACAAGCAACCCGGCTTTCAGTTTTCCGGCACAATAAGCCCAAAGTAATGCCACACCAATCAATATGATAACAAAACTTCTCCAAGCATCCGACGTAAAGATAGCTACACGCATATCTTCCAGGTTCATCAGGATCGGAGCAAGCTGTTCTGCCGGAATAGCGTTTTGCAAAGCGCTCATTTCCATGCTCGAAACATACGACGGGAAGAATACACGCGGAGCAACAGCAAACAACAAGGCCAGTCCGCCTGTCAATCCCAGACTGATATAAAAAGCTTTTGCTTTTTCTTTTAATACAGAAGGATGTTCAATCACTTCCTTCAATGCCATGATAGCCAACAACGGAATGGTAAATTCTGCTATTACAAGAATAGATGATACAGCACGGAACTTATTGTACATCGGGATATAATCGATAAAGAAATCGGTCAGTCCCATGAAATTCTTTCCCCACGATAGTAAAATAGAGAACAGTGTACCGCCCAGCAAAGCCCATTTCATCGGACCTTTTACTATAAAGCAGCCCATAATAAACAGGAACATTACGAAAGCTCCCACATATACCGGTCCCGAAGTTCCAGGCTGTTCACCCCAGTACTGCCCTATCTGACTGTACAGTCCCATGTATGTCGGATCTGCTTTCTTCATAGCCGTTTCATTCTGTGAAAGAGGAACAGATGCCCCACCCTTTACATTAGGAACAAGCAATGAAAAAGTTTCTCCTATACCATAGCTCCACTGAGTAATATAATCACGCTCCAGTCCACTTCCGGTCTGATTGGCAGAGTGTTCTTTTACCAGTTCACTCTTTCCGCGCATACTTTCCTTACTGTACTGATATGTATGATATATATTCGACAGATTCACACATATTCCCAATATTCCGGCAACAACCAATACTCCAGTCGATTTCAAGAATTGCGGAAAACGTTTCTCCTTCCATGCCGAAACACCATAGGCTATTGCAATGAACAGCATGACAAAAAGGAAATAGTAAGTCATCTGCACATGGTTTGACACGATTTGTAAAGCAACAAACAATGCAGTCAGCAAACCACCCCACAAATATTTTCCTCTATATATCAAAACCATACCTGCGATAGTAGGCGGTATATAAGCAAGCGTTACAAACTTCCAGATATGTCCGGCAGCAATAATAATAAAGAAATAAGAAGAAAAAGCCCAGATAATAGCTCCCAGAGCAGATAGCCAGACTTTAAAATTGAATGCACGAAGCAGGATGTAAAAACCCAGCAGCATGATAAAAATATATCCGGCATAGGTAGGAAGAAACAGCCGGTAGATTTCCTGAACAAAGTTCAATGTACGACTCGACTCATATCCCGGAGCCAGCTGATAAGTCGGCATACCGCTAAACAATGAGTTTGTCCATCGGGTAGCCTTACCATGCTTTTCATAGTATTCCTGATGTTCTCTTCCCGCTCCGATACCTGCTACAGCATCATGTTGTGCCAGGATACGTCCCTCGGTAATAGCCGGAAAGAAATAGGCGACTGATATAATTGCAAAGAGTACAATCGCCACAATATCAGGGACAAGTTTCTTTAATTGATTCATACAGAAATAGTTTATTAATTAATGTTTTCAGGCAGCAAAGATAACACAATAGTCCATGAAAAATAGTAACTTTGCCATCGAAAATCATAAAAATAATATGAAAATAGGAATCATAACCGCCATGTCTTCAGAGCAGAAGCAACTGGCAAACCAACTGAGAGACAAGACAGAATGTACCAAAGGTCCCTTTAACTACATTGAAGGAACAATCAAGAACAATACAATCATACTGATGCAATGCGGTATCGGTAAAGTAAATGCTGCCGCCGGAGCAGTAGAGCTTATCCGCAATTTTGAACCTGACTGCATTATCAGTACAGGAGTAGCCGGAGGCATTGATTCTTGCCTTAAAGTCATGGATGTAGTAGCAAGCCGACAGATTGTGTATCACGATGTATGGTGTGGCGAAGGAAATGCTTACGGACAAATTCAAGGACTTCCGACTTTTTTCGACGGTAATGAAACACTTTACGACTGTGCTCTGTCGCTTGATACAGAAACAGCCATCCACGGTGGACTAATCTGTAGCGGTGATAAGTTCATTACAGATCGCAGTGAACTGGAAACAATCAAGGGAAACTTCCCCGAAGGTCTTGCAGTAGACATGGAATCTGCTGCGATTGCCCAAGTTTGCTACCTGTACAAAGTACCTTTCATCAGCTTCCGCATTATCAGTGACACTCCGGGAGCAGACAAACATTTCGAACAGTACCAGAATTTCTGGGGAGAAATGGCCGACCGTTCATTCCATGTTACTGAAACATTCTTAAAGGCTTTGCCAAACAAATTATAATAAAAGACAAGAAGATTATGAAGAAAATCCCAAGTTTTACTGTCGATCATATCCGTCTGTTACGCGGTATTTATGTATCACGCAAAGATACGGTAGGAAACGAAATCGTAACAACATTCGATATCCGTATGAAGGAGCCGAACCGTGAGCCTTGCCTCAGTCCATCGGCCATCCACACCATGGAACATCTGGCTGCAACTTTCCTGCGCAATCATCCTGTATGGGCCGACAAAATTATCTACTGGGGCCCGATGGGTTGCCTTACTGGCAACTATCTGGTTGTAAAAGGTGATCTTGAATCGAAAGATATCCTTCCATTGATGCAGGAAACCTTCCGCTTCATTGCCGGTTATGAAGGTGATGTACCCGGAGCCAGCGCTAAAGATTGTGGCAACTATCTGATGATGAATCTTCCGATGGCCCGCTGGGAAGCTGCAAAATATCTTCACGAAGTATTAGAGAATATTACCGAAGCACAACTTCAGTATCCGGAATAAAATAGATAATAAAAAAAAGAAACTCCCTTATATTTGATCATTAATGATAATATACAATCAAATATAAGGGAGTTTTTAGTTACCTAATTTAAGAAGAAACTCAAATTAGGTAACTAGAAGGTTTAATTAGCCCACCAGCGCGGATCTCCAGCAACACCTTCACCGTCAAATTTCAGTTCTGGTTTAAAACGGAAATCACCATTGGTAGGATCGATAAACAGATCATCGCTTGTGTATTCCAAACTAATGGCATCATTAAATTCTCTACTATCAATTACCATATCAGATGTCACATAACAACCAGCATAACTTAGCCAACCGGAATAATCACTATTACCTGAATTAACTTTACTTCCTCCATTAGGACCAGAGAAAATACAATTAGTGATAGTAATCATCTTAGGTTGCTTTTCTAAACGGAACATCTTAGGAATACCTGTTTCATTATTATAAAAGGTACAGTTAGAGAACTCAAATTCAGATAAAGCTACACGCAGGTCAATAATCTGATTGCCGATTTCCCATAATGTACAGTCTGTTATAGAAATGGAACTTAACGTTCCAGCTTTCCCTATATTCAATAAACCATATCCACTTAAGCCAATATTCTTTAATATACAATTATCAATATTTATACTTTCAGCCATTGCGTCATTAGAATTCATTCGAATAATGCTACGAGGAACTTCACGAACTGTACATCCAGTAAAACTGATATTCGTAAAGCAATTACCATTACCTATTTCGACAAGGAATTGTGATCCTCCATTACTTAATACATCCATATACTGAACATAGAAGTTACCCATTGGAGCAGAGAAAGTAAACTTACTCATTTCCAAAACAGGATTTATTCCATTCACAATATTACCTGATAAATAAATATTCTTGATTCCTTCAGGAATAATTATTTCATCAGCCTTGTAAACCAACCCTCCCTCAAAAGCAAGAGTCACATCTACAGGTGCTTCAACTGTACCAGCAACGTTAGCTAAAACTATATTAATATCATCTTGAGGAGTGACATTAATCAAGGTTGAAGTAGATGAGCCTAAAGTTCGGAAAGTATACGTGCCTCGTAAGATTCCATCATTTAATATTTGAGCAATATAATTAGTTCCAATTTGCAAATCAGAGATAACTAATTGCCCATTCTGTAATTCGGTATCTGTCAATTGATGATCTTCAATCCAAAGAGTATCCGTATCAAGTTCAGGTTCATCATTTTGTATTAATTGGCCATACTTAATATTTGTTGCTTCCTTTTCAATATTCCACTGCAATGTAGCACTAGTAATTCCTGGAACAACCTTAGTAAAGATTTGCTCAGCAGGTGTATCAAAGCAAAGAGCTGTCCATCCAGACTCTTTACCAGTAAGATCATCCACACCTTTCACTCTAATTGAATAACGGCTAGTACCATGAAGATCTTCAAATAATAAACGATATTCGGTAGCTGTTACTGTACTTTCCTCTTTATAAGCGGTCAGTGTATCAACTAATGCCGTTTCAGTACGTACAATATTATTAAAAAGAAGCTGTCTCCCTCACTAAATTCAAATACATATTTGGTAGCATCTATAACCCCTGTAAAACTAACAATTACAGATGTAGGCCTTTCCTCCACTATATCAAAATGAATAGGACGATACATATTATCATAATTCGGGTCATATCCCCAGTTATTAGGGTCTTCACAAGAAACAATCAAAAGATTGAGCAGGCCCAATAAAATCAATAACCTATTTAGTTTCATAATTCTCAATTTTAATAAAACAAGTATCAATATCCATACGAATTGGACAAACATCCATTCGATTTATAAACATCTTCATAATAAATAGGATAAAGATGGCGATAATTACATTTGCCATTTCCCATCTGACTTATATTCTTTAAAATATAATCTTGAATCTGTGCTCCCCATTGTAGTTCTTGTAACAATCCAGTATAATCATAGGATGCACGTAATCCAGATGCACAAGCACACACTTTAGCTGAGTTCTGAATTAAAGTTTTTGCTGCACTCTCATCTTTGCGTTCCCAATAGTTTCCGGGGAACCAGCGTATTTCTCGATAAATCTTAGGATTCGGATTGGCATTTCGATTCATATAGAAATTAACAGAAGACCAGTCAATAAGCTCACCATTTAAATTGCTTCCTTCATAAGTATAATATAATACTTGCGGAAAATCACTTGGGTTATAAGTTTTATCAAAAATCTGCACGGTCTTTGTACCATCCATCATATATAGCATAGCCTTCTTCATATCTTCGATTTTACTATCCAATAATCCCCAACGTACTAAATCTAATTTACGGATACCTTCACCTCCAAATTCCCAAGCACGTTCATTAACTATGGCTTCAAAGAAATCTGAATCATATGATGAAACTTGTGGAGAATCAGCTCCAAATGCACGTTGACGTACAGCTTCCAAAGCCTGACGAGGACTGATTCCGGCTACTGAATTTATCATATCGGCACTACCATTCAATGCATAACCAGCTTCCGCAAACATTAACAGCACATCAGAATAGCGCATAATAATCCAATTTATACCGGTCGGAGTTCGACTAGTTGCAGTAGCTGCAATACTGCGGTAAGTGTCAGAAGTCCACCAAAAACTCCATTTACCTAAACGCACATTCATTATATCATTATTCATTATTTCACGGTTGCCACCATCCACATCCGAATCTTTTTTATAAGTAGGCCAATAACATGCATAGTCACGACGCTTATCAGCTCTATCGAATGAATAGAAATAATAAGCATTCGTACTTACATAAGTACCACCGAATCCACGTTGTCCATAACCTATATTTCCATCCATGGCACGTCCCATCAGTGTTCCTATATCCCCACTATATCCAACACCATTAGCAACTTCAAATAAATTCTCGTTATATGCATTATAACCTAACCCACAAACTGTTTTCCATATATCTCCATAATCGGGGTCCAATGCATGAGGATTCTCTGGATCTGCAATCAACTCTGCACACTGCTGCTCAGCAATTTCATAATAATCACGCCAGTTTTTAGGACGTCCTACATAAAAACCGTTTGTTTCTTCCATCCCAGGATTACCTTCAATGTTAGGATAATGTTCTACATTCGTATCATCAAAAGCATTTCCATCACGTACAGACCAACCACCTGCAAACAAAGCAATACGTGCCAATAAACCTTTTGCAAAACCTTTAGTTACACGTTCACTATTATAATCTGAAGTTCCCATCCAAGGCAAATAGTTTATCGCTTCTTTCATTTCTTTTATTATACAAGAATAGATACTGTCACGATCAGTCTTTCCCATATACACATTCGAAAGATCAGAATTAGACATACCTTCTTTATAAGGAACATCTCCATAGCGACGTACCAATTCAAAATAAGCTAATGAACGCAGCACCAAGGCCTCACCTAAATATCCCTGTAAAGTCTTAGATTCAGATAACTTAGTAGATTTACGTAAACCATCAACTGTAGTACTTGCTAATTCTGCCATTTTAAAAATACCTTCCCATTTTGTATTTTCCAAATACCAATTACACCAATAATTAGCAATACCATTATCTGCCCCTGCAGTAGAAGGATCTTTTTGATAGCCACTAGCCAATTCTATATCAGAGACACCTTGCCAATTGACAGACATTTTTTGTCCGTACACATAACTATCACACAGTTGAGAATAAATACCCATTATAGCTGACCGTGTCATACCCTCATTCTCATAAATAACCTCTCCTGTCTGTTCCGACAAAGATTCTGTATCTAGGAAATCACTACATGAAGCCATACACAGGCATCCAAATAGTAATATTATTGATTTATATTTTTTCATTATTCTATTTTTATTTAAAATGTTACATTTACTCCTACTATATAAGAACGTGATTTGGGATAAGCTGAATAATCAAATCCCATAACCATCTTATTAGAACTTGTATTCACTTCCGGATCTTGTCCACTGTATCCTGTAATACACAACAAATTACTACCTGTAGCATACAATCGTAAATTACGTACTCCAAACTTTCGAGTTAAATTTTGAGGAAACGTATAACCAAGTGTTAATGTTCCTAGACGTAAGAAAGAACCATCTTCTATTGCCCAATCTGTCATAATCGAGTTATTCATCAAAGGATGCCAGATTGTAGCATTTGCATTAAGTTCTTGTAAACGAACAGGATCTGCATGTGCACCATAATAGATATTATATCCAGTTTCCGGATCAATTGTAGCAAAACGATTTGCCAGACTCATTTCCGAACTCATATTTTGATAACGTTTTGAACCAACAAACGAGGTGTAATCTATTTTATTAGCATTGAACACATCATTTCCATAAGACCAGTTAAATAAAGCAGTGAGGTCAAATCCCTTCCATCCTGCTGAAATACCAAAACCTCCAGTATGTTTAGGTAATGCATGACCTATTACCTGACGATCGTTATCTGCATCAAGATGCCCATCTCCATTTAAGTCTTTTAATTTCAAATGACCTGGACCAAAATACTGACCACTATTAGTTAACAGTTCTTCTGTCACATCGGGCACTCCTTCTTTTAAAACCCAACGCTGAGTTGTTTCGTCAAAATTAAAATCATCAAAAGTATACATACCGTCACAAACATAGCCATACATCAAACCAACTTCCTGTCCAACAAATACACGATAATTATCACTACCAACTTCTACTTTATCACCTTTAATAATCATTTCAGTATCCTCTGAGCCATAAAGCGCATCTACTCTATTTTTATTGAAAGCTATATTAAAATTAAAATCTAAAAAGAAATCTTTCTTATTTATTAAATTGGTATTCAATGAAAGTTCGACACCACGGTTTGTAGTCTGTCCTAAATTCTGATATTGAGTTCGATAACCAGAAACAGAAGGCAGCTGTATCTCCATGATCAAATCCTTTGTTACATCATTATAAAAATCGAAAGTAACATTTAATCTATTCCAAAAAGTCATATCCAATCCAAGATTGGTAGAATACTTTGACTCCCAGGTTAAATTTTCGTTACGCAAACGAGTTGATGGCTGCAAGCTGCTTTGTCCTATTTCATTCTGATAATAAAGATTTTTTGTATTAGTTACAGGGCTATAAGTCTGACGCCAATAAGATCCTACACGAGCATTACCAGACTTACCATAACTAGCACGCAATTTTAAGTTATTAAACCAGTTCCGAACAGAATCCATAAACTTCTCGTCACTAATTCGCCATGCTAACGAACCAGCAGGAAAAATTCCCCATTTATTACCTGGAGCAAAAACATTTGTACCATCCGAACGTAATGTAAAAGTCAAATAATAGCGGTCATTAAAAATGTAATTTAAACGTCCAAAATAAGACATGCTACGACTAGGTTCCTCAATAGTAGTATAAGTCGGTTCAGAAGTACCGTTATTCCACATTGCTAGAATATTATCTACTGTATAATCTGCAGGATAATAATCTGCATTTATTTCCATTTCATCACGTTGAGAATGTTTAGCTTCCCAACCTGCCATAATACCAAATCTATGTTTCTTCTGAATATCAAATTTATAATTCAATATAGTACGTAATGCCCAGTTATTTCCATTCCAATACTGACGTCGAGCAACAGGCTGTCCTGCCTTACTATTAGCTTCACCTGTATTTGCTAACCAAATATTATCCGTACGATCATAAGAATAACCATATGTACCTTCTGCACGCCACTCCAAACCTTTGATAATATTCCAAATTAAAGCTACATTATAGTTATTGTTAATAGTTCGTTAAAAATTCGCCAAGCCTAAGCGGCTCTGGCAGTAAATAAAATGAGTTCTTTGAAAAGTTTGTCAATAACTTGCATGTCTGGGTTAATCCCGAACACGCAAATAAATCGTTC
>ENA-OQJS01000071-OQJS01000071.1-human-gut-metagenome-genome-assembly--contig:-NODE-71-length-20020-cov-1.080531_pt1 | contig 20020 bp, 27 predicted proteins | sample MGYA00242598_ERZ504764 | MGnify/ENA primary metagenome ERZ504764 (study PRJEB26092, sample SAMD00036368) | human gut metagenome | host: Homo sapiens | study: EMG produced TPA metagenomics assembly of...
CGGCCAGGCGATCCAGAACCTGGTGGTCACGGGTTCGTTGATCACGATCGTCCCGTTGGTCATCGCGTTCCTGTGCCTGCAGAAGTACTGGCAGTCCGGCCTTGCCGCAGGCGCCGTCAAGGAATGATCGCAACGGTCGCATGCTGAAATTTCGGTAAAGCGCATACCGATTTTTCGGCAATCGTCCGAAAAGAACAAAAAATAAAGACCTCGGGGGTGTCATCGTGGACATCCCCGGGACCATCTCAAATATCTTAGTAAATATATATACTAGATTTTATAAAAAGATTTTACGAGAGCTTTCGAAGGGAAGCCGTCGAGCTGGCATCCTCAGCGTTATAGCGGATGCCATACGCACACAAAGGAGTAATCCATGCATCGCACGTTCAAATGGCCGGAACTGCTGACCGACAACGGCAAAGGCATCGCATACGGCGGTGATTACAATCCCGACCAGTGGTCGGAAGACGTGTGGGACGAAGACGTCCGCCTCATGAAACAGGCCGGTGTCAATACCGTGGCCGTGGCCATTTTCAGCTGGGATCGCATTCAGCCGGAAGAAAACCGTTGGGATTTCGGCTGGCTTGACCGCATCATCGACAAGCTCGGCAAAGCCGGCATCGCGGTCGATCTGGCCTCTGCAACCGCCACCGCGCCGCTGTGGCTGTACGAAAAGCACCCGGAAGTGCTGCCGCAAGACAAATTCGGCCATCCCGTCAACGCGGGATCGCGCCAATCCTGGAGCCCGACAAGCCCGGTGTTCAAGGAATACGCGCTCACCCTGTGCCGCAAACTGGCCGAACGCTACGGCACCAACCCGTACGTCACCGCATGGCATATGGGCAACGAATACGGCTGGAACAACCGTTACGATTACTCCGACAACGCGCTCAACGCCTTCCGCCTGTGGTGCGAACGCAAATACGGCACCATCGAAAACCTCAACAAGGCGTGGGGCACCACCTTCTGGGGTCAGGAAATGAACGGTTTCCACGAAGTGCTCATCCCGCGTTTCATGGGCGCCGACTCCATGGTGAACCCCGGTCAAAAGCTTGATTTCGAGCGTTTCGGCAACGATATGCTGCTCGACTTCTACAAGGCCGAACGCGACGCCATCGCCGAAATCTGCCCCGACAAGCCGTTCACCACGAACTTCATGGTCTCCACCGACCAGTGCTGCATGGACTACGCCGACTGGGCCGAGGAAGTCGATTTCGTGTCGAACGACCATTACTTCCATGAGGGCGAATCGCATATCGACGAACTGTTCTGCTCCGACGCTTTGATGGATTCCCTCGCGCTCGGCAAGCCGTGGTATGTGATGGAACATTCCACTTCGGCCGTGCAGTGGAAGCCGCTCAACGCACGCAAGCGCAAGGGTGAAACCGTGCGTGACTCCATTGCGCATGTGGCCATGGGTGCCGACGCCATCAACTTCTTCCAGTGGCGTGCCTCCGCATTCGGAGCCGAATCCTTCCACTCCGCACTCGTGCCCCACGCAGCGAAGACACCAAACTGTTCCGCCAAAGTGTGCGAACTGGGCGCAGCGCTGAAAACCCTCGGCGACGCTGGCGTGCAGGGTACCGAACTGGAACAGTCCGATACGGCGATCCTGTTCAGCGCGGAATCCGAATGGGCCACACGCTCCGAAACCCTGCCGAGCATGAAGCTCAACCATTGGCATGACGTGCGCGACTGGTACCGTGCGTTCCTCAACGCCGGCACCCGTGCCGACATTGTGCCGCTGAAATACGATTGGAGCGCATACAAGACCGTCGTACTGCCGACCGTGATCATGCTCAGCGCCGAAGATACGCAGCGTTTGGCCGATTTCGCAGCTGCCGGCGGCCGTGTGGTCATCGGTTACGCAACCGGACTGATCGACGAAAACTTCCACACCTGGCTCGGCGGATACCCGGGAGCCGGCGACGGCCTGCTGCGCGAAATGCTGGGTATTCGCGGCGAGGAATTCAACATTCTCGGCGCGGAAGCAGAAGGCGAACCGTCCGAAATTCGTTTGAGCTCCGGTGCGGTCACCCGCCTGTGGCAGAACGACGTGAACGTCGACGGCGAACGCGCGCAGGTATTAGCCACCTACGAAGGTGAAGAAGCCGACGAATGGGAACTCGACGGCACCGCCGCAATCACCCGCAATCCGTACGGTTCCGGCGAAACATACTTCGTCGGCTGCGATCTCAACGTCGCCGATCTTACGGAATTCGTGCGCGAGAATATCGTGGAAGATTCCGCAAATGTCGCCAATCCGGCCGATTCCGACGTACTGCACACCGTGCGCAAGTCCGCCGACGCAACCTTCGATTTCTATCTGCCACGCGGCAAGAAAGAAATCGCATTGCAGGGCATCGAAGGCGAACCAATCTACCTGTTCCAAGCGGAAGCAGAGGAACAGACGGGCAGCTACACCGTGCATCGCAACGGCGTACTCGTCGTAAAGCGCGCATAATTCCGCATAATTTCGCGCAATTGATTGCGTAACACAACAATCTCACACAACCTGAGCCCGCCATTCTGAAACTCAAGAATGGCGGGCTTGCCATAACTGGTAAACTTTTTACCGGCATATTCAACAATCACGGAGACGAACATGGGCGAGTCAAAGCCGGAGCCGAAGCCGGACAAAAAACAGCGTCACCCTACGAGACGTGGCCGAAGAGGCAGGCGTTTCACTCAAAACCGCATCCAACGTGATCAATCATTCCGGCCGTATGACCGACTCCACGCGAGAAAAAGTCCAGGAAGTCATCGACCGACTCGGATACCGCGTGAACGTGTCCGCGCGCAATCTCAACCGCGGCAAAACCGGTTTCATCACACTCGCCGTACCAACATTGACCGCCCCATACCTGTCGGAGCTCGCCAACCGCGTAATCGACGCGGCCCGCGGCTACGGCTACTCCGTATACGTCACCACCTACGCCGAAGGATCCGCACAAGGAGCGCAATCACTCCTGCGCAACTTCAACACCACCGTCTCGGACGGCATGATCCTGTCGATCTCCGAAGTCGAAAACCTTGAAGCGGCGGACTTGGACGTGGACTATCCGCTCGTATGCGTGGGCGCGCGTTCCACACACGGCAAAGCGACCACTGTTACCCCCGACGATATTCAGGAAGCCCGACTCGCAGCCGAATACCTGTTCGACCATGGCGCAACCCGGCTCGCGGTGGTCGGATCGCGAACCGAACCGGAGCATATCGATTCCGTGCGTGAAGCAGTGGAAGGCAATGCGCAACTGCGACTTCGCGGCGTGCTCGAAGCGTGCGCCGCGCGGGGAGCGGCATTCGATTCCCGACTGGTAATGAGCACTGGGCAGGATTGGACGATTGGTTCCGGCGCTCGCATTACGCAGCAGCTTATTGATTCCGGGATTCCATTCGACGGTATTGTGGCGTTCAATGACCAGCTTGCGTTGGGTGCGCTGTTCACTTTGGCTGCGAACGGCATTTCCGTGCCTGAACAGATGCAGGTGATCGGCTTCGACAATATTGAAGAAGCCGCATATTTCCAGCCTCCGCTGACCACCATGGATTCTTGTCTCGACTGGATTGCGCCGACTGCGGTCAGCCGCATTCTCGACCGGATCGACGGCACGCGTGTGCTGGAGCCGAGTTACATCACCACCCAGTCGCACGTGATCGCCCGCGCCAGCCACGCGCGTGTAGCTCGCCGTTGGTTTCGTGCCGTCGCCCTTCGAGCCATCGGTTTCGTACCGTTGTCCTTCGTGCCGTTGATTTCGCGCTATCGCCCTTTGTGCTGTTGATTTCGTATCGTTGGCTTCGCGACGCAGCTCGCGATGTTTGTGCAGACCCGAATCAACCTCGGTGTTCCGGCAATTCCTGCGCGAGGTGGCTGTGCGGACGCAGCTGCGCCGGTCGACTGTGCGGACACCGAAATGGGACCCACATCAGGAACGACCGGAGAGCGTGAGAATTACAAGAATCACGTTAAGTGCGACAATCAGCGAAACAACTACCATATTGATCGCGAATTTCACCGGACCATCCACATAATCGCCCATTAATGATCGATCGTGAGTGTATTTCATTAACGGAATAATCGCAAATGGAATGCCGATCGACAGCACAACTTGCCCTATGATCAGCGCTTCCGTCGGATTCTTAGCAAACCACAACACCACCAACGCCGGTACGAGCGTCACCACGCGGCATGCCCACATCGGCGCTTTGATCCGCAGCAGTCCATGCATGATTTCGGCGCCCGCATATGTGCCGACCGACGTGGAACTCAGGCTGGAAGCCAGCAGTCCGACCGAGAAAATCGTGCCGATCACCGGACCTAGCACATGCTGAATGGCCTGTTGCGCACCCTCGATCGTATCCGTGCCGGTCATGCCATGCAATGAATTCGCCGCAAGAATCAATAGTGCAAGATTCACCGATCCAGCAAGTAATAATGCCCAGAACACGTCTATTTTGCTTCCGTGTAGCAGGGTCTTTACGCTCGGTTTGGGCTCTCCTGGCACGTAATGGTCGTTCACCAGCGTGGAATGCAGGTAAATCGCGTGCGGCATCACCGTGGCGCCCAGCATGGAAGTTGCCATCAATACCGTTTCGGTTCCTTTGAAATGCGGAACAAGACCTTGTAAAACTTGCGCAGGATTTGGCGGAACAATAAAAAAGGCCTGCAATAAATCCAAAAGTAATCACCAGCAGCAATGCGATAATCAGCTTTTCAAAAATATGATGCGTGGCACTCTTTTGAAAAATAAGCAAGACCGTAGAAATAATGCCGATTATGCAACCACCAATAAAAAGCGGAAGTCCAAATAATAATTTCAGTGCGATTGCGCCGCCAATTACTTCCGCAAGATCAGTCGCTATTGCAATGACTTCCGCTTGCATGAAAAACATGAATCGACCGCCGTCGCCAAGTCGTTCTCCCAGGATTTCGGGAAGACTTTTTCCGGTGACGATACCAAGTTTTGCGGACTGATATTGAATGAGCACGCTCATACAATTGGCGAGTACCAGCACCCACACCAGCAGATATCCGTACCTCGCGCCGGATGTGATATTCGCCGCCACATTGCCGGGATCCACGTAGGCGACGGCCGCCACAAAAGCAGGTCCAAGCATGCCGGCAAGCGCGTGCCCGTGGCGGGAAGAGAAATCGTGATTCGCCCGTGCCGTTTCCCAGCATTCCACGCCATCCGTCGCACCCGCATTGACCATGCCTCCCATGCCGTCCATATCGTTCGCGTCGTCTGTACTGTTCATGTTCGTCGCCCTCTTATCCGAGCAATGTTATAGCGCACGAGACTGCGCGGTTATGTTACGTACGCGCATATCATCTGTCGGCATATGCGCGACTCATGCAACGGCGCGTCCGAACCGTTCCAAGACGCAATGCGAGGCATGTGCCACGAAATATGGCCGAATTGCGGCGACCTGCGGCTAAGCTGGAACAAGCATAAGAACGGTTGAGAATAATCGCCTGAAACACAGCCTCGAAAGGACAACGCATGGCAACTTTCCATACCCCCATGGTCACATTGAACGACGGCAATCTGATTCCGCAAATCGGCTTGGGCGTGCTGCGCATCGACGATGAGGGCGTTACCCCCGTAGTGGAGAGTGCGCTGGAAGCCGGCTACCGTCATATCGACGGCGCGGCGGGGTACAACAATGAGGCCGGCGTGGGTCGCGCGCTGAACAATGCGGGATTCACGGAAGGTGAGCAGCGCAAAAACCTGTGGGTTACGACGAAACTGCGCGATTCCGAGCAGGGGTATGACAGCGCACGCAAGCGTTCGACCGCCAGCTTGGCTTGCTGCAGCTCGATTATGTCGACATGTACATGCTGCATTGGCCCACCCCGTTCGACTGGCGTTCCAGTGAAACGTGGAAGGCGTTCCAGGAATTCCGCGCGGAGGGGCGCGTGCGCACGCTGGTGTGTGCAATTTCCTGCCCGAGCATCTCGACCGCTTGCATGAGGAGACCGGCGAATATCCTGCCGTCAACCAGATTGAGCTGCATCCGACCTGGCAGCAGCGCGAGGTCGTGGACTATTGCAAGGCGCACGGCATTGCCGTGGAAGCATATTCGCCGATGGCTCGCGGTGCTGATTTGAACGCCGGAAACGGTGCGATTGAGCGCATCGCAGCGGAGCATGGGGTTACCCCTGCGCAGGTGATTCTGCGTTGGCATATCGAAAATGGCACGATCATCATCCCAAGTCGGTGCATGCGGATCGGCAGAAGCAGAATCTCGATTTGTTTGGATTCGTGCTCACCCCTGAAGAACATGCCGCGATCGACGCGCTTGACGGTCCGACGCGCGCCGGACATGATCCGATGACGTTCACGTACGCCTGATACTCCGTAATTCCGTAATTTCGTATTATTTTTAATAATTATGCCTCGAAAGAATAATCGTAATTCTTATAATTATCGGAATATTGAACGCGACGTGCGTGATATCCAGCGGGCCGGCAAGCGGTTCAAAAAAAAGTTGGATCAACGCCGACGGTCCGCTGGAACGTATTCTTATTTTGCTGGTAGTCGTTGCGGTAATCGGCGTCACTATCGGCATGCTGCTGCCGAAAGTCAATCCGACCGTAGGCGAAATCACCGGCGAGTACACGGCAACCGGCACAGCTGCGGAAACGTTGGAAAAACTTACCATCGACGACAATCCCACCAAGGCCGGATATGATCGCGATGCGTTCGGATTCCGCGAAACCGACGACGATGGCAACGGTTGCGACGTGCGCGAAGACGTGCTCGCGCGCGATCTGACGGACGTGCAATATAAGAACGGCCGTAGCTGCCAGGTTGCGTCGGGCACGCTTGACGATCCGTATACCGGTCAGACCATCCAATTCGTACGTGGAGTGAAAACGTCTTCGGCGGTGCAGATCGATCATGTGGTCGCGTTGGAAAATGCGTGGCAGTCGGGCGCGAACACGTGGGATCATGTGAAGCTGTACCAATTCGGCAACGACATGTACAATCTGCTGGCCGTGGATGGGCCCGCGAATCAGCAGAAGGGTTCCGCTTCGGCCGCATACTGGCTGCCGACGAACAGTGAATACCGTTGCGATTACGTGGCCCGGCAGATTGGCGTGAAAGACAAGTACGGGCTGACTGTCACTTCGCAGGAAAAGCGGGCGATGCTTTCCGTATTGCACGGTTGCCCAGCGCAGGAATTGCCGGAAAGCTGAAGCTGCTCATTTAGGCGCGGATATTTGCGGGTGCTGGCTGGGAACGGTCGTAGTTGTAGACGGTGAACGTTCCTTTGTTGAATCGTTTGGTTTCGTACAGCGCCAAGTCGGCCTGTGCGACGCATTGGCCGAAATCCACGCTTCCGATCGCGTCTCCATCGGCGCGCCCCGTGCCAAGGCTGGCACCGTCAGCGGCTGCAATACGGCACACGCCCACACTGCAATGCACGTCTTGCCCGTGCTGTTCCGAGGTGCGTGCCAACTGTTGGAAGAACATGCCCAGCGTGGTTTCAAGCACCTGTTCGCTGGCGGTGTTTCGGATGAGTGCTATGAATTCGTCGCCGCCGTATCGGCAGATGATGTCATCTTGCCGGTAGATGTGCCGAAGCTGGGAAGCGACCTCGCGGATCCAGAAATCGCCGACCGTGTGTCCGTATGTGTCGTTGATGGTTTTGAAATCGTCGATGTCGACGAACATCAGCATCGCTTCGTCGTGCGAATCCATGCGGTCGAAGTATTTGCGCATGTGCTTCCATCCCGCTTCTTTGTTCAGCAAACCGGTCATGCCGTCATGTTCGGCTTCGTACCTTGCTTTTTCGTAGGCGGCCTGTTGCGAGTGGAATCGCATGTTCATTTCCACGGTGTCCATGACGAACATAATCTGTGTGGAAATCACGATCGCCAAACATTGCAATGAAAAACTGTATGCCAGTGCTTGGTAGATGGTCGCCAATACTGGTAGCACGAAGAACGACATCATGGAAAGGAAAATAATGCGATCAAGATTCTTGCGATATGAGATCAACATGAAGAGGCATAATGCGATTCCCAAGACCGCAATTGCCTGCGAAAGAAGATAGAAATTACCGCGATGGTAAAGATTGTGGTCATCGAAATAGTAGAAAAGACCAGTGAATTGTGTGATGATAAGTAAGAGAATTCCAATTACGGATAATGCGTAGACAGCACGCAATGCGGCTGGTTTGCGATGCTGATGTTTGCTCACTGTCAACCAAACATAGGTTGCGAAGAAACTCATGAAAATATAGTTGATGCAGAATACTGAGAAATTGCTTATGCGAACCATATAGTATGCGGTTTTGTCTGCATCTACGCGAAAATACCAGCTGAGCGCGTCGGTTCCAAGAAGAAGCATGCAGGCGATCTGCATGAGTATTTTGATGCGAGTTCGTCTGGTTTTTTGTGGTGTTGCAATGAAAATTCCGCCTGCGCAAATCAGACATATGAAAATACCCCACAACTCCATGCAGATGTGGAACATGGCCCTGACTGTCATTATCCTCCCCCCCCCCCTCGACCGCTGCCTGCGTCGAAAACTTGCCTACCTCTTTCGTGTGCCATGATACCTCTAAATAGGGGAGCGTTACCCCGAAATGACAAAAACAGGAATCCGCAGGCGAATATCCATGCCTCTGTCATACGGGCTATCATATAGTTTGTGCGTTTGAATGTGGAGAAGGTGATTGATGTCAGCAAGGCGGAACATGTCCCGAGCGCTTAGTCGAGAGGAATCATATCAGAACGGTCATTTAACGCGCACGGCGTTTATTTCCATTGCGATTCTTACATTTATTACGTTCGTCGGTAATTTCACGCAATTGCAGTTGAGCGCCGCGTTGCCGACGATCGTCAGTGATTTTGGTATTTCCGTTACGACCGGTCAGTGGCTGACGTCGATTTTCCAGCTGGTCATGGGCGTGATGGTGCCGCTTACGGCATACCTTACGAGACGTTTTTCGACGCGCGAAATCGTGCTTGTTTCCATGGTTGTGTTCACGATCGGTTCACTGTTCGCTTGGCTTGGTCCAACTTTTTTGATGGTGCTGATCGGGCGTTTGCTTGAGGCGGTTGGCACGGGTGTGATGTGGCCGGTGTTGCAGATCACGGTGTTTTCGATTTATCCGCTGTCTCGCCGTGGTTTCGCAATGGGTACGGTTGGCATGGCGATGAGCGTGGCTCCGGCGATCGGCCCGACGCTTGGCGGTGTGCAGACGGACTTGAACGGTTGGCGTTCAATTTTCCTCACGTTGACCATTATCGGCGTAATTTCGCTGCTTCTTGCCTATTTTGGATTGCATAATTTCGGTGAGAACGATAAAACCGCGAAGGCTGACTTTTTTTCCGTTGGACTGTCTATTTTCGGTTTCGGCGGGCTAATGTTCGGCTTTACGAATATTGAATCGTATTCGTTTGTAAATCCGGTGGTTTGGCTGCCAATGGTGATTGGCGTTGTGGGAATTATTTGGTTTGTGCTCCGCCAGATTCATGCGCGCGCAGGCAGATTGAAAATCCTGAAGCGCAGCCGCCACTGTTGAATTTGAGCGTGTTGAAGAATCGTAGTTTTACTGTTGGCACGATCACGGCCGCGCTCTCGTTCTTCGCGTTCAGTTCGATTATGGTGATCATGCCCCTGTACATTCAGGATTGCCGTGGCTATTCTGCTGCGATTAGCGGCCTGGTGATGCTTCCGGGTGCTTTGGGCCAGTGCATTTCGCAGTTTTTCGGTGGTAAGGTGCTTGACCGTTTCGGAGCACGCCCGGTGGCGTTGATCGGCACGATTACCTTGTGTTTCGGCACGGTCATGATGAGTTTGATTTCCATGACTTCGTGGATTTGGTGGGTGTCGATTTGGCAGTTTGTGCGCCAGATCGGCATGGGTTTCGTGTTGATGCCGATCACCACATGGTCACTGAATTGTTTGGAACCGGAAGAGGTGAGCGCCGGATCCGCGGTGACGAATACGGTTCGTCAGATTGCGGGCGCGATTGGCGCTCCGGTGTTGGTGATTTTGATGGAGACGTTCACGTCTCTTCGTTGGACTGCGCTTGGTGGCACAAAAGCCGTGTATGCGGCTGCCAACGTGTTCGGCATTCAGTGGGCGCTTCGTATCAGTGCAGCAATCTGCTTCGTGATGGTGCTGATGGTGTTCTTCGGCGTGCGCGGCCAGGGTGCCGGTTCCACGCATGAAACCGTGCAACGCGCCCTCAACCGTAGGCGTGCCGCCTGACCGTGCATGCTGCGACGGCTACTCCTCTTCGTTGGCTTGTATTCCACTACGCTGAGGCCACCACGCCTGCGCTGGTGTGCACGAACACATTGGCGCTCCCGCCTACGGCTTCCAAGCCTTCCACCAGGTGTGAGATCGGCTCGGAATCGACACTGGCAGCACTTGCGCCACGCCGTCTTCGTCGGTGACTGTTAGCGTATCGTCCAAATATCCGGAGGCGAGCGTTTCGTCGATGGCGCTTTCGAATTCGGCCAGCTTGCTGATTTCCTCTTCGGCGGCCTTGTTTGCGGCCACTTCCACAGCTTGCGCCACTTCTTCTCGCATTGCTTCTTCGCTCATGATTGCCTCTTTTTGCTAAGCGCCGTTTTGTAACCTATAGATTATCGGATGAACGTATCAGAACGATTCCAAATGCCGGAAAGTGTCCATATAGTGGCACTTTTGTGAAAGCGTCACCCTCAATGCGCGCGGGAAACATATGCGGGGATGAACGCGGGTAGCGTTCACGAGAAGAGATGTTGTGAGAGATGTTGTGAAAAACGATGCGTAAGACTATCGGTTGCAACATGTGATTGCATACGATTGCGGATTGCACGGAATAGGAAGTGAAACGGGAAGATGGAATGGGAGAGGAGTGCGCATGACTCGACTTGGCAATGTCCAACGAAGTGAGACGCGTCGTGAAACGCGCGCTTCACTGCTTACGGCGTTGCTGTGGTTCGCATCCGCCGTCATCGTGTTCGCGATGCTTCTGCGCATGCTGCCGAACAGTCTCGATGGCAAACGGTACGTGCCTTTGATTGTCGCACTCATGCCTTGGCTTGGCTTGCTTTCCGTGATTATCGCAATTATTGCAACAGTTTTTCGCACTGTCGGCAAACGAAAACTTTTAGTCGCGTTAAGCGTATTGTGCGTGATCATCCAGATTATCTGGCATTGGGGGTATGTCGTTCCGACCAATGATCGTGCCATACAACCTTCTGCAACAGTGCGTGTCATGACGTTCAATACGAAGCAAGGTTGTGCCGATGCGCAGCAAATCGTGCGAACAATCCAAAGCGAGCATGTTGAAATTCTTGCAATGCAGGAAGTTTCATCAGGATTATTAGATCGGTTGCATGATGCTGGAATTGAGGATCATCTTCCGTATTCCGTTTCCGCGCAACTCACTTGGCACGACAATGGCGGTGTGAACGTACTGTATAGTGCGCATCCTCTGCAGGAAACAACGCAGGATCTCATTCCTATTGAATCCAGTAGTATTCCTGCCGCGACAGTTGATTTCAATGGCAGAAAAGTACGATTTGGGTCGGTTCATCCGTTTTCTCCACGACCAAGCAATCAGGGATTATGGAATAAAAGTTTGGATTCCATAGCGCAATTACAGCATTACGATAATGGGGAATCGTATGTGCTGATGGGGGATTTTAATTCCACGTGGGATCATGCAAGCTTCAGATATTTGCTTGGTGATCGTTTCACTGACGCTGGTCAGAGTGGCGGGGGAGGGTCTGCATATGACGTTCCCTGCAGTATTTCCGATTGCTGAAATCGACCATATTATTTACGACAAGGGCGTGCGTGCAACTGATCTTGCAACCAAACGGATTCAAGGTTCTGACCATCTCGCACTGCTCGCCACCCTAACCATTGCATAGCGGCGGAAAATGGCGGCGGAAACGAACTTCTGCGATAAACCTACAACTCAAGAAGCCCGCTCCTTTGTCGGGGTGTGTATGTTTCCTGCGGTATTTCTTAAGGGGTAAAACGGTTAAACCCCAAATTGTAATATCTATACCTGAGGTAAGATTAAGGATTGTAGTTTTCATTAGTTAGGTAGAGATACAAAGGGGTGTGCGGTATGCATATCATGTTCGTCTGTACAGGCAATATCTGCCGGTCGCCTATGGGCGAACTCTTGCTCACTCGCTACCTCGCTGGCACCACTGTGCAGGTTTCTAGCGCCGGCACGCGTGGCCTTCCGCGATGCCAGATGGATCCGTCCAGTGCCAGACTTATGACCAGCGTCAACATTGAACCAAGCGGATTCCGATCCCGCAGACTCACCCGATCTATGGCTGAGAGTGCTGATCTGATTCTCTGTTTCGAGAAAGAACAGCGCAAGGACATCGTTGCCCTCGCGCCAGGCGCGGTCCGTTATACATTTCTGCTTAACGACTTTGCCAACATGTGCCAATACTGCGCGCAAAACGGCATGGTAAGCGGACGGACCATCCAGGAGCGCCTCGCTTCCGTTATCAAAGTCTCCTCCATGATTCGTCCGATGCTGCCCACTCCCAAAGACATCGCTGACCCGCACGGCAAGTCATTCGACAAGTTCCGTATCGCGGCCAACCAGACCAATAATGCTCTGCGAACCATGCTGAAAAGCATGAAAAAGCATTACGGCGTGGGTATAGCGCCTGTGCGCTCGCAGATTTGTTCTGGGCAGTCCACTACCACATACAATATGTGGGCTTAGATGGCAGTGGCCGTCATGGTCGACGATTTCGTGCCGGTGCTTTCAGTCAGTGCCGGCACGAATCAGTCAATACTGGTAGTTGACCTCGTTGGTCATTTTGCCGGATGGTGTCTGATCAATGGTTAGATCGCTTTCGGCCTTCGGCGAGGTGGTCACGTCGAAATCGAAAGTCACGCTTTCTCCGGGGGCGATATAAGCCACATTGGTGACCAGTTTTTGACCATCCATCACAGCTATTGTCTTGGTCTCGCACGTCTCCGGATGAGGTGATCTCGCTGATGGAACCACCCTTTGGCGCGTAAAACAGCATACGCTGCGCAGACGTTCCCGGAGCCGCAACAGGCTTACCCGTTACACCCGCCTGCTCGCCGCCCAGAATATAGCCGGTGCAGGTGGCCATTTCGCTGGAAGTCAGCGTATTGGTCAACGTGTAGGTGACATGGTAGGTTTTCGACCCATCGGCATTCTGACCGGTTTTGGTAATCTGCGTACTTTACGGTCGATATACCATCCCAACTTCGACGGATTCTGTTCGTTGAGGTAAATGCCCACTTCCGGATCGGTTTCGCTGTCTGGAGTGCCCTTGGCGAGTCCGGCACCTTGGAAATATTTGCTTCATCATCATGGAACGTGTATGCGTAGAAATGACGGTTCCTGGTTAATTCGCCGATGCTTTGAGCCACCTTCATCATCTTGGTGATGTCCATGTTGCTGAAGGCGTTGTTCATGATGGTGGAGGCGATGTATTCGAAATACGTGTCTTGTAGAGATACAGGAACTTCCTTATAGATGGTGTTGAGCATGTATTCAGCGGTATTTTTGCCAGTGAGCACAGTACCATCTTCCAACGTCACATTGCCGTTGATCTCCACCATTTTCTGGATGAACACCGGATCGACAGATACGATACCGTCAACATCGCAAGCATATTGGGAACGCTGCCAAGCTTCATTCATCATTTCCGCATTGCGGGCGATGTCTGGCACCGCGAACGTATCGCGAATATCGAAGGAGAATCCCAGGGGTCCCTTAATACGGCATGTTCCGAAGCATTGCCATTACTGCCGTTAATGAAGTCTCCATTGTGATGGAACTCACCGACTTGAATTTGTCCATGATCGGTCTGCAACGTACCCATGGAGCCCACCAGTCCGCCGCCGGAACGTTGTTCGGAAGTGGTCTGCGCCACCAGCAGATACGTTCGGGCACCGTTCTGTCCCAAGAAGGAGGGGAGCATCTGTAGCGCATTGTTCACTTGCTCCACCATGTCCGTAACCTTGGTGAACTGGCTGCGACTCTGCGAATATGCCTTCTTTACCATGCCGATACGTGGCTCAGGCAGATTGCTGAGCTTCGAATTCAACGACTTCACCTGCTTGCTTACCGAAGAGAAGTCGTCTTGCGCATCCACAATGGGCTGAAGATTCAACTGGCCATTTTCGCCGCTGATCTGCGCGTTCGCAAGCTGTTGTACCACATCGGTGAGTGACGGCAGTGTTTGTTGCACCAAATCATCCACCACCTGCGTCATGCCCTGCACGTTGGTAACATCACCACCCACAACCGGCATCTTCGACAGCATGTTCACAGTGTTCCATTGGCAATATCTTTTGCCGCAGCGGTATGGGTCTGCGCCTGCTTGATCGCGGCATCCGACGCCTGCGCATCCTTCAACGTATTGACGTCGGTGATGGCCGAAAGAGATGAGACCGCCTGCTCCTCGTGAGCTTTGACTTCCTTCGCCTGCTTGTAGAAATTCAGACCGACGACGCCCCCGGCAATGACTAGCAGGATGAGCAGTGCCGCAATAACAAACAATGTATTGCGAAGCTTGTGAGAACGGGCGGCGTGAGCGCTCGCATGTTGAGACATTAATCCCCCTCTGTTAGGTGTTCCAGCTTTTTATCATGGCACATTCGTATGGATGAATAGTGAAAAAGCGATTGCTGCCTGATAAAACAGACTCTATTTCTAGGGGGTAGAATAGCATTACTTAAGGTTTTTAACATGCAGAAGTGAGGGATTCAGTGACTTCCGTAGAGAGCACTAACATCCAGCAGGTTGCCGTTGAAGATGATTCTGAAGACGGCATCACGTTGATGGATTTGATGCGTGTCATCCGCAAGCATCTGGTCACCGCGGCATCGTATTTGTGATGGTTTTCGCCGGGGTGACTGCGTACACCTTCTTGGTTCCGCCGAAGTATACCGCCACGGCTCAGGCTATGGCTACGTACAATGCATCCCAGGGGGATGATGCGGGCATTAGCCAGCAGTACACGGGTGGCACGTACATCGCTGGCCAGATCACGTCGTATACAACGTTGGCAACCACCGAAACCGTACTTGAGCCAGTCATCAAGGATCTTGGACTGGATACTTCAGTGAAGAGTCTGGCCGAGCAACTGACTGTCACCAATCCTACGAACACCGCGTTCGTGAACATTTCCGCGGAAGACGGTGACGCGCAGCAGGCATCCGACATTGCCAATGCGGTGGCAGCGTCTATGCAGAACGTGATTCAAAACGATCTGTATTCCGCAGCAGATAAGTCTCCGGTGAAGATCTCCATCGTGCAGAGGGCGCGCGTGCCTGAAAGCCCAAGCTCGCCGAATAAGCCGCTGTATCTAGCGGTCGGCGTGGTCGCAGGTCTGGTGCTTGGAGTGTTCGCCGCACTGCTGAAAGACATGCTGAACACTAAGGTCGAGGAGACTTCCGACGTGCGCAGCTTGGTTGGGGCGTCTTCCTTGGGTTCCGTGCCTCAGGATAATTCCCTAGGTGAGAAGCGCCCAGTGCTCGTCAGCCAGCCTAATGGCCCTATCGCTGAGGAATTCCGCCGTATTCACACCAATATCGAATTCTTGCAGACCGATAAGGTTGCGGGCAAGGGGCAGCTACTGGTCATTACCAGTGCGCAGCTTCTGAGGGCAAGACCACCATGTCAATCAACGTGGCTGCGGCCTTGGCTGAAGATGGTGCTCACGTGCTGCTGGTCGACGCTGATTTGCGCCATCCTTCCGTTGCTCATCATTTGGGTCTTGAAGGTTCTGCCGGTTTGGCGCACGTGCTTTCTGGTCAGATGTCTCCGAAAGATGTGGTGCAGAACTACTGGAAGCCGAATCTGCATATTCTTCCTGCTGGTAAACGCCCAGCGAATGCTGGCGTACTTCTTGGATCAGGCACCATGCGTATTATGGTCGAACAGGCTTTGACTCAGTATGATTACGTTATTATTGATACCGCCCCGTTGAGTGTTTCCAACGATGGTGTCGTGTTCGGCCGGTGGGCCAAGGGTCTGGTTCTGGTGACCGGTCGTGGCGTGTGCAAGAAGAAGGAACTCAAGGAGATTCTCGAATCCTGTCATACAGCCAAGGTCCCGGTGCTTGGTTTTATCTTCAACTATGCCGATCCGAAGAAGACGCATTCCAAATCGAACTACTATTACTACTACGAGGATGCTCCGCGGAAGAAAAGCCACAAAAAGTAGCCGCAAGTAGTGTATATAAGGCGTGAACATGAGACCGGAGCGTGAAGCTTCGGTCTCACGCTGTAATAAGGAATCAACATGGGTGACAACAACAATACTGTGCCGAATCTGTCGCATCTTGTTTCGTCGGGAGATCTCTGAGCTCTCAGGGCAAGCAGCAGACCAAGGCGCAGTCGGCTTCCGAGCATGATGTGGTGGATACGTTCTGGGATATTCCACTGATCACCTTTTCGGAAGTTGAGTCGGCTGTGGAACGTGGCGAGGCATCCGATGCGGCTTATGCGCAGGCTGCAGCCACAAGCATGACCGCTGCCACGTCATCCACCCCGGTGAGTGATGCGCCCACGGTAAACCTTCGTGTTGAGGATTTTCCGAATAGTGCAGGAAAACATATTTCTGGTGCTGACAACGATTCCACCCGTCGCTCGAGCCTGATTCGATGTCTTCTTCGACCGCAACGCTCGATGCTACACAGTCTGCTGATGCTTCACCATCTGCTGAATCTGCCGAGAGAACTGTTTCGTTTGCGTCTCCGGTAGAGTCGGCCTCTTCTGCGGATTCCACTATGCCGCTTTTTGTGGATTCCCCTGCCTCTGCTTCTACTACTTTCATACCTGAAAGCCTGCCCATGCCAGATGATCTGTCTGACATGGAAAACGATGAGCATGATCCATTGAAGCTTGTTCCGGTTCCGCCAAAGAAGTCACATCGCAAGACAATTATTATTACCGTTGCGATTGTGCCATAGTGGCGTTGGTTGCCGCGGGCGTGGATTCGGTGTTTGGCAGCGCCAGCAGTATGACCAAGGGCTTGAACGGAACGAACAGCACCGTACCGCGTTGAGCATGTGCAAAAAGTCTTCCAAGGCATATGAGAAGGCCGTGAAGGAATACAAGGCGGCGTTGAAGAACGCCAAATCGTTGCAGAATGTGAAAAGCGATCAGGTTTCGGATGCGAAAACGCTAACCACGTTGCAGTCTGCAGTGAAAGATGCGCAGAATCTTACAACGGTAGGGGAGTGCAGCGCTGATTTGAGCAACGCTGAACTTCGCCAGCGCAGTAAAGCCATGAACAAGCAACTGCCTACGTTGCAAAGCCAATCCAAGAACTTGAATGATTCTGCAACAGCCGTTACGAACAGTCAGAAGGCTAAGGAAACGCAAGACAACGCTGATGCGCTGAAGAAGCTTGAAACAGCCATCAATAATGCGCAGTCACTGCTTGACAATAGCTTGTACCAAGTGGCGGATGATTCCACGCGAGTGACGTTGCAGAGTGCCATTGACCATGCTTTGGAATTGTTCAATGGCAATAGTACCGATACTAATGCCATTAACCAGTCGATAACGGATTTGCAAACCGCATCTGATGATGTGAATGCTTCCATGAACGCGTTGGCTGCGCAGAATCAACAGCAGCAACAGAGCAATACTGGCAATTCATACAACTACCAGTACACGCGGCAGCCTTCCGGAGGATTGACTCCCTCGGCTCCTATTACACCTGGCAATAATCCTGGTTCCGGTAGTAATCCTGGTTCTGATGCCAAGCCTGACAATACTCTTGGTTCCGGTAGTAATCCCGGCAATAACGGTTCTAATTCCGGTTCCGGCAGCGATTCTAGCTCTGGCTCGCAGACTCCAAGCGATCAGGGTGTGCTCTGAACCTTTTTGGGTTCGCTCTTGCCGAGCTTTTGAATTTTCTTCTGCCTAAGGTGTTATGCACTGGGAAATAGTGGGGTATGACGCGGTTCATGGGGTGTTTGTATCACCTGGATGGATCGCGTCGTTTTTTGCATGCAATACTGACACATCAGTAAGAAAAAATTTCCTATAGTATTTGAATTGTGGTGTATCTTTTGCTGTTTATTATTCATTCTTTACTTGTATAAAGAATTTCTGGGGAATTGCTGACATGATTGCGATACCACTGATAGAGAGTTAGTTACTCTACTATTTGTCTAGTTTCTTTCGGCAGTCGATTTGCTTTTTATGTAGATTGCGTGAGATAATTTTTCAACGCTGTAATATTGTTATTTTGCTTTTCTTTATCCCTCAGGCTGAGGGTGGTCTACACGCATTGCGGTGCGTTTGAAATAGTTAATCACCGCTCCATGCAAGGAACGATCATGTATAAGCATGAAAAGCAGGCGGTCAAACGTCTGCAATCAAACCACATCCATATGTTGTCAACGCTTTCGACGGCGATTATCGCGTTTTTCTTGATTATCTCATTATCGGGAACGCTGTTGTTTCCCATGATGGCGTTTGCAGATGAGCCGCAGCCGGTCGCTCAAGTGGCAACACGACCTATATGAGCGTGCAAGACGCGATTGGACATACGTCGATGAAGAACAATACGGTCACATTGCTTACCAATACTACGGAAAGCATCACCATCACCCCATCGAAAGTGGTGCGCGGAATCACGCTCGAATTGAACGGACATGCGCTCAACGCCAGCAATGCCACGGCAATCACCGTTCCTGCCAACATGCAGCTCACCATCACCGGATCGGGCATGGTTGTCGGCGGAGATAATCCCGCAATCGACTGCGTGGAGCGTTGCGGATTCAAGGTGGTAACTTCACATCGAACACCACGCTCATGCGGTTCGCAGAAACAGGTAGCACCTCTTCCGAGGCCAGTATTTCCGCAGGAACATTCACCGCACCAACACTGATCGGCATGTTGAACGATGCAGAACACCTCGGCTATGTGAGCATTCGCGGCGGTGAATACCATGGCGCAATCCCCGCCGGGCTTGACACGCTCGTGCTCATGGGCGGCTCATTCTCCACTACGGAGAATCTCACACCCTACTTGGTCGACGTGGCAGGCCTGATTCCAGATAGCGACGACGGCATGTTTAATATCAGTGAGCTGGCTATTTCAAGTGATTACCCCACGGTGGAACTTGAGCAAGGTTCAACCTTGCAGAAGCTAACCAACGACAGTCTGCTAGACCTCACCAGAACCAAACTGAACGGTATTTCCGACTATCGTCTCGTAGCGGATGCCGAGCAACTGCAAGCTCTAAACAGGCAGATCGAGCTCGCGCTGCAGGCAGTCGCCAAGCGAAAGGCATTTGATGCGGTAATCCAAACCGTCACCATCACTGCAACACGCAATGCTGAAACCGCCGATGGGGGAGCGGACCTGCAATTCCGTACCTCCGGCCATGATGAAATCAGCGCGCAAGTAACAGTGAGCATCAAATCCATCGCCAAGCCAGAAGAGCCAGTCAAGCCAGACAAGCCAGATGAGCCTGGCAAACCTGCCGAGCCCAAGCAGCCCAGACGACTGCCCCGTCACCCGGCTCCGCAATCCAAGCGATCGCCGTTGCATCGCTTCTGTTGCTGGTCGCTGCTGCCGTCTGCGCATTCGTAACAATCCGACTGCGGTCTTCATAACTGCACAAGCTCGCATCTGCGTTATATGGGCGAGACATGGGCAAGAATCCGGATGTTATTGAGGCAGCGCACATAGTATTGCATCTAATGAGAGCCGGCATGGCGATCTACGGTTATCCGGCGGTAGCGATAACGTCCGAATTCTTGCGCGCTTTGGGTTTCCGTCTTTGATGTGAAAGGCATGGCCCGCGTCCCGCGCACGTTTTCTTCATTCGCCAAAACGAAAAACCGCGATTGGAAACCAGGAGATGGAACCATGCCTGAGAATACCATGCGGATTGAATCGTCTGCGCGTGTACGCGCTCGTCGTGCCTGTTCGCGCATGATGTTGCCGATGCACCTCCTGCGCGTGACGCCCGTCCTTCCGTAGGCGCCTTGTCCTTCCTGCGCGCTAGTGCGTTCGTCCGA
>ENA-OQJS01000072-OQJS01000072.1-human-gut-metagenome-genome-assembly--contig:-NODE-72-length-19968-cov-0.786452_pt1 | contig 19968 bp, 25 predicted proteins | sample MGYA00242598_ERZ504764 | MGnify/ENA primary metagenome ERZ504764 (study PRJEB26092, sample SAMD00036368) | human gut metagenome | host: Homo sapiens | study: EMG produced TPA metagenomics assembly of...
TCGCAGTACGGATCATGACGCGAGGACGGAACGCGGATGGCGAGCTGGTCCCGACGCGCGGAGACGATGTATCAGCACGAAATTCCATCTCTACCGAAATCTGACAAAACCGTCGGAGCGGCTGTACCTTTCCTTTGCGAAAGCGGGCGCGTCCGGCGAGGCGCAGAATCCGTCGTATTTGATCAACGAAATACGAAAACTCTTCCCGGAGATTCCGGTGCGGGATATTGAAAAAGAGGAAAAACCGGAGGAAAAACTGGAAATGCCGCGTTCCGGCGAGGCACTGTTTCTGGAGGAGCTTGGCAGAGCGGCGGAGGGAGAGATCGATCCGCTGTTTGAGGAGCTTTACCGCTGGTATGCAGCACATCCGGAGGCGGGAATTCCGGCGGAGACGTATCGAAAAGCGGCGTTTCTGCGCTGTGCGGACGGTGTAATCGGAAAGAGTGCGGCATCGGCACTGTACGGAGATACGTTAAAAAACAGTGCAACGCGGCTGGAAAAGTATGCGGCGTGTGCGTTTGCCCACTTTATGGAGTTCGGCTTCAGATCCGCGAGCGGGATCAGTATGAGCTGAAAGCGGCGGATATGGGAACGGTCATGCATGAGGCGCTTGAGAAGTTTTCGAAAAAACTGCAGGAGAACGGTGAGACCTGGAAGACGGTGACCGATGACACGCGTGACCGTCTGATTGAGGAGTGTGTCGAGGAGACGATGGCGGACTATGGAAACACAATTTTTCAGAGTTCAAGCCGGAATCAGTACCGCATTATCCGCGTGAAGCGGATCCTGAAACGAACTGTCTGGGCACTGCAGCAGCAGATCCGGCAGGGAGAATTTGAGCCAGGGGAATTCGAGGTTTCGTTCTCGATGGAGGACTCGCTGTCGGCGATCAACATCGATCTGTCGGAGCATGAGAAAATGCGTCTGCGCGGACGGATTGACCGCGTGGATCTCTGCGAGACGGACGATAAGGTCTATGTGAAAATTATCGATTACAAGACGGGAAATACGTCGCTCGACCTGGTGGCGCTCTATTATGGACTGCAGCTGCAGCTTGCTGTTTATCTCGATGCGGCGGTGGAACTGGAGCAGAAAAAGCATCCCGGCAAGCAGGTGGAGCCGGCGGGCGTGTTCTATTATCATATTGATGATCCGATGCTCGATCAGGAGGAGGATGAGACCGACGAGGCGTGGGGCCGGCGGATGCTGAAAGCGCTGCGGATGGACGGTCTTGTGAATGCGGACCGGAAAGTTGTGGAGCTTCTCGACCGCGTGCTTGAGGACGGAACGACATCCGATGTGATTCCGGTTGGAAAGAAGAAGGATGGAAGTTATACGAGCTATTCGAAAGTAGCGTCGCCGGAGCAGTTTGATGTGATCCGTACGTACACCAGAAAGAAGGTGCGTGAGATCGGCGAGGGCATTTTCTCGGGCAATGTAAAAATTTCCCCGTATCAGCGGGACGGTGCGACGGCGTGTGCGTACTGTGAATATCAGGGAATCTGCGGTTTTGACCAGAAAATTCAGGGATACGAGTACCGCAAACTGAAGGGCATGGACACGGAACTGCTGATGAAGGCGATGCAGGAGATAACACAAAGTGATCAAAAAGAGTGACTGCTTCCGGAAAGGAAAGAGAAATGCAGTTTTCCATGTATGAGAAAGTAATCAGCCAGAAAGAAGAGGGAGAGATAAATGGCAGTAAAATGGACAGCGGAACAGCAGAAAGTCATTGATACGAGAGACCGGAATCTTTTGGTCAGCGCAGCGGCAGGTTCCGGAAAGACGGCGGTTCTGGTAGAGCGGATCCTTGCGATGGTGAAAGATCCCGTGCGCCCGATTGATATTGATCAGCTTCTTGTCGTGACCTTTACGCGTGCAGCGGCGGGAGAAATGAAAGAGAGAATCGGCCGCGCCCTGCAGCAGAGCCTAGAGGAAAATCCAGAGAATGAGCATTTACAGCGGCAGCAGACCCTGCTTCACCATGCACAGATCAGCACGATCCATGGCTTCTGTTCGTATGTGATAAAAAATTATTTTCAGATGATCGATCTTGATCCGGTATACCGCATGGCGGATGAGGGAGAGATCCGCCTGATGAAAAGTGACGTGATCCAGAAGGTGATGGAGGAGCGGTTTGCGGAAAAAGATCCTGCGTTTACACGGTTTGTGGAGAGCTACGCGGCGGGAAAACAGGATGACGGACTCGACGCGCTCGTGCTGAAGCTGTATGAATTTTCCATGAGTTATCCGTGGCCGGAGCAGTGGCTCGAAGAGTGCCGGGCGGCGTATCAGATCGATTCGCCGGAGGCGGTGCAGAAAAGCATCTGGGTACAGGTACTGATGGCTGAGGCGAAAAAGCGGCTCTCGAGTATTCTGGAAGGGATTCAGGAAAACCGGAAAACAGCAGTAAGCTCTGGAGGACCGTATTTATATGATGAGGCGCTGGCTTCTGACCAGCAGATGGTGGAAGAACTGCTGGAAACAGAATCGTTTGATGAACTGGTGCGCGCGATGGCCGGAATGAAGTTCAAGGCGCTTTCGCGGAAAAAGGCAGACGATGTGAGCGAGGCGCTGAAAGATCAGGTGAAGGCAGAGCGCGATGCATGCAAAAAGAACTGCAGAAATTAAAAGAGCAGTTTTCGAGAAGGACAGCACCGAGATTGCGGAGGAGATTGCGGACTGCCGGGAGCCGATCGGCGTGCTGATCGATCTGACGGAGCAGTTTGCGAAAGCGTTTGCAGAGAAAAAACGGAGCAAAAATATTCTTGATTATGCCGATCTGGAACACTTTGCGCTCGAAATTCTTGTGCAGCAGGAGGACGGCCGTCTGGTGCGGACCGATGCGGCGCGGGAGCTTTCGGAACAGTTCCGCGAAATCATGATCGATGAGTATCAGGACAGCAACTTTATCCAGGAGGCACTGCTCTCTGCAGTGTCCGGCGAGGAGGAAGGCAGATGGAACCGGTTTATGGTTGGCGATATCAAGCAGAGCATCTACGGATTCCGCCTGGCGCGGCCGGAGCTGTTTCTGGAAAAATATCATACGTATGCGAAGGGACGGGGAAAGCCAGCAGAGAATCGATCTCGACAAAAACTTCCGAAGCCGGCCGGAGGTGCTTGCAGGGGCGAACTATGTGTTCCGTAAGCTCATGAGTCCGGAGCTTGGCGGCATTGCGTATGATGAGGCGGCGAGCCTCCATGCGGGTGCGGCGTTCCCGAAGAAAGAAGAGGGAAATACGGATCTGTGGCAGACGGCATACGAAACGGAGCTTCTGCTGCTGGACGACCAGGTGCCTGAGCTGGAAGATGACAAGTCGCGCGAGACAAAAATGGAAACGGAGGCGGCTGCCGTTGCGGCGCGCATCCGCGAGATGGTTGGAAAGGAAGAAGTGGTGGACAAAGAGACCGGAGAATACCGGAAAATCCAGTACCGTGATATCGTGATCCTGCTTCGGGCAGTCAGCGGCTGGTCAGAGACCTTCTCCCGTGTCCTTCAGGCGGCGGGAATTCCGGCGTACAGCACATCGAAAACGGGATACTTTTCCACACAGGAAATTGTGACCGTGCTGAATTATCTGCATCTGTGTGACAATCCCTGCCAGGAGATTCCATTTACCGCAATCTTACGCTCGCCGATCTGCGGATGCACGGATGCGGAACTGGCGGCGGTGCGTTGTGTGGATAAAGACGTAAAAATTTACGAGGCATGTGGAAAATATGCGGCAGAAGGGGAAGATGAGGCGCTTCGGAAGAAGCTTGGAAGTTTTCTGGAGCAGCTGGAAATGCTGCGGAGCCGTGTGCCTTACACGCCGATTCATGAACTGATTACACAGATTCTCGATGAAACGGGCTACGGCGGCTATGCATCTGCGATGCCGGGTGGTGTGCAGCGGCGGGCCAATCTGGAAATGCTCGTGGAAAAGGCGGTGGAATTTGAGGCGACGAGTTACCGTGGACTGTTCAACTTTATCCGTTATATCGAGCAGCTTCAGAAGTATGAAGTCGATTTCGGCGAGGTGAATATTTACGGGGAGAGCGCAGATACGGTGCGTATCATGAGTATTCACAAGAGTAAAGGACTGAATTCCGGTTGTGTTCCTCTCGGGCATGGGCAAATCGTTTAACCAGATGGACAGCCGTGCGGCGCTTGTACTCCATTCCGCATGGGCATCGGCGCGGATGCGATCGATCCGGAGCACCGCGTCCGTCAGGCGACACTGCCGCGGCAGATCATCCGGCAGAGCATGAAGCTGGAAAATCTGGCGGAGGAGCTGCGGGTGCTTTACGTTGCCATGACGCGACCGAAGGAGAAGCTGATTATGACGGGCATGGCGTCGAAGCTGGAGAGCCGCGTGAAGCAGTGCGCGGCGCATGCGGGGCGGCAGGAGGAGCTGCTGTCGTATCAGACATTGAGCAGTGCATCCGGGTATCTCGACTGGATTTTGCCGGCATTTTCGAGAAACCGGTGTTTCGACGGGCTGTATGAACAATTTGGTCTGGCAGGGAATGCGGACAATCCGCTGTATGCGGAGAAAATTCCGGTAACGATCCGCCTTGTATCACCGGCAGGACTTGTTGAGGGAGAAGTGCTGCATCAGATGGAGCGCGCGGTGAATGAGCAGAAGATCATGGAAATTCCGAAGCAGCCGCCGAGAGAAGCGGCGCTGAAGGAACTTGTGGAGGAGCGGTTTGCCTACCAGTATCCGTATGAGAAGGAAAAACAGATTCCGGTAAAGGTTACCGTTTCACAGCTGAAGAAGGCCGGGATGGAGGAATCCGAGATCGGAAAAGAGCTGTTCGCGCAGGAAGAACTCGTACCAATTGTGCCGGGCTTTATGAAAAAGGATCATGTTGCGGCTCTGACGGGCTCTGACCGCGGAACGGCGTACCACCGCCTGCTGGAATGTCTCGATTACCGCAGAGCGTACAGCATCACAGAGCTGATGGCACAGACGGAGGAATTGATTGCAGAAGGAAAGATGACGAAAGAAGCAGCGGAATGCATTTATTTCAAATCGATCCTCGCTTTCGCAAAAAGTCCGGTTGGAATGCGGATGCGGAATGCCTTTTTGAATGAAACCCTGAAGCGGGAGCAGCCGTTTGTGATGTCCGTTCCGGCAAGTGAGGCAGATCCGTCCTATCCGGAAGATGAAACCATTCTCGTGCAGGGAATCATTGACGCATGGTTCCCGGAGGGGGATGAGATTGTTCTTGTGGACTACAAAACGGATCGTGTGAGAGAAGCCGGGGAGCTGAAAAAGAGGTATGAAAAACAGCTCGTCTATTACCAGCAGGCACTGGAGCGGACGACAGGGAAGAAAGTGAAAGAGAAAATTATTTATTCGCTGGCTCTGGATGAAGAGTTGGTATTGTAGGAAAAAACTACTAAAAAAACAACTGTCAAAACAGGGATAAAGTATGATATCATGGTTGAGAAACAAACAGGTATTGAGAAACAAAGAAGAAAAAAGGAGATTCAGTGATGATTCGAAAAATTGTTCAGATAGAGGAAGACAGATGTACAGGATGCGGGCGTTTGTGCGCATGCCTGTCATGAAAGTGCGATTGCGATGGTTGACGGGAAGGCAAAGCTGATCCGGGATGACTACTGCGACGGATTCGGTGACTGCCTGCCGGTCTGTCCGGCAGATGCGATTTCGTTTGTGGAGCGGGAGGCGCTGCCGTACGATGAGGAGGCGGTAAAAGAGAACCAGCGGAAGGCAAAAGAGGCGGCCGGACAGGAGAATACCGGAGCAGGAAAAGCAGGTGAAAACAGCTGGGCGATTGACCGTGCAGATGCGCAGGAAAATTCTGCAGCAGTTCCGTCCCGGCTCCGCCAGTGGCCGGTGCAGATCAAGCTGGTGCAGGAGCGGGCTTCGATGTTTGCAGGAGCAGACCTTCTCGTTGCGGCGGATTGTACAGCGTATGCGTATGGAAACTTCCACCAGGATTTCATTCGGGATCATGTCGTTCTCGTAGGCTGTACAAAACTTGACGATGTCGATTATTCCGAGAAACTTGCGCGGATTTTCATGCGGAATGATATTAAGAGTATCACGGTTGCACGCATGGAGGTTCCGTGCTGCGCAGGAATGGAGCGTGCCGTGAAGATGGCGCTGAAAGAGAGTGGAAAGAAGATTCCGGTGAAAACCGTGGTGATTTCTACGGAGGGGGAAATTTTGTAGAAAATCAGATATAGTAATTAGCGTGTGCCCTTAAAAGTTATTTTACAATTGGTACATTCTGCTTTGTGGAATATGTAAGACGAAAAAAAATGAAAAGCTCGGTAAGAGGTATTAGAAAAATGAGTATGACGAAGATACAAGAGGGAGCTTCTTGGTGCGCTGATGGGTCTGCGGCCCGGTCGGTGAGATGGAAGAGGAGAAGCAGCAAAAGGTGAATCGCAGGAGTTTTCCAGCGGTGACAGCAATGGTCACCGCCCGGACAAAGCCACGCATGAGATTCTGCTTGGCGGAATTTGTGCGGCAAATCCGGAAAAAGAGCTGAGGGAAGAAGAGGGGAAATCCTGGATTGTACGCGTGGAGGCAGAAAAGAACCGTCTGAATCCGGATTGCGCAGTGTGCAAGGGAAAATGCGGCAGAACAGATAACTATGATCTCGAAGAAATGGAGACAGATGAACCGTCGGACCGGGCACGAAAAGAGCAGATTCTTGCGGAATTGTTTCCGATGGCAGAAAAACTGCAGCAGCTTCGGAAAGAAACAAAAGAGCAAAACGAAGAATTGCAGGGGGCGGTTAATTTTTTGTATAAGGCATTGTTTGCGATTGGAAACTATGTCGGGGAAAAGAGTCTGCAGAGTGTGGTGCAGGAGATGAATAACCTTTTTGTTAAATTGGAAAATGTATTGAAATAAGTAGAAAATAAGAAAAATCCTCTGTCCGGAGTGTATAAAAAACCCCCGGAAACAGGGGATTTTTTGCGTTCTGCGCCAAGTGCATAAAACGTATTATCGCGTTTTCACAAAGTTTTGCAAAAGCAGACAAAATTGCAGACAGGCGCTTGCAACAGAAAAATGAATAGGTTATAACATTATAACAAGGCGGCAGGGAGAGCCAATACAAAGAAATGAGATTCTATTGGCATATAAACAGAAAAAATACAGGGGAAAAGATGAAAAGGGACGGAAGCGGGATGGAGCAGAAAAAATATATCCTTCTGGATGTTGGCGGAACGGAAATCAAAGGAAGTGTGTCGGACAGAAATGGAGTAAGAACAAAAATCCGGAAATTTCCAGCACAGGCGCAGAAGAGCACAGAGAAGATTCTGGACAATTTTGCAAAGATTTGCCGGGAATTGATGAGAGAAGCAGACGGAAGTGTTGTCGGAGTTGGGATGGCGATTCCGGGTCCGTTTGATTATGAAAATGGAATCAGCCGGATGCAGGGACTGAATAAGTACGATGCCATTTACGGGATTCCACTGGAGAGAGAAATCAAGCGCGCGTGCCGGAACTTGGATCAGCACGATTTTTGTTTTTACATGACATTGAAGCATTTGCACTGGGAGAAAGCTGGTACGGAAACTGCCGTGATGCGGATAAAATTCTGTGCGTCTGCATCGGAACCGGCGCCGGATCTGCTTTTGTAGAAAACGGCAAAACAGTAAAAAACGGGAAAAGGTGTGCCGGAAAATGGATGGATTTATCAACAGCCGTTTGGAGATTCCATTTTGGACGATTATCTTTCTGTGCGCGGGCTGGAGCAGATTAGCCTGGCTGTGACAGGAAAAGTGTGGAGTGGAAAAGAATTGTATGGTCTGGTAAAAGCGGGAAACATGGAGGCAGAAGAAGTCTGGAGAAGATTTGGAGCAGATGTGGCGGCTGGCCTTCTTCCTGTGCTGGAGGAATATCAGCCGGATCTGCTGCTTCTGGGCGGACAGATTGCAAAAAGTTTTTCCTGGTTTGGAAAAGAACTGGAAAGAGAGTGCGAGAAAAGAAAGATTCGGATTCAGATAGAAACGGAAACATCCGGCCGTGCCATGGAAGGCCTGTTGTCACAGTTTCCTGAAAAACAACAATAGAGCAAAAATAATTTTCAGAAACAAAAATACAATGCTATGGAGAGAAAAGAAGAAGGAGAAACTGCAAAAATGGATAGAAATCCGGGAGCACCGCCGCTGTATGCGCAGCTAGAACAGATTCTGAAACAGCAGATCGAATGCGGCACGTACAAAAAAAGGAGATTTTCTGCCAACAGAAAAAAGAGCTGATGGAAAAGTACGAGCTTTCGCGTGTGACAGTACGCCAGGCGATGACGAATCTGGTACAGAGCGGTTACGCCCGTGCACGGCGCGGCATCGGAACAGATGTTGTCTACGAGAAAGTCGAAGAGCAGATGGAAGGTGTCATCAGTTTCACGGAAGAAATGAAAAAGCATCATATCGAAATGCAGACAACATACTGCAAGATGGAACTGATAAGTCCCGGGGAAACGGTAGCAAGAAGTCTGCAGATTCCATTGACGGAGCCATGTTATTGCCTGAAACGTGTGAGGAATGCTGTGGGAAAACCCATGGTCTATACCATTACGTATCTGAAAAAAATCTGCGAACTGCCAACAGGGCCGGAGCCATACATGGAATCGCTGTGATCAGTATCTGCGGGAGAAACATGGAATCTATATTGAATCCGGCCGGGATACGCTTGAGGCGGCACTTCCATCGGAAGAGGTGCAGAAAGCACTGAAAATTGATGCGCAGATGCCTATTTTTATCCGGACACGGCAGACATTCCTGAAGGGCGGCGAGGTTTTTGAATATTCGATCTGCTATTATCCGGGAAATCGTTATAAGTACACGGTGGAACTGTAAACATATGACATCTAAAAAAACGAAACCGGACAGAAGTGCGAAATCCGCCAGATGCGAAAGCGTTGAAACAAAGATGATAGGTCTGATCGGCGCAGGAAACACCCCAATGGATGGAAGAAAAAATTAAGAAAAGGAAAAGAATCCAAATGAAATTTAAAAAAAGAAATATGGAAACTACGAATTACATCCGCAAATGAAAATCACAGGATATGAAAATGAAATCTGGGATGAAAAAAAGGAGATCATTGAAGAATTAAAACGGGCGGTTCAGGAAAAACAGAAAGAAAAGAAACCTGTATTCTTTCCTTTGATCTGTATCCGGGTGTACGAAAAGAAGAAATGATGGAACTGGCAAATGCGCTGCAGCCGGATCGGATTTTTGATATCGAAGACTGCGCCAAAGACGAAGAAACGCTGTTAAGTAAGAATTAAAGATTACATCACCGATGACCGTGTTTTCGGCATTATGTGTCATAAAACCATAGACACTGGTTGAGAGCGAAAAGTTGGAAACCATGAAAAAAGCAATTGAGACAGAACGTGCGGAAGAAAAAGATACAAACGGTGGTCTGATCGTGATCGTTGGTACAGCGGCAGAGCTTCTGACCGAGGCAGATCTACTTGTTTACTGCGATCTGACCCGCTGGGAAGTTCAGCTCCGCTATCGGAGCGGCATGCCAAACTGGCACAGTACCAATTATAATGATCCGATCCTGACGAAATATAAACGGGGATTTTTCATTGAATGGCGTCTGGCGGACCGCTATAAAAAAGAGCGGTATGAAAAATTCACGTATCTTCTGGATACGGAGAAAGAAAATGCACCGGTTCTTACAACGGGAAATGCCTTCCGAGGCGCACTGCAGCAGCTTGCCAGACAGCCATTTCGTATGGAGCCGTATTTCGACCCTGGCGTATGGGGCGGTCAGTGGATGAAGGAAAACTTTGGTCTGGATGCATCGAAGGAAAATTTCGCGTGGAGCTTTGACGGAGTTCCGGAGGAAAACAGCCTGAATCTGGAAATCGGCGGAAAAGTCTTAAAAGTACCGGCACAGGATCTTGTCTTCTATGCGCCGCATGAACTGCTGGGTGAAAGAGTCCACGGCCGGTTCGGCGCAGAATTCCCGATCCGTTTTGACCTGCTGGATACGATGGGCGGTCAGAATCTTTCCCTGCAGGTACATCCGCTGACCGAATATATCTATGAAAAATTCGGCATGCCATATACGCAGGATGAGAGCTACTATCTTCTGGATGCCGATGAAGACGAGGAAACGTATGTATACCTCGGCCTCAAAGAAGGAGTGGATAAAAAAGAGATGGAGCGGGAACTCCGTGCAGCAGAAAAAGGAGAAGAACTTTTCCCTGCGGAAAAATATGCCAACAAAATCCCGGTCAAAAAACACGATCATGTGCTGATTCCGGCAGGAACGGTGCACTGCTCAGGAAAAAACGACGATGGTGCTGGAGATCAGTGCGACGACCGTATATCTTTACCTTCAAACTCTGGAACTGGGCGCCTTGGCATGGATGGACTGCCGCGTCGATCCACCTCGACCACGGTATGAAAAATATCCAGTGGAACCGCGATACCAAATGGGTGTACGACAATACGTCGGCCAGCAGAAAACACTGGAAAAAACAAGAAAACTGTGAAGTGGAGCGCACCGGACTGCACAGCCGCGAGTTTATCGACACAATCCGCTATACACTTTCCGGGCCGCACACCGTCTCGATGGATGACACGGTTCATGTGATGAATCTCGTGGAGGGACGAAGTGTCCGCATCGAGAGCATGGATGGCAGCTTTGCACCGTTCACGGTACATTACGCAGAAACCGCCATCGTTCCGGCAGCGGTCGGAACATACCGGATTGTACCGGAAGAGGGCGAAATGATTAAAATGCTGGTAGCATCTGTGGGGTAAAGAGAGATAAAAATTTGAACAACATAGAACAGGAAAAGGAGAAATTATCATGACACACAAAATCAAGAAGAAAGTCTACATCGTACATCATTCCCACACTGACGTGGGATACACCGATCTGCAGGAGCAGGTGATCTACAACCAGGCAAACAACATCCGCCGGGCAGTCGAACTGATTGAAAATAGGAATCAAAAACAACACAACCCAGAAAGATCTGAAATGGAACTGTGAGACATGGTACTGCGTGGAGCAGTTCTTCAAAATGGCAACGGAGGAAGAAAAAGAAAAGTTTTTCGATCTGGTAAAAAAAGGAAATATCGGTCTGTCTGCCAATTATCTGAACTTTAATGATCTTGCCGACTGCAAATATCTGAAAGAAAAAATCCATACGAATACAGGAAATCTGCGGCGAAAAAGGAATCCAGATCAAAACAGCCATGATTGCAGATATTAATGGTATCTCCATGGGACAGCGCGATGCCCTGATCGAAAACGGAGTAGAATTTTTGTATACCAATATCCATACCCATCACGGCATGTATCCGCTGTATCAGAACCAGAAACCGTATTTCTGGGAAAATGAGAACGGACAGCGTCTGCTGGTATGGAATGGTGAGCATTATAACCTGGGAAATGCCCTCGGCATCGTCCTGAATAAAAATGTTAACTTTATGACAGAAAATTACTTCGGCAAAAAGAATGGTGATGTGACAGGACTTCTGGAAAATCTGCACACGAATCTGGCTGCGAAGCATAAAGGAATATTAAAGAAAACGGTTATCCGTACGATTTCTATATCACCAGTGTTTCCGGCGTTTTTTCGGATAATGCGCCGATCAACCCGGCCATTGCAGATACGGTTGCGCTGTTTAATGAAAAATATGGCGAAGAAGTCACCATGCATATTGGTGATCGCTTCAGGAATTGTATGACAAGATCCGGGATAAAGTGCAGGATGCACCGGTGTATCGAGGTGCCATCAATGACTGGTGGGGCAATGGCGTTGGAAGTACACCATATGCGGTGAAACATTACAAAGAGGCCGTACGACTGAACCATATCTGCGACCGACTGAAGAAAAACAGGGTACATAACGAAGAACTGATTCAGGCATATGGCGATAATTCTCTTTTATATGCAGAGCACACCTGGGGTCATTCTGCTACGGTAACCAATCCGTATGATACCATGGTGACAAATCTGGATATGCGGAAAAACAGTTATGCATCCAAAGCACATGAGGCAGCAGCGATGCGTAAAAATGAGCAGTGCCATAAACTGGGTGATATTCTGCGCTATTATAATCTGTCCGGTAAAGTGAAGGCGGTCTCCACAAGCCATCAAAAGAGAGTATTTCCGGTAGAATTTTACGTAGAAACCTTAAGTCTTTCTGCAGTTAAAGTAACCGATGACAAACAAAACAAGGAGATGGAGGATGACAGCTGTCTGCTCATCCGCGCGGAGTCCTGATAAGTTTTCTGGCAGAATTTGAGCCAATGGAAGAGAAAACGTTCACGTACGAAGAGCAGCCGGCTCCGTCCCAGACCCTGTTCACCAGAACTGCCTGGGTAGGCGCAGAGCGGGTGCGCGATATTGTGAACACGTACGATCCGGAAAGTTACAAACTGCCTTACGGTCTGGAAAACGATTTCTTTCAGATCAAATGGAAAGTCGGAGAGGGTATTACCTCCTTTTACAATAAAAAAGCAGAGGTTGAAATGTGCAAATCCGGTCTGGAAACGTTCTTCACGCCGGTTTATGAACGCACCGAAATACGGAAGGGGGTTTATGCGGAACGCAGTCTGATCGGAAGAAATATCCGCGGACTTCACGCAGAGCAGTATCAGGGTGACCTTACGGATGTGAAAATTCTGGATCACGGACCGGTGTTTACCAAAGTAGAACTGATCTTTACCCTGGAGGGAACGTATCACAGCAGTATTGTGATCAAAATGTACCGTCATCTTCCGAAAATTGAGTTTTCTTACCGGGTAGCCAAAACATTAAGCGAGGATATCGAAAGCCTGTACCTTCCGTTATCGTTAAATCTTCCGGATGCGGAAGTGATGATCCAGAACGGAGGTGTTACCATGCGCCCTGGTATTGATCAGCTTCCTGGCACCAATATGGAATACTATATTGCGGATGAAGGGCTCGTTTACCGGACAAAAGATCAGACGATTCTGGTTAATACTTTTGACACACCGTTACTTTACATGGGGGAGATGGAATCCCACCCAATCCTTCTGTGCGATAACAAAGAGGAGAATAATAAACGGCCGGTTTACAGCTGGATTATGAATAACACATGGGAAACAAACTTCAAGATGGACCTGTCCGGATTCAGTGAGTTCCGTTATGGAGTGGAGATTGTGGAGCAGGGAACCGCAGAGAAAGATATGGAAAGCCTGTCAGATAATGACAAGGGTGTGGTTACCTTTATTTGCGGGTAATCATTGTTCCGCGGTTTTACGGCGGTGTCAGGCAATGAGGCCATGGCTGTCTGGCGGTAGTATGAAAAACAGCAGAAGATGAAAAAAGACAGCGGGGAGTATGACAATTAGACGAAAAAGTCAGACTTTCCGCTGCTTTTTCGTTAAAAATGAAAACAGGCGAAAAAGTACTGCGTTAATATTAAGATGTTATGTGACTTAACACAAGAACACAGATTTTCTGTCTAAAAAATCAAAAGAAACAGAAGAATACTCCTCGATCTATACAAATTAGGACTGGAAAATAAGAATTTTAATATACAAAATAACGAAAAGGCTATTGACAATCTTTCTAAAAGATGTTAACATCTAAACACAAGTTAAGAAACAAATAGAGGGGCTGTTGGTAACATGGCAGAGAGAAAATCAGTATCCATGCAGGACCTGGCAGATAAGCTGGGCATCAGTAAAGTAACAGTTTCCAAGGCGCTGAACGGAAAAGACGGCGTGGGAGAAGAACTGAAAGAAAAGATTTTTGCGCTTGCGAGAGAATCCGGTTATGTCCTTCCGGACTACGGAAAACGGAAGAGCAAAAAAGTCGGTATCATCATGAGTCCGCGGTTCAGCTCCGGAGACGAAGGAAAATTTTATATGGCAATGTACGAGCGGATCATCTACGAGCTGCAGAGAGCATCCTGCTCGAGTATCATGATTTCTCCGACAACAGCAACACTCCCGTCGGACATGAACACGATACAGACCAGAGGGCTGTTCGACGGCCTGATCTTTCTTGGTATTCTCGATAAGGGTGTCCGGGAGCAGATTGCACAGATTGATCTCCCGAAAGTGTATGTGGACATCTACGATCGAACCCACAAATCCGATTCCGTCATCACCGAGAATATTTACAGCTCCTATGAGCTGACCAATTACCTGATCCAGCAGGGCCACACAGACATCGGATTTGTCGGAACCGTAGGAAGTACAACCAGTATTTCCGACCGATATCTCGGATATCTGCGGAGAATGCTGGAGGAGGGAATTTCCCCGAAAAATGAGTGGAGAATCCCGGACCGAAGCGATGAAGCATTGCCATTCCGCTTTTGCTGCCGGAGAAGCTGCCCACCGCATTTGTCTGTAACTGCGATGCCACCGCATTCAAATTAGTGCAGGCATTAAAAGAGCGTGGAATCTGCGTACCGGAGGATGTTTCCGTGACCGGTTTTGATGATTCCATTTATGCACAACTGTGCAGTCCGCCGCTCACCACGGTTGCGGTTGACACCGACGCGATTGCACGTCTTGCGGCAAAACGTATGATCAAACATATGAATGAACCGCAGAAAAAGAGCGGCGAGGTATACCGCATTCCCGGAAAGATTATTTACCGGGATTCCGTTTGTAAGATAAACGGATAAAGTGATAAGCCCGAGCAATCGGGAGAAGGAGGAAAAAATCTTGAGTAAACCAAGCAAAAAGAAAAAAAACCGCTGGACCAAGAATGACACCGAGCTGACCGTCATGGCGCTGCCTACCACAGTCTGGTACATTCTGTTCAGCTTCCTGCCTATGTTCGGTTTGATTATTGCATTCAAGAACTACAAAATCACCGGTGGAAAGAGTTTCATTTACAACCTGCTCCACAGTGACTGGGCCGGCTTCAAAAACTTTTCGTTCCTGATCAGATCCAACGACCTGTTCGTCATCCTGAGAAACACAATCCTGTATAACCTTGCATTTATCGTTCTTGGTATGGTATTTTCCGTAGGACTGGCTATCATGATCAGCCTGCTGCACAACAAAAGAGCGTCGAAGGTATATCAGACGATGATGTTCTTCCCATATTTCATGTCATGGGTTGTAGCTTCCTACTTCCTGGATGCATTCCTGAACCAGGACAACGGTCTGATCAACAGTATAATGAGAAATGCAGGCAAGGAACCGATTCAGTGTACATGAGTGCCGGTGTATGGCCATTTATCCTGATCTTCATGTATCTGTGGAAATCTACCGGATACAACATGGTTATCTACCTGTCCAGCATTTCCGGTATTGATACAACACTGTACGAGGCAGCCGTTATGGACGGCGCAACAAGAGACAGCAGGTATGGCACATTACCCTGCCTTGCTTAAAGAGTGTCGTCATCATGATGTTCATCCTGAATGTCGGAAAGGTCTTCTACTCCGACTTCGGACTGTTCTTCCAGCTTTCTCAGGGAGCAAGCGGTTCGATCTTCAAAACGACAGCAACTATCGACACATATGTATACAACGCACTGCAGTCTTCCACTCCGATCGGAATGACTTCTGCGGCAACATTCTTCCAGTCTGTTGCATGCTGCATCACCATCCTTCTTGCCAATGCCATTGTGAAGAAGATTGATGAAGACAGCGCGATTATTTAAGGAGGTACGAAAATGGCAAAAAAGAAAAAAGATCTTGATCTGGCTTCCTCTTCACATTTAAATCAGATCCAGGGATCTACAAATGCAATTTTCAATGTTATTTTTGTGATCCTCGCCCTGGCCTGTATTATCCCGGTGGTATTCATCTTTATGATCTCGATTTCTTCCGAGCATTCGATCAAGATGAACGGCTACCAGTTTATTCCGAGTGCATACTCGCTGGATTCTTACAAATTCCTTCTTCGGGAAGGACAGATGATCCTGACAGCACTTGGCGTTTCCGTTGCGGTAACGGTTATCGGTACGGTAATCGGAGTTGCCCTTACGATGCTGATGGGTTACGTTCTTTCCAGAAGCACCTACAAACTGAACGGATTCTTTACCATGGTCGTTTTCATTCCAATGATCTTTAACGGTGGTATGATTTCTTCTTATGTAGTCAACACACAGTTTCTGAATCTGAAAAACAGTATCTGGGCGCTGATTCTTCCGCTTTGTGTTTCTTCGTTCAACGTTGTCATCTGTAAAACGTTCTTCAAGACCAACATTCCGGAATCTATCATTGAGTCAGCACAGATCGATGGAGCAACTCAATTCCAGATTTTCGGAAAGATCGCCCTGCCGCTGTCGAAACCGCTGATGGCAACGATCGCCCTGTTCCTCACCTTCGGTTACTGGAACGACTGGTTCCAGTCTTCCCTGTACATCAGCGATACCAAGCTGTATTCTCTGCAGGCGCTGCTGGATCACGTACAGAGAAACATTGAGATGATGGCAAATAACCCGTCCCTTGGCGTTACCACGCACAGTACATGAACTCGATGCCAAAAGAGGGCGCCCGTATGGCGATGGCAATCATCATCATCATCCCGATCGCATGCTGCTATCCGTTCTTCCAGAAATACTTCATTTCCGGTCTGACGGTCGGTGCGGTAAAAGGCTGATCGACCATTTACCTTTATGGATCTCATACTGAAGCAAAAGGCTTCGGTTAAGGATAATTTCAACATTCTATATTTTATATCAGGAGGATGCTACAATGAAAAAGAAACAGTTTTTAGCTCTTGCACTTTCTGCTGTTATGGCCGGTGGCATGCTGGCAGGCTGCGGAAGCAGCAACGGAAGCAGCAGCTCTTCAAAGAGTGATGCAAAAGATGAAGTTGTTACACTGAAATGGATTCAGGTTGGTAACGGAATGCCGAAGGATTATGATGAGTGGCTTGCACAGATCAACCATATCTGGAGGAGAAAATCGGCGTTAATGTAGACATGGAGATCGTTCCGTGGGGCGACTGGGATAACAGAAGAAGCGTTATCACAAACTCCGGCGAGTATTTCGATATCCTGTTCACCGACCAGAACCGTTACTCTTCTGAGGTGAACACCGGCGCACTGATGGACATTACAGATCTGCTCAAAGACAACGCTTCCGAGCTGTATGACATGATTCCGGAAGATTACTGGAAAGCAGTAGAAGTAAATGGAAAAATCTACGGCGTACCGACCTACAAAGACAGCTCCCTTTCCGAGTACTTTGTATGGGATCAGGATATTGCAGACAAATATAACATTGATGTAAATTCTGTAACAGATTTCAATACTCTGTACGATGCTCTGAAGACAGTAAAAGAGGGCGAAGGCGGATCTCCGTACTTCATGTCCAAAAATGGTGCAAACTTCCTGCTGAACCTGAACTACGATGATTTAAGCTCCGGACTTCCGGCAATCGGCGTTAAATACGGCGATGACAGCAAGACCGTTGTCAATCCGCTGGATGACGAAGAAATCCTTTCCAACCTGGATATCGTTCGTAAAATGTATCAGGAAGGTATCATCAACGGAGATGCTCCGACAGCAGATGATTCCAGCAAATACGCAATGTTCTTTGCTGCACAGGGATGGAGCGGCGCTGCAAAAAACAACATGGGGCCCGAACAATGGTATCGCCAATTGTTCAGCAGTACAGTATGGCAACACAGTCGTTTCCAACACAACCGTACGTGGTTCCATCAATGGTATCTACTCCGGATGCAAACACCCGGACAAAGCACTTCAGCTTCTGAACCTGGTAAACACCGATTCCAAAGTGCGTGACTGGTTCTACTATGGAGCAGAAGGAACAGACTTCGAGTACACCGATGACAATAAAGTACACCGCCTGACCCACTGACTGGGGCATGGCCGGATATACCCAGGGTACTTTCTTCAATGTAACACAGACAGACGATGTTGACTTCAACCAGTGGGATGAAGTAGAAGAGCTGAACGAGAAAGCAACTCCGTCTGAGATGCTTGGATTCAACCTTGATACCTCCAACATCGAAACAGAGCTTGCAAACTGCCGTGCCGTATATGAGAAATACTATTCTGAGTTATTCACCGGCGCACAGGATCCAAGAGAGCTTGTAAAAACCATCGATGCTGAGCTTGAGACAGCAGGCTGGGAGACCATCCGCGAGGAAGCTCAGAAACAGATTGACGCACAGAAATAAGTCTGATACATTAATTTTATAAGAACTACAACAGGGCATTTTCGATTGCGGAGATGCCTGTTGCAGAATAACGGGAAATAAGAAAAATTGAGCGAAAGGATGAAAAAAGAATGAAAGAGACCTTACCAAAGTCCATTCAGGAGCTGATTTTAAGCCTGAGAGAAAAACTGAAAGACGAGCCGGAAATCGTTGATATGTTTGAACGATGCTACTCCAATACCCTCGACACAACCGTAAAGAAAATGGAGGACGGCAGCACCTACGTCATCACCGGAGATATCCCGGCATGTGGCTGCGTGACTCGGTAGCACAGCTGCGCCCGTACCTTGTTCCGGCGCAGAACGACCCGGAGCTGGCTGACCTGATCGCAGGCCTCATCCGCCGCCAGTTTATGTGCATCAACATCGATCCATACGCAAACGCATTCAACGAAGGACCGAACGGCAACTGCTGGGAGAAGGACGAGACCGATATGGGACCGTGGATCTGGGAGAGAAAGTATGAGATCGATTCTCTCTGCTATCCGCTGCAGTTCTCCTATCTGTTCTGGAAGAACACCGGAAGAACGGATCAGTTTGACGAGGTTTTCTGGGAAGGTGTTGATAAAATCCTGACTGTATTTGAGACCGAAATGAATCACGAGGAGAAATCTCCGTACAGCTTCATCCGTAAAAACTGCTCCTACACCGATACGCTTTCCCGCGACGGAAAAGGTGCGCAGGTAAAATCCGGCATTGGCCTGATCTGGTCCGGTTTCCGTCCAAGCGACGACTCCTGCCGTTACGGATATCTGATTCCGTCCAATATGTTTGCGGTTGTTGTTCTGAACTACCTGAAAGAGATCGCAGATTTTGTCGGCGGTAAAGAGGAGATTGCAAAGAAAGCAGAAGAAATGGCAAAGACCGTAAAAGATGCGATTGAAACGTATGGTACGACTCATATCTGGGGACTGGGCGATGTTTATGCATACGAAGTAGATGGTTTTGGCCAGTACAATCTGATGGATGATGCCAATGTACCGACCTTCTGGCTATGAGCTATCTGGCTATGAACCAAAGAGCCAGGAAGTGGCTGACAACACAAGAAAGCTGATCTTAAGCGAGGCAAACCCGTTCTACTATTCCGGAACGAAGCTTTCCGGAATCGGAAGCCCGCACACACCGGTTCGCTACGTATGGCACATCTCAAAAGCTATCGAGGGACTGACCGCACCGACAAAAGAGGAGAAACATCAGATGATCCACGAACTGATGGCAACCGACGGCGGCACAGGACTGATGCACGAGGGCGTTTTCGTAGATGATCCGACCGTTTACACCAGAGAGTGGTTCTCCTGGGCAAACGCAATGTTCTGTGAGCTGGTAATGCAGTATTGCGGATATGAGATTAAGAAATAAAGATGGATGAACGAGTCAAACGAGCATGCATTCGAATTATTCACAATAGAAGAATTATACCAGTTAGGCAAAACGGGGTTCAGCACAAGAGCTACGGATGTAGATAGGGCGGAACAGATGCTGTTCAAACGTTTGAAGAATGGGCGGAAACGCAAATCCGAGAGTTGGATTTTGAGCAGTTGGATGCGGTATGCAGCAACATTTGTCGGGATCATTCTGTTGAGTGGAACAATTTACCTTACTTTAAAAGAACCAGTCCTTAAACTAAGATGTTCTTCCATTTCTCTTTCTTTTTTCATATTGCTGCATATATATGATAAAAATTAGACCACCGGTAACTACCCATGAAGCAACATAAACATTCATCAGCATGTTATACGTCGGAACCCGTTTAAACACAGTTACCATCCAGATCATTCGAAATACAACCGTTCCAAGAATAGTAATGATTGCCGGCTCCAGTGATTTTCCCATGCCAC
>ENA-OQJS01000077-OQJS01000077.1-human-gut-metagenome-genome-assembly--contig:-NODE-77-length-19348-cov-1.235680_pt1 | contig 19348 bp, 25 predicted proteins | sample MGYA00242598_ERZ504764 | MGnify/ENA primary metagenome ERZ504764 (study PRJEB26092, sample SAMD00036368) | human gut metagenome | host: Homo sapiens | study: EMG produced TPA metagenomics assembly of...
CTTTCCGGCAGTATCTTTGCTGACATCCACCTCAATAGGCATAGTCTTCCCGTCAGTGTCAGGGATCATTACTCGAAGAGGAAAAACCAGGAACGTTTTCCCTTCCTTATTGGTGCGTATCGACGCATCACGTCCGATAACGCCACATACCGTAACATTACATTTTATCATTTCTATTGTCTTTTAATGTGATACATAATCACCCGACAACTGTGTTGCCATGATTTGTTGTTGAACTGCTAAATCATTGCTCTTAATCGGGTGCTCGTATCATTGCCCAGATCAGCCATCCGGCAAGGAACAGTTGAACGCTCACGATAATGAGCGTTGCTACCCAGCCGAAGAGTTGGTAGCAGAGCAGGACATACAAGGCAAGGTAGGACAGTCCGAACAGACATCTGCATAGCTGTATCATCACGCATTTTACCATATCGCCACGCTTTCTATCTTTTTAGGTTCTCTGTCTGTCCCTGCTGTTGGGACATCCCTTGTTCAAAATTCTGTGAAGCCGCTTCCGAGAGGATAACCGTATTCAGCATACCGGTTACACGTATCCTTTTGGCTTCTTCTGTGAGAGTATTGTTATTCAGTGTTGCCGACAGACGGCTTAACTCCGCAGTAGTCAACTCACGTGACATGCGCAGTTCTCCATTGTTCACTCGCAGAATAGCCTTTCCATTTTCACTGATTGCCAGTTCGCAGTTTTTCATGCCCGGTAATAATGATTTCAGATTGATGCGTCCACTTATCCATTTGTTTGGATATTGGCAGTCTTTTGCTCCTCCTCGTTCTTGTTGTCGATTTGTACGGCCAATAGCATAAGGAACTAAAGGCTGTCATCGCCATCTCTACTATAGGGTCATTGCATCCTGACATTCCCACACCGCTATCCTCTGACGAAAGCAACTTCTTCATCCATCCGTCGGGCGAAAGGTTTTTGCCGGCGGCATTCTCTTCTGTTCCTTTATATCGGGTGAGCAGGCTGTTCCCGTTGTGCAACACTTCCAATTTGATATTTACCTTTCTGTGCGATTTCAGTCAGATAAGCCGCAGGGTCGATGTCACGCTTTGTTCCGTCTGCATAGAAGTTTGTCACGCCGAAATGTAGATGTTCGCCCGTTGTACGTGTACCTGTGTTGCCCGATGTGCCGAGCTTCCCACCGGCTTGTACTACATCACCGACCTTTACAGTAACCTCCTTAAGGTGCATATAAGTACATTGTACCTTGCTGCCATCCGTTCTGGTATATTCCACAGTCAGCGATTTTCCACCGGGCGTGTTCTTATTCTGATTCACAGCCACCACCTTCCCGTTGTTCTCAGTAGCCAGTACCGCATCGCCATTGCAACGGATATCAATTCCCTTGTGCATCTGTTGTTTCGTGTTGTCCATCGGATCTTGCCGCATACCGAAAGGCGAGGTAACAAAAAGAAACTCTTCACGCTCTACCGGGAATGAGTACTTCGCACCATACTCTGAATTTTCAGACGTTCGGAGAGGATTATGTTCCGTACCGAACCGCTTACCCTGTGTCTCCATTTCCTGCATCACCAGTTTGTCATACTGCTGTAAGCCATTTTGCTCTATAATCCGTTGCAGACTCTCGGCATATTCTCCGCCTGTGGCATAACCGGCCTGTTCGATATTTTGTGTCCAACCTTGTAATCGTCGGGCGAAAGTGCAAAACATTGGGCATAGCGGCTGTTTTCTTTTAAAAAACGGGAGTGGTGTTCGTATGAATCACCCACACTGTCATAACTGCAAAACTTCTCATTCGGCTTATCGTCAGTATATATACCATACCTTCCTCCTTCGCAATCCATGCAGCGTAGCCTTGATGCCAAAATGATTGTTCTCGTTTTGCGCCAAACGGCTTTGCCCGTTGGAACTTTCCAGTATGCCTTGTGCCAACGTCACGGATGCGGGGATTCCGTACCGGCGCATCTGCTCCATAGCATACTCTGCATATTTCATTGCGTATTGTTGGTTCTTGCTCATTTCCTTACTCCTTATCTATGAAAACCTCTGTGTGTTTCTTGTTCCTCCATGTCACTTATAGCAACCCGTGCCCCGGCACGGACGAGCTTAGACAGATAGTTGTCGAGCTGCTCCGTTGAAAATTCCGTTGAAGCCGTAATGTCCCCTTCCGGATACTCTTTTAGGGTTATGCCCAATATCTTTGCACCCTGTACCGCATCTTCGTTATAGAGCCGATAACCATCTTTCGTGCGAAGCAGTTGCAAGGCATCGGGATGATTCGCTTTAAGTTTGTCCCACAACTGCCGTTCCGGTGAAATACCCTTGTTGTCTGATTCCGTCCGTTCCTGCGCTACCGTTTCTATCGGCCACAACTCTGCTTCTTTCTGTTGTTTCTCTCCGGTGTGTGCCTCCTGCGATTGTCCTTTTTGTAGTACGTCTGCGAATAAGGTAGCTGCCAAATGACGTTTGTAGCTGTCACGCTCTTCCGCTATCCACATCCGCTGCCACTGTTGCGGAGTGACACTTCGGGCAGGCTGTTTCTGCCCATCAATAGTTGCGACGCATTGTATGCCGTCTTGTTTGGTTTTGAAAACCGAAACACGCTGGATACGGTTCAAGTCTATTTCCGGCATTTCGCTGCTGAACAAATCCACCTTCAGGTCAGGTTTGACCTCGGCCAGCGCATAATACTTGTGCGCCAGTTCCATCCGAACCCTTACCGATGTTATCCATTGCTTGCTTGAGTGTTGAAAAGAAGCGGTTTATATCTTCTTTATCAGGATAGATGCTATATCCGCTCTTATTTTCGGGTTTGATATAAAGTGCCCATCGTTTCTTATCATCTTGAATCATCTCTACGTGTCAAATCCGATCTCATTCGCCTGTTTGACCGCTGACGCCACGTCCAGTGTGGAGAGCTTCTCCATTGCCCAATTCTTCAGCCGGGCCAGCATAATTATCTTCTCGGCAAAATAACTGTCATCGGGTCGATAACCTAATGCACCATCCGTATTGTAGAAGCGTACCTGCTCGATTCCATCTTTCTGCAACGCTCGCATGATACGTCCCTTGTTCATTCCCGGTATCTCGTTATCTGCCTCTGTAGAAGCCCCTGCTGGAAGAATTACATCTGCGGTTTTTGCCTGTGGGTCAATAACAAGCACAATTTTTTTCGTTTCTTTATCCGGATGCTGCCGAATCTCGTTCGACACAAAATAATGTTTGGGCATTTGCTCCTGCATGGTTGAAGTGTCTCGCCGGTTGCGCATGGTGGCGTATTCGATTTTCTCGCCCCGTTCCGCTTTATTGATTACTTCGATGGCATTGTTTACGTCACTTTCGAGAGCGTCCATCAAGTTCGGGTTCTCTTTTAGCTCCCGGCACCAGTATTCCACTGTCTTCAGACTTTCTTCAGACAACCGTGCTGGCAACCCCAGTTCCAACATTTTAATCCCTGAAGCCAGTTCCACTACCAACCGTTCCTGTCTGACAGCATCCTCCGAAGGAGCCACACCGTTCTTCATCACCATACCTTCACGCGCTAATCGTTGTTGGTGTCCGGTAGCACTCACGATTTGCCGCAAGGCTTCCTGTATATAGTCGTGATAATGTCTGAACTCTCTTTGTCGCGGCATATAGACCGCATCCTTATCTGTTTCGTAGTGGGGTACACCGCTTCCATCCAAACGAACAGGCACAAGGTTGTCTCGCATCCTCAGTAGGAAGTCGTTGAATTGAATATGCAACCGTCGGTTGTCAGCTTCCGTATATCCTCTTTCCACTGCACTTCCATACCGCCGCAACGTCGTTTCGTATCGCTCCTTATCCACGTAGGGTAGTGTCGTCTGGTCAATGTTGAACAAAGTGCGAATTTCACGGTTATGTACACCTTTATATAATTTTTGTTCCTCTTCATACAGTTTCATGTAGTCATCACGACTGATAACCTGTTCTGGATTATTGCGGTGAACGTACTTGTTCCAATTATAAAACAAAAATGGAACGCCTTGCTCATTCTCACGCACCGAGGCTCCTTGTGCCTTGGCATCGCTGAATAGCGTGAACTGGTTGGTTTTGCATCCATTTTTATCAGAATGCAGCGTCATGAATAGTGCATTGAATGCGCTGACAGAAACACCCTTTGGATAGAAGCGCGGGTATCCCTTTCCTGATGCGTTGAGCCAGTGTCCACCGGCATTCGAGGCTTCACTCAAAGCCGTAGAAAGCAAGGTGATTTGTTTTTCCTCGGCTTTCTTTTCGATTTGCGATTTTTCTTTCATCGTTTATTTGATTATAGGATTATTGAATACCCCGTGGGCGCACGATGGTTTCCAGTTTTCCGTCCTCATAATTCCGTGCGGCAGCCTGGCGAAGCTGGTCGTTCTTGGCAAGGACAGCATTTGCCAGCGTGTTCAAAGGCAATGCCCCGGTACGGTAGGCTTCTGCTACAATCGGTGACAACTGGATGGTACACGGTACTCGGTCTATCGTGGCAATCAACGTACTATCTTGCAATACAGGGTTTACTATACGTGGGTTCAGAGTTTCATTTGTATAGCGTCGGTACTGCACATTGTTCTCATTTGTTACGTTCAGTTTTCCCTCTGTTCGTTCTTTCAAGGCTTCGTGTCCTGCCTTATTCAACAAGTTCATACCTCCCAGGCCTATCAGGAGCATTTTCAGCAACGGGTTACGCACAAACATACCCGCCACAATGCTCGCTATCGGTAACATATTGTCTTCCAAATGCAATGATTCTGTCTTGCCTGTGAATATTCCCAGTAGAACATCAGGGAGCATGGCCATTACATAACCGAGATTGCCTGTGATATTACCTATGCCATCCAGTCCCAGCATACCAAGCCAGTCCGCCCCAACGTTTCCCTGTCGCTACTTGCGCACTTTGTATCGTTTGTACATGTTGTTCCGCATCATTGGCAGGAACAACAGTTTCATGCTTCTCTTCTTTCATAATTTCATCCTGTTCTGTCCTGACCATTTTCGCTTTGTCACATTGTTCCAAAGACTGCAAGTAGGCTTCTTCCTGTCCGGGAGCAACAACAATCGGCACATCCTTGTACCGTTCCTCATATTTCTGTTCTTCCTTGCTCTGTACATTCGGCCACAATAAACCGCTATTCTGGTTTTGTGTCCATTCCATGAAGCCAAAGTCCATGACAGGGATTTTCTTTTTCAGTTGCTTGTTGTCTGTACCAATCGCCGTGTTCTCTTTGATTTGTATTTGGGCTGCCTCTTTGCGAAAATCGTCGAATACGTTTCTGTCTCTGCCGAACACTCCTTTACTGATGCACTGTTCTACTGAAAGGGTATCAGGCTTCTTGCCTTCAAAATGATTGGTGATGGCTGCAATAGCCACATCTGCACCGGTAAACTTTGCCAGTGTCGTCCATGAACCAGTACCACCCATCATCAGGTATCTGCGGCTGTGCCCAACATCCATCCCGTACCTTTTTCCCATCTGTTCGGGCGGTAAGCTGCTTCGCCTCGTGCCTCTATTTCATCGGTCAGCGGTGAACGGCTTAACGTCTGCGATAATCCCAGCAGACTCGATTCGGCAGCCTTTCGGATGATGTAGTCAGCGGAAGACTTGGGCATACGTTCTTTCACCAACCGGTCAATCATCAGTTCCTCTATTCGGTGGTCCATATAGGCATAGGCGAGGTCACAACCGAGCTGTTCTGACAACTCATTGTAACGTGCCCTTCCGATTTCCTGCACGACGGTATCCCGCCACTGCCCGGCCATATACGCAAGGTCTTGCTGCATTTCCTCGGAACCGGTAATCTCCGTCTTGCACATCTCGATATAGTCCTCTGTTGTTTTGGAGTTCCATTCGCCTGTGACCTTGAGTGCTTGATAGGGGTCGCTCATTGGTTGTGCCGAAGATGCCATCATACTGAGAATACCACCTAAAGAGGTGGAATATTCTTTCATTTCCTCTCCCTGATTCCGTATGAGTCAGTCCGCGTTTTTGACATGATGGGTGCGATATGGCAGTTGAAATAGTCGTTCACGAGGCGTTCCATTTCTGCAAACCGTCCGCTATGCTTGATTCCGTCCATAGTGTATTATATGTTTATCCTATTCTATTCATTAATAATTGCTCTTTTGTCTGCTCGATGGCGTTGTGGTAAATTTCCATCTGTTTGGGATAAAACTCTTCCAGCCATACATCCTTCTCGATGTTGTCGTGAATGAAGCGTATCGCTTGTTCTCGCTCAATCTCCACCGATGCTTCGCCCTCTTCCCGGTTATTGAACCATGCTTTCGTCCACCAGCGCACACCGGCCCGGTCAGGATATACCGTGACTGCTCTCGGTATGTCAAAGCTCTGGATGTCTATGTCTAATTCTGCCAGTGGGTCAATGATACCACTATGGGTCAGGGCTTCGTCGTAGAGTTTTTTTTTTACATCATCGCCCATCGTCGATAAGTACACGCCATGCCGTAGGGCAAGGTAATGCAGGAAGTCCGCAATGAGTAGGTTCTGCACCTTACAAGCAAGCGGCATTGCTTTATGTCCCAGTCCGAGTGGGTTGGATATACTTGGCATATTTTCATAGAAATATTCTTTGACTGCTCCCATTGTAAAGACATGGCGGAGTGACTGCTCCGTATGTGGAGGAAGTCGGTATGCACCACGCTGTAAGTCTTCCATGTAGTAGGGCAGGAAACGTAGCATCAATTCCTCTATTTCCTGTCTGTCCTGCTCGTAATCGGTGGTCAGTGCCATCTCCATGTTGGGAGATGTTGCCGCTTCGCCTCCATCAGCATGACACAATGCTTGGATATTCCCATACAGCATGGTTAGAAATTCCAGCGGATTCAGTTCCTCACCCTTGAAGCGTATCCCGATATGCAGCTTGTCACCGCTTAAAGCTACAGTCTGTCCGGCCTTGACACGCTGTCCGAACTGGGCGAAGACATTTGACAAATGCCCATAGGTCACTTCATACTCCCCATAGCGTATAGTTTGGCAGATGCCGAGTATAGGGTCATTGCCTATACCTGACACGATACCGCTGGCGACAGCCGCCAGTGTGTAACACCGTACATCGAAGTCGATGCCATGATGAAAATATGTTTTGCCCGTTGTCGGATCGGTTTGTTCGCCATAGCCGAGCGATAGTTTCACATCCTTGCCCTTCCGTTCTTCAAAAGGCATACAGTATCCACTTTCGGATTGCAGGATCATTTCTTCTGTATATTTCATTATGTGATTATATTTGATTCTTATTCTTATCTTTTCATCCCCCCGCTATTCGTCTGTTCTTCAACGGGAAGAGCGGGTGTCTGTATTCGTTGTATGCTTCTCGTATCAGGTGTGCGGAAAATACCGGCATTGTTACCGATAAGCATCATGCCGAGAAATGCACCGGCAATCTTGCCCAGCCAGCCGAAGCGTCCGAATATAAGAAATGCTGCTGCGACCAGTCCCGCTATACTCAATCCCGACACGTTACCCTGTCCGAGATTACGGAAAAAGTTACCGAACATATCGGAAACTCCGCCATTGGAGACTTGCCGTAGAAAATTCGATACTCCACCCAGTTTTGAGTCTATGCCGGCTACCGTACCGCTGACGGAACCGACTGCTTCTCCGGCTTTGCTTGTCAGTTCTCGCACACCGTCCGCTGCATCTGCAAGGGTATCCGTAGCCGATTTCCCTATGACCGCATCGCTTACGATATGTACCACGCTCTTATCTGTGGTTAGTTTCTCCCAACCCACATAACCGACTGCACCGCCGATGGCTGCGGTCTTGACGGCTTGTCCTGTGCCCCGTAAGGTTTGTGAAGGATGCAGTGCAGCATGTCCCATACTTCTTCCGGTAGCTTTTGCTGCTTTGCCGCCATATTTTAATATTGAATCCCAAATTCCCATATCATTACATTTTTAAGGTCTTACATTCTTTCCAATCTGTCGCCAACGTCGCTTGGCTGCGTCCACGATACTACGTTTATCAGCTTCGGGACGTGCACCCTCGTCGATTTCCCGCCAAATGTCGCCCATTGTCGTGTACTTTACCGCTTTGGTCAGTCGTTGCAGCTTTGTGTTCATAGTTTTGAGCTTTGGACGGATGCCAAAGACAATTTCCATACGCTCTTTTTCCGTCATCTTGTTCTCCGAAAGGCACGCTGTGCGTATATCGTTCACTATTTCCACGCTGTTCATCATCAGTTCCCTATAAATCTTGTTGCGCTGTGTGGATAGGGCTACGGCAAGCGTATTGGCTGGACTTCGCTTCAATTGTTTGGTGAAGTCGCCATATTGTCTGTCAGCTCGATACCTCATAATAGAACCCATAAGTTTGCGCCGCATAGCAGACTATTGACCGGAAAGAGTTTAGATAGTTATTAAACTCTCGTTGCAGGTCTGTTGTCGCCTGCACTTCTTCTTTTGTCCAAATATGTCCGGTGGTCTGCATCAGCATGACCTTTTCCTGATTCTTCAGCTCCTTCTCTGCCTTTTCGGTATATACTGCAATCATTCCGGCCAGTACAGGGTCATTCTGCGCTTGTACCTCACCGATACCGGTAAGACACAGCAGTAATATACTTATCCAAATTGTCCATTTCATAACTGATATATTTTATCGGACGAGAGCTGCCGCCCTGTGCCAATGGGACAGAGCCATACGAGCTGCCTCACCGTTGTCACGGTCAAGCATTCCTGCCGTTACGTTGTTCCACACATCATTGAAAGTATAGTACCGTATGCTCAAATAGAGCAGATGTAACTTCCGGCTAAAATCCGATAGTTGGTCGTTCAACGCCCATAGCGTCTTGCTGCGTTCTGCCCCCGTAAGCATGTTTTCGTTGCTACCTTTGGCCACAGCGTCATTCAGCAATGTAAAAACAGAGACAAGTTCCGTTGCTGTTTCTATATAGAGGTTGTTCATGTTCATACTGGCCACAATGCCCTGCGGATTGTTTTGGATGGCCTTGCCTAATTTCCCCAGCGTGAGGAAAATCCGCACACCGTCATTGTAGAGATGCGTACAGGCTTTCAGTGATGAAGCGTAACCGCTTGCTGTCTTGAGGTAACTGTTGTACTGCTTCTCCCACTTGTGGATTTGGTTGAACTCGGTAGCGATGCTGTTTTGGAGCAAGGCTGTTTGTGTCTGTCCCTTTTATTTGTTTTTCAATCTGCCCGTTTATCAGTTCGTTACCTTCGGCCAATGCAGTCCATTCCAACGGATTGGAAGCCGCAATTTGGGCTTCTGCACCTGTGGAAGCAGGCATACCAGCGAGGCAACCAGCCCCAGACTAATGATTCGTGATTTCATATATTCCCTTTTTTCGTTTGTTAGTTTCTACCCGTTCACGGATAATTGACACGAGGTCGTCCCTATGGAAGATACCGATCAGGTCAAGACGGGGCGTGTTTCTGTCCATTGAAAGGATACGTACGGTTTTCAGCCCACAAAATTGTTGCAGCAGGCTTTGGTGCTCTTGAAAATCCACGATACGATATAGCTCCATATAATCCACTTTGCGACGGATAATACCGTATTCACTGACAAGTTGTTCCGTGCCGATGCAATAACGGATTCGCCGCAGGTAGAGATAACGGTAGAGTAACAGTAACGAGAGTATCAAGGCAATTACTGTGCAATAGCTGTCAATGGCAGCCCTTCCATGCCTCCGTACACCCATACAGTGCCGCACAGCACGAGAGTGGGCAGCTCGTTGATGACAAATTGCCCGGTATGTGGATGGATGACAATGGTTTTGTGACAAGTTCTCTGCATAGGTTTTATGGATTATCGGTGAAAACGGGAATGAAAGTCTTCTCTCATTCCGGAAAGAGAATTGGTTATATCCACTTCCAACCGGGCAAGTTCTTCCCGTATCTTGTACATTTCCTGAAAACCCTTATCTGACATTCCTTGGTCATTGGTTTCAAAGGAGAATATTACTCTGTCCGCACGTTCAAGACGCTTTCGCACAGCCTCATGGTCCGCTTCGTCGTATAATCCGTTTCGGATATGTTCCGGATTGACTTCGGGCAAATCGGACAAGGCATGATTCAGCGTGGCTTTACCGCTGATCTCCCAATCGTCAAGGTTATCCTTCTCTGGTTTTATCCGTTTGCCGAGTAGCTGGTCGTTCCAATCCTTATAACCCTCTGCGGCAGATTCATACAAGATGCATCCTGTAGCTTCCGGACCGGAAATGGAAGCATCAATCGCTTTTTCGATGGCTTCCAGATTGCTTCTCATTTTCTCTAATTCTTCCTCACTGGCAGAACCTTCGTCACGAGCCATTTCGTACTCATCCATACAAACCATTCTCATTTCCTGTAGATAGCCGTCACCAATTCCCATGTCGTCACGCTCCCCATTCTTCAAATTTTGTTTTGCATCATTTATACCCAGAATGGCTGTAATCTTTTCAAAATTGAATGGTTCAAGTTCATATTTCATACTGTGAATAGTCTTCGCTGTTGTTCTGTACAATCAGTCTGCCGGTTTGTGACAGACAGGTGGAGAAGTTCCAGCCTGCATGAGTGAGAGCAAAGTGGATAGCATAGACTTGTCCGGCACGGTCATGATCGAAGCAAAGATGATGTGAGGCATGGGGAGTTGCTTTTATCGCTCCTATGAATTGCTGCTGGCTCGGTGCCCCTCCGGTAGAGATGAATACCGCCTTTCGCAGATCCTTGTTCTGTGCCTGATGAAGTTGGTAATATGCCATCGCATCATAAGCACTTTCGAACCAATAGATATGTTTGGCGGAGGTGAGAGAAGTGCGGGCAGGGCTGGCAATCCACAGTCCCTCGCTTGAATTGCTCCCTGCGGCTTTGCCTTTGTAGCTGCCGCTCCCGTCCATACGGGCACGTCCTCGTTCTTCAAGTCCCACAATCGCTCCGTCGCCTTTGGGCAGGGTTAGTGGAAAGGACAGGTTCGTGTAGGTCGCACCGTCCTCCCGATGTTTCGTAGCCAGATAAAAATGCCGATGGAAGGCATATTGTGTATAAAGGTCGATACCTCGGCTTTTAAAATAAGGATAAAATTTTTTCTGCGTTTCCCGATTCTGCGGATTGAACTTATGAATGTCGTAATCCGCTATGTCAAATGGCTTTACATCTCGTTTAGGGTTCACTATTCGGGTTTTCCGTTCAGTGACAGGAATGTTCAGTAATCTGTTACAGACAAGATTCACCAGTCTGTCCGGAGACATACCCGCATGGTACTCCGTGAAAAAGTGCGGATGCTCCTTGATGAAGGAAATGATGTTATAAACTTTCTGTTGTTGTGCGTGGAAACAGCATTTTCCTTGTTGTGTCACAATAAATTTGTCACCACGGATACGTCTGCCGTCGCTGTCCAAACGAACATACGAGGGATAGCGCAGACCGTCACGACGGTTCAGGTGATACCCTGCGTCAATCAATACGTCCTGGATGTTTAGTCGTTGCAGAAAGTCATCGTATGTAAGGTCTCCGTCTCTCATAGGTTTACCTCCCTCTTCTCATTTCATTAATATCTTGATTCATCTGTGCCTCGAAATTACGGATGGCACATCTCTCGGTGTATCTACGCCGGGCTTGAAGTATGGATGTGGCGGTCCGCTGAAACGTTCGCCATAGAACTCCGGAGAGTGGTGGTGATGGAAGCCATGTGCGACTTCCGATGCCACCACAGCACCGGCGGTAAGGGCAGCGAATATCTTCACGCCAAGCCCCTTGTTCGCTTCAGGACGTGTCTTCATATCCACCTCGTTGAAAATCTTCGAAAAAAGTTTCATCCGGTGGTAATCATCCACAGCAAGAAACTTGTCGTAGTCTTTCTGGCTGATTTCGTGGCTGATGACCTGTCCGTCAATAACAGCGGACATCTTGTATTTACCCTCCGTCTGTGCTGGTTGCACGGCAATGTCACTGACCTCTACTTCCCGGCCATGTTTCTCCTCACGATACCAGCCTTTGCTTTCGTTGAGTAGTTGCAGGTCACGACCGTCCACGGCTGCACCGATACTGCCCTGTATGTATTCCTGCCGCATCGGAGTTTCTTGCTGCATGAATAATTCTTGTTCCTGCCGCTGCCGTTCTTCCAGTTCATGCCGCACTTCGGGATGCAGGCCGATACTGATGCGTTGTTCGCTGTTGAGCTGTTCCATCGTTACTTTATCGGCAAAGTCCGCTCCGATAATGCCGTTCAGCAGATCCAGCCGTTTCTCCACAGGTTGTTCCTCGATGGATGCGGTAGCCAGTTTTTTCACTTCTTCTTCCGTCAGGTCATAGACCATATCGGCATTGACACTTTCCGATTGTACGGTCAGTGTCCTCCGTTCCATATCCACGATAAGACCGTGCGAAGTAAGGCACTCCGACCATTTCTCGTTGGAAAAATAGACTGGTGAAGCAATCAACTCCTTGTATGCTTGTGCCGGTTCCTTGCTGCGCGGACGGGCTGACAAGCAGGTGTAATGACCTCCTGCAAGTTCTTCAATACATCTTGCTGTACAATGGGTTGCTCCTGTTGACCGCCTTTGTAGTAAAAGCCGTAGCCACCCGATTGCAGTTCGCCGGGCTTCATGCGCCCGTCTGGGCGTTCGGGTACGATGGATGGCCCCGGAAAGAAAAGCTGCCCACCAACTCTGCGTAGGTGGAAACCCCACTGTTCGCGTGGTGTCCAACCAAGGAATGGAGGGGGCATACCCAGTCGCCCCATGTGTCCGTACTCACCGATACCGATGCGGTAGCCATGTACCCCACTCGCACGCGACCGTTGGCATTGCGGGCATGGACGAAATTTTTCGGCATATAGAAGTCTTTTCCTATGATACTCGTGAGTATGTTGTAGGCTTTCTTGTTGGCCGTATTCGTTCCCCAGTCCGTCAGAGCCAACATCTGTCGTTCTGTTATAGGATAGACCAATAACGGTGAATCATGCCCTTGCACAATCAGCCGGTAGCCGCCTCCGTCAAATGCGACATGGGCTTGAAGTCCGTTACGCATCAGTAGATTGCGCATTTCGGGTTGCAAGTCCATCTGCCGAGGATTAGTATTTGTTCGTATCGTCATAGTCTGATGTTATGATGGTTACTTGTTATGCGTTGCCGTATTTCATAGCCGCTTCCAATTGTTCGTCTTTGAAACGGACAAACCCGGCGGCAGAATCTTCGCAGACCGTGAGTCCTTTTGCCTCACAGTAATGGGCGTACTCCTCCTGCCACTCGGCAGAAAAATGGTTGATGTAATCGAGCCAGCCGTATTCGCCGCTCTGCATCTTCTCGACGAGAATCTCTTCGGGATAATATATCTGTTGTGCCATACGCTTATATTAAATAGGTCTTATTTGTGAATACCTGCCGCTCGGTTACGCTCACCGCTTTTCTTCTGTTCGTTCCACAGTTCTTCGGTGTATTCCTCCTCTGGAACGTAGTCGAGATTGCCGTCATCATCCATCACCCAGCAACCGTAGCAACCGAAGGTGTACTTATCCCATTCACGCTTGGGTTGCTCTTTCCATTTCTGCGCGTCACCTGCGCAGAAACGGATGCCCGTCTTGTTGTGAAGGTCGATGCCTACCGTGACAGGTTCGCCATCCACTGCCACCGTCAGAGGCTCACCATGCTGCATTCCGTTAACTTCTACTGTACCTAAGTACATTACCTCTGCCAGCACTTTCAGGTTACGGGCGATGATGGGTGTCGGAACATACATCACCTGTTTTGTTTCCTCGTCGATTTGCACGAAAGCTTTACTGCGTCGTCCGTCCGCCATAGCCACGTCTGCAATGATGGATTTGCCGTCAAGCAACTGTTTTTGCTGCTCCTCGTTGTAGCATTCCAGTGGTGACGACTTCAGTGTGGGATAAAAAACCACATCCACCTCGCCGCTATCCATACGGATAAAGGCAAACCGACTGCGACTCTCGATTACTTCGCCATTCTCGTTAGTGACACGCATGGGCAGTACCGGCGAGTAGCCGCCTTTCCCGATTTCTTTCAGGATACACAGGGGCAAATCTTCAATCATTTCTTGGGTAAGCCCAAAGCGGGCCAATGTCGGATAAGGCAGTTCGTTGAACTCAAATTGTTCTTTTTTCATATTCTGAACGATGTTATAAAATTATACTCAGCAAATATAGAGCGATTTCTTATCTGATGACTAAAACATTTCTTTATAAGTGATTATAAAGTGGTATTTTTAATGTTTTGAATATGATTTTTCGCAAATAATCATATTCAAAATTGATTAAATAGTTATATTTGGAGAGAAAACAGTCGGCAATGGACAGACCATAAGAAGAGCGTGCTAACTTTGCTGCCATGAGAAAGATTTTATTATTGATGATGACGGGTGTCTCATTATGTATCACGCCAGCCAAAGCACAATTCAATACCGTTGCCGTTACCCCAACACGCTACAAGATGGAGGTATTGGATATGGGGTTAGACCAAGCGGAACCGGCATCCGAAAGCGAGATTTCCGTACAGGAAGTTTCAACAGGTATCCCGGTATCGCAGATATGGATAAGAAAAAGTGGATGGATCGTTACTTGAGTGTAAGTTACCCGTTACGTTATATCAAGGTCACTTCGCCTTATGGCTACCGTAAGGACGTTTACGGGAAAGAGTAAATTTCATGGCGGACTGGACTTGCGCGCACGTGGCGACAAGGTGATGGCATGATGGAGGGTGTGGTCGTGAAGGTCGGACAGGACAAGACTTCCGGCAAGTATGTAACCTTGCGGCATGGTAGGTACACCGTCAGTTATTGTCATCTCTCTAAAATTCTTATCGTCAAAGGGGCAATAGTTCATCCTCGTGATGTGGTTGGCATTACCGGCTCCACAGGACGCAGCACCGGCGAACACCTGCATATCACCTGCAAACTCAATGGCAGGAGTATCAGCCCCTCGCTTATACTCGATTATATCCAATCCATCCGGCAGGAGTGTATATCAGCATTGGCAGGTTTGTAAAAGAGAAGTGAAAAGGGCTGAAAACGTTCCGGTTACTTTGTCATCCGTTCAATAATATGGGCAATATGGTTGCCCCAGACGTGTATTTGTACAAGGAGCATCGAAGGCATGGAGAGCGTCTTGCCATAGAAGATAGCCGCCACTACTTTGCCACCGCACCGTTCTATCTCTTCCTTGTAATCCACCACGCTTTGCCCGGTTGTCAGCACATCATCTATGATGATAATCTCTTTCCCTTTGATTTTTTCCGGTAATGAGGTAGTTTCGTTCGAGGATACGCTTCTCTCCACCTTTGGCCTCATGCAGGCTTTCTCGTGCATCGCAAATATCAACGTCGTACAGTCCTGAAGTTAAATCCTGTCGGTGCTTTCCGATGTACCAGTCGAGCCGTTTGAACCGTTGACCGTATTTTATCCAGTTGCTACACGGCATGAACATTATATGGTAAGGTCTCTTTTTCAGTTGCAAGGCATTCATACACGTTTTAAAGAACTCGATTCCGTGTATATCTCCTTGTTTGAACTGGTAGATGGAATGGCAGAAAGCCCTCTGTTCATCATTGAGCAGCGCATTGTATCGTGACGGATAGTAATATCCGTAAAAGGAGATTCGGATGCCTCGTAACTTGAACGGCTTATGGGGAGAATGGCCATCAAACCGTTCGGGATGCAAGAGACAGAACATACGGCAGGCTTCCCGATGACCGGCCATTACCGCCAGACGACAGTAACGTTCACGTTCCTCGCTCTTTTCGGTCAACCGTGCGGCGGCGAATGCCGCTTCTCCTGCTTTTCGTCGCCAGTAGCCGATAATATACCACAATGCCCCAATTGTGAAAAGCAGGAGTATGAACAATAGTCTTGCATTCATCGTATTTTTATTTGAATGAAGCAGCCCGTTTCAATCTGGTTATTTACAACATTACGGTGTATTTCGACATAATCGGATATGGGGGTTATGGCTTCATTACTTATATCAAATTCGTTTTCACTCACTTGCAAAGTTAGCAAAATCGTGGCACTAATCTAAAATAGCACCGATAATTTATAAGCCATATCACTTTTATATCATAAAGTCTTACCCATACAATTTCCTCTTTTTAATTGTACATGCTCAACTTTTATAGAAGATGTTCGCCCTGACCGGTACACGGCAAATGGCATACAAGTCTGCTATATGCTGTGTACCAGTCTTTGGGATAAAGCAAGGACGATGGCATATTTGCCACAAGTGTCAATCAAGCCAATCTGTTGTCCTTGCAGCGACCTCTGCTATCTGTTCTTTTGTAACCGGCAATGCCGTCTGTTTGTTTTTATAGCTTCGCCCCACACCATCAGCGGAGCGTCACAGGACTTGTCCGCAAGAGACATTCACTCACCTTATGGCAGCAGAGCTGCTATGGGGTGAGTGAAAGACTCTTTACGGAAGCCAAACATGAAAAGACCGTACACCTCGGTCACAAACTGCCAAGGTTTACGCTTCGCCAGATTTGAGACTAAGTTGTATGGTCACTTCATCGGGAAGTTTGGACCGGCAAGCCACAGACGTTCCACTGCCACCATCCTTTATAATCTTGCACCTATTCTACATGTCTATATGACAACCGCCTGTAGTAAGAAAGCATATTCTGTTTGTCGGTTAGCTCTGCTGTAGTCATATTTTCCGCAAAGTAAGCCGCCTTTTACCAAACATCAAATCGCCACTATCGCTGGAACGAAAAATCTTCCTCTGACACGTCAGAGCGTATTTCTTGTCCCCGTTTTGTCTTATCGGTATTCTTGGGCGGCAGTTGATGGCAGAAAATATCCCTCAGCAGGCTGAACAGCCTTCAAAAAGAGGGAAAAAGAAAAATTATCAGAGTTATGGCAAAGACGATAGACATAGAACTTCAAAAACAGTTGGACAAGCCACAGGCATGGTTCTGTAAGTATTTTCCTGCACGCATACGCAATGTGAGTGAGCGTGAGATAGCAGACCGCAAGTTAGTCTTTGATTTCAAGGATGGACGGGCATACGAAGAGGTTGCTCAACGCACGGCAGCCAACATGACCGAACGTTATGGAACATCATGTACTAACATTGTATTTTCTCCCGTACCGGCATCCACCGATAAGAAGAACGAGATACGTTACAAAGCATTCTGCCAAAGAGTATGCGAACTGACGGGAGCTATCAATGGTTATGACCATGTATCAGTGAGTGGTGAGAGGCTAACCATTCACGAAAACCGTAAGGCAGAGAAAGAAGTCCGTAAGGTAAACGTCATTGAGTTTGATTCGGCCTTTTTCAACGGCAGGTCTGTGGTAGTCTTTGATGATGTGATAACCAAAGGGCTGAGTTATGCTACCTATGCCAATCAGCTTGAAAGCCTTGGTGCTAATGTACTCGGAGGTATATTCCTCGCAAGAACCCATTACAAAGTGAAATAATATGACCCAGACAAAGTATGATAAGGCAGTGTCCGTTTGCTTCAGTGGACACCGCAATATTCCATTCCTATACAGGAAGCAACTGAAGCTGCAATTAAAGGCAGCGATAACCAAGGCATACGCTGGAGGTTATCGTCATTTTTACTGTGGTTGTGCCATGGGGTTTGATATGCTGGCGGCAGAAGTTGCTCTTGCGTTGCAGTCCGAATTGTCAGGTCTGCAAGTTATTGCCGTAGTACCGTATCGCGGACAATCCGAGCGGTGGAACGATGCGATGAAAGCCCGGTATGATACTATTCTCTGTAACTCGGATGATGTTATCATCCTGAGCGAACACTACTACCATGGCTGTTTGCTTCGACGCAACGACTATATGGTTTTTCAAAGTTCGTCTCTTATTGCCTGGTATGACGGCAAACCCAAGGGTGGTACGTTTTATACTTATCGTAAGGCTACAGCGAATGGACTAAAAGTTCTAAATCTCTATGGCAGCTCAATCGTATAACAGCCATCTTGTTTTCGCATATTCCGAGCCGTAGCGGTGACTCCTTTGCCATTCATGTAAAGGCTGTTTTGTCAGCCATAGCGTGATATGGCAAAGTACGCTATTAGTTCTGATGTATTGCCCGGCTTTACCTATGTGCCGGTTTAGTTGGTGTTGCTGTATTTTTATATCTTCGGAGGCTCCATCCTCCTTATATCTTTCTCTACCTTTTTTAGTATTCGGCTTAAAAAGTAATATACTTGCCTTACTTTTCGCCTATTTAGCATGTTTAAGGCACGTCTTTTTATAAATAAGTGCAGCAATTGGTTGCTGCACTTTTGCTATAATATCTATTTGTCATATTAGACCTTCCCGTACACCGTCCTCATTTTTCCGTCCACCAGCACCTTATTTGACCGCACAATCCAAGCTCTGCCGTCATTCAATCCGCATTCCAATGCCTTTTCGCCGCCGCCGATTAGTACCGGAACGGTTGTCACTGTGATTTCGTCCGCCAGCCCGTTATCCAAGAGTAAAGCCCCGATTTCCTCACCGTAAGCCACCACCATACCGTCGCCGTCTTCCTTCATCTGTCTCAGTTCTGCCACTGCATCTCCTTGGATGAACTTCACTCGTTCATTCTCCGTCAGGTCGATGCCGCCGTTCGTCACAACCAAAGTCTCTTTCGCCGTAATCGGCCAACCCAAATGGTTCATATAAATACGCAGGTAAGTTTCTTCGTCAATCAGCACACAACTGGAGGCATCCACAGCCGCATCAAAATGCTTGTCCGAAGGAGCCGGACAACCGTCGATGGACTGATACACGTGCAAGGAAATCTGTTTCATATTCAATGTGTTTTTAAGAATTATGTCCACCTTGCACCCTAAAGAACAGCATGAACCTACGCTATTCCGGAATAGAGGTACTGCCATACCTAAAAGGCAGATAAGCAAACCCTTGCTGTATAAACATACAGTATGAATATTTTGCTATACATCTTGTCTTTTTGATAAGTGTCAGTTTTCTATTCCAAGACGTTCAGTGAACGTATAATATGTATATCAATCTCCGCCTGTTTCCAAGCCGAGTATGAATCTTCCATGTCACGACAATGACCGTACCCGAAAGTACCGTCTGCTGTCTTCATTTTGACAAAGATAACGAAAAATTGGCGGATAAGCAAACAAAAAACATTGTTTTTCTGGTTGCCTGTTCCGAACTGCATTCTGCCTTATCAAAAAGAACTTACTCATTCCCTATGATTTAATACAGTCGTCATTCTGCAATTATCAAGAGATGGGCCAATCCATCCGATTCCACCTCCCTTTATAGTTCACCTTTCTCCGATATAGTACGGGCAATCCGTTCCGGTTGTCCGTTACCCTGTTTTAACACCCCTGTTTTACAGTTTTATTCATCCCTTTCTATTTTGTATTGTTCTTTATTATTGTTTGTCGCTGCCTTGCGACCTTCTCGCTGGATCGTTACTTTTA
>ENA-OQJS01000078-OQJS01000078.1-human-gut-metagenome-genome-assembly--contig:-NODE-78-length-18995-cov-1.724984_pt1 | contig 18995 bp, 17 predicted proteins | sample MGYA00242598_ERZ504764 | MGnify/ENA primary metagenome ERZ504764 (study PRJEB26092, sample SAMD00036368) | human gut metagenome | host: Homo sapiens | study: EMG produced TPA metagenomics assembly of...
AGAAAGTTTTTATGAAAAAATTGCTGAATTATTTTTATAACAATAGTCTAGAGTAAAAAAAGGGCATCTCCACGTTCTGAAAAACATGCAGATGCCCTTTATATATAGCCTGTTCTATTTATTTTCTCAAGCTTTTTTCTCCTTCACATCAGAATGTGCTTCTACCACATTCACTACATAATCGCCCAGCTTTTCACATTCACCGATAATGTCCATATAGTGAATACCCATCTGATAGCTATATTCTTTATTGTTCACATCGACTATGTTCTGATTCTTCAGCTGATTGCGGTAGTTATTGATTTCATTCTCCAGATTAAATGATTTGTTCACATCTACGATATGATGCACATCTTCCACCAGCTTTATCATCTGTGTCAGTGCATTGTCAGTCAAAGCAAACATCTGATGAATATGTTCATATTGCTTTTCTGTAAAATCAATATTTCCTCTGCGCTTACGGTTAATAGTTCTTGCCAGGTTGTAACAGCTATCACCAATACTTTCTATTTCTGTTACTTCACGGAGCATTTCACGTATCTGAAGTTTACTTTCCGAACTCAAACGTCCTTCAGAAACCTGATTCAGATAGTTAGCAATCTCTACCTCCATATTGTCACTGATATTCTCGTATTTCTCTATACGGCTGAACAATTTATTAAAATCATTCTCATTTTCCGTATGTAACAAATCACGAACCATACGGAACATCCGCTGGATGCGCTCTGCAAAAAGGTTGATTTCTTTACGAGCCTGCAAAACAGAAAGTTCGGCTGTCGACAACATACCACCAGTAATAAATTGCAGGCGATACTCTTCTTCCTGTTCCTTTTGAGGAATAAGCTTGCAGACTGTTTTTTCTATCAACTTAACGAACCATATCAGAATCAGCACATTGCATACATTGAAGCAAGTATGGAACGCCGATAATTTAAATGAAACAGCAACACCGTCAGCTTCACTGATATTCATAAAGTCAGAAATTATCCAGTCTACCATCGACAGGAACGGCTTAAACAATATCAAAACCCAGACTACACCAAATATATTAAACATCAGGTGAGCCATAGCAGCTCGTCTGGCCTGAGTATTGGCAGTCAGAGCAGCAAGATTTGCCGTAATGGTAGTACCAATATTCTCTCCCAGCACCAGTGCTGCTCCCAACTCAAAGCTGATCCATCCGTTGGCACACATGATAAGCGTAATCGCCATCGTTGCCGCAGACGCCTGTACAATCATGGTCAGGATAGTACCGATAAAGACAAACAGAAGTACGGAAATGAATCCCATATCGGTATAATTCTGGACGAAAGCCAACATATCAGGGTTGGCGCTCAAGTCTGGAGCATTGGTTTTCAGTAAGTTCAATCCCATAAACAGGAAAGCAAAACCGAAAATAAACTCACCGATAGACTTACGGGAACTCTTTTGAGAAAATAAAAGCGGAATACCAAAAGCCAGAAGAGGTAAAGAGAATAAAGAAATATCGACTTTAAAGCCGAGAGCGGAAATAATCCAAGCGGTAACGGTAGTACCAATATTGGCTCCCATAATTACACCTATGGATTGTGAAAGGGTCAGTAATCCTGCATTGACAAAGCTGACCACCATAACTGTCGTAGCAGAAGAAGATTGAATTAAGGCCGTAATAAGCACACCAGTCAGTACACCGGTCACTCTGTTGGTCGTCATAGCGGTCAGGATACTACGAAGTCTGTCACCGGCAAACTTCTGAAGCCCCTCACTCATGATTTTCATTCCATAAAGGAAAAGCGCTAACGAACCGAGCAACGCTAAAAAATCATAAAAAGTATATTCCATTTGTAATTAATTAAGTCGGAGGTAGGCTCTTAATTGTTTAATGTGTAAATTAATTGCCAAATCACCGAGTTAGTAACACATATTACAATTATGCTACAAATATATTGCAAAAATAACAATTTAACAAAAGATTTCCCCGAGGGAAGCACGCTTTTGGATATTTATAATGGTTTTAATTTAGAAATGCCCTACGGACCTGTCAGTGCGAAAGTTAACAATAAGGTAGAAGGGCTCAACTTTAAGGTATATTACAATAAAGATGTTGAGTTTCTTGATATAACTAATCCGTCGGGCATGCGTACCTATTTCCGATCGCTTTGTTTCATCCTTGTAAAAGCTGTAGAAGAACTTTATCCGCAGGGAAGCATTTCCCTGGAACATCCCGTATCGAAGGGTTATTACTGTACGCTGCATCTGGACCGTTCTATTGGTTTGGATGATGTTACACGCATCAAGCAGAAAATGCAGGAAATAATTACCGACAACATTCCTTTCCAACGTATAGAGTGCCATACAGAACAGGCCGTCGAATTATTCACCCAAAGAGGAATGATGGACAAAGCAAAACTGCTGAAGACTTCCGGACAGTTATATACTTTCTATTACAGATTAGGAGATACCATCGACTATTATTATGGCAGTCTGGTTCCAAGTACAGGATACATCAAACTGTTCGATATCGTAAAATACTATGATGGATTGTTGCTACGTATTCCAAACAGAAAGAACCCGCAAAAACTGGAGGAACTTGTAAAACAAGAAAAGATGCTGGAGGTATTTCAGGAATATCACCGCTGGAACCAGATATTGGGAATCAGTACGGTTGGGGATTTCAACATAGCCTGCAACAACGGGCATGCTACCGACCTGATAAATGTATCGGAAGCATTGCAAGAAAAGAAAATTGCACATATAGCCGACGAAATCACTCACCGGAACCAAAATGGAGAAAGAGTGAAACTGGTATTGATTTCCGGACCGTCATCTTCGGGAAAGACAACGTTCAGCAAACGTCTCAGTATTCAGTTAATGACTAATGGACTGAAGCCTTATCCGATTTCACTGGACGATTATTTTGTAAACAGAGAAGATACTCCACTCGATGAAAACGGTGAACACGATTTCGAGTCACTGTACGCGCTGGATCTTCCTTCTTCGAAGCCCAGTTAAAGGAGTTGTTAGATGGTAAGGAAATTGAATTACCCCGATTTAATTTTACAACGGGCAAACGCGAGAACAGTGGCAAGAAATTACGTATTGACGAAAATATGATATTGATACTGGAAGGGATACATGCGCTGAATCCGGCACTGACCCCAATATTCCGGCAGCCAATAAATATAAGATATATGTATCTGCCCTGACTACAATCTCACTCGACAACCATAATTATATTCCTACCACCGACAACCGGTTGCTACGCCGAATCATACGCGATTACCGATACCGCAATTACTCGGCAGAAGCGACAATTTCTCGATGGGAAAGTGTCCGTGCAGGGGAAGACAAATGGATATTCCCTTATCAGGAATATGCAGATGCAATGTTCAACTCGGCTCTGCTCTTCGAACTTGCCGTGTTAAAGGACTATGCAGAACCCATTTTACGAAAGGTACCCAATAACTGTCCGGCATACTCGGAAGCTCACCGCCTTCTGCGTTTCCTTGCCTATTTTGTTTCAGTACAAGACAATGAACTTCCGCCGACTTCCTTGTTGCGCGAGTTTTTGGGAGGAAGCAGTTTCAGATATTAAATTCCACAGATATTGGTAGAGAAGTTGGTTGTCCACATAAAATAAAATTAAGTGAAAACCATATTAATCCGTATCTAATTGTTTATTTTTGCAGCGAAAAAAATCAAATTCATTTTTATGGCTATAAATTCACGTCAAGTACAAACTCAGGCCCAGCAGCAGGTTCAGACTTTATCTCCACAGCAGATATTGGCAGTCAAATTATTAGAGCTGCCTACTGTAGAATTGGAAGAACGTATTCATTCTGAACTTTTGGACAATCCTGCTCTAGAAGAAGGCAAAGAACATACTGAAGAGGCTGAGGGACATGAAGATGACTATCCTGCCGATGAAAATGAAGAATCCGGAACCGACTATAATGATGATTTGTCGTTGGGAGATTATCGCACAGAGGATGACATTCCCGATTATAAGCTTCAGGAGAACAACCGTTCTAAGGGAGAAACTCCCGAAGAGATCCCTTTTTCGGACAGTGTTTCATTTTACGAAACGCTGAAAGAGCAGCTTGACATGCAAGATCTTACTCCCGAAGAAAAACAGTTAGGCGAGTATCTTATCGGCTCTTTGGATGATGACGGTTTATTGAGAAAAACAACAGAAGCCCTGATGGACGAACTTGCCATCTATCAGGGTATTTATACAACTCCTGAACAACTGGAGCATATCTTGTCTATCATACAGGATTTTGATCCTGCGGGAATAGGAGCACGAAGCCTTCAGGAATGCCTCTTGCTGCAAATCAAGCGGAAAGAAAACTCTCCGCTGAAACAAATAGAATATGATATCATCAACAAATGTTGCGATGATTTCACCAAGAAAAATAAAGATAAAATATTACAAAAGTTAGGGATAACTGAAGAACAATATAATGCAGCCGTAGTGGAACTGACCAAGCTGAATCCGCGTCCGGGAAGTTCCATGGGAGAAACAATCGGTAAAAACTTGCAGCAAATTATTCCTGATTTTATTGTTGAGACAGAAGAAGACGGTACTATTCATCTTAGCCTCAACAACCGGAATGTTCCTGAACTGCGCTTAAGCCGTGAATTTACTGAAATGCTTGATGAGCATACACGCAATAAAGCTAATCAAAGTAAGGAATCGAAAAACGCATTATTATTCCTCAAGCAAAAGGTAGATGCAGCTCAGGGATTTATCAATGCTGTTAAACAACGCCAGCAGACATTGCTCAGTACGATGCAGGCTATTATAGACTTGCAACGACCGTTCTTCCAGGATGGTGATGAGTCTTCACTCCGACCTATGATACTGAAAGATGTGGCCGAACGTGCACAACTGGATATTTCAACAATTTCACGAGTGAGCAACAGCAAATATATACAGACTAACTTCGGAATATATCCACTCAAGTTTTTCTTCAGCGACGGATATGTAACAGAAAACGGAGAAGAATTGTCTGTGCGTGAAATCAAACAGTTCCTGAAAGAGTGTATCGACAAGGAAAATAAGGATAAACCTTACACCGATGACGAACTGGCCGACATGCTAAAAGAAAAAGGATATCCGATAGCACGACGTACGGTTGCCAAATACCGCCAGCAGCTTAACATTCCAGTCGCACGACTAAGAAGATAAACCAAACGACAAAAAACAATCATAACACAAGGATGGAAGAAACTAATATTCCCGATCAGTTAACATATCATGCTCCTTCTCAGGAAACAACAAAAGAGCCTAAAGATGCACTATTTATGGCAGCACGTATCATCTCTGCCATATTTACACCTTTTATGGTTCCTTTTGTAGCGTTTTTGCTGCTTTTCTTTTTTACATATTTACGAATACTCCCCCTGCAATATAAACTGACAGTTCTGATCATGGTATATTGCTTTACCATTCTCCTTCCGATGCTTGGTATATACCTTCTTCAGAAAATCAATGGCTGGACGTTACGGGAGCTGGGGAAGAGAGAGAAACGCTTTCTGCCATACCTGATTACGATCATGAGTTATACAGGATGTTTTCTGACCATGTACCGGATTCATCTTCCACGCTATATGAGCGGAATAATCATAGCTACTCTGCTTTGTATGGTTATCTGTACCAGTATCAACTTGAAATGGAAAATCAGCACTCACATGGCCAGCTGTGGTATGATTATCGGAGGATTACTTTCATACAGTTTCATTTTCCAGTTCAATCCTATCTGGTGGCTCTGCGGTTTTATTTTACTGGCAGGAATGTTAGGTTCCGCACGAATCATCGTCCGCAACATACTTTAAACGAAGTTGGAGGAGGTTTTTTAGTCGGTTTGTTTTGCGGTATCACTGGAATTTTGTTTATTTGAAACATAATTATATTAACCTCTAAAATACTAAGATTATGAATTTCCCAACTAATGTAAAGTACACGAACGAACACGAATGGATTCGTCTGGAAGGTGATGAAGCTTATGTAGGAATTACAGATTATGCACAAGAACAATTGGGCGACATCGTCTTTGTAGATGTAACGACCGAAGGTGAAACTCTAGAAAAAGGTGAAGTATTCGGAACCATTGAAGTTGTAAAAACTGTATCCGACCTTTTCCTTCCCATTGGTGGCGAAGTACTTGAAATCAATCCAGAGCTGGAAGAACATCCGGAACTGGTAAACAAAGATCCATATGGTGACGGCTGGCTAATCAAGATCAAACCAACTGACACTACAGAAATGGATGAACTGCTGGATGCTGAAGCATACAAACAGATCATTAATGAATAAAACTAAATAAACAGACATGAAACCAATTGTAAGTATCATCATGGGTAGTACGTCCGATCTTCCTGTTATGGAGAAAGCGGCGAAACTGCTCGACGAAATGCAAGTTCCTTTCGAAATGAATGCTCTTTCGGCACACCGTACACCTGCTGAAGTGGAAAAATTCGCAAAAGAAGCTGCCGGACGAGGTATTAAAGTCATTATTGCAGCAGCAGGAATGGCTGCAGCTTTGCCAGGCGTGATTGCAGCGAATACTACACTTCCTGTTATCGGAGTTCCCGTAAAAGGTTCTGTGCTCGATGGAGTGGATGCGCTTTATTCTATCATCCAGATGCCTCCCGGCATACCTGTAGCAACAGTTGCTATCAATGGTGCTATGAATGCAGCTATCCTTGCAGTACAAATGTTGGCATTATCTGATGAAGGACTCGCCGAAAAATTTGCAGCTTACAAGGAAGGTCTGAAAAATAAGATAGTCAAAGCTAACGAAGAATTGAAAGAAGTAAAATACGCTTATAAAACAAATTAATGGATTACTTCAACTATTCACGCCGAGAGGCAAATGAGGTATATGTTGGTGCCACTCCTATGGGTGGCACTAATCCTATCCGTATACAAAGTATGACCAATACGGTCACAATGGATACTGAGGCCTGTGTAGAACAAGCTAAACGCATCATTGAAGCAGGAGGTGAATATGTACGCCTCACTACTCAGGGAGTACGTGAAGCTGAAAACTTAAAGAATATCAATATCGGACTGCGTTCACAAGGGTACGACACTCCGCTGATAGCCGATGTACACTTTAATCCCAAAGTGGCAGAAGTAGCAGCATTGTATGCTGAAGGAGTACGCATCAATCCGGGAAATTATGTAGATGCCGCGCGCACTTTCAAGAAACTGGAATATACGGATGAAGAATATGCTCAGGAAATTCAGAAGATACGTGACCGCTTCATTCCATTCCTAAATACCTGTAAAGAGAATCATACTGCTATCCGTATTGGAGTAAATCACGGTTCATTGTCCGACCGTATCATGTCACGTTATGGTGATACTCCTGAAGGTATGGTAGAATCGTGTATGGAATTTCTCCGTATCTGTGTAGATGAACAGTTCATGAACGTCGTTATTTCCATCAAAGCCTCCAATACGGTCGTAATGGTCAAGACAGTCCGACTGCTGGCAGAACAGATGGAAAAGGAAGGTATGTCATTCCCTCTTCATCTGGGAGTTACCGAAGCTGGTGATGGAGAAGACGGACGTATCAAATCGGCATTAGGTATCGGCGCTTTGTTGTGTGACGGATTAGGAGATACTATCCGCGTTTCACTGAGTGAAGCTCCTGAAGCAGAAATCCCAGTAGCCCGCAAACTGGTGGATTATGTACTCCAACGCGAGAATCATCCCTATATACCAGGAGCAGAAGCAGCCGAATTTAACTATACCAATCCAAACCGACGCCATACAACAGCTGTTGAAAATATTGGAGGTGAACATGTACCGGTTGTTATATCTGCCCGTCTTGACGGTAATATGCAAATCAATGAGCAGTTCTGTCCGGACTACATCTATTGCGGACAGCAGCTTCCTGAAATGCGTCGTACCAATATCGGCTACATTGTAGATGCAAACATATGGAAAGGAGAAGAGGGAACTTATCCTGCCTTCAATTACCAGCAACTGGTTGAGTTGCACCACTGCAATGCAAAAGTCAAATTCTTATTCACTCCATATATGGGACTGAATGAAGAAGCTACAGCTTGTCTGCGCATGCATCCAGAAGTTGTTATCATTGCCCAAAGTAATCATCCGAATCGTCTCGGCGAATTTCGGGGAATCGCACATCAACTGATGAATCAAGGTTTAACCAATCCATTGGTATTCTTCCAATTTTATCAGGAAAACAATACAGAAGATTTGCAGATCAAATCGGCAGTCGATATGGGAGCATTGATATTTGATGGTTTCTGCGACGGTATTTTACTATATAATCACGGAAATGCTATTACTGATGAGAAAGTAGATGAAACTGCATTCGGCATTCTACAAGCAGGCAGAGCGCGTACATCGAAGACAGAATATATTTCCTGTCCCGGCTGTGGACGTACGCTATACGATCTGGAAGCTACCATCGCTCGTATCAAAGCTGCGACCTCGCACCTGAAAGGCTCAAGATCGGTATCATGGGCTGTATTGTCAATGGTCCCGGTGAAATGGCAGATGCAGACTATGGTTACGTAGGGGCCGGACGAGGCAAAATCAGCCTGTACAAGAAAAAGAATGTATTGAAAAGAATATTCCGGAAGAGCAGGCAGTAGAAAAGCTGATTGAACTAATTAAGGCGAACGGAGATTACAAGGAAAAATAAACTGCAATCTCAAGCAAAAAATCAGTATTCTGTACTATCAAATGTAATATTACAGAATAGATTTCAAAGAATGGAGCTGCCTCAAAATAAAACTGTGAAAGTAAAAATCTTATAGATTAAAACTTAAAAATAAAAATCTCCTGCTTTAGTCTTTGCTCATTTCGATATTAGGGCTAAAAGCAGGACTTTTTATGTTATAACTTATAGATTATTAGTATCTGATAAACATATTCAATAGACTGATTATTAATATCGTTTTATAGACAAACCCTCTGTTTAAGTTATTGTTCAAATTCATGTATATCAATGAGTCATTGATGGCTTGAAAAGTGTTATCGGAGAAACAATGATAGATTATAAATAAGCTTATCTCTGTTTTTATTTTGAGATTCTTTCTCTATTCTTGCTCTTTATAAATAAGAAGCCGCAGGTATAAGCTTTTGTCAATAAAGAACGCGTCAAAACAGAAAAGGTCTTACTTTAAAAGCATAAACTAAAAGGTTAAAAAAGGGTCGTATCAAACCTCATTTTGAGTAATGATACGACCCTTTTCATCTATAAGTGATGTGTAAGCTTCAAATTAGAGATTCCATCTTTTCCTATAATTTGATTTGATGGCTCATCTTCTATCTTACAGTTTCCTATTTCTGCTTCTCTGCAACTTTCACTGGAACCGACAATATCTCCTTGTATTTTTCTGGAGAATTCAGAACTTCAATAGCTTTATCCAAGTCCTCATCGTCTTTCAGACGTTGCATAACAGCTCCACGCTGATAAAAATATCGGGTTGCTATTTCTTCAGCAATTTGTTCTTTTATCGGTTTTGCAAAATAATCAAGATCACGGTCCAAGTTATGATTCAACTTTTGTTCCAAAGCCTTAAACTCCTCTGCTGCCCCTTCCATATAGCCTTCAAATTCGGCAACTTCTTTCAACGTCTTTAAAAGTCCTTCACTCTGACGGTCGTAAGTAAAATTAGCAGCCTTGACTTGTTTCTTAAATTCAGCATAATCAGCATCAGTAATCCGTATCGAATCGACAGAAGTAACAGCAGGATGCGTCAGACAATACTGAGTAACATAATCAAAAATCAAATCATCGTTCATCAAATAGAACAATATATTCGGGAACTTATCCCCTTTCACTTCAATATCCGGACGAATACCTCCACCGTCACGAACTTCACGTCCGGCAGCTGTATGGAATACAGTTGTCAAACTATCAGGGATACGTGCTACCGAACCGTCTGCATTCTTCTTTGCATAATCGATAGCCTGAATGCAACGGCCACTTGGAATATAATATTTAGATGTAGTAACCTTCAATGTACCATTATACGGCAATGGGCGAGTAGTCTGCACCAGACCCTTTCCATAAGTACGCGTACCAATAATCACCGCACGATCCATATCTTGCATAGAACCGCTCAAAATTTCAGAAGCAGAAGCCGTATTACCATTTACAAGCACAGCCAGAGGCATTTCTGTATCTATTGGTTCATTCTGAGTTTTGAATGAACTGGCAGCCTGACGAATTTTTCCTTTCGTCACTACTATTTCTTTTCCTTTCGGAACAAAAAAGTTAATAATTTCTACAGCTTCCTGCAAAGAACCTCCTCCATTATCTCGTAAATCTATCACTAAAGACTTAGCTCCACGCTGCTTTAACTCAATAAATGCCTTTTTCACATCCTTGGCACAATTATCAGTAAAACCAGTCAGCGACAAATAGCCTATACTATCTTTAATTATACCATAATAAGGAACCGGATTGTTACGGATATTCTTGCGCGTAATTTTAAACTCCATCACGGTACTATCGTTCTTCAATGGACGAAGCACTTTTAAAACAAAAGAAGTACCCGGTTCACCACGCAAAGCCTCACTTACTTTCGATGAAAATTCCTGAGGTTTCATATTTCCTCTCAGCATTTCCTTTCCACCAACCGAAAGAATAATATCGCCCGCCTTTACACCAGCTTCTGCAGCCGGCATACCTTCAGTAGGTTCCACAATGGCAATACGATCTTTTTTCTTATAATATCGTATAGCAGCTCCGATACCACCATACTTTCCCGTAATCATTTCTTTCAGACTGTTGATACCTTCCTCCGGATAATACTCGGTATATGGGTCGGTCAGAGCCAGCATACCGTTAACCCCATTTTGAATCATTTTTTCAGGATCGATAGTATCTACATAAAATAAATCCAGCTCCTTAAAAATAGAATTGAAAATATCCAGATTCTTTGATATCTGAAAATTACGGTCATCATCTTTAAAGCTGGAAAGTCCCAAACCAAGAAAAATGATAAAAGCTCCAATCAGCGTTCTTTTTGTATTCATAGTTATCATGATTTTAGCTTGCAAATAAACATATTATTCTGCTCAAGCCTGCAAGACGGACTCAATATTTAACTTTATTTCGTTCCATTTCTTCTTTGTCAGGGCTGTTCCCACTGTCTGAATAACATACCCAGCCAAAATGGAACTTATCTGTGCACACTTTTCAAGTGAATAGCCACATGTAAGACCATATAAGAAACCTGCTGCATAAAAATCGCCAGCCCCCGTTGTATCAACTACTTTCTTGACAGGGAAAGGATTTACACGAATAACCTCAGTACCTTTTTTTACCAATGAACCACTTTTACCTGTTTTTATGACTACAATGCTGCATTTAGATGATATTTCCTGTAAAGCTTCTTCAGGTCCTTTACCCGTATAGGCGCGTGCTTCGCTTTCATTAGCAAATACAATATCCACATATTTTGTAATCAACATATCGAAAAACTCACGCTCGGCCTCAACCACATTGTAGCTAGCCATATCAAGACAGATTTGCAAACCAGCCTCTTTTGCTAATTGCATGGCACGTACAATAAGATCATGATCCTGCAACAAATAACCTTCAATATAAAAATAGGAATAACCTTCGAACATTGAACGCGACAAGTCATCAGCACAAAGTTTGGCTGATGCTCCCAAATATGTACCAAAAGTACGTTCACCACAAGGTGATACAAATGTGGAAGCAACTCCCGAAGGCAGTCACATTTCAACAAAGAAGTTTCTATTCCTCTTTTTTTTAATGTCCGCTCAAAAAATTGTCCGAATTCATCTGTACCAATTTTCCCAATAAATCCAACTTCTGCATCCAGCCCTGCAAGTGCACATATTGTATTAGCTGCAGCTCCTCCAGTTGCCCGATGAAGTTTCTGCCCAGCTGTCTTAGTACGTATATTAAATAATGTGTCCTCGTCTATTAACTGCATACTTCCTTTAGGCAAATTCAGGTCATTTAGCACCTCATCACTATCGATTAAGACCAAAACATCGACCAAAGCATTGCCCATTCCAATAATTTTATCCATTTATCAATATTTTTTTTGCAAAGATATTGCATATTTCAAAATATCCTACTACCTTTGCCACGCAATTGAGAAAAACCTTCTTCAGTAGCTCAGTCGGTTAGAGCATCTGACTGTTAATCAGAGGGTCGTTGGTTCAAGTCCAACCTGAAGAGCAAAAAAGTTCGTTCACAAGACGAACTTTTTTTGTAACCTAAAAATAAAAATAATCATGGACGATTCAAACTCGCGAACGTGCACAAGTAGTATTAACCTTCTCCTCCGGGAGTAAGCGAGGTTTTGAATCCATTTATTGCCTTGCTCACACCACCGGCGGATACAAAATAAGAAAGGAGCAACGCAATGAGAAAGTATCTTTACAGTGAAACAGGAGGTTTCGTAGAAAAAAACAACTGGCTTCCTAACTGCTGGGTAAATGTAGAATGCCCTACCGATGATGATTTCAAATTTTTAAGAGAAGATCTAAAAGTTCCAACTTCCTTTTTAAACGATATAGCCGATACCGACGAACGTCCTCGTACAGATACAGAAGGGAATTGGCTACTTACCATTTTACGTATACCCGTACAAACACCTAATCAGAAGGTGCCATACACAACTGTACCCATTGGTATTATTACTAACAATGAAATTATAGTATCCATCTGCTACCATTCAACCGAAATGATACCTGATTTCATTCAGCATATCTGCCGCAAATCAATCAATATTCCGAATAAATACGAGCTGATCTTACGCATTATCTATTCATCAGCTGTATGGTTTCTAAAATATTTAAAGCAGATAAACAACGAAGTAAGCATGGCAGAAAAGGAATTAGAGCAAAGTATCAGAAATGAAGACTTGCTCCGCTTGATGAATCTGCAGAAGACATTGGTATACTTCAACACTTCCATCCGCGGAAATGAAGTCATGGTAGGGAAGTTACAAAACATTTTCAATGAGAAAGATTACCAAAATCCAGAACTGACAGACGACGTCCTGATTGAACTGAAACAGGCTCACAATATGGTAAATATCTACAGCGATATCCTGACCGGAACAATGGACGCCTTTGCATCAATCATATCGAATAACGTAAATACCATCATGAAACGTATGACAAGTCTGTCTATCATTCTGATGGTCCCTACACTGATAGCCAGTTTCTACGGTATGAATGTCGACATACATATAGAAGAAGTTCCACATGCTTTTTCTATCATTGTTTTTTCATCGATCTTCCTATCGGCCATGGCTTTCATCATTTTCCGCAGAATAAAATGGTTCTAACTGAACATACCAAGAACCTTTATACAACTATAAATAAACTAAGAAAATGAAAATCGTATTATTAGAATCATTGGGAATCAGCGAATCATCCTGCAACGCCACATAGCTCCACTAACAGAAGCCGGGCATGAATTTAAGCCTATCCTAAAAATACCGATCCAGCAGTTCAAATAGAAGAAGCTAAAGATGCTGACATTATTATGATAGCCAACATGCCGTTGAGAGCAGAAGTTATCAACAGCTGTTCAAAACTCAAATATATTGATGTTGCCTTCACAGGTGTAGACCATGTTGATCTTGAAGCAGCCCGCGCCAAAGGAATACAAGTAAGCAATGCTGCAGGATATTCTACACAATCGGTAGCAGAGCTGGTCCTTTGCATGATGATTTCCTTACTCCGAAACGTACCTCAGGTATCTGAACGCTGTCGGGAAGGAAGGACAAAAGACGGCCTGGTAGGATGTGAACTGAGAGGAAAGACTGTCGGTATCGTAGGAGCAGGAGCCATCGGAACACGTACAGCCGAACTGTGCCACGCTTTCGGATGTACAATTTTAGGCAACAAACGTCATGTAACGGGTAATGAACCTTCCTTCATTCATTTCGTAACACTAGATGAACTGCTGGAACAATCAGACATCGTATCACTTCACTGTCCGCTCACTCCCGAAACTCATCACCTGATTAATGCAGAACGTATCAGCAAAATGAAACAGGGAGCTTATTTAATAAATACAGCCCGTGGAGGAGTAATTGATTCGGAAGCACTAGCCCAAGCCTTAAACGAAGGATATCTAAGCGGAGCCGGAATCGATGTATTCGAAAATGAACCTCCACTCGATACAAATCATCCGTTACTGCACAGTAAAAATACAATTGTAACTCCGCATATAGCCTTCGCTTCTGCCGAGTCAATGGAAGCGCGGGCAGAAATTGTATTCCAAAATATCAAAACATGGCTGGAAGGAAAGCAGCAAAACATTATCTTATAAAACAGAATACTAGATACCAACTTGAAAAACACTCAAGCTGATATCTAGTATACTATATCCATAGGCTCATCCCTATTTACACTATTTAAGATCATGTAAGACAAAGAATTACAACGATTTAATTAACTTTGTAATAATATACCTTGGAGAAACCTTACAATAGCATATTTTTACAATACTTATCGAATAAAAACCTAACAATACCATGAAAAAAGAATGCTTGATTTTATCTGCCCTAATAAGTACTGCCAGCGCCTTCTCCCAGCATAAAGCTCCTAATATCATCTTTATACTATGCGACGACATGGGATATGGAGACTTAGGTTGCTATGGTCAGAAATACATAAATACCCCTCATATCGACCAAATGGCAGCAGAAGGGATGCGTTTTACACAAGCATACGCAGGAAGTCCTGTAAGTGCTCCTTCACGTGCAACCCTGATGACCGGGCAACATAGCGGCCACACTCACGTACGAGGCAACAAGGAATACTGGCCTCAATCGGCAGTCGTAACCTACGGAGAGAACCAAGATTACGCAGTTGTCGGTCAGGAACCATACGATTCAGCTCATGTTATCCTCCCCGAAGTCATGAAGAAGAACGGATACACAACCGGTATGTTCGGCAAATGGGCAGGAGGTTACGAAGGCTCCTGTCTACTCCCGACAAGCGAGGCGTAGACGAATTCTACGGATACATATGTCAGTTCCAGGCACACTTATACTATCCCAATTTTTTGAATCGCTATAGCCGTTCGAAAGGCGACAAGGAAGTGAAACGTATCGTACTAGAAGAAAATATCAAGTACCCGATGTTTGGTGACGACTATTTCAAACGCCCGCAATATTCGGCAGACCTTATTCATCAAGAAGCACTGAAATGGCTGGACGCACAAACTGGAGAGCAACCGTTCTGCGGCATTTTTACATACACCCTTCCCCATGCAGAACTGGCACAACCACACGACTCCATCTTTAACGATTATAAAAAGAAATTCTTTACCGACAAGACATGGGGCGGCGAAAAAGGATCACGATATAATCCTTCTGACCACACTCATGCACACTTTGCCGGTATGATTACCCGTTTGGACAGCTACGTAGGAGAAATTCTGAAAAAGCTCAAAGAAAAAGGACTGGATGAAAATACCATCGTTTTCTTTAGCAGCGACAACGGGCCTCACGAAGAAGGAGGAGCCGATCCTGAATTCTTCGGACGAGACGGCAAGCTAAGAGGCCTGAAGCGCCAATGCCATGAAGGAGGCATCCGTATTCCATTCATCGTACGCTGGCCAGGACATATTGCAAGCGGAACAACCAACGACCACCAACTTGCTTTTTATGATATCCTGCCCACTTTCTGCGACTGATAGGTGACAAAAAGTTACCAGATAAGAATAAAGATCATTTCGACGGAATATCCTTCGCCCCTACCCTTCTGGGGAACGACAAAAAACAGAAAGAACATGAATTCCTATACTGGGAGTTCCATGAAACCGATCAGATGGCAGTACGTATGGGCGACTGGAAACTTATCATCAAGAAAGGAATCCCATCACTATACAACTTGAAGGAAGATCTGCATGAAGATCACGATGTAGCCAGTCAAAATCCGTCAATAGTAAAAAAAATGTTAGAGGTCATCCAGCGTGAACACCAACCCAGCGACCTCTTTAAAGTAACATTACCTACTTTCTAACATAATTCATATCTGATACACTTAAAAAATAATCCCCTCACTTAGCTTTACACTCCAAAGTCAAGCTAATGTGAAGGGATTTTTTACAACCATTTTTAAATAAAAAGGACATTCAGGCTTCTTCCAAAGCCCCAATATTTCTATCAGTCATTACTGTTTTTCTTCCGGAGTCATTTTCGTTTCATACTCCTTAATCCATTGTTCCATCTGCTTATTAATAGTTTCACGCTGTTCTTCATAAGTAGCTTCTGAAACAAATTTCAAAGTGTGAAATTTATTCAAGACATCAGCAGATACCATTGCTATCTTAATAGCATCAGCAACCGTTACCGTATCACCTGCGGCTATAGGGTTCCCTTCAGCCTTTCCGGTAAACGAGGCACAATCCAGATTATTTCCTTCCGTATCCGTTATAAAGCAATATGTAAAAAGATAACGTTCTGATATGTCTTCCGTAGCAACAACCTGATATTTCAGCTCAACTTTCAGTTCGTCGAACATGAACGAATTGAAAGTAAAAGAAGGTAATTCAATATCCGTAATAGTTACATCCGATACAACTTTATAAGGCAAGCCCTCCGTTTCCTGATAACTTACAACCTTCCCAATCAACTTATCAGCCAGTGTCTTTCCTTCTTCCTTGCTTTTCTCCGAAAGATCCATTGCCAGTTTAACCACTTTCTCAACTGTTTCCTGATCTTGCGAATACCCACTTGCCTTACCTATTTCTGATACCTGAGCACAAAAATCCAATCCCTGCTTTTCATAATATGCAGGAATTTCACCCAACATACCTTCCGAAGAAGATGTGCTTCCACCACAAGAAGATAAAATCAATGCAACAATAGAACATGCTGTTGTTCCTAATACTCTCATATACATATGCCTTTATTTTTATGTTATTAGCTTTCCACCCCAGTTCACCCGCTCCATATTGAGCAAGCAAACTTCTCTTTATTGCTGTTTTTGCAAATTAACAAATAAAACTGATTACTATTTGTCACCTAAAAAGGTGATTATTTTTTTAAATCATAAGTAAAATCTTCCTGATAAAGAAATAATGGAAATAAAAGCCGTATATTTGCTCTCAGAACATTCACGGCTAAACACTATGAAAAAAATATACCGCTATTTACTGTTGATACTGCTATTATCGGGAATCTGTCCGCTCCATTCAGAAACAATACCAGCCGACACATTGCTGATGAGGTTATATGAACGTGCAGCCAGCTTAATGGAAAAAGGTGAACTTGATCAAGCCCAGCAGACTTTCGACAGTGCCTTTGCCATGCCCGAAGCAAAACAATCTCCTGTATACCCCATCCTATTGAATGAACAAGCTACCCTTATGTCGTACGTAGGGAAAGATAACGAAGCCTTCAACATGAAAAAAAGTGTTCTTCCTTATCTGCCACAAATCAAAGATCTGGAAAAACACATCAGTGTATACAATGACCTTGCTATCTTTTATCGCCGGCAGCACATGAACGACTTAACCATTTACTACTACAATAAGGCCCTCGATGCTGCCCTAAAATACAAAGACGAAGGATGGATTACACATATTTACAACAACGTTTCTATATTTTACTTCAACATACGTCTGTTAAACGAAGCCGAAAAATATACAGATCTGCCGCCCAGCATGCACAAGACAGCAATGACATATTTGTAGCATTCCATACCTGGCAGCTTCGTAGCGGCATTAAAGTTGAAGTAAACAAGCTGGACGAAGCAGAATATTCAATCCGAAAAGCCTGGGAAATAGCCAGTCAAGCCGGCAATAACTCCACGACATGGAAAATAAGATGTATGCCCTCATTATTAAGAATATTCGAAAAGAAAGAGCAAGCAGATTCGGTAAACTGGTATCTTCAGCTTGGAGACAAGCTTCTGAAAGAAATTCCATCTTCCGGAATCGCAGCCATTGGCTATATTCAGGTACGTGCCAGTATGGAGATGAAAAGGGGAAACTATGCAAAAGCCCTTCAAGATCTGTTGTGGCTGCGTAAAAGGAACACAGGCAGCGAGCCTAAAACACTACTGACACAAATAGCCCAATGTTACGATGCTGTAGGGAACAAGCAACTGGCATATATATACATGGACAGCGCACGTATGTGGACAGACACGCTAGCACAGCATAATCTGACTCAGAAAATGGCAGAACTTAATGTCAAGTTCCAGACTCAGGAAAAAGAGCTGCAAATCAGCAAACTGGAACAAGAGAAACTGGCACATCAAGCTTTCCTGCTCAAAGCCTCCGTATGCGTCGGATGCCTGCTGGTTATCGTATTGATAGTTATACTGACATTGCACTACAAAAAAACGAATGGCAGAAAGAAAGAATCAAACTGCTTCAGCAGGAAAATGAGCTGAATGCAGCGCGACGCTACATAGAAAGGCCTGGAAGAAGAATGCAAATATTTTTAGCCAAAAGAAGCTGCCCACTTTACATGAAACAGCTTCTCTATTCTTAAAATATTTTATTTAATTATGTTTGCTTTTTTAAAGTATTTATTCAAAATACTAATGTTGTTTTCATTTCCATCCTTTATTGTAATCTTCAGGTTATAATTTTCGTTATTAGGGATATATTCATATACTCCTTTAAGCTTTGTCTTAGTGTACTTCTTTCCGTTCCAGCTATAGTACACCTGACTTGTAGTATATTCAGTATCATTTATTTTTGTTATCTGATTTTGGTATTGTAATCTCTGAAAAATCACCGCAGGTCTGTGGAAAATCATCCGGAATTTTTTTCTCATAAAGTAATGCTGATAAGCAAATTTCTTCACATCCGTCATTAACATTAACTGTTTTTCGATTCATTGGAACTCTTACAAGTTTTTTTCCGTCCTTTTGTATAAACCATTCCATTTATTGATTTATATTTTTTATCTTTTGCCATCACCTGAAGATTTTCCGCTTCACAATAGCTTGCCATTGCCGGTTCAAAAGCTGTATTAAACTTTACTGTTTTAACATTTGAGCC
>ENA-OQJS01000079-OQJS01000079.1-human-gut-metagenome-genome-assembly--contig:-NODE-79-length-18800-cov-1.767365_pt1 | contig 18800 bp, 21 predicted proteins | sample MGYA00242598_ERZ504764 | MGnify/ENA primary metagenome ERZ504764 (study PRJEB26092, sample SAMD00036368) | human gut metagenome | host: Homo sapiens | study: EMG produced TPA metagenomics assembly of...
CTAATTGACAAATATTATCGACAGAAACTTCTGCATATTATACAAATTACAGTTTTTTTAAAAAGAAAAAAATCTTCCATTTGTTATTTTATTCCTACATTTGCGCTACACATTAATTGATAATTCATAAAACCAATAAAATTATGGTCAAAATAACAAAAGAAGCCGCTTTGCTCTATCACTCACAGGGCAAACCGGGTAAAATTGAGGTCGTTCCGACCAAACCTTATCAAACACAAAGAGACTTGTCATTAGCATATTCGCCGGGAGTTGCAGAACCATGTCTTGAAATCCAGAAAAGTCCTGAAACAGCATACGACTATACTGCTAAAGGTAATTTGGTTGCTGTCATTTCAAACGGAACAGCTGTTCTGGGATTGGGTGACATAGGTGCCATGAGCGGAAAACCCGTAATGGAAGGAAAAGGATTATTGTTTAAAATATATGCCGGCATCGATGTATTCGACATAGAAGTAAACGAAAAGGATCCTGACAAATTTATCGAAGCTGTAAAAGCTATCGCTCCTACATTTGGAGGTATTAACCTGGAAGATATCAAAGCACCCGAATGCTTTAAGATAGAACAACGCCTGAAAGAAGAACTTGACATTCCTGTCATGCATGATGACCAGCACGGAACAGCAATCATCTCAAGTGCCGGTCTGATCAATGCTTTGGAAGTAGCAGGAAAGAAAATAGAAGATGTAAAAATCGTTGTAAACGGTGCTGGAGCTTCTGCCGTATCATGTACCAAGCTGTATGTATCGCTGGGTGCACGTCTGGAAAATATCGTCATGCTGGATAGTAAAGGGGTTATTTCCAAGCAGCGTACCGACCTGAACGAACAAAAGAAATATTTCGCTACCGATCGTACTGACGTACATACATTGGAAGAAGCGATCAAGGGAGCTGATGTTTTCCTCGGGCTGTCAAAAGGAAACGTACTTACTCAAGATATGGTAAGAAGCATGACAGATCATCCGATTGTTTTTGCTTTGGCAAACCCAACTCCAGAAATATCTTACGAAGATGCTATGGCATCACGCCCTGACGTATTGATGTCAACCGGACGTTCAGACTATCCTAACCAGATTAATAACGTTATCGGATTCCCGTATATATTCCGTGGAGCATTGGATACACGTGCTACTGCTATCAACGAAGAAATGAAACTGGCAGCTGTACGAGCTATCGCCGGCCTTGCTAAAAAGCCTGTACCTGATGTAGTAAATGAAGCATATCATGTCAACAACCTGACATTTGGTCCCGAATATTTTATACCGAAGCCAGTAGATCCACGACTGATAACAGAAGTTTCCATGGCTGTAGCTAAGGCTGCAATGGAATCGGGAGTCGCACGTAAGCAGATTACCGACTGGGAAGCATACAAGAATCATCTGCGTGAACTGATGGGTCAGGAAAACAAACTGACTCGCCAGTTATATGAAACAGCACGTCGCTGCCCGCAACGCGTTGTATTTGCCGAAGGAACTCACCCCAACATGCTGAAAGCTGCAGTAGAAGCTAAGGCCGAAGGTATCTGTAACCCAATCCTGTTAGGTAATGAAGAAAGAATAGCTAAGCTTGCCAAAGAACTCGACCTGAATCTGGATGGAATAGAAATCGTAAATCTCCGTCACGACCGTGAAGCAGAACGCCGCGAACGTTACGCACGCATACTGTGTGAAAAACGTGCCCGCGAAGGAGCAAACTTTGCCGAAGCAAACGACAAGATGTTCGAACGTAACTATTTCGGTATGATGATGGTGGAAACAGGAGAAGCCGATGCATTTGTTACAGGTCTGTACACCAAATATTCAAATACTATCAAGGTAGCCAAGGAAGTTATCGGTATACAGCCGGGATACAACCATTTCGGAACAATGCACATCCTGAATTCCAAGAAAGGAACATATTTCATCGCTGATACATTGATCAACCGTCATCCGGATACCGATACACTCATCGACATAGCAAAATTGTCAGTAAAGGCAGTACGTTTCTTCAATCAGGAACCGGTTATGGCCATGCTTTCATACTCTAACTTTGGTTCAGATACTGAAGGAAGCCCGGCAAAAGTACACGAAGCAATAAACTACATGCACAATGAATATCCGGAACTTGCTATCGACGGAGAAATGCAGGTAAAATTTGCCTTGAACAATGCATTGCGTGATGAAAAATATCCTTTCACACGCCTGAAAGGAAAAGAAGTCAATACGCTTGTATTCCCTAACTTAAGTTCGGCAAATGCAACTTATCAGCTTATACAAAATATGAGTGAGACAGAGGTTATCGGTCCGATTCAGATGGGATTGAACAAACCTATCCACTTTACCGATATAGAAAGTTCTGTACGTGATATCGTGAATATCACCGCTATTGCCTGCATCGATGCAATAGTAGATAAGAAAAAGAAACAATGTTAAACCCTTTATAAAAGGAAAAGCTGAAATCAGAAAATGAAGTAATTCTTCTGTGAATTTTAATTCGTCATTTTCCCGATTTCAGCTTTTCCTTTTTTATCCATAAACAAAAGCTATGAGAAAACCACTAACAAAAACCCAAAGTGTCATACTTACCCTGTTTTGGGCAGCTCTTTGTTTTGTAGTCCTGACTTCTTCTCCACGTATTGACGGACCGCTTATCACAATGCTTCTCATTTCAGGAGCTTTGGTATTTATTCCTATCGCTAAGTCTAATGAAAAACAATAAATAATAAGCATTTACACATATTTAATTCACAAAATCAAATATTTTGATATTTTTTCTTTGATTTTATTTATCAAATGTTGCATAAATAAATTTTTATCTATATTTTTGTCACATCAAAATTGATCAATTTAGAAAATCAAATAATCCAACAACTAAATAGATAATTTATGAATGCAGCTAAAGTATTGGAAGATCTGAAAAGAAGATTTCCTAATGAGCCTGAATATCACCAGGCAGTAGAAGAAGTGTTAGGCACTATCGAAGAAGAATACAACAAACACCCAGAATTCGACAAAGTAAATTTGATTGAACGCTTGTGCATTCCTGATAGAGTTTATCAGTTCCGTGTAACTTGGATGGATGATAAAGGCAATATCCAGACTAATATGGGTTATCGCGTTCAGCACAACAATGCAATCGGCCCGTACAAAGGCGGTATCCGTTTCCATAGTTCTGTAAACTTAGGTATCTTGAAATTCCTTGCTTTCGAGCAGACATTCAAAAACTCTCTGACAACACTTCCTATGGGTGGTGGTAAGGGTGGTTCTGACTTCTCTCCACGTGGTAAGTCAAATGCAGAAGTAATGCGTTTCTGCCAGGCGTTTATGTTGGAGTTATGGCGTCATATCGGTCCTGAAACAGACGTTCCAGCCGGAGATATCGGTGTTGGTGGTCGTGAAGTAGGTTTCATGTTCGGTATGTACAAAAAGCTGGCTCACGAATTTACCGGTGTATTGACAGGTAAAGGTCGTGAATTTGGTGGCTCATTGATTCGTCCTGAAGCAACTGGTTACGGAAATATTTATTTCTTGCTGGAAATGCTTAAGACACGCAACATAGATATTAAAGGTAAAACTTGTCTTGTATCAGGTTCAGGTAACGTAGCTCAGTACACAGTAGAAAAACTGATCCAACTGGGAGCAAAAGTTGTTACAATGTCTGATTCAGACGGTTATATTTATGATCCGGACGGTATCGACCGTGAAAAACTGGATTACATCATGGAACTGAAGAACTTGTACCGTGGCCGTATCCGCGAATACGCAGAAAAGTATGGCTGCAAATATGTAGCAGGTGCTCGTCCATGGAACGAAAAAGCAGATATCGCTCTTCCTTCTGCAACTCAGAATGAAATCAATGGCGACGATGCAAAAGCATTGATTGCAAACGGTGTAATCGCTGTTTCGGAAGGAGCAAACATGCCTTCTACTCCAGAAGCTATCCGTGTATTCCAGGAAGCTAAAATTCTTTATGCTCCGGGTAAAGCTGCTAATGCTGGCGGTGTTTCTGTTTCTGGTTTGGAAATGACTCAGAATTCTATCAAACTGAGCTGGAGTCAGGAAGAAGTAGACGAAAAACTGAAAAGCATCATGAAGAACATTCACGAAGCTTGTGTACAGTATGGTACAGAACCAGACGGTTATATCAACTACGTGAAAGGTGCAAACGTTGCCGGCTTCATGAAAGTTGCCAAAGCTATGATGGCTCAGGGTATTGTATAAACAGATTATCCCTAACATAAAAACAGAAACGGGTGGAATGCGAATAACGTTCCACCCGTTTTTTATATCAGTAAATACTGTTCACAACAAAAAAATCCTCCTTTATTCATAAAGAACAAGAAAGATTTTTTGAATGTTATCAATTCTTTACTCTTTCAAAGACAAAGAATGAGTATCCCAGTTGTAAACAACAGTATATATCGTATTTGTGTTTATGACTTCTCCTTCATCTTTTCCCCAATCACCATTTAATGTATTCGTTTCTGAATCAGAATTTGTCAAAGTCAACTGATAACTGAAAGAAACACCTTCAGAATAGGGAAAATAAGCAATATCTCCATTGTCTAAAGCTACAGTTCTATCTCCAGCAGTCACAGTAAAATCATATTCCTGTAACCAATCCCCGATCACTTCCGACAGATTTAGGCTTACAGCAAATGTAATCGTAGGAACCTGAACTTTCAATCCAGTAGTTTCTCCCTGTTTTACGACAAAAGGAACTTCCGTATAATAAACAGCTCGCCTTTCTCATCGTTAGTCCAGCCTTTTTCCACTCCATAATTCGGACTATACACTTTCAACATATAGTCATCTGCAGCATCCAATTCGATTTTATTCTGCATTTCTTCAGTAGAAAGTGTGCGAAGCATCTCACTCCCTTTCCACAATTCAACAGTCCAGATTATATCATCAGTTGAACGCGAAGCGACTTCTGCCACAGTTTGCGATTGAACTTCTATACCAGAAACAGATAGAAATCCTTCTCGCAAAAGTACCGTATCATTTTCCTGTTGACAACTTATCAACAGGAAAACAGATAATATCGTATATAGAATCTTTTTGTTCATTATATTATTTATCAAAGATTAAAGAAATATCGTCGATATAAAGCATACTACCCACATGCGCGTTCCAATCTCCCATTACAGAAAGTAATCGATTTATTTTTATCAAAATCACTATCACTGAAAGAGGTTTTATCCGTTGACAAGAATTGTACACAAATAGAAGTAGCAAATTTAGGATACTCTCCATATTGCACATCCACACGTCCTTCCTGCCAACCAGTTTCTGATGAAACAACAGTAGGAACATAGGTTCCTGTAGCAATTACTTCATCTCCATTTTTCAATTCAACATATACTTTAAAAGCATCTTGATTTTTCGGGCAATAATTATACCAAAACCTTACAGCAGTCGGACGGGCAGAAAAGACATGACCACGATTCAAACTCTCGGTTCCATCATTCCAAGAATAATTTCCGACAAAAAGACTCCCAGCAAATGCTCCTCCAGGATAAATAACCTCTCCCGTAGAATTATCTCCACCACCATGCCCTGAGGTATAAATCAAAGCTGCACGATTGCCACCATGTTTAACATCCTCCGAATAACTCACACATGGAGAAAAGGCTACAGGATGTCCTAATCCTAAAACGATATTACCATCCTGAGAGCGCAAATTATTAGTATCCCACCATTTGTCACTTTCTCCTTCAGAGTATGGATAGAATTTATAATAGGTCTTTTTCTTAAACCAACTGTCTGAAAGCGTAAAGGTTTCACCTTTCACTGTACTCCATTCTTCCATATCCGAATTCGGTAACTGTTGCGGAGTTTCCAGTACCACATCCACTGGTTCTGTTTCGATACCCTCACGATAAACAGCACGTATCTGATATTGCTTATCCACAGGATAGTCGTCAAACTGCACCAAACGGTCACAATCAATCCATTGCTCGTCGCCTTTCTTACGATATTGATATTGAATTTTCTGCGAAATCGTTTCAATATCTCCAGTCTTTATATCACAGCTGTCTACACTAAATTCCTTACACCAAAAGTTTCCCGGATTAGTTACGATAGAGAACTCCGGCTTATTACACTTAAGTGTATAAACCCGATTTACTGTTGCATCTTCACTAGCCAGCGGTTATTGGCCTTCACATCCACTTCTATTGTTGATGTAACAGTTGCTCCCTTATCCGTCATCAACTGTGGTAATAAAGAAGTAAAATCCAAAACAGCCTCCGTTGCTCCAACTTCCGGTAAGGAAATACCTAATGCATTTTCAATCGCAGACTTATCTTCAGCACTAGACAACAAATATTCTTTTCCTTGTTCCAATCCAGCAAACTTAGTATCTGCCGAATTAAATTTCAACTTCAACTCCTGCAAGGCAGATGAAAGTTTCAGACGAATAGTTGCTGATTTTTTTTCTGTTTCAGCGAACGAGAGCTCGTTGTTCAGAAAATCATCCGATTCCAATTTCGGCTTAGGCATAAACTCTGAAGGTATTGTTTCAGCAATAGAAACCGTTTCCGTTTCAAGTTTCTCAATAGAAATACCGACTCCCGATGAAATTTCTGAATCATCCAAACCTAATGTAACCTTTACATGAGTCTTTACTGCAATATTTGCAAACTGCTCCTGATCCGGAATATCATATACGACCTCTTTTCCCGTACCAGATAAACGGCCATGGAAAACCAGCTTCACCGACGAACCTGCACGAAAATAAGCACTCTTTCCTGAATCAGCATCCAGATTGACAGACTCACTGCCTACAGATACTGTTACGAAATAGGATTCATACATCTTGTTCAGACTCTCTCTGTTATAAATGACAGACAACAGAGAATTGGCACAGAGCAAGATATAGAAGCTGAAGTCATTTCTCCTTTTATCACTTCCTGTGCATTCAAACTTCCTACATAATAGGGAGCATCCAATGCAATCACGGGATTATCACCATACGTAGCAGTCAAATCGTACAGGCCTTCCTGTAATAAAACATATTCCTTACAAGCTCCCTTATAGGCAGATTTATCGGTACCACTATATAAAATCTTCAACTGAAACATTTCTGTCAGCGGATCTTCCAACTCAGAAGGAGCTTTACGTGAATATGCTTTATTATCCTCATCAGTCAAGGTAACAAGCAATCCCGTTTTGCCAGATAAATCAGTTGCCTCATTCTCCTGACACCCTCCCAATAGCATACATAGCAGCAGCGAGCACAAGCCTCCTATCCACTTCATATATTCAATAACCAATTTATTCATAACCTAATTCAAATTCATCTACCCACAACGTACTGCCGTCGCCAACCTGTCCGATTACTTTCTTTCCATTCTCATCAAAATCACCGCCATACTTACTGGAAGTAGCAACAATCGCGATTTCGCAGGTTTCGATTCAGTATTACTATACTTAATATCAAACTCAAATTTCGTATATTCAGTAACAGTCTCTGTACCAATAAACTCACCATAAGCTATTTCCTGTCCGGCATCATCCCATAATCTTAAATAAATATGGCATTGATCTGTTTTCAAATTCCCGGGAACAGTACCAGCGTATGTAATAGGCATTGATTTATATTTATAATACCCACTCAGTTTTGTAGGACGGGCTCCAGAATAAGCACGTCCAAACGACGGACTCGACTCAGGTTTTCCTACATTCGTTTTATAAGTCCCGATAAACAAATTACCGGCAGCAGCACCGACCAATAAAATATCTCCGTACGTATACATTTTGGCAGCCTTTCCTTTATAAGCATCACTACCTGTAACAGGTACGGTACTCGATTCCTTATAAATAGTCACTCCCTCATTACCTGTAGCCCAATAAGCCTGCGGATCATCCAGATTATCGGCAACAGGGTTCGGATACCATGTTTTTCCATCTTGGGTCCATGTATCAAAATTCATATTAGGAAGCGTAACAATTGTTTCTGTCTGGAAAGAATATACATCGCCTTCACTACCTCCGGCCAGTGCCCGTACTTCATAATCCGTACCACTCTGCAACCCTGTAAGTTCAGCCGAATAAGAAGTGCTTCCAGTTTCAGTAATAGCCGAATTGTCCAATTTCGTCCATTCCTCATTACCTTTCACACGATATTCCACAGAAATATCAGTTCCAGCACGAAAACTTCCACTGATATAAGCCTTAGTAGCCCATGCATTTACTTTTTCTACAGAAGCAGCTACCGATGATTTCTGTACATCCACCGTCCAGTCGCATATATATCTGCCATTACGGTAAGCTTTAAACACACGTGGACGAGTAAAATCCGTTACTGTTGCCGGATCTGGATCTAATACTGTTTTTGAGCCCTCCAGATTTAATTTTTTAATCTTGATATTCCGGTAATCAGCATCTTCTGTGACATAGATAATAGCAACATGATTATATAAGTCCAATGAAGGAGCAGTACCCGACTGATTCTCCACCTCAATCACACGTTCAATTTCTTGCTTTACAGTCACCCTCCACTGATAATCCTGATAAGTTTTCAACAAAATTCTAACTGGATTCGTAAAATCAATAGCCGTATTGGCATTAGCAGGAAGTTCTGACAGCGAACTAAAACTGAAATTAGGAAAACCATTCGGTTTAATACATGCAGCAACATCCGGATAGATTGAAGCTTCCGTATTGGCAATCAGTTTCGTAACAGGTAAACTGTCAATAAAAGCATCCTCCCTATAGTAAGCTCAATAGTACGAGCCTGATTATTGAACACAGCCTCCCCTTGCATTCCTTCCACCTGAAATTCCTGAATTACTCCCTCAATATAAGGGTAAGGAATATCATTTTCTATACACGAAGACATGTTCAGCAATAAAAGAAAAGCAAAGCTATATTTCAAAGCCTTCATTATCATAATCCATCAGTTAAAAATAGGTACAGATACCTATATTTATCGAAAATATATTAATCTTAAAATCAGCCGAGCTCTGACGGTACGAACCATGTTCTACCTGATTAGTTGTCTGTTCAATCCATTTAAAATCCAAACCGACAACATTAATAGATACTTCTACGGCCATATTATTTGTTACAAAAGCTGTCAGACCGGGAGCAGCTCCAATCTGTAAACGATGAGAGGTCTGATAGGTACCCGTAGCTTTCTCATCCGACCCGGACAACGTTTTTCCCTGGCCGTATCCATATGTCAAACGAAGTTCATTAAAGAAACCGAAGACTTTACTGTTGCCAAGTCCCATATAAGTACGCAAAAATCCGGCAGCAGTGTACTCATGCTCCAGATATTTATAGTCACTGATATCAAAAGTCAAATCATCTCCCAAATCGAGATTGATATTACCAACATCTGCATACGTACGATTATAGTTCAGACGAACACCGGCAGCCATATTATCACGGAAAAAATATCCAGCATATGGACTTACCTTAAAGGTATACCCTTCACCGTTTACATCATCCAATATCAGAAACTTATAATTATCACCTGTCAATTCTGTATAAGAGAATGTGACACCTCCCATCCACGATCCTTTCGGAACAAATAAGGAGGGCTTTATATTACGATCATAACCTTTTCGTGCGTAAACCGAAGTCACGCACAAAAAGGTTAATAATAGAATCAAATATTTCTTCATGTAAATATTAATAGTATGACAATTCAAATCATCTACCCAAGGTACTGCCGGCAGCGACCTGTCCGACCACCTTTGTATTCAACATACCTGAGCCTTCAAACTCACCACCATAACGACTTGAGGTAGCCACGATTGTAATTTTATCCGGACGCTTGGTCATATCTGTATACTCTATAGGAAGTTCAAAATGAGTATAATCAGAAACAGTCTGGTTAGTCACAAAATGTGATTCAGCAATAACCGCATCTCCTGACCAAAGCTTGATATAAATATCGCATTCATCAACTGTCAATGTACGATCAGAAGGAATCTTTCCATTCTTATTCATCGAAGTACCCGGAGTATATTTATAATATCCAGACAGTTTAACAGGACGAGCACCGTTATAAGAACGTCCGAACTGTACGCTAGCTGCCATATTATTAAGATTTGTAGAATAGTTACCAATCAGTAAGTTACCTGCTGCATATCCAACCAAAGCAACAGTTACGGTTTCGAGCTTTCCAGCCTTACCATTACGAGCGTCGCTACCTTCTACCGGCACACTATTAGAATTACCCAAAGTAGTTACTCCTTCATTACCTGTAGCCCAATAGCTATTAGAAGCATCAGCATTCGGATACCAGTTCTTTCCATTCTGACTCCATGTATCGAAGTTTAAATTCGGAATTTCCACATACGATTCTGTAGTAAACGTACAAGTTTCACCTGCTTTATCTCCACACAAGATGTAATATTCGTACTGAGTACCGAAATCCAGCGGAGCAACCTTTGCAGAATAGTTCTTGGTACCTTCTTCCTGAACAGCTTCTACTGTAGTCCATTCGGAATCGGCTTTCTTCTTGTAACGGAATTGTACCGGAGAGGTAATTTCTTCCAGGTTGCAAGCACCCGACAGATAAGCAAACTGTCCCCAAACTTTAGAAGCATCGTTTCTGATATCACTGGTTACCATATCAGCACTTTCCTGCTTAGTTAGGTACTTTTACCGTAACATCATACTGGTGAATAGTCTGGTCTACAGAGATATCAATTCCAGCATTGCTATCAGTAATATCCAATGTTACTTTATAGTGATATGCAGCTTTAGACTTTGAAACAATTTCCTGAGAAAAAGTCTTTCCATTGCCAAAATCAACTTTTACGGTCAAAGACTGACCGGCCTTTACATAAGCAGTACGAGACTCATCCTTAACAAAAGGAATACTTAGCGCATCGGCTCCTTCTATATAACAAGTATAATCAGAAAAAGTAGACTTAAAACTTTCTGAGCAACTTACAGAAACCATTGTCTGTGCCAGCTTACAAGTGATTTCAACAGTTTTTGCTTTGTTTGCCTCAATTGCTACACTGCTCTGTCCTTCATAATAAGGAAGTGCATCAAATCCCTGAGTTTCCATGTTTTTATCTGCCGAATAAGCCTTAATTGTGTAAGTTGCTACCGGCAACAGAACATCATCCAGAGTTTTCCAGTCGTCAGCATGTTTAACCACAGCATTCGAAGCATTCAATATATCTACAGCTATTGCTTCCGAACTTGTAATGTCAGCACGAGTAGTCACACTCTTATTAACATCAACGGAAGAAAGTTGGAGATAACCATATCCTTTGGCTTCATCTATTTCTGACTGGCAGGAAGAAATCAGTCCTACACCCAAGAAATAATCCTATCATTATATTTGTTAATTTCATAAACTCTTACTCTCCTTCCTTTGGATTTACAATAACTGTAATATCTCCGTCTTTAGTATTTACTCCATCTGAACTGCTAAATTGAACGTACTGCTTCCAGATGTTACCACCTGTGGAATCAAAACTAACAATCCTCCTAACTTGAAAGTAAAGTCTGTACAAGTTCCAGCATGTAGCTGATTGTATTCCTCTTCTGTTACAAGACCTAAACCTATGATTTTTCCCTTAAGATCATCGTCCATATTACAAATGTCAAATGTTTCCGGCAGGCCAACCATACCTAACAGGCCAGCAATCTCACCCGAAATAGTAACGTTCAGATTTTTAATACCATTAGGAGCCAAGATGTGAACATTCTGTAAACCAGCAATTTCAGAATCACCAGATGTACAAGTATAAGTAGCAGGCAATCCTTCGAATGTGATAGAAGCTTCCGGATCTTCACCACCACCTTCACCTGGGTTTTCCGGACCGTCATAAATAATATTACCTACAGGGATTTCGATAGTTTCACCCACTTCAGTAAATGTCAAATCAACTGTAATACCAATTGAAACAGAGGACTCTGTAGAACCTTCTTCAGTCAGTTTAATTTCAAAAGAATCTCCTCCTTCCAAATCAGACTCACCACCTTCTGCATCAGCAGGCTTCTGAATGGTTGCTTTCAGTTCAACAAAATTACCTTCTACAGAAGTTGCCTTAATAGAAGCGTTCAAGCAGCTCTGATGGTCAGGTGTCTGGTAATAATATTTTTTTCCAATAGAATTTTTATCGAATACCTGACTAGCTCCATCTCCATTGTCTACCACAACAGAATAATCGTCTTTAAAGGCTTCTTCAAACGAGCTTGTCAAACCTATTGATACTTCAACACATGCCAACTTACAAGTCAGATCAACATTTGTAGCAAGACCCTTCTTTACAGAGAAAGTCTGTTCCCCTTTAAAATAAGGACGCTCGGAAACTGTTACATTTTCACCTTCGTAATTGTAAGCAGTTACAGCATAGCTTCCTTCACCCAAAGGAAGAACTACCTTACCGTTTTCGTTCTTCAATTCACTGACTTTACCTCTGGCTGCTTCTTCCTGAGTTTCAGTATTTGTTACAATCAATGTATAGTTGTCTACATTTACATCTTCTTCATTAAAGCTTCCGGTTGTAGTTCCGCCATCAACAGTCTCGTTTGCACGGCTTAACGTAACTCCATTATATATAGAAGCCAAATCGAGTTCCAATGTACCGGCATTTTCTCCGGCTCCTCCTTTACCCAAAAGTTCATCACGCATTTCGCAAGATGACAAACCTACAATAAGGCCTAAAAGCATATTAAACTCTTATATTTTTTCATTTTATTCGTATTTTATCTTAATTTGGAATGTAATCACCCGGGATATTAACAGTAACATCTTCTTCTGTTACCCCATCATCAACAGTAATAGTCAAGCCCAGCTTACCTCCTGCAATATCTGTTTTATTCGGCTTGATAGTCAAAGTATAAGAATAGCAAGGTTTCAAATCGATTACCTTAGAAGTATCGAAACCATCAACAGATACAGGTTCGCCGTTTTTATCGATTAAAGAGAAGGACAAAGTAGCATTTGTACCTTCATCACCGGTTTTCAGATAAAGCTGTTGACCTTCATTCGACTTATTCATAGTCCAAGCCTCATCCATATAGTCGGTCTTTACAGTAACGGTACAATCCTGGAAGTAATCTTCGAATGCATCGTTATCATCATTTCCTTTATAAACTAAAGTAATTCTGGCATTGGCAGGTTTACAAAGAATAGAAACAGTTTTTTTATCACCTTGAGATACCGTAAATGTCTGACTACCTTTACGTACAGCTTGTCGTAACCAGCAGCAACATCCTCTCCATAATAAGCAGTAAGCGTATAAGGAACTCCAAAGTCTACACTCTGTTCCAATTCCAGATCGCCATAAAGTTTATCCGTGTAAACAGGTTCTTCTCCTTTATATAGAGATACCTTATAATTGTTTACGTTACGGTAAGCACTTTCGTCTACCGAACGACTGTAAGACAAGTCGGTCGACAAATCGACCATAATACGTCCTTGTCCTGTAACACTCTCTTTTCCTTCTTCACTAGAGCAACTTCCTAAGCCAAACAGAAGCATCAATGAAAAAAGAACACTCAAACAGTTTTTCATTTTCATCCAACTATAATTTTAATTTTTTTCAGGATGCAAAGTAACAGAAGTTTTCACTTCACCGAAAAGGTCTGTTTTTTTTATTTTTGTTCTATTTTTTATCTTTCTATACTTATACCATATCATAAAGTATCGAAACTCATATATTTTACTAATATTGTTTTAGTCTATTTTTCATAAATACAGTATAAAAATTAAATGGAATTAGCTTCCAGCCTGCTTTTTTTTGTTGTATATTTGCCACGTCAACGATAATTAAAAAGAAACATGAATTTTAAAAACATTTTAATCGGAATCACCTTATCCTTATCCACAATATCCTGCATTCAGGATGAAGCATTAAATGTAGAAGCGGCAATAGACGGATGCAGTGGAGCAAATATCCAATTAATAAACATCAATGAAATAAGCAGAGAAATCGATATATTCGTTTTTGAAGGCTCTAATGTAGCAGCTCAGGAATTGAATTTTACTCTCCTGACGGGGCTACCATCAGTCCAGACCAATCTCAAAGCAAGGACAATCCACCTTACTACGATTTCAGCACTGAAAAAGAGCGTACCTTCACTGTCACATCCGAAGATGGAAGTAACAAGGCAACTTACACAGTTAATCTATACACAATAGAGCTGCCTTTAAAATATTCATTCGAAAACTTAAGAGAAATCAATCCATATCATGTATTATACCTGACTGATGTAAATGGTATCATGCAATGGGCAAGTGGTAATCAGGGATATAATTTATGCGGCATGGCAACCAATGCCATACAATATCCGACATCACAGGCTGACGGAGGAGTAGAAGGCAAATGTGTAAAACTAGTTACTCAGTCAACAGGACCTTCGGTATGAATACCAATCCTAAAATGCCGATTGCAGCCGGAAATCTCTTTATCGGCTCTTTCAACATGACTTATGCTATCATTGCTCCACGACAAGCAACTCAGTTCGGCTTCCCCTTCACACGGAAACCTCTGAAAATGTCGGGATACTACAAATATAAACCGGGAGCAACATTGACAGACCAGAACGGAAATGTCATTTCAGGAAAAACCGATACCGGTGATATCTATGCCGTGCTTTATGAAGCGCCCAACAGTGACTTCTCACTGGATGGTGACTTATTTACGGAAGGCAACGAGAAGGCAAAGAACATTGTTTCAATGGCACGTATAGACAAAACAGAAGCAACCGACCAGTGGACCAGATTTGATCTGGACTTCAAGCTCCAAAATGGTAAAACCATTAATGAAGATAATCTGAAAGCTGGTAAATATAAACTTGCCATTGTCTTCTCTTCCAGCATTCAGGGAGCCTATTTCGAAGGGGCTATAGGAAGTGAGCTTTGCATTGACGAAGTAGAAATAACTTGTGAATAATACAATTCAATCATCTAGATATTCGAAACAGGAATATGAAAAAATATATAATTTATATTAGCGCGACTTACCGCAGGAGCAAATTTGTTACATGCACAGTCTACCGAACATAAAGGTTTGCTATGGTCATCCCTACATGGACTAGATTACGAATTCAAGGCAGGAGTAAATATCGGAGGAACTTCACCGCTTCCTCTTCCAAAAGAGATCAGAAGTTTGGACAGTTACTCACCGGGACTTGCCATAACAATTGAAGGAAACGCAACAAAATGGGTTGATGCTGCCCAGAAATGGGGAATAAGTCTTGGAGTAAGACTTGACAGCAAAGACATGACCACACGTGCTACAGTAAAAAATTACGGAATGGCTATCTTCAACGAGGTAGGCGGAAAAGTAGAAGGACTCTGGACCGGAGGTGTCAAAACCAAAGTCAAGATGTCGTATATCACTATTCCATTGTTGGCAAACTATAAAATCAATAACCGCTGGAAAGTTGTAGCCGGCCCTTATTTCTCATACATGATGGATGGAGATTTTTCAGGAGAAGTTTATGAAGGACATTTGCGCACTCCCGATGCAACGGGAAGCCGCATTGATTTTGAAGGTGACAACTCAGCTGCATATGACTTTTCTGATGAATTACGTCGTTTCCAATGGGGTATTCAGGCTGGAGGAAGTTGGAAAGCTTACAAACACCTCACTGTACACGCCGATTTGACATGGGGACTCAATGACATATTCAAGAAAGACTTCAATACTATTTCTTTTGCCATGTACCCCATTTATCTGAATTTCGGATTTGGCTACGAGTTTTAACCTCGCATAATAGAAATACATATTTTTCAAGCCTCTCATCAAATTTTCAGCTATTGAAGAAAACGTGAGGGCAAACCAAAGATCAGGCTCTTCCCAAAAGAGTTTATTACATTAAGAATCAACCACTTTACTTACTATAAAAAGGCTCTGTCATTCTCCCAAATACGATTGATAGAGCCTTTTTAGTTTATATCAGATATCTATATTTAGGAATCACTGCATACTAAAAAAACATGAGCATAAATTCAAGAAAACTTGCCCAAGAATTGGATAAAACATCAGCATGTTTTTTTATAATTTGTACAAATAAAAAGAGGTGGTAAAGTAATAATACTTCACCACCTCTTCTCTTCTTGTTAAAGATCTAGAAATTACTTATTTATGATTGTTACATCATCAATCAGCAATTTACTGCCTACTGCAGCATTGTAACTAGCTCCATCAGCACTTGCTGAGAAAATAACAGCAAACTTGTACAATTTTGAAGAATCGTAATCTTTTACGTATTCCAAATTCAATTCAAATGGTGCATAAGATTCTACAGCTTTATCATTTGTAAATACAGCTTTAGCTACAATTTTATCAGAAGTGTAAATATTACCACCATTCAAAGTTTCATCTTCACTAGAAACTTCATAAAGTACTGCACTTAAAGAGCATTTATCAGCAACACCAGCCTGCAATTCACCATTTGCATTATAAAATTCAGCACCCGGAGTATATTTATAAAAGCCTGTTACTTTAAGCGGTTGTTTGTCATACATAACACCAAAGCTTGTAGTAGCCATAGGATCTCCTCCTAATGCACCAAAAGCATTAAATGTTCCTAAAAATGCTGTAGCTGCTGTTACCTTAGGAACAGGAGTACCGAAAATGTTTCCGCCTTTAGTATCTACAGATTCCAGCAGAAGAGCCTTTTCACCTGCATGTACATCGTCGGTAGAAGGACGTACTGGATATTCTCCTTCATAAGTAATACCACCCAACGCTCCCATTTTTTTAATTAACAGGACAGCATCGTTACAGCAAGCCCATCCATTCAATATAGGACAATCCTGTTCTTCAGGAATAGTACTACCATAACTCCAGCTTTCAAAATCATAGAAAGAAGCATTACCAGAAATAGAAGCTACATATTCTACTGTTGTTCCATTTTCAGCAGTAACTGTATAAGTTACAGTCTTGCCATTTGAGAAATCCTGTGCTACACCACTTGCAGGAGTAACTGTCGCTTTTTCAGAAACTTCAATAGTCGGAACTAAAGCCGTAAGATATTCAGCTTTTGCAGTATCAGCAACCATGAAAGTAATAGTCTTAGATTCTTCGTTGATAACCACATCACCAACAACCAATGAATCTACAGCTGCAACTTCTTTGTCGAAAACAAAAGAAGGATCTTAGCTTCACTGCTTTCTGTACCAGAAAGTTTAGTACCAGAATAAGCTACTTTTACAGTATAAGGTACTGGAGATCCCATCAGTTTGACATCATCTATATCCAAATCGAGTTTAAGAGTTTTATCTTCAAAAACTCCATTTGCTTTGATTCCAGCAGACAGCAGCCCTGTTACGTCCATCGAAGAAGTTGCTGTAAAAGTATATTTACCATTTCCAGCATCAGTCAACTGGCAACCACTTACTTCAATATCACCTAGTTGCATTCCACTGAAAGAAAAGTTACTGATTTTTAAATCTACAGTATTTTCTCCAGCATTAGTCACAGAAACAAGCTGAGCAGGAACATTACCAGCAGGAACATCTCCAGTTTCCATTTTCAACGTAACATTCAATGCTCCTTTATAATTACCTGCAACATTAGCACTGACCGGTACTGTTACAGCAGGTTCATCATTATCACTACAAGAAGTGAACAAGCTCACTGTACACAATACAGCAAACAAGTAAAAAAACAAATTCTTTTTCATTTGATACCTTAAAATTTTATTTTTATTAATCGATGCAAAGTAATAACCTTTCAGACGAACTGACAAGGTCTAATTTTAATATTTTTGTTCTATTTTTTAATATCACATTGATAGCTCACATGTAAATCATTAATTTATAAAGTAAAACAGATTATTTAGTCTGCTTATGAATAGTCTATATTTCAAAAAACATATAACTTTGTAGAAAGTTTTAAACGATGGAAAAAGAATTACCCAAAATAGATTTACCGGAAGAATGGATTGTAGGAACAGGCATAAGCAAGGAACTTTTAAGCTTATACACCAATTTTCCCTGCCGGATAAAATCGGAAATTTTCGTTCTGTGTATGAGCGGTGAGGTAGAAGCATCAGTTAACCTGAACCGAATAACTGTACGTGCCAACGATTTTGTGACAATCATGCCCGGAACAATTCTTCAGATACATAGTGTAAAAGGAGAAATGGAGCTATACTTCGGAGGGTTTTCATCGAAATATGTAGAACAGGCTAACTTAAACCGTTCTACAATGAACACTTTATACATCACTTTAGGACGCCCGCTCATTACCCTCCGTCAGGAAGGTGCTGCACTGCTGAAAGATTATCTCTGTTTTTTGATAAAGCTGTATGAATTCTTTAACGAGAATACCCGAAAGTTCATAACTCCACACCTCTATAATAATATACATATAGGTATAGCAGCCATGTACAGCAACCGGGCAAATGAAAACAAAAGTAATTTGTCGAAGAGCGAAATATTATGCAAAAACTTCACTCAGCTGGTCATGCAGAATTACAATAAAACACGTAATGTAGCATGGTATGCCGAAAAGTTAGGAATAACTCAAACACACCTCTGCACTACGGTAAAACAGGCAACGGGAAATACCTGCATGGAAATTATTTCGCGCATGGTTATCATGGATGCAAAGTCGCAACTAAAATCAACAAATCTTTCGATTCAGGAGATCTCAGACTCGCTCAACTTTGCTAACATGTCCTTTTTCGGAAAATATTTTAAAAGATATGTGGGGATGAGCCCGCTGGATTACCGGAATAACGGATAAAATCAAGTAAACTTCTAACTCATTTAATATAAGAAGGGACATTCAGTAAATAGTATAAAATTAGCCAACTAATTCATACACAAAGTGTTGCAAATTAGTTGGCTTTTTTGTATCTTTA
>ENA-OQJS01000080-OQJS01000080.1-human-gut-metagenome-genome-assembly--contig:-NODE-80-length-18639-cov-0.865493_pt1 | contig 18639 bp, 30 predicted proteins | sample MGYA00242598_ERZ504764 | MGnify/ENA primary metagenome ERZ504764 (study PRJEB26092, sample SAMD00036368) | human gut metagenome | host: Homo sapiens | study: EMG produced TPA metagenomics assembly of...
TCAGAAAGAAAGTACAGTTGATACTAGACGTTCTTGTGATCGATGTAAGTGATCATAATACTAGAAATGGAGAATTAGCAGAAATAGACCCTTTACAAATAAATACTGTATATGCCAATTACATTAAAAAAACCAGCAAATCAAAGTGTTGAATGAAATAAAAAAGAGTATTACAACGTAGATATTTTTTGTAAATTAAGGAGCAATTAGGTTATGAAAAAAATCTTTTCTTGTATTTTGGCTATTATTATTTTAGGAGCGATGTTATCTGGCTGTAGTAATAATGACAGTAAAGAAATGATAAAAAAGCGAAAATTTTCTATCTCATGAGTAATCAATCAATCCAACAAAAGAGGATTATGGAATACTCGCATACAATTTTTGCATTATATTCAAGACAAGTTATCCGGGAACGTTATCGCTGGTAACGGAAAAGAAAAAGAAATGGCTGTGTTTATCCTTTCTGCCCTACTGAATGGCGGATATTCTGAAAAAGATATATCGATACAATCTTTCAATATAACGGAAGCCGTTCCTATGATGGATGAGTCGATAAAAAACAAGTTCGAGGGTGGCAAGCAAAGCAATTCAAGCCAAAATATTAAAGTAGTAAAAAAGGGGGAAAGTGAAAAGACGATTGTTGTTGGAGCACATTATGACAGTGCTGGAACGCATGGTGTAGATGACAATGGTTCTGGTATAGCTGTTGCATTGGAAAATGCCTTGCGAATGGCTGATACTCAGACGCACTATACTATTTGTTATATATTTTTTGGTTCGGAAGAAAACGGAATGTGTGGTTCAAGAGAATATGTTGAAACTCTTTCCGAAAAGGAAAGAGAAGATATTGTATTGATGATAAATATTGACAGTGTTCTTGCAGGAGATTATCATTACCTGTATGGTGGAAATGTAAATGAGCATGGAAAAGTAGATAGAGCTGAAGCAGTAGTTAAAGCGTATGACATTGCAAAAAAGCTTGGATTGGCAATACAATTACCGCCAGAGGGGAATATCGATTATCCATACCCGACAGGGCAAAAAAGAAGCGACCATGCCCCTTTCAATGATATAGGTATTCCGTACATTTATTTTGAAGCGAATAATTGGGAAAACGGTTCTCCTATTGAAACGGAAAAACATGGTTTAATAATGCACACAGATAAAGACGATTTAGATTTTATAGAAAATGAGTATGGCGAACGTGCTAAAAATACTCTTACTGATTATTCAACGTTACTTTATTCTTTGCTTCAAGAAAATGATTGGGAACAAGAGTATAAGTGAAATTTTTAGTTTCAACAAAATGAATAGAGCATGGAAAGGACAGGGACAAAGGTTTCTGTCCTTTTCTTCTGCCCTGCTTTAGAAACGTGCTTTCAAGGACGCAAACGACAACCGACGGAGTGATCCAGCCACGGTGGCGGGAAAATCTCCCAAAGATTTTTCGCATGCTTGCAAGGGCCTGGTTCGCTTCGGCGGTTTGGCGAGCGTAGCGAACCGTTCAAAGCACCCGTTATCTAACAGGGGGGTACTATTACAAGAAACAAGGCACAAAACAATTACAAAAATCCCGATATGAAACGATGTACGAAGTTATAAGAACTTACTGTACTTGCGACATTGCTTTTTCTACCCGACAGGTCGAAAACAGCATATCAGAAGTACAAACTACATGGTGTATGCTCCTGTGGGCGTATGCCTTTTTTGATTGGAGGAATGAACATGAATGACATGGATTTTATCGAAGTATTGAAAACCAAACGGAACGCCTGCGGTTATTCCCAAAGCAGACTGGCAAAGGAACTGCATATCAGCAGACAGAACCTAAATGAGATTGAGAACGGGAAAACCAGAGCCAGCAAGGAAATGAAGCATACGCTCCTGCATTATCTGGACTACTGCTAATGCACACAGCCTTTTACTGCACACAGCTTGCACAGAAGAACATGAACCCGAAGAATTTACAGTATATCATGGGACATGCAAGCATAACGATAACGCTGGACTTATACGCTCATGCGTCAGAGGCAGGAGCAAACAGAGAAATGCGAAGCCTTGTAGCATGATTTACAACGATTTGTACAACGTTTTCGAGTGAATATATAAGGGATTACGTGCAGTTCTGCGGTAGACCTGCGACAAGAAAAAAACCGTCAAACCCTTATAAACAGGGATATATTGACGGTTCGTGATAGTTATAACGTGATAGTTATAAAAAGATACTGAAAAATCTATGCTGTTTTTATACTGAAAAAAAGAAAGCTCGTCGATTAGGACGAACTTCTGTGTTTTATGGAAGTATTTGCTTTGACTGCTTTACAAGTGTATCTATAACTTCATAAATTCTGTTTCTATCTTCAGGAGCAAGTTTTTCAAGCTTCTCATTCAGCATAGAGTTCTTGACTGTATATCCCGTTTCCAGAACATCTGTAAGAACCATATCCGATGATACACCTAAAGCATTTACTATCTTTATGAACGTTTCGAGTGACGGAATTTTCTCTCCACGCTCAACCATACCAATATAATTTGTTGTCAAATCTGTTTTCTCAGCCAAATCTTCTTGGCGTAATTTCCTCGCAAGTCGGAACTTCCTTATATTCTTGCCGATTGTATCGAGCTTCATCACATCACCTCCCTTAGTGTGTTTCCATAACTAATAGTATAGGTTAAGTCTATTTCAAATCACACGCACCCAAAGGAAGTCAAACCAACTATTAGTGATGATTCCCAATTATTTTTATGTTATACTATAAAAGTAGTAATTCACGATTGTTAATGGCGAAAGACAAATCACAACCCAAGAGCCAAGTCAAACAATCTCCATAGAAGAAACTTAGGGGTAAAAAGGAATGGACAAACAAACGATAATATTCAGTAATCGGTTTGAAAAAGAGAAATTTGAGGATTACAAAACAGATTTGGGAACTGGCAACACAATCACTCCTGACTTTACGGAAGCTGATGATTTTTTGAAATTCATACAGAAGAACCGCAGAAGTGTTCCAAGTAAAGAACGAATTGCTGATAAGGACAAATTCATCAAAGACCGTTTACGAGTTATCCAACAGCTTTGAAATTGACGCTGACCTGATAGAATTTGCCGAGGGATATATCGCCAACATCTATGTAGATTATGCCTGCTACACTGGATATATCAAGAAGCTGTTAGCAATTCTTTTTATCCTTGCCGATGATATTTCCTTTTTAGACGGCAGTAAAGAAAATGCCGATATGCTTTTCAGCTTCACTTATCACACACACCATATTTTCCTGAATAACAGAGAAACAACTGATTTCTCATAATGTACCCGATGGCTACTCAACTGAGCAGCCATCTTTTCAATTTTCCAGACACCGTCTGGAATTTTTAATATGCCGGAATACCGTATCCATAGATATTGCTGCTTCCGACTGCGTACTGTCTTTGCTTGCAGCGTCGCCTGAGTTGCCCTCTACGGTATAAACTGTGCCATTCTCGCATTTCTCTACGATACCAACGTGGTCTGTTGTACCGTCGCCTTCCCAATCAAAGAAGATAATATCTCCTACCTTTGGTTCATAAGTGCGGTCTTGCCATTTTCCATTTTGACTTAAACCAGTTTGCACCGTCCACACAACCTGCAAATTTCGGAACAAGTCCGCTTTCAATATACCCGCATTGGTCAGCACACCATGATACGAAGCAGGCACACCATTCCACTCGACTGTTAAAGCCATACCAGCTCCAGTAAGGTTGTCCGCCCTGATTGCCTAGCTGCGTCAAGGCAACCTCAACAATCGCCTGATTACCTCCGGCAGTAAAGGCTCGCCCATACGGATAGTACCTCAAAACGTGAGCGACATACTGCGTATCTCCATAACTGCTCCACCCAAGTCTGGAAGCCTGCATTGTCGAAAATTCTACCGCATTGGCATAGGAATATCCACCGTAATTTGTTTTTGCCCAAGAAATATACCCATTACCGAAGTTATAGCCTTGCAAGGCAAGTTTGATATGTTCCATATCTATCGGACTTTCCACCTCTGCCGAGGTAAGAGCCGCTTTCAATTCCTGAACACCACACTGGATAGAATATTCAGGGTCTTTAATTCCATTAGGCTCGTGCGGATACTTCATATTGAAACTGCCCTCTGCTGCCTGCATTGGGTCAAGTCCTCTACCGCCGCTTTCCTGCATCATAACCGCCTTGATAAGTTCTACATACTCAGGAATGCCGTACTCTTTGGCATACTTCTGTATGATAGCTCATAGGCTTCTACCTCTGCACTTACCGGAGTATATGAATTACTGTCACTACCTCCCCCAAACATTGCTACGGCAGCACCAAACAACACGACAATCATAATAATCAACACTGCTATCCAACCGCCTGCTGCGATTGCTGCTACAAGTGCTTTTGTCCCTGCAATAATTGCTTTGACTGCCGCAACGGTAGCTTTCGCTGTGGCTTTGACGGTATCCGCTGTGCTTTCGCCGCTTTCTTTGCCGTCTGAGCGCTTTCTGTGTTGCTTTGGCTGTTGTTTTTGCTGTTTTCTGTGCTAAAATGGCAGCTTCTTTGGTGGTCTTAATAGAAGTCTTTGCCGTTTGTTCAGCAGTCTTAACCGACCTCTGAACAGTATTGGTTGCACCTTTCGATACGGTCTTGACTGTCGTATTTCCTGCCGACCTTGCAGACTGTTTAATTGTTTTCTCCGTATGCTCCAGAGTTCGGATGCTCTGTTTTCCGACAGGATTGACCGATTGTTTTTGAAGCTGCTTCTCTGCACGCTTGGTCTTGAAATTCTCAATTCCCGTTTTGGCTTTCTGATAATTCTGTCTTGTTTCACGCACACCCCATCTGCCGACTTTATCCGCACGGTATGCAGTTTCGTGAACAGCCCTATCCGTCGCCGCTTCGATTTTATCGGAAGCATATTCCTCTGCGGAATTTTCCGAAGCATTGGTGGAATGTTCTGCCTTATCTTTCGTCATCACATAGGCTTTCTTCATTCGCTCCGTGGCAACTGCTGCCTTATTTATGGTCTTGATTGTACCTTTGCTTGTATCTCTTGTTTTTATATCAGCCATCGGTTTCCTCCTTTCTCGAAAAATAATAGAGAGTGGGGTTAATCCACTCTCTTAGCGACAACAACAAGCCTGCCATTGTTTCTTGAATATTCACAAGTAGAAAGAGAAATCAGCTTGTCGCCATACTCTGCCGATACTCCGGTATCATACAGAGAAAGTTCTTTGCACTTGGCAACATACGCATCAAACTCTGCCGCATTTTCTGCGTCCGTAAACTCATAATACTTAAAGCTGTCGGAGCTGTTTGTATAAACAACTGTCTTAAAGATGCAATCACTTCATACTGGTGTCTGTCCGTCAGTGTATCAAAAGTAATAGCCTTATGTTCTTCCCAAAAGCTCTTGTTTCTGTACTTCATCACGTCCCGTAAACATAGAACCGTCATTCATGTGGTGTCCGTATATAATGATGTTGTCTGAAGGTTTCTGCACATCACAATTTTCCTGCACATATGGACAGCCATAAGCGGAATAGGTCTTATCAAACTTGTGCTTCAGGTAGAAGTTCGGCTCATTTACAGACTGCACGACCGGATAGTTGATATTGGTATCCTCAACCTTTATCCAACCCACCATATCCTCATTCTGCCGATAAAGTTCAAAATATTCCGCAAGATAGTCCTTATCTTCCGAAAACGTCACGCCCTCATTTTCCTTTGGCGGCTCGTCCTCCACAATCTCCGCAAGGTTATCATAGACTTCATTCTGCTTGGCAGAGTCAATGTGATTACGGATAATAAAGAAGGTGCTTACAGACAACACTACCGTAAACACCATTGCAATAATAATTATAGATTTTTCTGCTCATTTTCTCTTACCTTTCCATATCGTTTCTCTTAGGTGGAGTCAAATCTCTGCAATACTCCGGATACCTCAACTTGATACCCTCCATAAAATACGGAGCATATCCGCAACAGAACAGTTCCTCCGGTGTATAGAGATTTTCCCTGCCTTCTTCCGTAAATCCATTCCAAAGATTAAAGGCAAGGTGGCAAACCTTGACTGTGCCACTTGTCTGCCAACCGCCGTGCATACCTTCCGGTATGATGCAATCCCTCTTAAAATCAAACATCTTTCCGATGTTCATTCTTGTTTCTTCTGAAATACCCATCACATAGAAAAATGCTCTGTGATAGCAGTCGTTGACTTTGCACTTATCCAGATTTTCCAATACAAAATCTCTGTGTGCAGCATTGCGAAATTGAATCTTAGACATTGTAAATCCCTCCTTATGTCTCTGCCCGGTTTGGTTGTCATCAGTTTATAAAGTTTCGTGTTCTTAGGGAATTTGTTTGCAAACGGTACAAGCGAACTTCCCACCTTGATAAGTCCGTGTCCTGCTTCCACATTCGTGATATAGGACATCTGGAGGTCAGAAATATTCAGAAGTTTTGCAAGCTCAAGCCTGTCTGTGGAAGCCTGATTCAGCATAATGATGAACTCTGAGTTTGCAAGCATTGTTCTCGCTGTGTGGCTCTGCAAAAGGTCATCGACATTCTGAGTGATTCCACTTGCGTATGCACCGTATTTTCTCACACGCTTCCACAAGGTAAAGAGGAAGTTTGCAGAGTATTCGTGCTGGAACAGAAGATAAATCTCATCAATGAAGATAAAGGTGTTCTTACCCTTTGCACGGTTCTGTGTGATACGGTTCAGGATAGAGTCAAGGACAACAAGCATACCAATCGGCATAAGCTGTTTACCCAAATCAAGAATGTCATAGCAGATAAGGCGATTATTGGTATCCATATTCGTTCTGCTTTGCAAAGGTATTCAGAGAACCGTGTGTGAAAAGTTCAATGGCAAGTGCCAGTTCCTTTGCTTCCGGTTCGTCCTGCTGCAAAAGTTCTGCCTGAATCCTGCAAGGTCGGTATATGTCCCTGATAGTCATTCTGCTGATAACTGCGATACACGCTTGCCGTGCAACGGTCAATGATAGACTTCTGCTTCGCTCCGAGATTTGTTCCTCCGATAAGCTGTTCACAAAGGGACATAATAAACTCGGATTTCAAAATGACAGGGTTTGCACCGTCGCCGTAATCCTTATTCATATCCATTGCATTGATGTGATTGTCGGAAGTAGCAGAAATATTGATTACCTCTCCGCCCATTGCATTGACAAGCTGTGAATACTCTCGCTCAGTCGATGATGATAATATCTGCGTCTGAAGAAAGCACCTGATTGATGATTTCTCCCTTTGCCGCAAATGACTTACCGCCACCAGATACACCGAGAATAAAGGAGTTACCATTCAAAAGCTGCTTACGGTCTGCGATAATCATATTTTTGCTGATAACATTCTGACCGTAATAGATACCGTTCTCGTGGAAAATATCCTGCACCTGAATGGGATAAATACCGAAAGGCTCTCTGTTGTAAGTGTTCTGAACGCATCAATCTTTCTTGTTCCAAACGGCATTACCGTATTGAGTCCATCTACCTGCTGAAATCTCAGTGTTGCAAACTGGCAAAGATGTTTTCTTGCTGTGGTAAGCAACGCTTCCGTATCATTCTCAAGCTGTTCCTTACTGTCTGCCGTAATAACCATTGTGATAACAGCGAACATCATTCTCTGGTCACGGGTCGTAAGGTCATCGAGGAACTCTTTCATTTCTTTCTTCTGCTGCTCCATATCATACGGAACAGTTGCAGAGAAGTTGTTATTGGCATTCTGCCTACGCTGCCAGTTTGTGATATTGGTTTCCACACCAAGCAGACGGTTCTCTGCTTCCTTTACTGCTTCATCAGTTGGAACGGGAACAATATCAATGGACATCATCAGATTTCTGTTCATATCCGTAAGTTCCGCTACCATACTGTCTTTGATATAGGACGCATATTCACGAAGAAAAAGGACTCTTCCATAACGGTTTCCCATCTTGAAATAGTCCTTTTCAAATTCCATTGTGTCGGGGCAGATATAATCCTTAAAATCGTGTCCCTTTTTCTTGTTTCCTTAATATCAAAGTGGAAAGAGCTTTCTTCTCCCACACGATAGAAGTCGTGGAAAATACGAAGTCTTTCGTCTGTTTCCAGTTCCACACACTTACTTCCAAGCCTGCCGAAGTGAGCAATCAAATCTGCACCGACACGGGCAAAATAAGTTCTTGCGTCCTCCACACTCTTTTTGTTGATGGAAATGGTAATATACTTATCCTGAACAATGGAGTTTGCACCCGTTGCCTTATCAAGAAGCATTTTATTGTATTCCTCTCGATATTCGTCCAGATTATCTCCGGTTGTCGGAATAAGAATTGTCTGCTCAAAATCCAGTCTGTTGAGCCGACGATTATTGATTGTGATTTTTGTCGTTGCACCACTGTCAAGAGAGTTCAGAAGTTCGGAATATTCAAGGAACATCGCTTCCTTATCCTCACGGCTCGCCACTGCATAGTTAATATCCGTAAAGCGGTAGGTCTTTGAATATTTATCCTTTCCCACTTTGAAAATGCCATCATCAAAGATAGCTGCCACGGGAATCACGTCCTGCACCCCTTTCGGTACAACAAATTTTTCTTTATCCTGCTTAAACAAATTTGTAAGAGTCTTAATCATTTGACTTCAATACCTCCTTCTGCTTCTGTTCAATGCTTGGCTTCATCAGTTCGTAATAAACATTGGTGGAGTGAAATACCAGCTTCTTCGGCATTAAAAACTCCGATTTTATCCACGCATAGATTGCTTTCTCTGCGGTCATACCGTTGTACTTCACAAAGCCAAGTGCCGCAAACGGAGCAGCACCCAAAATGCACACCCACGATACGGTTTCCGTGCCAACATACGGTCTGAGCAAGAAATACAGTCCTACCGCAACGCCACAAGCGAGAACAGAAAAAATGAACTGTCTGAGCGACAGCCCAAAAAACATTGACTCTGTATAATTTCTGATTTCTCGGTTAATTTTTACTTCCATATCTGTTTCCTTTCCTGCGGTTTCGGTCTTTCTCCCTCACGCATTTATCATTCAGGCAAAAGACTTTGCCTTTTCGTTTACCGCCATAGTAAACGCATTTCTTACAATCTCTTTGGTTCATCTCAAAATCTCTCCTTAAAGTCCCATCATCTCTCGGATAATACGGTCAGACATTTTTACTGCACCGACAAGAACAAGCATATTAAATACCAATTCCCCGATATATGCCCACACCTGCGTAACTGCTGCTGCATCAGGATTCACTACTGGTGGCGATGAAGCAAATACGGAGAAAATAATACAAGCAAGTACAATGACTGCTCCCTCAAGCAGAACTGCACAATAGCTCTTGATAAAACTCTTGCCTACATTCTGTGTAGGTTCTCCTGCAAATGTGGAAAGCGGTATCGGTGCAAGTGCTGTGTACATATACAACTTGAAAAATCGTCCATACACTGTCATTATCAGAATGAACGACAGCACCGTGATAAATAATCCTCCGATAAGCGTTACCGCCCACAATGGAATACTCTCGAAAAATCCGCAATCCTCTATGGTCGTTACCATCTCTGCGGGCAAGGTCGTCTGTTCCGGAGTTCCAAATCCGGCAGCATTCATAATGGTTGAAATCGTCCCTTGCACGATATTAAATAATGCAAGCATAAAGCTCCATTCCGTATGTGATAACACCTTTCGCCAATGCAAAACGGACAAAGAGTTTCAAAGCGTGTTCCGGTTTCTTCACATCTGTAAAACTTCCGCAGGTCTTTACCATACCTATCACAAAAAACAATACAAGTAAGGCAAGCCCGATAGCCTGAACTGCACCGTTGATGTCAACAATAACCTTCCAGATATTCCCGCCCTTAAAGTTCTGCGGTGTAGTTGTGATGAGTGTCCATATTTCCGACAGTTTTTCATTCCAAGTTTCAAGGGCATTTTCAAGATTTTGAACTACCCAGTTATCACTCATTCAAAGCACCTCCTTACAATTAAGGGGTGTCCCTTAACTTGGCACACCCCTCGATAACTGTGTAACTCTTATCTTAGCCTGTGATAAGAGTAAGGATTTCTTTCGCAAAAGTGATAATGACACCGCCCGCAAGAGTCAGGAAGCCATTGGCTCTCTGAGAAGGGTCGTGAGATTTGAGTGAAAGACCGACCTGCACGATACCAAAGCCAAGCAAAATCATACCGATGGCGCGGATAAGTCCGAAGATAAAGTCGGACAGATTATTGACTACGGTAAGCGGGTCATTCGCTGCAAATGCAGTCGTTGTCATTCCAAGTGCCAACGCACCGACAATGACCATTGTGCAGTAAGCACGGAAGCCTTTCTTAACCTTTCCGGTCATAGGCAGTTTCTTTGTTTCCTGAATGTCAGTTGCTTTTTTCTTAAAAATAGTCATAGTTGAATACCTCCAAAATTTAATTTGTTTGATTGTTTATGAACAGAGCTTCCATCTCCTCATCGGAAAGAAGTTCCCAGTTCGTTTCTTCCATTTCCTTTTCAGGAAGTGTTGCAGGATCAATGTCCCAAATGGCAATCGAAGCAATATCTTTTGTGACTTCTCCGTGCTTATAAGGACTCGCCTTTCCGTCTGTGGTAAGTGCCACATTCGGGTGTTTCATAATGTCATATTTGAAATCCATAATGGGTCTTTCCCCACGGATAAACAAAATAGCGTACTGATTATCGAGCATACGCACCTCATCAGGGGTAAGTAACTCTCTGCCGCTAATCTGATAGTTGGTGGAATAGTTACCGCTTCTTCCGGTACTCTTTCCGAACGTGTTGGTATCAATGGTTTCCTTGCCCAACAGCTCCGACACATATTTATGGGTTGACTGCTCATTTCCACCGAGGTAAAGAAATTCATCGCAGTTACCTACAATGCTCTCCCACTGTTTTTCAAACAAGGCTTTAAGCTGTGCCAAGTTCTGTAAGATGATGCTTACCGATACACCACGGGAACGCATAACCGACAGTATCTTGTCGAAGTCGTCCGGCAGTGAAACATTGGCAAATTCGTCCATCATAAAATGAACAGGCATCGGCAAACAGCCGCCGTGGATATGGTCGGCTGCATAAAATAACTGCTGAAAAAGCTGTGTGTAAAGAATGGATACCAAGAAGTTGAAACTAGAGTCGTTATCCGGTATCAGTGCAAACAGTGCCACCTTTTTCTCTCCGAGTGACTGCAAATCCAGTTCATCGGCAGAAGTAAGAGCAGCAAGACTTTCCAAGTTAAACTTTTCAAGCCTTGCTGCAAGGGTTATCTGTATGGATTTTAATGTTTTGGAAGAACCGGAATGATAAGAGTGGTAATACTTCAAAGCAATGTGGTCAGGATTATCTATCATCAAATCCGAAAACAGATTATCAAGCGGAGAAGGACTTGGGTCGTCCTCGTCCTCAATCGCCCCGGCTCTGAGCATTTCCATTACCATCGCAAAATTCTGTTCTTCCGGCGGTGCTTCATAATGCAGATAAAATACAAGTGCAAGCAGAAGCATTGACGCTGCCGTATCCCAAAATGGGTCATTGCTCTGTGAACCTTTCGGAGTGGTACTCTTAAAAAGATTGGTTACGAGCTTCTGCACATCATTGTCATTCTGCAAATAAACAAAAGGATTGTAACAATGGCTTTTCTCCATTGAAATCAAATCAAGCACACGCACTTCGTAACCTTTCTTCTCAAGAAGATGTCCCGTATCTCGCAGGATTTCCCTTTCGGGTCTAATATCACATAGCTGTTTCTTGCAGCGTTCATAATATTAGGCTTTGCATAAAACCTCGTCTTACCTGCACCGGAGCCACCGCACACAAGCGTATTCAGATTTCGTCTGTGCTTCTTGGCATTAAGTCCAATGCACACATTCTGAGTCATCAGCTTATTTTCTGACAGCGGCTTTTGTCGGTACTTTTTATCAATGGCTCTGACATTGCCCCATTTGGCAGAACCGTGTTCTTCTCGTCTGCGGTAATTCTTTCTTGTCGAAAAGTAAATCCCGATACCCATTCCATAGCATAAAAGCAAAATGAGGACAGTTTTCAGGCTGTCCCCACATAATTTTATGGAAAATGGATTATCAAAGAGTGTCGCAAGATTGGCTGCTATCTCCGGCAATCCTCCGCTTATGGAAGGTGCAATCAGAAGTGCCAGCCATATGACCGGAACGATACCGACAATGGATAAAATAATGGCAGTCTGCCTGTCATTATCTCGCTTCATCTGAGCGTTTCCTTTCAATTACTTTGAACTTTTTCAATGGGGCATTTCCGACTTTTACAAGCAGGTCGTCTACTGCATCTGCGGACTTGCCTTCCTCCATCAACTTTGTTTTCTCATCGTTTAAGGAGCGAATGACAACACCGTGTTCATAATCGTCCAAAGCAATGTGGTAGAGTTTTTCTTTTTCCATATCTGCCCTCCGTTATCTCTCATAGTCCTTTGAACGCTCCTGCTTCTTGCGGAACATTTCATCAGAGATATGACTGTGAATTTCTGCCATTGCATTTCGTGTCTTGGAAAGCTCCGCACGGATTTCTTTCGGCTCTTTGGAAGCCAGTCCCTCCGGAATACGGTTAATTGCAAAATTCTGTGTATCTACGCCATACTTCTTGCAAATCATATATCCGATACACACTGCCTGAAAGCCCATATCCCTGCGGCTGTAACTTTCGCTGTTGATGGAAAGCTGTGCGTGTCCAAGTTCCTGAGCGACACACTGAGCAACTGCTACGCTGTCGCCCACATTACGCTTCACATACAAGGTCTGCTTTTCATTATTATAGAAAGCTGCCATATTCGGATACGGAAGTTCATCGGTTGCCGCAACCTCTACCGGAGATACATCAAGCATTGTCGTGATAAGTGCTTTCGGGTCACGGTTTGCTGATACTGCCGAGCTTTCTACGATTTGCGTGCGTAACATCAAATACCTTTTGACATTGTAGGAAATACCCGGAGAACCATCTGCTCTTGTGTATTCCACTGGTTCAAGGATAGAAATACTCTTTGCCCCTTTGGTAATCTTCACATTGTCCTTACCCCAATCATCAAAATCTTTAAGCTGTGTCGCCTGCGGATACTGACTGTAAATAAGGAGAGCATTTGCTGCGGAATATCTGTCCATTCGACTCTGCGTATCAAGAAAACTCTTGAATTTCTCAGGGTCACTCACAATCTCACGGGAAGCGTCATCAATCATCTGATAGACCTTTTTCTTTTTCTGCTCGCTTCTTTTCTGCATACTCCTCTTTGGATAATCTCGGCTGATTACCGCCAGCCTTTGCGGGTTTGAAATCATTTGTCATAGTGAATTACCTCTCTTTTGTTTTGGGTTTCTTCTTCGGCTGACGGTGTACCGTCTGACCGTTTTTCTGCTGCGGCTTCTTGCCGTCTTTCTTAACCTCCGGCTCTTTACGCTCTGCTTCTTTTTGCTGTTTTGCCTGTGCCTTATAACGGTCAAGTTTCTCTTTGACCGATGGCTTTTCCACTGGCTTTGCAACACCCTTATCAGATTGCGTTTCTACCGGCTCTGAGTTTTGCCTTGACAGAGGGCTTTTGTCTGTTTTGGCGACTGAGGGGTTTGCGTTTGCTCGCTCCTCTTTCTGCATTGGATTTCTGACTGCTTCTTCCATAATGATTTCACTCTTGGATTTAGTCGGCTTTTCTTTTTCAACCGCTTCACGGTCTGCGATAGCTTTCTCTGCTTCACTGACAATCGAAGCCTTATCCACTTTGCCAAGTTCAAATCTTTCAACGATACGCTGAATTTTAGAAGCGTCCTCTGCTCTTGCGATAATATCTACCGGAGCGTTCTCTCCCTTTGTGTTCTTATCTCTGAGGACACAATAAAGAACGCCATAGCGTTTTGCCTGTTCGGTAAACTTCTTCAAATCCTTTTGCGGAATGGAAAAGACTTTCAGCTCCTTGCCTGACTTAATCATATTGGTAAGCCTTGCTTTGCCCTTCGTCTTTTGTTCCTGCTTCAGAACCGATACCAAAAGCAATGCGATATTCTTCGCCGCCGAACCGCTTAATCTTGCAGCAACTTCAAATCCTTCAAGCGAAAGCCTGACGACCTGCTCTGCTGCGTCACCACCGTTGTTCATAGCGTGATTTCTCCTTTCTCTGCTGTTTTTGTTCCTCTGTTTCAATATGCTCAAGGTTTTCTTCCATAACCTTTGACCTCTCCGCAATATCCTCGCAGAGTTTTACTTCCCGTCGGAGTTTTTTCAATTCTCCATTGATAGAAGCGATTTCATCTTTTGCCGCCTGAAGCTGACCATCATCAATATTTATTCTTATCTTTTTTCGGAGATGTGTTCTTCCGGCAATCAGATTTTTCATCTGCTCCTCTAAGGAAGTCTTATATGAAAAAAGCTGTTCGTCCGTGGAAATATTTTCTCGTCCGAGCAGCCTTACTTCATCAGTAATCTTATCGAGCTTCATCAAATCATCTTTCAAAAGATAATGAAGCCTTGCGTTATTCTGTTTCTTATACTTGGGCAGATAACCGAGTCTGTAACAGTAATACAGATACAGCCCATAAAGTCCGCCTTTCTTTTTCAGCTTCTGCCCTCTGGTCTGCTATACGGTACTGTCTTGGCTTGTAAGTCGCCCTCTGGAACGGCTCAATCTCTGCCCATCTGTCACGATTTTCTTTGATACGCTCTACAATCCGGTCATTGGTATAATCTGCTCCGAGATTTTTCAGTCGTATCGGCTTATCGTATCCCTTTGGAATAACCGTCCAGTATTTTCGGCTTGGACTCAGGTTATAGGCATATCCCATTTCCTTGAGAGCAAACTGAAATTCTTTCAGGGTCTTGCTGTGGTCGATAGCATAGTCAATGGCTTCTTTTGCAACCGAGTAGCGTGTCGGCATACCTGCCTTTTCTTTCATCGTCAGATACTCCGACTGCTTACTGCGGTTTGGATTCGGGTCATAGTAAAGTCCATACTTCTCACAAATCCTGTCTGCAACTTTTCGGAATTTGAACCACGCTTTTTCCTCTCCCCATAAATGTTTCCCATCGACGAAAGAAATAGAGTTGATGACAAAATGACAGTGCAGGTGCTTTGTGTTCAGGTGGGTTGTCACAACGACTTGAAATCTTTTACCCCACACTTCATTTGCAAACTCCATTCCGATTTTCTGTGCCATCTCAGGAGATATATCTGTTTCCTTGAAACTCAAATATCCGTGATAGGCTTGGATACCGTCTGTCTTTTGGTACTGCTCCTTAACCGTTATGAACTGGTCACGGGCAATCGCCACATTACAGTTGATACCCTCAACATAGAACTCACGCTCTGTTTTTTCCTCGTCCTTTGCATAAGCAATAACATCTGCAAGAGCCTGATACTGTTCCGGCGAAAACTCCCTTTTGATTTTTGCAGAAGTCTTTTCGGGTATTTGGTCGCATAGTCAATGACCTGACCGAGCCTTTCTGTAACCGACCACAACTTGTTACTGCCATTTCATTTCGCTCTGATTTGGACGAAGATATGTCCTCTCAATCTCTGACTGAACTTATTCCACTTCGCAGCTTCATTCTTCAGCATAGGTGCGTCAATGAAACCAAGCGTATTAGCTTTAGCCGCAAGCTGATTGATGTTATTGCCGATAGAGGACAGTTCCCTCATCACATCATAGAAGCGGTCATTCGGGTTTCTCTTTCGGCTCGTAACCTCTGATAAGTAAACGGATAAGTCCGGCTTCGGAAAGACAAGCCTTCTTTGCCTTTGCTGCCAAGTCCTGTGCTTCCTTGCGGTTAAAGCGTACAATCTTCTGAATGTTTCTCTTTCTCATAATCGGTATCTTCCTTTCTCTTTACTCTGCAATCTTTGTTAATCTGGAATAAGCACATCATCGTAACGCCAAGACAACTGCCGAGCAGTGTCCCAGCGGCGATAAGTAATAACTCTCTCAAATCAAGTTCTCCTTTCTCACGGGGTATTAGGGGCAACCCCTAACGAGCCTTTTACCGTTTGGGAAACTGTGTTTATCCAAATGGTCTGCTCGCTAAGAATAAACATCTCCTCCGGGGTGCCCCGTTCTCAGTCTACTATCTCTCATAATCCTTTGATTTCGGCTTAAAAGGTTCAGCCACGATATTGCCGCCCACTTCCTTAGAAAAGCGTTCGGGATACTTGAACTGTTCCTTGTATTTCTTCATCATATCGTCCGGCAAGCTCTGAAAACTCTCACTTTCAGGCGGTGCATAACAGATAAAGAATTTGCCGCAGATAATATCTACCATCTCTTTCTTATCATTGTCCTGCACATAAACTGCACGGTTAAGCGGAAGTCCTCTCATCTTTCCTTCCTCATTACAGATGATTGCAACATCATCGTCATAGGGCATATATTCCTCAATATCCCCGCCGACAACCTCCTGCATTGCTTCCAGCTGTCGTCGATTACAATTTCCTTCGGGTACTTTTCCGGTTCTACCAAGAGAACTTTAATCTTAGAATCATTCATCGTTCTTCATTCCTTTCGTGTATTTTTTTATTGTAAATTCCCATCCGCATACAAAGAAAATCGTTGAAGTCCTTACCTGCTTTTGGTGGCTCATCAACGATTTCATACTTATCCGGCAGAATAGTTTTTAAGGTCTGTGCTGCCTTTCTGCCCGCTATATCATTGTCAAAATGGATACGGATTTTCCTGACAGATGGGTTACTGCCAAGATACTTTTCCAGTGCAATCGGCACTTTACTGTCCTCAATTTTCTTTGCCGGAGAATACACCCCGGACAGCGAAACAAAGCTCATTTCTTTCCAATCCTGCCCGTTCAGCTTCGCAAGCGTGGCATAGGATAACAAGTCAATGGCACACTCAAAGAGGTGTACTTCCTCCAAGTTTTCCTTACCAAGCCGAAAAGAATAATCTTTTTTACTGCCACTGCAATCGCCCATAATCCTACGCTTATTCGTGGAACGGTAGGCTGCATATTTCGGTTCTTTCTTCTCGTCATAGCCTACAAACACAACATTGTGATACGGCAGGCTCTCAAAGATAAGGTCATTAGAGATACAGTAATTGATGATTTCAAAATCTATTCCTCTCCCGAAAAGATACTCTGTAATCACTCTGTTGGAAGCACATTTTTCAGGGAGAAGAAGTGGTTTGTTTTCCTCTTTTGACTGTGGCTTTTCATAGACTGGAGCCTGAATCGCTGTGTGTCCGATAATGGTTTCCACCGCTTCAAGGAAGCTGTAACCTTTGACCTTAATCAGATAATCCAAAGCACTCCTGCCGCCAATACCTCTCGACCACCATATCCATTTCCCATTTGAAATCTTCAAACTGTCGTGGGTTCTGGTGCAATAGGTGTTACCTGAAAACTTAACCAGCTCATACGGTTCATAATTTCTCAGGTAGGTTAATAAGTCCATCTGCTTCGCCTGAATGATTAACTCAGGTGCGATAAATGGCATATCGACCACCGCCTTTCTGTTTATCTCTCATACGATTTCTCCTTTCTGCCGCCGACTGTTTCGCCCTCATCAGGCTCTCCGCCGACAATCTCATTTTCCTTTTTATCCATATTGAGCAGGATATTCAGCTCATCAAGTCTGGCAGTCTTTGCCTCAGTTCTTCCTCTTTGGCAAACGGCTTTTCAATTTCCTGCTTCGCTGTTTCAAACTGCTTTTCCGTATTTTCAAGACTGTTTTTTCGTATCAGCAAGTGTTTCCTCAAAGCGTTCAAATGCCGTTATTCTATTCTCACGATATTACCGTGAGCGTCATCGCCAAGCGGTACATCTCTACTCGTTTTCGCCTTTCAACTTCACAACATAATTACGCTGCACCGTATCAAAATACAGTTCCATTTGAAAGCCACGGTACTCGCCAAGTGGTATCGCATCGGGATTGTTCATTGACTTGCAGGCATTGATAATTGCCTGACCCGCTTCGGCTTTTTCGGAATAAGAAACACCCGATACCATCATTCCAAGCGGCTGCTCGTCTATCGGTTTCGGGTGTGATTTTGCTGTTTTCAACATCTTTTGTAAGTCCCTCCACACGGGATTTTAAGTAAGCAATCTGTTGTGGATAGAACTTGATGACCTTATCCTCCAGTCCGTATTTCTCTGATAGAAAATTGGATTTTAACATCTTCAACTTCTGCACCTGAATGTCTAAGTCCATCTTCTCTTTGATATACGGATTGCCTGTTGCAAGCATTTTTATCTCTGCATAGGACAGTGCAGTTTCATCAATATCCTCTGCCGACCTGACCGGAGATTTGCTCGTCATAATCTGACTTGCGAACTTCTGCTTACCTTCCACAAGCTGATAAAGGTATGCGTCAAAGGTCTGCTCTGTTACATAGCGATAAATATCTACCTGCGGATTTTCATTGCCCTGACGGACAATTCTGCCGGAACGCTGCTCCAAGTCTGAAGGTCGCCACGGACAATCTACGTCGTGAAGTGCGATAAGTTTATCCTGCACATTCGTTCCTGCTCCCATCTTCTGAGTAGAGCCAAGAAGCACTCTGACCTCTCCCTTACGGGTCTTTTGGAACAGTTCCTTTTTCTTCTATATCCGTGTTCGGCTTCGTGTATGAATTTCACTTCACTTTCTGGAATACCTCTCTCAATCAGTTTCTTCCTGATGTCGTTATA
>ENA-OQJS01000081-OQJS01000081.1-human-gut-metagenome-genome-assembly--contig:-NODE-81-length-18587-cov-1.358126_pt1 | contig 18587 bp, 11 predicted proteins | sample MGYA00242598_ERZ504764 | MGnify/ENA primary metagenome ERZ504764 (study PRJEB26092, sample SAMD00036368) | human gut metagenome | host: Homo sapiens | study: EMG produced TPA metagenomics assembly of...
TGGCTGCCTTGTCATTGGCTACGTCTCCGTAGGTCGACTTCGGGTTGAATGTTTCTTGTTGTAATTTCGTCCTTTTACCTCTTTGACTAGTCATATCGATTGGCTCTGTCAATGCTCCTGCCCATTTCGCGTGATGTCATGAAAGCGGCAAAACGGGCGCAGTTCTCAACGGCTCGGTTGTACTCGTCGAAACGTTCGCCCAACAAGTCCCATGCTTTTTTTACAGGAATCTTGCCGTTCGATTTTTTCAGTTCCCTGCGTATGTCGTTCTTATGTTGTTCAATGTCCCGGATATTGGCATAGCCTGTTTCTCCTCCGTTCATCATGAACTGATGAAACATCGCTTCCGTCTTGTTACTCATGTCAAGTGTCCCTTTGCGGTGCTTAGCCAAGAGTTGCTTTATTCTTACAGGGTTGGCATACATATAATTACGATGAAAACGCAGTGCGTAGTTCGGGCTTTCCCTTATCCAAGTCATGGTATTGGTGTATAGCATATCTCGCATGAAGTTCGATACAATGAAGTCTGGGTTACGTGTGGTATAGAACGCACTCAACTGTCGGTTGATATTTTCTCCTGCACGGAGAATAGCTCCGATTGCCCCCGACATATCATTGTCGGGATTTGTCTGTCCGTTCAGTGCCTGTGCTGCGCGAGGATTGCCGTTAATGGTAATCACATAGTCCCTGCCGCCACGTTTCACTACAATTTGGTGCTGCCTCATATCCCGGCTTTCCACAATACGGTAAGGAATATTCACGGTATCCTTGCCGTGCTTGTACCGGTCAGGATATTGCTGCGCCAATGACTCCATTTTAGTTTCAAAGTCCAGCATCTTCCGTTCTACCACTTCGGGAGTATCTGTACTGTCTATGTTGTCAGGAAACACTGGCTTCCATTCGTCGGCCACCGTATCGTATTCTACCCAAATGTCGCTCACACTGACAAGGTCGCTCGAATGGTTGAGGGCGAAATTAAGGAAACGCTGTTTTACCAATTTGTTCCGGTTGCCCTGCATGATAGCACCTTCTGCCATTGATTGCAGGTTGGCAAACGGGTCATCCGCTTTCGATCTGCGTCCTTCCGCTTTCTTGATAGGAGCATTGAATGCACTTTGCTTGTGCGTCAGATATGCGTATGCTTCAGAACTGGTCTTTTCGTCAAAACCACGTAGTGGAATGTAAAAATCATACATATCTGAAATCTTGTCAAAGGTCGCTTTGCTCATCATGCCACATTCGTATGACTTTGAAAGTATTGCTTTGCTCGCGGCATTGACTTTTTTCCAAAGGTCGGTAGTGTCGTGTGCCTGTTCGTAATCGTTAACCATTATCTGTGCTTCCGTTTCGGCATCAGCAACATTATCCATACCTGTAAGGGCTGTAAGTCCGGCATAGTCGGTTTGGTCTGCATCGGTTGCTCCGTTATTGATTGCTTCATTACGCATATATGTATTGCGTTCAAGGCCGTGTTTCGCCATCATGTAATCAGTCAATTCCTCACGCTCTGCCTCAGTCCTGGCAAGTTTGGCAACCTCATCAAGCATGGGCTTGAACAGGGTGTGGGCAAACGCATCGGCTTCGGCTTTGTTCACACTTGACAGACGGTTTTCTCCCAAGTATGCGTTTTCAAATCCGTCCACATCCTCAATGTTTGTTTCCTTGCCAAGGATTGCAGTCATGGCTTCTTTCAAGCCGAGCATACTGTCCTGTAATGCTTCCTGTGATTGGAACATACCGCTTTTTACACGCCTTTCATAACGGTCACGAGCCAACTCCCTTTCATGTATTTCCGGGGCACCGGTACGGTATAGTGCATCATCACTTTCTGCAACAGTCTGATGATGTGGGTCGGAAACCGCATAATTTCCGACTTTCAGTTCATACTGCTTTGCCACATCAGCGGCTTCTCCCAATATGTTTCTGTATCTGCCCGGTTCCGCAAGGTTCTCGTAACTGCGCCACAAGATGTAGCGAAGTTCGTTGTCCGATAGAGTAACCCCTCTGAAATCCTCAAAGCCTATCTTATGAAGCATATTCAAGAAGAAATCCTTTATCTGTTGCCACCAACTTGCGTTGATGTTCTCAAATTCAGTATCTTCTGCAAGCGAAGCAAGATATTCTTCGGTAGCCTTATGGAAATTCCAACCGTTTTTTGCAGCCATATCTACAATGCGTCTGCGTATGTTCTCATCGGCATTGTTGAATACATTATCAAGGAATGTATCAAAATGTTCTCCGAACAACTGGCGCAAACCATAGTGCGCCACAGCCTCATGCAGCAGTGTCTGTTCAACATCAAACGTACTTGTATGGTTGGGAATGACAATGGTTATCTTCCCTGTACTCTTCGAGTAGAAGCCTTTTGCACGCTGCTTCTTTCCATCCAAGACGGAAGCATCAGTAACAACCTCCACATTGTCAAGATGCAGTTTCTCTGCAAGGCTTTCCACACGTTCTGCCATTCTTTGGCGTTCACGCCGTGCAAATTCCCTCCGCTGCTTTGCCGTTCTCCTTGACTGGCCGAGCAGTTTTGCTACTGGGTCATTCTCATAACTGACTTCATCATCGGTATATGTACCAATACCGTTACGATAGTCATTTGCAATCTCTGCATTGAGTGCGGCAATCTCTGCATCGGTAACAGCATTTTCCTGTCTGCGTTGAGGCTCACGACCTGCCTCCTTGACCATTTCATCAACTTCAGACGGAGTAAGCAAGCGTTTGACACGCATAGCACCTGTGATTATCCAAGGGTCTGTTTCAGGATTAGGATTGGTACGGTAAGTGTACGCACCATTTTCAGGAATCCTTGGAAGTCCGGCATAACTGTGTTGGAACTTGCCGTTCTTGTTGTAACCATAACTCATGGCTTCTTCCTGATAGTCCACGTCATTGGCATACTCCACCTCAGCCCAAAACAAAATTGGCAGGGAACAGGGTTTTATCTCCGTTCTCATCAATGCGGTTAAACTGCAATGCGTATGGAATGACCCCTAAATGCCATCCGGGACGATAGGCAAGTTTACCACTACCGCCTTGTGTGCCTTTTCCTCCGGCCTTGACTTGATTGCGCCCAGTCTTGCTCTGTCCGGCTATCGGTGCAGCATCAGCATCCAGCCATACACCGACCGGTGTCGCTTCTCCGTTCGGATTGGCAACCATAGGCGGATACAATTCGCCGTTCTTCAAAACAAACACCTTGTATCCAATACCTGTATTTTGGGGTGCGGCATCTTCGCGAATGCGATACATCGTATCATCGCTGCGATATAAGACATCATCCTCATCAGTATTTGTAATGTCGTTGGCTGTTTCCACGCTTGCATCCATTTCAGCATATTTGGCTTCCTTTTCCTCCAACTCTTTCTTCATCAGTTCGGCATATTCCTCTAACTGTGCTTTCGCCTGTGCCAATTCTTCTTCATACTCGAATGGCTTGCCCTCTCTTGACAGGAGTTCTTTCAATTCGGCTTCATTATGTTTTTTGCTTCGCTTCTCCGGCACTCAATCTCTCGGCAAAATCCTTTCCTGTAATCACATTGTCTGTAATATCCTCAATGGCATTGCGAAGCAGGTTTTGGCGTACCGGCACATCTTCAATGCCGAGTTCAAGGCAAGAGTAGGTCATTCTACGCTCAACATCATTGAAAAGTGTTGCACCGTCACTCATGGTTTTCCTTGTCAGTTTTGTTGTGACCACAAATGAAAAATCGCCTATCTGTATAATCAGTTCCCGTTTCTGTTCTCCTGAAATCTCACCGTCTTTCATCTGCTTCATTTCTGCAAGAATACTCTTGTTGTGTTCCTTGAAGAAATCATCCATTGTATCAACAGAAGCAAAACGATGTTTCCCGGTTACAATCTCCTTGAATTGTCCATCGGGGAATAACGAACGTACAGCCTCCAAGTATCTGCCGTTATCCTCAATGCGCTTTTCCGCATCCTTGATAAAGGCTTTCAACCTTGGCTTGGCATTGTGGATATAAGTTTGGTCTGTTTCCCATTGTTTTTTGCGGCTTGCATATTTACGCACGTTCTTTTCCGCATTGTTTTTCAGCATGGCATACTCACTGCCGGAGAGCTGCGCAACGGTATCGCCAAACACATCTTCTTCCTCTTCAAGCACACGGTTGGTCATGCTGTTGTTCATCATCTGCTTGCCGTTCATGATACTATCGGCAATCGCTCCCTTTGTTTTCAATCGTTGGTAGGCGGTAACATCCAAACTGTCCTCAACTCCGAAACGCAAGATGCGTACAGGCTTGTTCATGTCCTTATGCAAATTTCCCTGTCGCAAAATGCGTCCGTTGCGCTGGGTATAGTCCATAGGACGGTTAGGCGCATCCAAATGTATCAGCGTGTGCAGTCGTTCCTGAATGTTCACGCCTGTACCGAGCGTAAAGGTCGAACCGAGAATCACGCGAACCTCACCACGGTTTACCTTTTCAAAGATTTCAAGTTTCTTCTTGATAGTTATTCCCGACCTCATTACTACAATCTCATCAGCAGGAACTCCCTCTGCGATCAGTTTATTTCTGATGTCATCATAAAGATTGAAGCCGCTCTGCTTATTTTGATAATTGTCGGCAAAAATGGCAACCGTACCTTTGTAGTCGGCTGTTTCTTTCAGAGAGCGCAAAGTTTGGCGCACGGCTTCATTGGTCTTGCTGTTTTGGTCGTCCTCTGCATCTGACTGCACCAATCGGGCATCCACGGCAGCAGCTTTGGCAATACCGTACATAGTGAGCGGAATATGGCTGTTCTCTTTCTTCTCTTTGCCGCTCATCTGCTCATAATGTTCAAGTTCGCTCTTTACGAACTTCATGATACTACGCAATGCACGTGTCTGTGGCAGATAGAGGTCTTGTGCCTTTCCTTCCTCCATTTCAGGTATTTTGTCCTTTACGCCACCGGCTTCTTTGGTAAGGACAGTATCGGACACTCCAGACCATATACGCACCAGTCGGGCAGGTTCACATATCCGGCAAAGCGATTGTTCTCCTTGAACTTTCCGCTTGTGGTGAATTCCAACATTTGCTGAATGTTACCGAAGTTGCGTACAAAGTCATCAAAGTAATAGATACCGTATTCTTTCATTGTATCGGCAGGCATGAGATAGCGCATGAACGTCCAAATCTCTGCAGCGGTATTGCTGATAGGCGTACCTGTGGCAAAAATTACGTTTCGTCCGTTGTTCTTTTCTAAAACAGCCTGTGTTTTCAAGAATACGCCTTGTGATTTTTTGCTGTATGACGGGTCCACACCTTTCACTCCACGCTGCATGGCAGTGGCAAATCCAAGGTGCTTGTATTCGTGGGCTTCATCCACAAGCAGGGCATCAATGCCCATGTCGTCAAAGTTCTCCACATCGTCAGTACGGCGGTCAAGCATTTCCATTGCCTTGACTTCTGCATTCTGCAAGGCTACGGCACGTTTTTTCTCATCGTTGGCAGTGCGTTTCTTTGAAGCATTATCTGCAAGTCCGGCAAGCTGTTCCTCCAACAATTCGATTTCACGTTCGGCTTGCCGGGTAATCATGTTCTTTCCGTCCGGGTCTTCCTCTTTCATCTGTTCAAGGATGAGCATCTTCTCCTCAATCTTGTCCTGCACGAAAGTCATTTCTCTTTCCTCGCTGTCGGGAATAAATTCAAAGGTCGATTGCGGAACGACAATCATATCCCAGTCATTGTAGCGTATCTTGGCATAGAAGTTCTTTCTGCCTCCGCACTTCGGTCTGCCTCTTCGAGTGTCAGTATCTTGGCATTCGGGTACAGTTCCTTTGCACTTGCAACAAATTGCCCGACGGTGGCATTCTGCACTACAATCATCGGTTTGCGGGCAGTACCTAAACGGCGCATTTCCATCGCTGTGGAAATAAGGGTAAAGGTTTTTCCTGTTCCTACCTCATGGGCAAGCAACAACGGTTGCTGTGTGCCTCTCACGATGGCTCTGCTTGATGAGGACGCATCTTGAATTTGTGTGAAGCACCTCCAAAATACTCCGGCACAAACTCGTCCGGTATGCTCATAGGCACAAAGTTGTTGAACATATCGTTATAGATACGTTCCATACGTTCCGACATTTCCGGGTCGCTCTGCATCTTCTGCCTTGCCCAGTCCTTGAAATCTTGACGGATTTCATCAATCTTGGCGGCACAAGCCTGTGTCGCTTCCTTGTCGGTAATTGTTTCTGTTGTGCCGTCATAGTGTTTCTTGGTGGTGGAAACCGTGATGCTTCTGTTCTGAATGGCGGCTTCTATAAGGGTGTGTCCCATAATGGTTCGACCGAGCATTTCACTGGTCACGCCCATGGCACGGTTCTTTTCGTAGTTGGTAAAGTATGGCTCTTTCATAAACCAAGTACCGCCTACTGCTGTAAAACGGACATCTACTTCCGTTCGTTCCTTTACGAAATCTTCATATAGTTTCGGATCAATCCAAGAACTGCCGAGGGTAAAGTCTATCAGATGTGCGGGGATTTCCATTGGCATGACTTCCTGCAATGCTTGATGTTGCGGTCAAATTCCCCATTCTCGTTGTTTTCCTCTGCCTGACGCAGTTTTTCACGGATATTTCCACTCAAATACTGATACGATGCTTCCATCTGTCGGCTTACTGGGTCCTCGAAACCGTAGCCGCTCTCGATGATTTCTTTCTTCACATCTTCGATGCCTGTGCCAAGTTGTTCGGCGATATATGGTATGTCCACACGACCGAATTTGAAGATACTTGCAATGATACCGTCCTTGACATTGGCCGGGGTGGGTTCTTTATCTTTTTCAACGACACGTTTGCTGAATACATCGGTCTTTTCAAATTTCTGTATCCGGTTTCCTTTTTCATCTGCCGTTTCCTCAAACTTTTCAAGAGCGAATACATTGGCATAGTCCACATCATTGCGGAGAAACGCAATGGCGGTGTTCTTGTTGAAGTGTCCGTATGTGCCGACAAAATCATCATATGCCTTGTTGAGTTTGTCAAGCAAAGGTTTCAGCCCCTCATCGCTTTCGTTCTCGGTCTGATAGGAAAGAACTTCCGCAAGAGCTTCCTTGATGGCGGTGTACGCCTCGAAGCATTCCACTTTCGTATGCCCTTTTACCCTATTGGCATTCACTTCGAGAGGTTGTGCACTGGCTGTCGAGTTGATAAACAGTTTGCCATCTCTGACAAATATCTCACCAATCTTTTTGTCGGGCATTACATCGGTAACCGGTCCGGCATTGCGTTCGCCAAATTCCTCTGCCTTGAATGAATGGACAAATTCAGATAACATCTGCTCCTGCTTCTTATCCTGTGCAGGATACAAACCCTTGCTTGTCGGGCGGAATGTGTCGCCTTTCTCAAATGCAAAGTGCATTTCACCAGCCATGTTTTCGGGGTGTTCAATGAAATAGCGGTTGTAGTCCATCGAAAGTTGCTTGATGACCGGTGTTTCCTTGCCTTTGACCTTGCGTGTTTCCCCAGTATCATATTCTGCCATACGCTCTCCGCTCACATCGCTTACATCAATGACATGGGCGGATTTCTGCCCGTTCACACGCTTGCGGATAACAACGATGTCGGAGGTTACCCCGGTGCCACCGAAAGTCTTGTTGTGCATACGGAAAGCACCCACGAAGTCAGAACCGCCCTCGTTCACAATCCAGTCACGGAGTTTCTTGCTGTTGTCAAGCGTACCGTTGGACGTAATGAAGATGCCCAAACCGCCCTCGCGCAGTTTACGCACATTCTTTGCTATACAGAAATCATGTATGTTGTGGAATTTCTTCGACAGGTCTTTGTCACCGGTGGTGTCATTCACACGGAGTCCGGTAACGAAAGGAACATTGGTAATAGCCAAATCCACACTGCCGTTAGGTATGCGGGTCTGTTCAAAGCCCTGTATTTCCACTTTGGCATCAGGATAGAGGAGCGAGAGGATGCCTCCCGAAGTTCTGTCAATCTCTATGGCATGGATGTCACTACGCTCACTGATGTTTGTAGGCATCTGTCCCAAGATATTGCCGATACCGGCAGAACCTTCAAGAATGTTTCCACCATTGAAGCCCATTTGTTCGGCAATGTCCCAAAGCGTATCCACAACGTATGCCGGAGTGTAATAGGCACTATTTGCACTCATTACGGCCTCTTGATATGCCTTTTCACCAAGCAACTCACGGAGCTTCTTTGCAATGGGATTAGGAGCATACGATGTACCTTCGTTGAAAGCCTTGCCCAAGCCACCCCAGCCACTGAACTTGCGAAGGGTCTGCATCTGTTTTTCTGTAGCCTGTTCGCCGCTTTCAAGCAACTGTTTTGCCAGTTCGATAGCCTTGATATTGGCTTCGATACGGGCATCTACTGATGTCGGAGCGTGGTCTTTACCACGTTCCGAATGGTTGTTATGGGTATTCTTCTTCTCAGTTATGGCATCTGAAAGTCGAGGTCGCACAATCCTATTGACTGCATCGCTTGTTCTTTCTCCTTCGTTGTCAGTCCCTCTACCTGCTTGTTGTTCGCTTTCGCTACCTGTTTCAGTGCCTCTTGATAATCCTTGTCCGTGTCGATTACCGTTGGCTGACACTCCTTCGGAGCGTTCTGCATCAGTTCTCTGTAATCCATGTTCGTTGTTTTTTATTGTTATCAATCAGATCGTCAAACAAGCCCAGTTCATTTGACTGCTGTGAATTTACTGCTTTTTTCTCACTTTTTTTACGTGTGGAGCGACTTTTCTTGATACGTTCCTGTGCAATTTCAACCTCTTGCTCGACCTCTTTTCTCTTATTACTGTCTCAGCGGTGGCAAGCGCATCAATATCCGGTTTATCAAAGTTGGCCACATCAAACTGTTGTACCTCATCGTATGGGGTCATATCGGTATCCAGCCCGTTCTCTGATACCTCCGGCAAATCCCTTGCGCCATTATAGAACGCTTTGAGATATGGACGTATGGCATCGCCCAAGTCTGCAATCATGGCCGTTGCATACTCGGCAAACTTACGTGAACCTTTCTCCAAATGGTAAACAGCCATCTCTGTTCCAATGGCAAGAATCTCAGGGTCTATACCTATATTCATTTGACCGAGCAACTTCTTACGCATACGCTCACGAAGTTCTGCATAACGCTCATCAGTAACAAGACGGTTACCACTCGCTTCAGTCTTTTTCTGCGAATTGTCTTGTTGTTGCTCACTCCGCATATCGTTGATAAGAGTTCGGACTTCATTAGCAAACTTATCTGCACTATCTTTAGTCAGGAAAATAATATTTCCTTCATGATAAACGTCTCCACCACGCTTCTCTCCTAAATCCATCACAGCCTGTTTTTCCGCATCAATCATCTTCATCAAAGTACGAACAGAATATCTGTTATCCATTTCCTTGTCAACAACGAAATCTGTCCTTTTGTCACGAATTTCATCCTTTGCCTTGCGATCAAGTTCTCGGGTCTTAATTTTATTTTCGAGCGAAATGCCAACTGCATCCAAAACTTCTTGCATACCGTTCTGAGGATTGCGAAGAATGTCTAACATTTCCTCTGGGCTGTTGGTTGTCTGACGAAAACGTGCATCACCAATAGGTATGGGACCGCTCACATCATCACGACTTAATGTAGTTTCCCCTGTTTCTTTATCAACAAAACAGAGTATTGCCATATAGGAGTATATTCCTGCTTTTCCTCCTGCTTCGTGGCTTTCTGTTGTTGAGGTTCTGAAAACTGCACATTGCCGTCATTTACTTCTGACAAATCAGACAAAGACAAAGGTGGTTGTGATTGTGCATCGGTTGCATATTCTGCCAAGCGTTCAGCATCTTCCTTGCTCCGCATCATGAAGCCTTGCTTTTCCTTGTCCCACCAGCCTTTCAGTTGTTTGGCAAACATTGTGGTGTGCTTCCGAACAGTATCTCTCAATTCATTGTTGAATTTCACAAGGTGCATATCCAACACCTTACCTCTCTTTGTGGTGTACTGTGCAGGAGTAATGGTATACGGAGTGTCTATTGATTCCGTCGTTTCTTCTTCCCCAACAATTCTCGCTACATTTACATACAGTTTAGCATCCTTTCCTTTATATTGGGGCGGTTCATACGAAAAGTTATATACGGTTTGATTGTCCTCATCTACAATAGAAATATTTCCTTTGTAAGCAGAATAATCAATGCCTGATTCTGTATGATTCCGGTTGCTATAATAGTATTTATCAAGTTTGGATTTATCGGATGAATTTACAGAAACAGAGCCAGTTACTTCTTCTAACCCGTATTCTATACTCTTTATACCATTAGCAAGCACCTTATTTGCTAATCTCAATAGCATTTTCACATCGCCTTCATAGGGGGGATGTGCGGTATCTGAATCACGTAATAAATCATTGAATGCCTTATACTCCTGTTTCGTCTTTACGCTCTTATATTCAGCAAACGCTTTGGTCTTACGGTGGCTGCTGTCTATCCATTTCTCGAAATCTTCCAAGTTTACGGCAGTCAACACCGTCTTGTGCTTCTTCGCCCAATCGCTGTCATAATTCGCGAAGTAAGCTGCCTCGGCATCGTCAGTCTCATTGAAACCAAGCATTACCTTATGCTCATCAAAGCTGCCGTCCTCATTATACTGGTCCACCACGAACACCCTGCGTCCGTTCCACCCGTCAATATCATCAGAGAGGAACACGTCTATGTGGTCTCCATCCACGCCCTCCGTGCCACGAATGTAGCCGTAGGTGTTCTGCATGATCGTTTCCCACTTGTTGCCCTCTGTGTCTATTCCACTACGAACGGATCCTTTCGGGTTCTCAATGGTGATATTGAATGTACCAACCTGCACATGACCTTTCTTATAATTGCCAGCTTCTTTCTGTTTCTCCGTAGGAGTAGTATCGGTTTCTTTCTCTGCCACTGCAACAGCATTGGCTAAAGACAAAGATGCATCAATATAATTAAGAACATCCAATAAGTCTCCGAATGTTTGACCGTCATACTCATAAGCGCTACCTATATAATTACCTTTCGTATCAGGTGCATCAACTTTTATAACTTTATGAGTACCATCAACAATAATTGTCTGTTTATAAGTATCGCCATACTTTCCGCTTTCAATCCAATCATCTTCTTGAACTTCAATACGTCTTGCTATTTTTGCACTAAGTTGATTGTCAGTATCATCAGAAGACAGCATTTCTTCTTGTGATAAAGAAGATTCTATTTCGCTTTGTCCACCAATGCTTTCAGTTCTTCCTGTATCATCAGTTGTCCCATTTCCGTTCTCAACTCGTTCTCTTGGCGCAAGAGTTCCATTGCTTCCTTGCTGCCCTCGTTGGCTTGTTGCTGTATCGCCAACCAATACATTGCTTCGTTGTTGTCCATTGTAATCTAAATTTAATGCTTCTTTAATAGCCTGTACGAGCGTCCGAGGGGTATTGTCCGGTTGTTCGAACAGAGTTTCTTCCTGTGTGCCTTGTATAAGGTCATAAATCTTGCCGAATGTATTTTGAATGAAGCTTTGGCTTTCACCTTTATACATTGCGGCCAAATGCAGGACAAAGTTACTGAAATTATCAGCAGGGAGATAACTTTCCCCAGTGACATCATCCATTTGATACTGGCGTTTCCAACTTTCTACGGCAGTACGTGCTTCCTTGAAGTTCTTTGCCTCTACAAACATTTTATCTTGGGACAAAGCATAGTAAGCACGAACGGAATTCTGTATCTCATCTACCATTCGTTCACTGTTCGGACTATCATAATCACGAAAAGTAGTGGCAAGAATAGCCTTTTGTGCTTTTACCGGCAATACGTTGAACATTTCCTCCAACCGTGTACTACCGTCCTTGAAAATGCTTTGATACATGATACCACGCAAATCATTCTTGGATTCGGGAGTCAAGTTACCCTTGCTGTCAAACGCACTCTTGTATTGTGTGGGACTGATGAAACCTCTTTGGCTCATCCATTTTAGGACACTTGCACCGTTGGCATCCACAAGCCCGGCAAACGACACTTCATCGTCCGAGGCTCTGAGTAACAGGTTGGCAAACGAACGTACTTCGATTCCCATACGCTGTAAGGCATTTTTCGGTTTGATTCGTTCCACACCTCCGCTTTCGGTGTCCTGTGCTACGTATTGTCCCAGAGGAATAGCCGTAGCATCGTCCACATGAAGCATATTTACCAGCACCGGACTTTGTAGGGCAGCAATATCTTCAGCACGCAAACCAAACTCTTCCGCATGGTCTTTCAGGTATTGCCTATATGCTTCGGCCTGTTCCGGATGGCTTTCCCACATCAGACGCAAGGCATCACTGCGGTTGTTTCCCTGTATAACTTCACCACGTTCGTTTACGGTCGGCGCACCGGTGTAAGCGGTAATACTCGATGTGATTTCTTCCGGACGAATGTTCCCGGCGATTTTCCGTGCAGACAATACGCTCGCTTCGTCATTTCGTTCCTTGGGTTGCGCTTCATCAATAAAATGCAGAGGATTACGCACACCTTGGATATGGCTCGGTTGCAACAACGATGCGTCAATCACGGCCACATGACCGGGAGCCAGCACATCATTGCTGAACTTCACGTTCACCTCTTTACCTTGTACGGTCTGCAATGGTTCTTGCCTGTCAATCTTATGGCCGTTCACACGTCTGTACCCCCTTGCGCGGGCATCCTGCGGTGTATCATCCACCATGTCGGGAACTCCGTTAAGGGCTTCACGCTCGACGCGTTCGGCTTCCTCACGCTCTGCACGCAGCTTTTCTTCTTCCGCTTTGCGTAGGGCGGCAGCTTCATCAGCCATTCGTTTGCGTTCCGCATCCGCTGCCATTCTTCTACGGTTGGCAGTACCGGCTATCTTCTGCCAAGCGAGCAAATCCTGTTTGGCTGCATCAATCGCCGCTTTGCGTTCTTTCTCGGAAGCAATCTTTTCGGCAATGGAGTTGCCACCTTTCGATTTGGCTTTCTCCAACTTCTTCAAGGCTTCTTCCTTGTCGGCAACCATTCCATCGGCTACGGTCTGTGCCATATCCTCATCACCCTCAGTCTGCTCCACAATGGCATCCCAAGCTGTGTCGCTGTCGGCCTGCTCATATAGTGGATTTCCCTGCTCATCCTTTGGTATTCTCTGCATGGCAGGAATATTTTGAGGGGCATTGTTATCATTTTCGGGAATATTTTCCGCACCATTGTTGCTCTCATTTTCGGCAGGGCGTTCAAACGCTACTCCGTTATGCTCCAACAACATATTGTCAAGTTCATCACGGGTAAACAGGTTCACACGCTTGCCGTTGATAGGGGCTTCGGTAAATACCTCATACTTGCCGTCCGCATCAGCATCCGCTGTGATATTGCCACGGACGGTAACGCCGTTCTCATCGGTAAGCGAAACAATGTCATTGAGGGCGTATTGTGGTCTTTCAGCCTCTTGCATTTCCTGTTTCCGTTCGGCATTCTCAATGGTTCTCTGCTGCTCGAACTGCGCCACACGTGCCAAATTTGCCGCATCAGCCTGTTGCTGTATGGTTTCTTTTGCCAACGGGAAGATATTCACGCCGTCCGATACGTTAACTGTGCCGTCCCCATTATCCACAATACCGTCCTCGTTGGCTATAACCTGTACTTGCATCTGTGAACCATCCTGTCCGGTAATAGTATAGGCATCACCCGGATTGAATGTAACCTTACCGTCGATCTTATCAGCCGCTTCACGTGCGAACTGCTCCACAATGGCTTGTTCTGCCAATTCTTTTTGCTCGTTAGGGTCTTGCGATTCATCAAGAGACAATACTGCATCAGGTGATACTTGTTCAAGTGCGCCGGTTTCCGAATCGCGAATGATGATGCTGTTGTCCGAATCAGTTACGCTCACACCGCTACCATCGTCATATGGTACAAGCTTGCCACTGATTACATACACCTTCCGCTCATCCTGCTTCATCGTTGCCCCCTGTATCATGCCGGTATTACGGTTCACACGTGCATCTATCATTGAGTTGCTCTGCTCGATACGACCGTCTATATCATCACGTACACGTTGTATCATGCCGTTATACACCTGCTTGGCATTAATATAATCGATTACGGAAACCTTATCTTCATCATTCCATTGTTCGTTGCCATTCACAAACTCTAATGCGGCAATCGGATTTTCTTCAATCATTGCAAACATGCTCTCATCCACGAGGTCTGCAACCCTTGCACGCTGATACTCATACATGTTCTTTGCATCGTTCATCTCCTGCGAAGAAATGATATTATACCCGTCGAGATAACTGTCATTTGCTTGTTGTACACTTTCGTTTCGGTTGCCGCCACGTGATTGAGCCATAGAAGCAAGGTTAAATCCTCGCAAATTCAACGAGCGTTCCATATAATCCAGAACGGCAGCTTTCTCATTGATGGTAAAATCTTTATCACCGGCAATAAGTTCCGCAACTTCACCGATATTCTCATTGGTAGTAAGGTCAAGCGTCGCCTTTAATGGCTCCCATACCTCTTTGCCGAGTAATTCATTCACTTTTGCGTCCGCTTTATTTACACCATGCTTCATGGAAGTATAATTTGCAGCAGACAAAGTATGTTTTCCTGCGCCCATCAATCCCATAGAGAGTGCCATGCCTCCCCAAATGTCACCATGAAATTGGCCACTGGCAAACAATTGGTACGTGTACGTCCGGATTCTGTTGATAGGCATCATCAAGATTGAGCATGGTGCGCCACAGTTGTCCATAGTATTCTTCCGAAACCTCACCGACATAATCACTCATACCCATTTTGTTGAACATCTGATGAGTTTGTCCCATGATACCGTTCAACGCACTTGCGTCAGCCTTTGAAAGCACTGCACCGATACGTTTTGCACCTACAACATTGGCGAGTTTGCTCATATTCCCAAGAGTAAAGACCGGATCAAGATGTGCACCGAACATTTCCGAATAATTCTCAATGATGGCATTGGCTTCACTTTGCCAAATGGCATCCCCCCAAGTCTTGTCGTTGGAAAAATCATAGTTGCCGTTCTCATCAACAACCACATCACCCAGTTTACGGTCAATAATGTCAGCAGTAGTTTTCCCTGCCTGTACTGTATTGGCCATAAGTGGAGCGCGTACAAGCAAATCATCTGCAGTTGTACCGAGTGCTTTGATGGTCCAGTCGGTTGCATACCGTCCCAAACCTTTGGCTCCATTTTCTTTGATATAGGACTTGAAACCCTGCTGAGCCATTTTTTCAGCCGTTTCTTTGCTTATAACCTTTGTTGCAAGTCTGGTACTTTCTTTGGAGAAAGAGGACAATCCGTTAAATCCTCCACCTGTCAATACGAAATCCAGCATGAAGGACGGCATATAGCCTGTCATTACACCTGCTCTGTTCCAAAAATCTGCATTTCCGCTGTATCTTTCCTCTGCTTGTTGCTTCTCATGGATTGCGCCCATCATTGCATCATGCGCTTCACGTTCACCCTCTGTGGCATTTTCTTTTTTCAGTTCATCGGCATTCATCATCGTAATGCGTCACGCATATCACCCATACCGAAATCCCACGTGCGCACATCACCCATAGTGCGACCGAAACCACGCCAAAAGCCTACATCTACACCGTTTTCACGGTCTTTCTGTTCTTCAAGGTTCTTAATCAGTTCCTCTGTTTCACGAATGGCTACGGATAACGCACGGTTTTCCTTGTCAGATTGTTGGCGGGGCGTATAAGTGGCAGCTCCCAGTATGGCAGCGAGAGGGGCTTTGTTGTTTTCTGTCTCTTCTGCCATTCCTTGTGTACTTCTGATGCTCTTTCCTCTTGCTTGGCTTTCAACTCCTGCAACCGGAGGTTTGCCTTGCGCAACTGTCCGCCTATGGACATATCGGCAGCTTGGCGGTACTGAAAGCTTTCCATGTCAGCCAATGACTTGCTGTAATAACGATTTCCGGCAGGAGTGAGGAACGTTTTCTCCAACTTCCCACTTCCAGGATTGAATATCATCTTTCCCTCTTTGGTCTGCAAGCCGGGATTTATCCCATATTCCTGCATATTGTCTATGCGTTCGTTGAATGTTTGTGTATGGGATTTCACATCGTTCATAATACGGTCGGTTTCGGTCAACATCGCTTACTTTCTCCTTTTCTGTAGGTTGCCATGTCTGTTCATTAGCAGGTGAAATGGGTTCTTCAACCGTTCCGGAAGCACTGTTTCCCGATTGTTGCGACGAGGTTCGTTCCTTTCCAAACCCTATATTGCTTTCAAATTCTTCAAACGGCTCCATATCATAACCATCTTTTACAAGAGCGTCGTAAGCCGCTTTACGTTTGGTTGAATCTAACAGGTTCTTGCGAAAATCTTCTTCGCTCTCCATGTCGTAACCATCAGAAACAAACGTATCATACAGTTTTTTTATCTTATCCTTTTCTTCAGGCATAGTATTTTATTTATGATGTTGGACTTTTCTTTTTATTATCGGCCGTTGGACTTTTTTTCTGTGGCTTAGAAGAATGTCCTTTACCGGGCTTTGTCGTTTCAGATGTCTTGACGGTTTTCCCTCTTCCACTTTTGACCTCGGTGGTCGAAGCCTGAGTTTCTTCGTTCCATGTTCCATTGTCTATGGCGTTCTGACGCATGGCTTCATACGAGTGTGCAAAATGCTTGTTACCATCGCTGTCATACCACGGATATTCTCCGGCCTTTCCACTGCCACCACCTCGGTTGTAATATTCTGCTCTGGCATTGGATGCGGAAGCGGAAGCCTTTGAAGCACCAGCTTTAGCCTTTTCGGTTTCAAGCCTTGCCTTTTCAAGTTCTTCTGCATATTTTGCTTCAATTCCTTTGCGTTTGGCTTCAGCTTCGGATGCGGATATTTTATTGCCTTGCAGTTGGAGATTCAATTCAAACATCTGCCTGTCGCGTTCCTCTTTGGCATCGTTCCGTATGCGGTTATAATCGTCAAGACCAAGCTGCCTTTGCCACTTACGTTCACGGTCATCCCTTTCTTCATCAGCGATTCTTGCCCTCATCAGCCCCTCATAATATTCTTTCTCCTTGCCTTCACGTTCTTTCATCAGCTTGTCATATCTCACTTTGGTACGTTCTGACATGGTATTCTTACCGGTATACATATTTGGAGCGTACTGCGTGGTGAAGAACAAGTTCGAGAGTGCCGATATACCATCACCAATGGCTGCGAATATCTGTTCACGTTTCTGCTTCTTCTTTTCTTTAGCAAGTTCCTCGTCCGTTGGCGGTTTATAGGGATTGAGTTTTTTGTACAATTCAGCGTATGAGAGACTGCCACCGTTCACATCGGCTTGTTTGGCCGGAGGTGCAGCGACCGTTTCAGATTGGGAGCCGGTAACGGCAGGAGCCGCAGCTGCTTGTTGTTCCGTCCATTTCTGTGTACCCTTTGCCGGGATGATACGGAAGGAGCGTCTTGCTGCTGTTCGTGCCATTCCTTAGAGCCTTTGGGCGGAGGCGTACCACCTCCGTTTCCTAAAATATCATCCATTGTTGCCATATTGAAATAGTTTAGAAAGGCATTTGACTTACCGCGTTAGTTACTCCTTGTACAGCTCCCGATATGGCATTGGCCTTGCCTTGCTCAATGGCGTTAAGCTGTTCCACTAAAGCATTGTCGTTTTGCATATAAGTGGCTTCGATATTGTCCTTACGTGCTTCTGCATCAGCGGCAATCTGTGATGTTGCATCGGCAAGAGCCTTGTTGTTCGCTTCTTTGGCCGCTGCCACACTTTCATCAGTACCGCCCATGACGGCTGCACTACCGGCAGCGGCTTTGTTACGTTGTTTTATACTCTCTTCAGTTTGCGTAAGGATGCGTTGTGCATCAGCCGCTGAGTGGCATCCTCGTTGTACCGCCTGTCGTACCAGTCCTGATTCTTTTGCCGTTGAGCCTCAACATTACGTTTTGCTTTCTTCATGGCCTTGGATGCCTTGATCCCACCGAAAATGCTGCCTGCAGCACCTATGGCACTTCCTATTAAACCCATAAGACTTTAGTTTTGATTATTAAAAGTTATACCTTGCGTGCGAAAGTAAGCCGTTATCTTCGCATCATCATTTTATCTTTTTACATACAAATCATTATGGCAATAGGAAAAAAGACCGGAGGGCGGCAAAAAGGTACGCCCAACAAAATAACGGCACTGGCAAAAGGATGATTGAGAAATGGCTTGAAGCGCACAACACTATACCGAAGGAGATGTGACACCACTAATAATGCAGGACTTCCTGGAACTTGACCCCAAAGACAGGGTGAAAGTGTCTACAGAGTTCATTAAAATCATCATGCCTAAGAATATCAGCATAGACGATGGCGAGGTCAAACTCACCATTGAGGACAAGCTTGTCAAACTTGCCGGAGAAGAAGACGAGGAAGAATAATCTATTACCCTCTACTTTAGATTGTCTTCATGCCAAGGGAACCCCAACCCGAAAAGGGGATGATTTTACTGATTTGCTTTGAAGCGATGTTCGAGAGAATGTCGCTTTTTTCATGTCCGGACCGTAAAATTTCTTCGGAAGAAAGGGTATTTCTTCGGAAGAAATAGCAATAAATGTACAATTATACCCCATTTCTTCGGATTTCTTCGGAAGATATTGCCTTAATTGTACA
>ENA-OQJS01000084-OQJS01000084.1-human-gut-metagenome-genome-assembly--contig:-NODE-84-length-18262-cov-1.790019_pt1 | contig 18262 bp, 14 predicted proteins | sample MGYA00242598_ERZ504764 | MGnify/ENA primary metagenome ERZ504764 (study PRJEB26092, sample SAMD00036368) | human gut metagenome | host: Homo sapiens | study: EMG produced TPA metagenomics assembly of...
TAGTAAGGTCGCTTTTTGCTCGAATCGTTTCCATTCTGTAAGGCGGACATCCATGAGTGGGCGGTGAAAGGGAGAGCGAAGGAATGATGCGGTAACAAGGAGGGTAGCTGGCTGTTTCCAACAGTTCCTTGTAGTTGGTGCGGACCGCTTCCGGGCAGATGAGTTGTATTTGGGGGATTCTTTCTCCATTGCTCCTGCCCTTTCTGTTCATCGAGTTGAGATAACTTATCGTGTCGGTGATAAACATGAAAAAGTTTTTGTCTCTCCTCAAAATGCGGAAGATTTTATCCGATGGGTACAGAAAAAAATGAAAAGTGGCGAAAATACAGATATGATCGATAACTAAAATATGTTTTATGAAAAATTTCAAACCTCGAAAATCGGTAAAGAGATTTATATGTGAAACTCTTATAAGTGCTCTTGTCCTGACTGTTATATTAGGTATAATCTATTATCAGGAAAGACTTTGGGTACTTGCTATGGTATTGATTTTTATACTTGATGTATTGTTCTGCATGTTTGAAGAAATAAAAGAATACCGGATAGATGATGATGGAACAGTACATGTAGTTTGTTATTTAGGCTTTTCAAAAGTCGTTTTGAAGGGAATTACCAAAGTGTATTTTGACCCCCAGCGTAAAGCTCTGCGTATCATTGCTGAAAAAAGTGACAGGTGGTATCCTTTACAGGAGCCGGAATTGTTTGTAGATACTCTATACGAATATTATCCGGATATGGAATACGAAAACTGGAGCTGATATAAATTGAAACCTATTAATCTAAATAAAATAATATGAAATTCCAACTTGCAATTATTGGTGGAGGTCCTGCCGGATATACAGCTGCCGAAGCTGCCGGTAAGGCTGGATTGAGTGTTGTTCTGTTCGAAAAGAATAGTTTGGGAGGTGTTTGTCTGAATGAAGGATGTATACCGACGAAGACATTGCTTTATTCAGCTAAAGTATACGATTATGCCCGTCATGCATCGAAATATGCTGTAAGTGTACCAGACGCTTCTTTTGATTTGCCGAAAATTATTTCACGAAAAGCCAAGGTTGTCCGTAAACTGGTTTTAGGGATTAAGGCTAAACTGGCAGCACAGCAGGTTACTGTTGTTAATGGAGAAGCTTATATTGTGGATAAGAATACTGTACGTTGTGCAGATGAAACGTACGAATGTGAACATCTGATTATTTGTACAGGTAGTCAGACTGTTATTCCTCCGATACAAGGTATTGATCAGGTTAGTTATTGGACTCACCGTGATGCACTCGATAATAAAGAATTGCCTCGTTCGCTTGCTATTGTAGGGGGAGGAGTTATCGGAATGGAGTTTGCTTCTTTCTTTTCTAGCCTGGGAGTACAAGTAACCGTCATCGAAATGATGAATGAAATCTTGAATGGCATCGATCGTGAACTTGCGGCTTCTCTTCGCACAGAATATTCAAAGAAAGGAGTTAAATTCCTGCTTGGCGCCAAAGTAACCAGTCTTTCACAGGATGACGAAGGAATACATGTACATTATGAAAATGCGGATGGAGCAAACAGTATATGTGCCGATAAGCTGTTGATGAGTGTAGGTCGTCGGCCTGTTACAGAAGGCTTTGGTCTTGAAAATCTGAACCTGGAGCTAACAGAGCGTAGGCATATCCGTGTCGATGCTCATTTACGTACCTCTGTTCCTGGAGTATATGTATGTGGTGATCTGAATGGCGTTTCTTTGCTGGCTCATACGGCTGTGAGAGAAGCAGAAATAGCCGTAAAAGATATTTTGGGTGAGCCGGAAGAAATGAGTTACCGTGCTATTCCAGGAGTTGTTTATACCAATCCGGAAATTGCTTCTGTAGGACAGACAGAAGAGGTGTTGCAGGCAAATGGTACTTCATATCGTACAGTGAAATTGCCCATGGCATATTCAGGACGGTTTGTTGCTGAAAATGAAGGTTCAAATGGAGTTATTAAAGTTTTGGTAGACGATAAAGATACGGTGCTTGGCGTACATATATTGGGAAATCCTGCTTCCGAGTTAATTGTCTTGGGAGGTATGATGGTAGAAGAACACCGTAATCTGGAATATTTTAAACGTTTTGTTTTTCCGCACCCAACAGTAGGTGAAATCTTTAGAGAATTGTAATATATGAAGCGAACAGGACTAGTATTAATCTCTCTCATAATATGTTGTTGTACACTGGCTGCCCAGTCTATTGCCGGAAAGCTGGATGCATTGGTTTCTTCAGAAAAAGTATTGACGACTTCGGAGGTTGGCATTAGTGTTTTCAATTTGACACAAGGAAAGCAGGTGTATGCCTATCAGGATAAAAAACTTTATCGTCCTGCCTCCATTGAAAAAGTGATAACATCGGTTACTGCATTGGCAGAGCTTAGAGAATATTATCTTTTCAATACACGGATTGCTTATACAGGAACTATCGTTCAGGACAGTATATTACAGGGAGATTTATATCTAGTCGGTGGATTCGATCCGGAGTTTATGGATGAGGATATGAATAAACTGGTAGAAGCTGTTCATAACTCCGGAATACGTTGTATTCAAGGGAGCCTGATTGCAGATGTATCGTTGACAGACTCTATTTATTGGGGGGCAGGATGGTCTTGGGATGATACTCCCGAAGCCTTTCAGCCATATTTATCTCCGCTCATGTTAAACAGAGGATGCGTAAATGTAACAGTAATTCCCACATCGAAGGGAAGAAAGCCGAAAATAGAGGTTATACCAGAATCTGATTATTACACCGTTTGCAATTTAGCTCAGAGCTATGCTCCGCAATGTGGAAAACTGAAAGTTACCCGTAACTGGCTGGATAATGGTAATACGATTTGTGTGGATGGAAATGCTAATTACAGATGTACAAAGACACTGAATATGTATTCGTCAAAAGATTTTTTTTCTGCATACATTTGCTTATCGTTTAAAAGAAACGGGTATTTCTATACAGTCAGTCCGGTATGGAATATGTCCGGATGAGGCAACTGGTATGTATACATTTTCACGACCGTTGGAACCTGTATTAAAACGTGCGTTGAAGAAAAGTGATAATCTGTCTGCCGAAGCAATGTTTTATCATCTGGCTATCAGTCGTTCTGGGAAAAAAAATGTAGGTTTTAAGGATGCGCAGGAAGTTATTCACTCCTTTATGAAGCATGAGATCGGGCGTAATCCCGATAATTACAGTATCGTAGATGGCAGTGGTGTATCACTTTACAATTATATCTCTCCCGATTTGATGATGGAGTATCTGAAATATGCTTATGCACATCCTGAGATCTTTCATACATTTTATGAGGCTCTTCCCGTTGCGGGAGTAGATGGGACACTGCATTATCGTATGAAGCAGGGAAAAGCATATCGGAATGTACGTGCCAAGACCGGTACTGTTACAGGGATAAGTTCACTTGCCGGATATGTAAAAGCAGGAAATGGCGATATGCTTGCTTTTGTTATTATCAACCAGAATGTTTTACGAGGTAAGGAAGCTCGTGCGTTTCAAGATAAGATTTGCGAAATATTAGCACACTAATAAAAAGAAATTAGTATATTTGTGAACTTAGAAAATTAGAATAAATAAATCCGTGTTCGTAAACGGAAAAACAATTTGCTTTTTTAAGGTTGATATTAGTTATTAACAATATAAACACTAAAGAAAACTATGGTTAATTTTTCACTCGAAGGTAAAGTAGCTCTTGTAACAGGAGCTTCTTACGGTATCGGTTTTGCAATTGCAACAGGTTTTGCACAGGCTGGTGCAAAAATTGTATTCAACGACATCAAGCAGGAACTGGTAGACAAAGGTCTTGCAGCATATAAGGAACTGGGTATTGATGCTCGTGGTTATGTTTGTGATGTAACCAACGAAGAAGCTGTAAATGCTTTGGTTGCCCAGATTGAAAAGGAAGTAGGTGTTATCGATATTCTGGTAAACAATGCAGGTATCATCAAGCGTATTCCGATGTGTGAGATGTCAGCAGCCGAATTCCGTCAGGTAATCGATGTTGATTTGAATGCTCCGTTCATCGTATCAAAAGCTGTTATTCCTAGCATGATCAAGAAAGGTCACGGAAAGATTATCAACATCTGTTCAATGATGAGTGAACTTGGCCGTGAAACAGTATCGGCTTATGCAGCAGCAAAAGGTGGCTTGAAGATGCTTACCCGCAACATCGCATCTGAATATGGTGAATTCAACATCCAGTGTAACGGTATCGGTCCGGGTTATATCGCTACTCCTCAGACCGCTCCTTTGCGTGAACGTCAGGCAGACGGTTCCCGTCATCCTTTCGATGCTTTCATTGTTGCCAAGACTCCTGCTGCACGCTGGGGAAATCCGGAAGACCTGATGGGTCCGGCTATTTTCCTTGCTTCGGATGCTTCAAACTTCGTAAACGGTCATGTGCTTTACGTAGACGGTGGTATTCTGGCTTATATTGGAAAGCAGCCTAAATAATTTTAGCTCTTCCCGAGCGATTATAAAAAAACTAGCTGAAGTTTTTCCTAAAACTTCAGCTTAGTTTTTATTTTTTTGTACAAATTTTCGGTCAAACTTCACGATGTTTTTTCCGGCTTATGCGCTTTATCCAAAGATAATATCCTGTAAGTGGTAAAATACCTCCTACGAATGCAGACAGAAAATATAGAATACGGGTTATGATACCTCCCCATTGTCCGGTATGGAATGAATATATGATTCCTTTCATCTTGCTGGATATAGGTTGTTCATTGGTATCATAGATTGTTATTTCTGTAATTTTTCCAGTATGAGCATCAAACAATGCTGTGTCACCTTTCCGTTTTCCTGTCTGAATGATCTGTGCATTATTTTTGTTTAACTGGATTGTGCCATAGCTGTTATACTTTGTTTGCAGTTCCGCAAGGGCAGTATCCCAGGCCAGATAGTTTGTTTGCTCTGCTCGCTTTCTTTTTTCTTTATTATTATGTCCTTCTCCATGTGCGGCAGTCTGCTGTGGCTGTTCGGTAGAAGCTCCAAAGAGTGCATAAAATCCGGTACGATACCATCGGAACGACCACGTTAGTCCGGTAAGAGCCATGATTAGCAGAAAGATGGTTGCATAGAAACCTAATGATACATGACTGTCGTACCAGAAACGGAACCAGCCTTTGTTGCATGATAATTTAAGCCGGTTTTGCAGACTTTTGCGGCTACGGGGCCACCAGATTACTAAACCTGATATCAGAATAACCACCATGAGCAGGGTACTTATACCTACAATGGTTTTTCCTGTTGACGGAGCTCCTTTCTGAGCAGGAGCATCCAGTAACCAGCGATGCAATTTGCGGACAGTCTGGAAGAAAGAACTTCCTTCTACCCATCCGTTTATTTCTCCCGAATAGGGGTTAATACTTAACTGGCGGCGTCCGGCATTTTTAAAGCTTACCATCCAGCTTCTTCAGGATTTCGAGCCATTTGCAAGCTGTTTACTTCCAGGGTATCACTTATTTGGTTATTAATAAGTGCGACAATCTGCGAAGGTTTTAGCGGCGTAGCCCCTTCTGTATAGTCTACGGTATATAGATGAGGACTGACTGCACGGGTTATTTCCTTCTCGAATACCAGGAGTGCCCCTGTCAGGCAGACAATTGAAATAATCAGCCCGACAGGAACAGATATCCATAAGTGTATTTGTTTGAATAATTTTCTCATTGTTGTGTTTTAGAATGATTTTGGTGACAACATGCCTACAGCAGCAACTTCATCTGCTACGATGCTTACACCTTTAGTTGCCGTTGCCGTTGTCGGATCAATTTTATACAGAGCCGGACTACTGCCATCGTTTGTTACTACAGGAATATAGGCTACTCCGTTTGTGCAGAAAGGAGCTCCTAGCGACGTTATGCTACTTTGTTGTGGCATACCGTTTGACACAGTTGTAAGTTTTCCCTCTTCGGCCTTGAAAATGGCAAGTTCGGTTACAACAGCATTTTTTCCGGTCATCATACCTGCAACTCCATCAGTGTACATTTGCAGAAGGAAGTAGTCTTCTGTAATATGCCAGCATCGGAACATTGGCTTTTTACTGCCCAGTTCTTCCAGATTATAGTAATAGCTTGAGTCGAAAGTTGTTTCTCCTGCCTTGATACGCATTACTCCTGAAGGGAGTGTACCGGTAACTTTTTTCAGATCGCTGGAAGAAGTTGCTGTACGTCCATATCCTGGAGAGAAAACGTACAAGTCGCCGTTGTCGGCAGCCCAGATTGTCTGATAATATTGAGAACGGTTTCTTCCACAGGCAAATCCGATTTTGTCTGTTTCTACAATGGTCGGTGTTTCATCGAAGCTGCTTCCGTTGTAGATTGCGATGAATGCCTTATCTGGATATTGGGTAGACGGTATTTGTCCTGCCGTATACGAACCTGAACCGGTTCCTCCATCAGATTTGGCAACTAAGTCAGTGTCTGTTATTTTATCGGGATATGTATTGACACCGTAGTGACTCATTCCCATCGGAATGACCGAGGTATAAAGTTTATTGTTTGCTTCTACAAATCCGGCGAAGCTGACAAACTCACCATTTCCGAGAAAGTCTTCTGCAATCTGTGTACCTGTGGTTGTTTTACCATTTGTAGCGTTCAGGTAATTGAACTGAATATATTTGGCATAATGTTCTCCGTCTGTTTCTTTGTTCCCGTCGTTGGTAGAGGCTGTTATGACATTGTTTCCCCAAATACCATATGTAGTAATTCGGTTAAAAGTGTAAGAGTTATACTCAACTGGTTTACCAGTAGACTGGCTCAATATATACGATGCACCGGTTCCAGCCTCTCCATTATTGTATTTTAAGCTGAACAGATAATCTGTTCCGTAAAATACCCAGTAAGATCCTCCGATAGTTTCAGTTCCACTTCCTATGGAGGTGACACTTCCTTCATCAAGCGATTCGGCTGTAATGAGATAAGTTGCATCACCGGTTTTTGCTGCAATTACATATTTATCAGTTTCGGTTACTGAACCTCCTGAATTTCCATTTGAATATTCATCGCTGCATGAACTGAACAGGCTGCTTGAGCAGACTGCTATTGCCAGGGCATGTGTAAAATACTTTTTTTGCATGTTCTTTTATGTTTTAGTTTAATTTATTTTCCGAAATTCACTCTTATTTTCCCATAAAAAGCTCGCCCTGCTTTTTGCAGGCTGAAATTATCATACAGTTTGGCATTAGTCAGATTCCGACATTCGAAAGAGAGATTGTAACGGCCTCCTTTCAAACTGTATCCGATACTGAGATTATGTGAAATCTGTTCAGGTACACGGATTTTGGTTGTCGGATCTCCCAGATTCTCCCAGTATAACGGAAATTCATGCTGGTAGTATCCGTCGTAACCCAATGTCAGTACATTCCCTTTGGCAAACAGATCATGCCAGGTAAACGAAGCATCGAAGTTAGCATACAAGTAAGGCTGGTTAGGTATACGCTGGCCATAAGTCAGACTTTCCTGCTGTGTACCTCCTGCACGGTATTTTTCTTCGTCGCGTGCATTCATGGAATTGAACGTTCCTCCAATGTTGAACCACCGTGAATAATTGTATCTCAGTGAGATATTATATCCTTTAGTTTTTACCCTGCCGTGATTTTCGTAATATCCGAAACTCATATTGCTTACTTGTGAAAGTCCTCGCTTGATATAGTCCTTCGTATCGCGATAGATGAGGCTTCCTTCTACGTAAATGGCATGTTTGCCAATATGATAAGCATAACTCAGATTCAGGTTGAAGTTATCGCTTCTTTCTGGTTTCAGATCGGCTTTTCCTGCTTCCAAGTCTTCATCACCGAAAAGCTCTTCGGTTGTGGGAAGTCGGTATGCTTTTTCGTAGGATAATTTTGCTTGCAAGTCCTTTATGATAAAATACGTGCCGGCTACTCCATATCCTAATGAACTAAGGTGTTTCTTCAGGGTGGTATAGTTTCCTATTCCATCTGAATTTTGTGATACAGGACCTTCGTTGTACTGGTTATAGTATTTAGTGAAAGCCGAGATATTCCATTTATCGGAAGGCATGTACCGGTATGAGAGTCCGGTGATGTTCTTTCGTGTTTTTTTAGGAATACTGAAATCAGACAGCTTGGAGCTTCCCGAGATATACGAACGTGTAGTACGGTGAAAGGTACTGATTACATGGTTCAGGGTGAAAGTATGTGCTTCTCCTATACGGTAATTGGCTGTAAATGTTCCATTCCAGTTCGTATTTTTTGATTCATTATTCTGATGCGACTGTTCTCCCGGTGTACCGGTATATTTTTTATCTCCCAGCCAGTTGTATTTATAGGCTGCGGTATCAATGTTATGTGTGATGTTATGGTTGTAATTGGCTGTAGCCGAAATATCCAATCCTTCGATGAGCAGGTTACGCTTACGGTATTCTACTGATGGAACGAACGAATATCCTTTACGGTGCTTTTGTCCGAATACGACATATTGATATACCCCTGTCTGGATTTCTTTGTAGAAGTGAGAATAGTTGAAACTGAATATCAGACGGTCTGCCCAGGTTTTATCCATGACTCCTATTTTACCGATAACAGCTTCATTATGAAATGTATCGTTAAAACGTTTTACATGGTATATTTTATTTTTATCTGTACTCTCGGTAATACCGTCTTCACCAAACTCGGTAATGTAATTGTCGATATAATAATCATTGTCAGAATAATTCTGGAAAGCATTGATTTCATACATCAGTCCATTCTTGAATGTCTGACCGAAGTTTACATACGATTTATGTGTATTGAATGAACCATATGAATATGAGGCGTCAAGAAACCAGTTACGGCGTTTCTTGTTGGTTACAATGTTGATAACTCCTCCCAACGCATCTGTTCCGAAGCCTACAGCACAACACCTTTGTATACTTCAATGCGTTCGGCAAAATTTACAGGAATATTGTTCAGATCGAAAGCTGTTCCTGCTCCTTCTTGGGGAACACCATCGATAAAGACTTTTACATGCTTACCACTGAATCCGTCCAGCATCAGTTGCATATCCGATCCTACACCACCCGATTCGCGAAGTTTCATTCCGGGAAGCTGGCTTAAGGCTTCACTTAGGCTTTTAGTTGAGTTATGAAGCTCTTTTGTATCGACTGCTACAGCATTGAAAGCTGATTTCTTTACACGGTTTACTCCGGTAGATGTTACTACCACTTCGTCCAGTTCAGTAATTGAAGGTTTTAGCACAACTGTTTGTTTATTACGCTCATTAGGTACGATATCTATCGTTTTTTCGTATGTTTCAAAGCCTACGGCTGAAATAATCAGCGTATATTTTCCTGCCGGTGCGTGTAAATGGTAAATGCCTTGTTCGTTGGTAGTACATCCATACTGTGTACCTTTTAGATATACAGTAGCAAAATCGATAACGCTTTTATCGGTAGATACTACTTTACCTGACAGTAATGTGCGTGGTTGTGCAAAAAGAGAAGCAGAATAAATAACTGCTATTAAAATGAGTATGCCGTTTTTTATCATTAATTCTTTTTTCCTTAAAAATTATACCTGTTATACCTTTTAAAAACCATTTTATTCGATGGTGCAAAGTTATTCAGGCAGGAAAAAAGAATCAATCGCAAAAATTTGGTATTTGTCTGGCTGAAAATCTCAGATATAACTAAAACAGCAATACCTAAAAGTTGGTATTATGCTGTTTTTAGTCGAATACCTTAAACGTATACCCTTGTTCCAACAGCCATTCTATAGACCGGGGAAGAGCATACTTCATGCGTGGTTCTGATTTAATTGAATCGTGGAAGGTGATAATGGAACCGTTGCGAACATAGCGTTTTACTATTTCGAATACTTGTGGTCCGTTTAAATGTTTGCTATAATCGCGGGTTACCAGATCCCACATTACGATGCGGTATTTTTTCTTTAATACCATGTATTGAAGCCATCGCATATGTCCGTGTGGCGGACGGAATAAATCTGTGTGGAGATATTCGTTTGCCTTGTCTGTATTAGCTAGGTAATTTTTGCTGAGGAACTCAAATCCACGGATATGATTGAATGTATGATTTCCTATGCGGTGTCCGCGCTCTACTACCATACGAAATTCAGCGGGATGTTTGCGTACATTATCACCGACCATGAAGAAGTAGCTTTTATGCCATATTTGTCCAGCAAGTCGAGCACCCATGGGGTTATTTCGGGGATGGGGCCGTCATCGAATGTCAGATAAACCGATTTTTCATTTTTATCCATACGCCACATAGCGCTGGGGTATAGCATACGTAAGATTTGAGGAGGTTGTTCTATTAGCATGAATCGATTAACTCTTTATTAGTTAGCGATGAAAAAAGAAAATCACAGAGGAACAAGTTTATTCGGTTACAAGGTTTTGTTCCTCTGTGCTTTCTATATATTGATTATATGATAATCTTATTTGTTTTCCTGATGCGTTCCACCTACACGACTTTCAAGCAATTGGTATAATTGTTCAAACTTTTGTGCATAGTGGGCTGCCGATTCTGGTTCTTTGCCTGTTTTAGCATCTTTCAGATTCGATAAAGATTTACATACATCATCCAGAATGTAGAAATGACGCATGCATTCTTCATACGATCCGGCAAAACGGTCATTGTCAAGGCTCAGATACCAAGCTGCATATTCTACTGAGTTGTTTGCCAGCTGCTCAAGGATATTTTCAGCTTTCTGTGTTTGTCCCAACTGGATATAGTTGTCAGCCATTTCTTTAGAACTGCTGTATATATAGTCGTGACGTACAGTTGTACTTGGAATAACCTTTTCACAGTAATCCAGCACTTTCAGTGCTTTGTCTTTCTTGCCTTCCTTTATTAACTGGCTGGCAAGCTGAACAAACAAGCGGCGGTGAGTATCACACATACGGAGTACAGTTTCGTCTAGATAGATATCCGGATTGTCAATTCCTCCAAACTTGAACTTGTTCATCAGATTATCGTACATCTTCTCGCTGTCAATGCGGCGTCCCAGTTTGGCATTGTCAAACGGAGTAATACGATAGGCAAGACCTTCCTGCAAGAAATTGTTTGTCAGATTCAGGTGATTGTCTGCACCTACAGTAATAGCCATGTACATCGGGCGTTCCCAGTTTGTATTAGCAAGCATTTCCAGCATCATCAGTTCGCTCTTATATAACACACGCTTACCTTTGAGTGAAATGCTCATGTAGTCTGGTATAGAATCAGGAACCAGCATACCGGAACGTTGATAGCCTCTTTGTCCAGTTTAATTACAAGACTGTCTGTTGGAATCATCTGTAAGCCTTCCTTCGGAGAGCGTACCCAGTATTTCAGGATATTTTTCAGTTCGTATGGATTGTCTCCAAATTCCTTTTTAGCCTCTTCTGGATTTTGCTTATAATAATTATTGATGGTTTCCATAGCTTCCGGACGTACATATACAGCTTCGTTATGTCCCTGTACGTAATCTATACGTTCCCAGTTGATAGGAACTGAAGGTGATTCATAAGCCGGACGGCGCATCTGGTCGATGTACCAGTCTGTCTGCAGGTAACTGAGGTTACATACACGTACGTCTGTACGGAATCCTTCGGTTTCCTGATTGTACCAAAGCGGGAATGTATCGTTGTCACCATTTGTAAAGATAATCGGGTTTCCTTTATCTTGTACGGTACTCAGATAATTCTGTCCGAAATCACGACATGTATAACGTCCACTACGGTCGTGGTCGTCCCATGTCTGACTTACCATTTGTATAGGCACGAGCAGACAAACTACACTAGCTAATATAGCTGCCGGTTTTTCACTCATACGTTTATTCAGCCATTCGGCAATAGCAGCTACTCCCAATCCGATCCAGATAGCAAATGCATAGAATGAACCGGCGTATGCATAGTCACGTTCACGTGGTTGCTGAGGTGTCTGATTCAAATAAAGTACAATGGCAAGACCTGTCATAAAGAACAGGAAGAATACAACCCAGAACTGCTGGATTCCTTTTTCTCCCTTATATGCTTGCCAGAACAGACCGATAAGTCCGAGTATCAAAGGCAGACAATAGAATACGTTGTGTCCTTTGTTGTTTTTCAACTCAGAAGGCAGTAAACTCTGGTCGCCTACCAGGTACTTGTCAATGAACGATATACCTGTTATCCAGTTACCATGTTCTATTTCACCTTGTCCCTGTATATCATTTTGACGTCCGGCAAAATTCCACATGAAATAACGCCAGTACATATAGTTCAACTGATAAATAAAGAAGAACTTAATGTTATCCCATTGAGTAGGAATCTTCACCATTAGCATTTCTCCACATTGGTCGTAGGGTACTTGTCGTCCTTCTACTCCTCCCAACCAGTCTTCATAAGCTTTGGCATGATCAGGACTCCACATGCGTGGGAAAAGCATATTCTGAGCGTACTTGTATTCCGTTTTATTGCGTACAACTTCATAACTGTCTTTTTCATCTGGGCGTTCTTTTTCCTTACGCTGGTATACCGGAGCTCCTTCGGTCATGTCGTATGTACAGCCTCCGTCTACTTCCTTTAATGCAATTTTGGAAGCATAAGTCTGACCGTAGAACAATGGGCGTGTACCATATTGTTCACGTCCCAGATATTCTCCCAGTGTGAAGATATCTTCTGGAGAGTTCTGGTCCATAGGTGTATTTGCCGATGAACGGATTACGATGACTGCATATGAAGAATATCCTACAACAATCATCATCAGGCTTAATAGGAATGTATTTAGCGTACGAGCACTTACACGTAATTTCTCAGGCAGATCGGCAAACAGATAAAAAGCCAGTATTGCCAATACGATAATACCGATCAGCACGCTGCTCCAGCCATGTCCGTAAAAAGGAATACCCACAAGTCCGACAGTTGTCAGGAATGAGATATTCATGAGTTTGCGGCTGCGAACGGTAAAGCTTTCGTATACTCCCCATATAATGCTGGCTGCCAATACTATGATATAAATAATCAAGCCAGTGTTGAAAGAGAATCCCAGACCGTTGACAAACAGCAGCTCGAACCATCCGCCGACCTTTACAATACCTGGAACAATACCGTATAATACTGCTGCTACAAGTACCATTGAACCTATGAGGGCAAGCAGACTGCCTTTTAGGTTAGCATTCGGATTTTTCTTGTAGTAATATACTAGTACAATAGCAGGAATACACAACAGATTCAACAAGTGAACTCCGATAGAAAGACCTGTCAGATAGGCTATCAGAATAAGCCACCGGTCGCTGTGAGCTTCATGTGCACGGTTTTCCCATTTCAGGATTAGCCAGAATACCAGAGCTGTGAACAAGCTGGAGTACGCATATACTTCACCTTCTACGGCACTGAACCAGAACGTATCACTCCATGTGTAAGCAAGAGCTCCTACAAGTCCTGATCCCATGATAGCAATCAGGCGTCCTGTCGTCATGTCTTCTTCACGCGGGCATATTAGCTTTTTTGCCAGATGAGTAATGCTCCAGAACAAGAACAATATACATGCAGCACTCATCAGTGCACTCATAATGTTCACCATTCGAGCTACTTGCGACGGATCGCTTGTAAACTGACTGAAAAGATTTGCTGTAAGCATGAAGAAAGGTGCGCCAGGGGGATGACCAACTTCCAGTTATATCCTGTTGTTATAAATTCGGGACAATCCCAAAAACTGGCGGTCGGCTCTATGGTAGAGCAATAAGTAAAAGCTGCAATCACAAATGCCAGCCATCCAACCAGATTGTTAATCTTATTGTACTGTTTCATGTGAGTTGTTTTATTTCTCATTAAAGTTCATTGTCCGCAAAGATAGTGATAATCTTTTTTTTCATAACAGATTACACCGATTTTCATGGTTTTTAGCATATTGATTTAAAAGAAAGTGATATTTATTTGAATATTGGTTAGCTTTGGGGGAGAGAATATTGATGTGTTGTTGGCGGGATTCAATCATCCTAAATCATTAGGAAATTCGTGGTAAATGTTTAATTATTGACTGTAACTTTTGGGATGTTATAGAGTTTTTATATTCCGTTTTTATTGACTTCCCACGATTTTTTTATTTGGAAAGAATGTAAAGAAATACATTGCTGTCCGAAAAAACATTTAAATCTATCAATAACTTATTTATATGTATGAAGTTAAGCAATGACTTTAACAATGCTTATCCATAAAAACAATGCTGATAATCAGTCTATTGAAGATGTTTGTCGAACGATAATAAAAGAAATATAGATCTGGTCCATAGAAAAGTGGCTGTTTGTTTTAAACAGAAGAGATAAATATCTATATCTGTAAACTATGTTTGTCTATCACCTTATTTGTGAATATTTATTATTTTCAGGAGAGAAATTATGTGAAATATCGATGTGATTTTTTGTAGTGATTTGAAATACAAAAGAGGAGAAAAAAATTTCTCCTCTTTTGTAAACTACTTATATTCATTGTTTTTCACAACGAATAATAGCTTTATCAATTCCATTTGTTAGGTCTACAGTAAACATGTAGAAAGCACCTTCTTCCAAATTTATTCCGTTCAAATTTATATTTGCGCATCCTTTGTCGTTAGGCACAGCTAATTTAAGTAAGTTGCCTTCTAGTGTGATTTGTGAGGTTTTAAATTCAGTATCCCATGCATGTTGTTTATAGAATTTAAAATCCAAATAGTCTGTACGTATACGTTGTCCAGGTAAAGAATTTTTTTCAGGACCGGCATAACCACTGAATCGATATACCTGAGGAGCTATCTCTGCTACAGCATATGCATTTGCAAGATCCCATCCGAATTGTGAATCAAGTGATGGATGACCTAATCCCCATCCTAAAAGCCATAAAGCCCCGTGTCCTTCTTCATCAAGTGATGCATATTCTCCATTTGTCATTCTTATAGCAGAAAGGCATTGCTTTCCCGTGTTTAGGATAATGCGATATTCTCCACTGACTGGCAGGAATTTATATATCCCTTCACCTGTTTCCTGAAAATAGTCTGGATCTGCCAGGTAGTTGTTAATATTATCTACTTTTGCAAATGTAAGAGTTTCATCCTGCTCTAAATGTATATCAGTCTGGAATCCGGCTCCTGTTATCTCCATGTCTTTACCGTTTAAGGTTGGATAGGTTACACCTTGCCCATCGGTTGTCTTAACCATATCTAGTACCGCATGGTTGGGGTCAGTCATATCAACGGTAATTATATAGGTTGCTCCATATTCTAAGATAACACCTTCCTTTAGCCAGATATTACCGTCATCATTTGGGCCTGGATTAACTACTAAGAATTCACTATTTGTAGAGATTCTGTCACTCTTATATTCATTTTCCCAACCTTTTCCGCCATAAAACTTAAAGTTGACTCCATCAATAGTTATTTGTTTACCTGCAACAACTGTTATTTGGTATTTCTTTGCTTCTATAGGAGCCATAACTAACGGATTGTTTGCATCCCAACTAGGAGCTCCTACATAACTTGGCTTACCGATAGCTTCTGTGCCTAATGTACCTGATCCTCCAATGAGATAAAGAACTCCCGTTCCATCAGCTTGTAACTTTGTTTCTTCACCTGAAGCATCGAGAACTTCTACGCTGAAATATTGTTTGTCTGTATGAGCTGTTATACGATAATTACCGCTTATCGGTATAAATGTAAGGCTTCCATCAGACTCTTTTTTGAAAAAATCAGGATCAATCCACCAATTTTCATAATCAGGAACACCATCAAATGTGATAGTCTGTCCTTTTGTGAGTGTTAGATCTGCTTTTAAGGAATTAGCGTCGGCTGTTTCCATTTCTTCACCATTCACTAAGATTTTTAGGAAGGGAGATGCCTCGTATGTCAGCGTATTGAATGTAATTTCATAAGATCCACCATTGGCATTGCTGAAGTTTATATAGCTGTTGCTGCCATGAATAATTTCATTTTGAGTGTTATATCCGAAAGTAATTTCATTTCCGTTTTCCCCCATTTTAGGAGCCTTTATATAAGCATTCATTTTAGCGGGAAAGTCATCTTTTACTGCATATTGATTCTTTGCCACTCGTTTCATTTCATACTCATTACCATTTTCACCTACCAATGTCAGTGATGGGTAATCAGGACGTTTGCATTTTAAATCCAGTGAGTCAGTAGTAATGGTAAAGTTAATGTTTTGTAGTACATATACTAATGTAGCTGTGCCATCAGGTACATTCTTTAAGAAAGGGATATAGATTTTTCCCGTATAGTCCTGACCGCTGACTTTAGTTCGGATAACTGTTTCTGACACCATCTCGTCTCCATAAAACAATCGGGCTTTAAGTGTAGATAAAGGTACATCTGCATCGGTAGCTTTTATTGTAAATGGGAGGCTGTCACCAAATAAGGCATCAGCAGGTGATGTTTGAATATTAATGACTGGATTACCTGGTATTTCTACTTCATCTTTACAAGAATAAAGATTCATTATTCCTGTAAAAGCTAATATGATATATAATCCTTTTTTCATAGAGTTTTAATTTTAGGGTGTAGTTCGTTATTTTTTCCAGCAATAAGAGATTATCGCATTGGCTGGGATTTCATAAGAAAAATGATGTTTGCCGTCTGCTATTGTTAATTTCAGACTTTCTGTCTGATTGTTTGCTGCAACAAAAGCATAGGTTCCATCTGTATTTTCGAACGCTGCATAAGTAAGTCCTTTCTGGGTATACCCTGTAGTTCCAATGCGTACAGCACCTGGTTTCACTACAGATCCCATGTGGGCCATAACATAATAATGTGAGTTACGGGTAATTGTGGAATAAGTTTTATTGTCTACGTCAACAGCCCCATAGCAAGTTTCACATGCACCTGGACCTCCATGGGGACCTTGGTCACTGTCTAGAACTAAATTCCATACAATAGAACCTAACGCACCAATTGTTTACAGTACCTAAGGTAAGATCTTCCATATCTCTTAACAGTGATTTAGTCAAATCACGTCCATTGTTCCATTCTCCAATAGATGCTTCTGAGAAAATAAGTTCTTTCTCTGGAGCTGCTTCATGCACTTTCAGCAGTTCGTCACGGTGACCACCATAATTATGGTATGCTGCTCCTGCAAAATATTGGGCAGCTTCGTCATCTTCGTATATTTTTAGAGGATATTGCTGTTGGTCGGCTTTGTCATCATAATTATAGTTATGGTCGAATGCATAAATTTTAACTTGTAAGCCGGCATTTTTTAATGCAGGTCCTAATGCTGTTTTTACAAAATCGCGTTCTTCTTCCCATCCCATGTATAATGAGGCCGAATTGCCACGGTTAAGTGGTTCGTTTTGAGGAGTAATACTATAAATCTTGATTCCTTCGTTCTGGAAAGCCTGAATCCATTTAACAAAATAAGTTGCATAATCCTGATAGTAATCGGGATTTAACTGTCCTCCTGTCCATGAATCATAAGGCTCTTTGTTTTTCAAATCATTGACTTTCATCCATTTTGGACAAGTCCATGGAGTTCCCATGATTTTTAGACTGGGATTGATTTCCAGAATCTCTTTTAAGACAGGTATGACATATTTAGTTTCTTCTATTGTAAGAGCAAAGTTTTCTATACCTTTGGTATCACAGCAAGTATAATCACTAAGTGAGAAATCTGAACAACCTATTGAAATACGCACATAACTAAAACCATACTTATCAGGAGAAAAAGTTTCTTCGAGGAAAGTTCTACGTTTATCGGCTGGCATCAGCAGAAGGTTATATGAAGTGGAACCTGTAATAGCTGCTCCGAATCCGTCAATGGTCTGATAGCGTGTTGTGGGGGCAAGTGTTACACAAGTGGGTGACATGTTATCCTTTGTACTGAAATTTGTAGCTTTTTTTGTCAAGTCGAATGCCCGATTGCTGGTTGTGAGATACATAAGTACATCTCCTGATACTTCTGAAGAAACTTCTCCGGAACTAATAGTGGTATTAGAATCGCTACAAGCATAAGCTGTCATAGCAAATACTGTACATAAACTACCTATTGCATATTTAAAAGTCTTTTTCATTTTTACTTTGATTTATTGGGTTAATAACCTGGATTTTGTTTTAACTTTTCATTCTGGTCAAGTGCTGTCTGTGGAATTGCCAGTAAGTAAGAATTGGCAGTAAACGGATTAACACGACTGTTTCTACCTTCATCTTGTAAGTTGTTCATTACTTCCTCGACTTTATCTAAGACGACAAAGGTCAAAACCAACGTTGTCCTTCGAATGCCAATTCCATACCGACGTTCATTTTAAATAAGCCGTTTTTAAATGCCGATTCATTATTTCTAACAGAAGATGATAAAA